>Ga0156279_137_pt1 | contig 1143 bp, 3 predicted proteins | sample RifCSPlowO2_12_FD_107928 | JGI IMG/M metagenome (GOLD analysis project Ga0156279, IMG submission 107928) | Acidobacteria bacterium RIFCSPLOWO2_12_FULL_68_19 | reverse complement strand
AGGAGGCGCAGGAGGCCGGCGCCGACGAACCCCGTCACCTTGGGCGTGTTCTTCACCACGTGCCACGCGTGATCGGACATCGTCATCTCGACCAGGATGTAGCCGGGGAAGAACCGCTTCGGCGTCACCACCTTGCGGCCGCTGCGCATCTCCACGACGTCCTCGGTGGGGATCAGGATCTCGCCAATCTCGTGCTGCAGCCCGTAGGCCTGCACGCGCTGCGCGAGCGACTCGGCCACCTTCTTCTCGAACCCCGAGTAGGTGTGGACGATGTACCAGCTCTTCGTCGCGACGTCGGTCATCATGATCCGAACTGCCGGAAGATCCAGTCGATCAGACGGTTGAACATCAGGTCGAGCCCCCAGAGATACAGACCGAAGAACGTCGACGTCAGGATCACCACGAACGTGGTGGCGTACACCTCCCGCCGCGACGGCCACGTGACGCGCCGCGTCTCGTTGCGAACCTCCGCGAGGAACGTGCGGCCGTTCTCCCACCAGCCGCGGATCCCGCCGACGGTCGGACGAGCTGGAGCCGGCTTGATTTGTTCTAGCGTGCTCATGTGGCGTTCCTACTCGTCTATTCCTGGTCCGCCTTCGCGCTCCGCGCGTCGGTGGACACCCTTCGCCTGGCTCGCCTACCGTCGCCCACGCGCCGGGCTGGCACGCATGAGCGAAGGTTGGCAGGTCAGGAGGGGCTCGAACCCCCAGCCCCCGGTTTTGGAGACCGGTGCTCTACCAATTGAGCTACTGACCTGCATCTCCTCTAGCCGGTAGGTGGTAGCCGGTAGGTGGTAGCAAGAACTTCAGAACCTGCTACCGGCTACCACCTACCGGCTACCACCTACCGGCTACCACCTATTTCGTCTCCTTGTGCGCCGTGTGCTTCCGACAGAAGCGGCAGAACTTGCTGAACTCGATCCGCTCGGTCGTCTTCTTCTTGTTCTTCGTGGTGCTGTAGTTCCGGCGCTTGCACTCACCGCACGCCAGATGAACGATGTCTCGCATACTGGATCCTTAGTCGGCTTCGGGCCTCGGGCGTTCGGCGTTGGCCGCAGCCCTCCGTCCACCGCCCTACTCCACAATCTCCGTGATGGTGCCCGCGCCGACGGTCCGGCCGCCCTCCCGGATGGCGAACCGGCTC
>Ga0156279_110_pt4 | contig 5083 bp, 7 predicted proteins | sample RifCSPlowO2_12_FD_107928 | JGI IMG/M metagenome (GOLD analysis project Ga0156279, IMG submission 107928) | Acidobacteria bacterium RIFCSPLOWO2_12_FULL_68_19 | reverse complement strand
CTTCAGCAGCCGCGAAAAAATGTCGTACGCCCGCTCGCCGCGGTTGGTCTGCTCGACCACCATCGGCACCAGCTGGGCGCGGGGTTCATGCGAATAGGGCATTAGGCGATTAGCGATCGGCCGGAACGTCGGTTGGCGGGTTCGCTCGTCATCTTAGCACGCGACACCGCCAAGTCCACCGCCTTCTCCCGCCGCAACCCCGCATAGAGACGGGAGATCCCCCCTCCTTCTCGAGCTGCGCCCGGACGGCCGCCGGTGTCCGGCCGCCCCGCGCCGCGAACCGCGCGATCTCCTTATCGACATCTTCGCGGCCGACCGTCAGTTGCTCCCGGCGGGCGATCTCATCGAGCACGAGCGCGCTCGCCACGGCGCCCCAGGCGGGCTCCCGCTGCGCTCTACGGAATTGCCCCAGTCGATCCTGTCTGTGGTGCGAAAGAAGGCGTGTGGCATGCCGGAACAGGCGACGAGACACAGAGTCTCAGTGGTTGCGGGTCGAGAGCGTCTGTTCCCGGATCGCCGCGATCGGCTGTGCCAGCGCTCAACGGGTAGTTGTGGGTGCGCAGGGCGGCATCTGTCAGCGTGAAGAACGGCTTTGGCCGGCCCCGTAGCCCGCGCCGGTGCCACCTCAACCGTCGAGTCGCGTCGACTATTCGACCGCCGTTGACAGGGACAAACGGGTGTGTGACACTGCTGACATGAGCGACACACTGACCATCCGGGTGCTGGCGGTGGAGAAGGCGCGGTGGGAAAGGGCCGCCGCGGCGGCGAGGGAAACCGTCGCGGAGTATGTGCGTGGCGCTGTCCGCCAGCGCGCGCAGGCTGCGAGCCACTCGCCCTGGGAGACGCATCTCGGTTCGGCGGATGTCGCCGTGCCTGCACCGACCAACGCGAACGTCCGCCGTGCCTTCGCTCGGCGTCGGAGGCACAAGGGATGATCCACCTCCTGGACACCGGGCCGCTGGTGTCCGCACTGGCGCGCGAAGAACTGCGGTTCGGTTCCTGGGCGAAGGACTTGCTGCGCCATTTACCCCAGCCGCTGTACACCTGCGAAGCGGTGCTGACCGAAGTCGCACATTTTCTTGGCACTCCGGAGCCGGTCCTGGCGGCAGTGGCGGATGGCCTGCTGGTCTGCCCCTGGGATCTCTGTGAACACCACGCGCGCGTCCGCGAACTGGTTCGCAAGTATGCCGATCAGCCGATGGACCTTGCCGACGCCTGCCTGGTCGCGATGAGCGAAAAGTGGTGGGACTGCAAAGTGGTGACTGTGGACGTCACAGACTTCAAGGTCTATCGGCGACGCGGCCGTCATGCCATTCCGCTGCTGACCCCGAACGCGTCCTGATCAGCGATCCGGCACATCGATCGCGGCTTCGGAAATCGTCTGGGCTCGCGCCAGCGCCCAGTCCACCGCCTTCTCCCGCCGCAACCCCGCATAGAGACGGGAGATACCCCCCTCCTTCTCGAGCTGCGCCCGAAGGGCCGCCGGCGTGCGGCCGGCGCGCCCCGCGAACCGCTCGATCTCCTTATCGACATCTTCGCGGCCGACCGCAATTTGCTCCCGCCGGGCGATCTCGTCGAGCATGAGGGCGCTGGCGACCGCGCCCCGGGCGGGCTCCCGCTGGGCTTCACGGAATTGCGCCCAGTCGATCCCGGCCTGCTGGGGATCGACGTTCTGCGCCGCGAGCTGGCGGGCGAACTCCTCCAGCCGGCGGTCCATCTCGTGTTCGACGAGCGAACCGGGCAGCTCGAAGGCGACGCGCGCGGCGAGGTGACGGAACAGATCCGCCCGGACCTTCCGCCTCGCGTTGTCGCGCGCCTCCTCCTCGAGATCGGCGCGGATCCGGTCGCGCAGCGCCGCGAGCGACTCGAAGGCGCCGACGTCTCTCGCGAACTCGTCGTCGGGGTCGGGCAGCACGCGGCGCCTGATGTGCTTGACGACTACCGCGTAGGTCTGATCGGTGCCGGCGAGATCGGAGACCGGATAGCTGTCCGGGAAGTGCACGCGAAACGTCTTGGCGTCGCCCACGTCGAGCCCCACGAGCTCGGTGTCGAAGCCCGGAGGATTGCCTGGTGCTCCGAGCTGCACGCTGACCTCGTCGTGGTGATCGACGCGGCCGTCCGGTCCCGTGCGGTCGAGCTGCATCGCCACGGTGTCGTCGTCGGTCACCCTCCGCCCTTCGACCGTCTCGTAGGTGGCGGCGCGCTCGCGCAGCCGCTGCAGGACCTGGTCGACCGCCGGTTCGCTCACCTCCGCGGACGGCCGGCTCAGCACGATGGACGAGAGGTCGCCGGGGTCGAACGGCGGGACGGTCTCGAACGCGGCGGTGAACCTGAGCGGATGCCCTTCGGTCAGCTCGACGTCCTTGATGTTCGGCGTGTCGACCGGCTCGATCCCGCGCTCCTGGAGCGCCTGCTCGACGGCGCGCGGGATGAGGCCGTGCATGACGTCGTGCAGGATGTCGTCGCGGAAGCGCTGCCTGACGACGCTCCGCGGCACCTTGCCCGGGCGGAAGCCGGGCAGCCGCGCGCGTTTCGTGTAGTCTCGCGCCACGCGATCGATCTCCGCATCGACCACGTCGGTCGGGATCTCGATCGCGACGGTCTTGCGCGTGTCGCTGAGGTCGGTGAATGCGGTTTTCATGCGGGAAGACGGGCCACAGAGGCCCAGAGACACAGAGACAAATCCATGACCTCCCTTTACCTTTATGGCTCCGGGTCTCTGTGGCCCGTGGGAGGGCTGCGTGCGAAAGGGGAGACTCGAACTCCCACGGCCTCACGGCCACCAGATCCTAAGTCTGGCGCGTCTGCCAGTTCCGCCACTTTCGCCCGAATCTGAGCCTAGCAGGAAATGGTGCGACGGTGCGAGGGTCCGGAGGTTGCGCCAATCTCTGGACGGGATGCCTTAGGGTCCGGTGAATGACCTAAAGCGGCGCGATCAAGCCGGCAGGACGGCAAAACGACGGCGGCGGCCAGGCCGGTAGACTGAGAAGTGCCGCCGGTCGAGCGTGAAGATCCGAGTGAGACTGTCGCGTTCGGCAACCCGGACGAGGGCGGCATCGGCGAGATCCATCGGTAAATCTCGATGCTTTTCCAGCAGCTCGCGCATACGAGGCGCGTCGGCGGAGTCGAGCCGCGCGAAGCGCGGCAGAAGATACTGGCGACCAGCCAAGGGGTTCCGCGGGGATATCAAGGGGCGGAGCCCCCTTGGCTGGTTTCGATCCGGCTCCACAATGCCCGTTGGCCCTGCCATGACGCCCCCAGCAGGTGCATCGCCTCGGTGAAGGCAGGCCACACCGTGAGGAGGGGATCCCGGAAGCTCTTGAGGGTCTCGACGCATGCCTCGTGCTGCGGGTCGTCCGCGTCGATCAGGGCGACCAGCGGCCCCGCGTCAACGAGGACGCCGCGCACGGGCCTTGCCGGCGACGAGTGTGGAGAACGACTCGCCGGTCGTCTTATCCGGATTTCGCGCGCCTATCCGAACGAGGCCGATGACGTCAGCCCACATCTGATACGGACGCTCTTCCTGCGTGTCGCCGTCGGCGGTGGCCGTGTAGTACTCGATGGCTTCGCGGACGATGTCGGACCGCGTTTGCCGGCGACGTCTGGCGAGGGCGTGCAGGGCACGCTCCGTCTTGGGAGTCAATCGAACGGTCAGTGGCATGACGGCTCGTCGTACAAATAGGTATTACGCGCACAGCCGGCGCGTGCAAGCGGCCCTCGAGCTCGAGATCCTCGTCGCTCGTCTTGCCGGCGCTTCGGGCCTTCTTCGAGCATCCCTTGTCCGGAGAGACGGTCTGGAGAGCCGACGGCCGCGCGGGTCTTTTTCTACCTTCGCGGGGGAGGCGTGACGCCGAAGCGGGACAAGACATCGACACGAAGCTCGTCCCGCCACGCCTGATAGGTATAGACCGGGTACGACGTGTCGAGCGGATCCGGCGTGGCCCGGATGTCGTACTGCGACGATCGAAAGAGGCCGTAGTTCAGGGCGGTTCCCAGGAGGTTGAACGCCAGGATGCCGACACCGGCCATCCGCGCGGGCCGGTGAAAGCGTGCCGCCGCCGCCACGGCGAGAAACGCCAGCACAGCCGCGCCGCCGGTGACGCGCACCTCGGAATTGAACGCAAAGGGCCCGCACATCGCCAGCGCCAGGCCGATGATCCAGCCCTCGACGCGCGCGCCCGGTCCCGGCAGCGAGCGGATGATGACGAACCAGCACGCCGCGTAGGCGAACAGCGCCGCGATCGGCGCCCAGGGCGACCAGGCGAACATCGAGACCGGAGCGAAGATAATCACGATCCCTTCGAGCACCTTGGCGAGGCCGATCGGAACCGCGAGGGCCGTTCCCACTGCTGTGACGACCGGCGGAGTTCCGTCACGAACCGTGAACGCATAGTTCGTGATGTAGCCGCCGTACGCGAAGACGCCCATCGCGACCAACGACACGGCGCTCGCCGTCAGCGATCGCTTCCGCGCGAACTGCAGCGAGAAGACGAGATTCTGGAGCACGAAGGGTGTCTTTGACGCACACGCGGCAATCGCCCAGAGCAGCCTGATGGGCGTACGGGTCGTCGACAGGGCGAGCAGGAGGCATAGAACCAGCAGCAGATCGTTGCGCTGGTTGATCCACGTGACGCTCCAGAGAAACGACGGGTGAAAGAACGACGACAGTGCCAAGAAGGTCGACCACTCGTCGAGTTCCATCCGTCGGCACAGTCGCCACATGGTCCAGAGGCACGCGAGATACAGCAGGAGATTGGCCGCATGTTGGACGGAAGCCTCGTTGGGCAGTATCGCAAGGGTGAGCGTTTCCAAAGGCCGCCCGTAGTTGATGAAGGGGTTCGCCACGAGCTGACGCCACGTGAGCGGAACCTTCTCGAAATCGTCGGTGGAGAACCCGCGGCCCAAGGCCGGCAGCCAGATGGTCGAGAGAAGTCCGACGCAGGCGAGAGGCCAGCCCCTCCCGAACCTCGGTGAAGGGACGCCGCTCATTGGTGGGGGCGCGCCGCCGCAGGGCGCGTTAGGCGGGATGTCGTTGCGTGTGCATCCTGGAGACACCGAGCAGAGTGTCGCGGCCCGCCGCTAC
>Ga0156279_122_pt1 | contig 6228 bp, 5 predicted proteins | sample RifCSPlowO2_12_FD_107928 | JGI IMG/M metagenome (GOLD analysis project Ga0156279, IMG submission 107928) | Acidobacteria bacterium RIFCSPLOWO2_12_FULL_68_19 | reverse complement strand
GTCCCTCTGCCGCCTTCGCGCGCAGGACTCGCTCCGCACCGCCGATCATCGTGGCGTCATCGAAGTTGACCCTCGAGAAGGCTCGAACCTGCGACGAATCTCGCCCGTCCGCCCCCTCCAAGGCCGCCACTGTCCGCCCACGCCACTCCTCCTCCAATTCACGGCTGATGGAGGGTTGCGAAGCAAGCGCAATCCCTTCCTCGCGGAGACGCCTCAGCGACGCTGACTGGCTCACGTTGATCGACCGATGCCCCCCGTCCGCGTCCGCGCTTCGACAAGAGCCAGCTCGAAGGATCGAGCGCCTCGCGGAGACGCCTCAGCGACGCTGACTGGCTCACGTTGATCGACCGATGCCCCCCGTCCGCGTCCGCGCTTCGACAAGAGCCAGCTCGAAGGATCGAGCGCTTGACGGAGACGCCGGCCGCCATCACATCATGCCGAAATGGCGAAGCGCCTCTTCGATCGCCTCACGCTTTTCGGGCGGACACGGCTCGATGTCACGATCCCGACGGGCCCGGTTCGCCCCACGCAGCGTCGGTATGCCGTGAACCTCCTTGACATGAGCGATCCACCCCGTTTTCGGGATGAAGCCGTGGTGACGCTGCACGAACGTCCGAATCTCGGCATCCGTGGTCATGTCATGCCCTCCATGATCGCACCGTCCTGCATGAGGGGACCTATGAGGCTGCCGTGACTGATGGCGCCACAGGTGTTGCGGGGCCCATGCCGAGCAGTGTGCGCATCAGGCGGCGTTTGACCAGCTCGACGACGACGAGATAGGTCATGGTGACTCCGCCGAGAAACACGAAGTACGCGCCCGGGAGTGGCACGAAGCCGAGCGTCGCGGCCAGCGGCGTGAACGGCAAGATCACGCCGATCAGCACCACGAGCACCGTGGTGACCGCCAGGGGGAGGCTCGGCCGGCTGCGCAAGGGATTGCCGGCGGTCCGGATGACGAAGAGGACGAGTGTCTGCGTCGCGAGCGACTCGACGAACCACCCCGTCTGGAACAGCGCCTCGGAGGCGCGGAAGACCCACAGCAGCACTCCAAAGGTGAGGAAGTCGTAGATCGAGCTGATGGGCCCGATCACCACCATGAACCTCTGGATGATCCCGATGTTCCACCGCTGCGGGGTCCGGATGAATGCGTCGTCGACATTGTCGCTGGGGATCGTGATCTGGGCGAGATCGTAGAGGAAATTGTTGAGCAGGATCTGGGTCGGCAGCATCGGCAGGAACGGCAGGACGAGGAACGCGGCCGCCATGCTGAACATGTTGCCGAAGTTCGAGCTGGTCCCCATCAGCAGGTACTTCATCACGTTGCCGAAGGCCCGCCGGCCCTCGAGAATTCCGGCGTGGAGGACGCCCAGGTCGCGTTCAAGCAGGATGATGTCGGCCGCGTCCCTGGCGACGTCGACGGCGGTCGCGACGGACACGCCGACGTCCGCCGTGTGGATGGCGGGCGCGTCGTTGATGCCGTCGCCCAGGAAGCCGACGACGTGATTGCGACTCTTGAGCGCGAGGATGATCCGGTTTTTCTGCGCGGGGGAGACGCGGGCGAAGACGGTCGTGTGCTCAGCCACCGCGGCGAGCGCGCTGTCGGTCATGCGCTCGATCTCGTCACCGCCGACGATGCGAGCACTGTCGAGACCGACCTGACCGCAGACGTGCCGGGCGACGAGCTCGTTGTCGCCGCTGAGGATCTTCACCACGACGCCGTCGCGGCGGAGCGCGCGGAGGGCCTCGGCGACGCCTTCCATCGGCGGATCGAAGAAGGTCACGAAGCCGGCGAGCACGAGCTCACGCTCGTCGCGGGCGGAATACACGGGCTGGAGCGGCGCCACCGCGTACGCGACGGCCAAGACCCGAGATCCTTGAGCGCTCAGCTCCCGGTACGTCGCTTCGCAGCGCGCCCGCATCGCCTCATCGAGCGCGGGCCGGCGATCGTCGACCTCGTATGCCGTGCAGCAGGCGATGACGCCCTCCGGAGCCCCCTTCGTGATCAGCAGGCGCCCGCCGCTGTTCTCGACGACGACGGAGAGGCGCCGGCGCTCGAAGTCAAACGGGATCTCGTCGATCTTTCGATATCCGCTGATGACGCCCCCGCCGCGCGTGAGAACCGCCTCGTCCAGCGGGCTCTTGATGCCGGTTTGGTGGGAGCTGTTGACATAGGCGAGGGTGAACGGCCGCTCCGAGACCTGGCCGAACGGGTCAAGGTGCCGATCGAGCACCATGTCGCCGCTCGTGAGCGTGCCGGTCTTGTCGCTGCAGAGAATGTCCATGCTGCCGAAGTTCTCGATCGCCTCGAGATGCTTGACGATCACCTTCTGGCGGGCCATGTGCGCGGCCCCGCGCGAGAGGGTGACGGCACTGATCATGGGCAGGAACTCGGGCGTCAGGCCCACCGCGAGCGCCACCGCGAAGAGCAGCGACTCGAGAAACGGGTGATGCAGGAGCGCGCCGGTCAGAAGCACGAAGAGAACGAGGAAGAACACCGTGCGCATGATCAGGAGCGCGAACTGCCGGGTGCCGCGCTCGAACTCCGTCTCGGGCGGACGCATCGACAGGCGCGCGGCAATGTCGCCGAACGCGGTCGCCGGCCCCGTCGCGACGACCAGCGCCGTCGCCGTACCGCTCACGACCGACGTGCCGAGGAAGACGACGTTGCGTGCGTCCGCCGGCTGGCGCGGCGGGACCTCGAGGCCGCCCGCGTCCTTCTCGGCCGGCATCGACTCGCCCGTGAGCGCGGCCTGCTGGACGTGGAGGTCTCGCGCCTCGAGGAGACGCGCGTCGGCGGGAACGCGATCCCCCGCGGCGAGTCGGACGATGTCACCGGGGATCAGGTCGCGCCGCCGAATCTCGGTCCAGGTTCCATCGCGGAGGGCGCTCGCGGTCGGCGCCACGGCGTCGCGCAGTCGCTCGGCGACGCGATGGGAGCGATAGGTCTGCACGAAGTTGAGCACCACGCTCAGGGCCACCATGAGGACGATGATGGAGGCGTTGACCGGCTCGCCGAGGATCGCGGAGGCGGCGCTCGCGATCAGCAGGATGATGACCAGCGGATTCGCCAGGAGCAGGAGGATGTGAACGAGGCCGGCCGTGCGCGGCGCCCGCGTGGGCTCGTTCGGGCCCACCTCACCGAGCCGCCGGCGCGCTGCGCCGGTCGTCAAGCCTCCGCGTGAGGCGTGGAGCTCCGCGAGGAGCGCATCGATGGGGCCGTGTGGCGCGGTCACGGCGAACGGCGCTCCGGCATTGTCACCGCTGCGTTGTCCAGTCACGCACCTCCGGCATGTCGTCGCCGTGCCTGGCGATGGTACTCCTTGTGGGTGATGAGCGTCGAGGGGCATCTGCGTGGCCTGCGCCGTCCCTGCGCCGGGGCCCGGCACGCGCGTGGGATCACGGGCGGCAAGTCCGTCAAGAAGCGCAGGGGAACGGCCGCTGATGCCCCGCTACGAAGAGCCTGCCGTTCCGGTACACGTGGACATGCCGCGTCGGATGATCGCTCCGCCGAGCGAGGAAGATATAGCCGCCACCCCGGATCTTCGGCGCGACTGGTGTTACCGTGGAGTGTAACGCTGTTCGAGCGCGGCAAGTGGGACGCCCTCGCACGCCTGCGCGTGGCGATGGCTCCGCGTCACTCGAGGAGGCTCGCGGCAGCGGTGCGGGTCCGCCGGCCGGCGCAGGTCCTCCTCGGCGAGGAAGAGCACGCGAGCCGGCGGTTCCTGCCTCGGCGCGGGGCCTGTCTCTACCGGGTCCATCGCATCCCGACGATCCCCGTGTCGGCGCCGGAGTGGCGGCGGATCTGGCCGGCGTACCGGCGTGGCCGATCGCGGTCAGCTCGGGACATGACGGGCTCTGCCTACGCGTCGCCCTGTGTTGACGGGCACGTCGGCGTGAGCCGGGTTGCCCGGCCGCGCGAGAATCCGGCCACGAGAGATGATTCACTGGCGAAGGTCCAGGGGAGTGGAGGAAACCGATCATGACGTATGCGCTGTGGATCGTTCAGGGGCTGCTCGCGCTCCTCTTTCTGTGGGCCGGTGGAATCAAGCTGGTCCTGCCGCTCGAGAAGCTGACGGGGCCGATGCCGCTGCCCGGACTGCTCATGCGGTTCATCGGCGTGGCCGAGGTGCTCGGCGCGATCGGCCTGATCCTCCCCGGGCTCCTGCGCATCCGGCCGGGCCTGACGCCGCTGGCCGCCGCCGGCCTGGTGATCATCATGGTCGGGGCCACGGTGGTCACGCTGGCGGGCGGTGATGTCGCGGCGGCGCTGATCTCGGTGGGGGTGGGGCTCCTCTCGGCGGTCGTCGCCTACGGCCGCTGGCGGCTGGTGCCGCATCGCGGGTCGTCGAGCGCGTCTGTGAGCCGTTCGGCCTGACGGCCACGGGTTCCCGCAGTCCGCCCGCCTGCATTCCCGGCCGCCCCGGCGGGGCTGGCCTCGACCACCGACGAGGCTCTTGACTTCGGCCGTATGATTCTGAACACGGGGAGCACGGAGGCGGGCGCGTCCTGGGCTTCCCCTTGGCCTCGAGGATCGAGCACCGTCGAAGTCCGGCGCGTGAGGGAAGGTCCGCCGGACCGGGAAGGAGGCGCGGATGAGTGGGATACGGCTACTGGTCGGGACACGCAAGGGCGCGTTCGTCCTGACGTCGGACGGCAGGCGCGCGCGGTGGGACATCAGTGGCCCCCACTTCGGGGGCTGGGAGATCTACCACCTCAAGGGATCGCCCGCGGATCCGAATCGACTATTTGCGTCGCAGTCGAGCGGATGGTTCGGGCAGGTGATCCAGCGCTCCAATGACGGGGGCAGGACGTGGGCGCCGGTGGGGAACGCGTTCGTGTACGACGGCGTCCCCGGCACTCACCTCTGGTACGACGGCACGCCGCACCCATGGGAGTTCGCGCGGGTCTGGCATCTCGAGCCGTCCCTGACCGATCCGGACACGGTCTATGCCGGCGTTGAGGACGCCGCCCTGTTCCGCTCGACCGACGGCGGGCAGACGTGGCAGGAGCTCCCCGGCCTGCGCCGCCACGACTCGGCGTCCTCCTGGCAGCCCGGCGCCGGCGGGATGTGCCTGCACACGATTCTCCTGGATCCGAGCCATCCCGGGCGCATCTGCATCGCCATCTCGGCGGCGGGCGCGTTCCGGACCGACGACGCCGGCACGACGTGGCGGCCGATCAACCGCGGCCTGAAGTCCGACGGCATCCCGAATCCGACTGCCGAGGTCGGCCACTGCGTTCACCGCATCGCGATGCACCGGTCGCGGCCGGGTGTGCTGTTCATGCAGAAGCACTGGGACGTCATGCGCAGCGACGACGCCGGCGAGTCGTGGCGCGAGGTGAGCGGGAACCTGCCGACCGACTTCGGGTTCCCCATCGACGTTCACGCGCACGAGCCGGAGACGATCTACGTGGTCCCGATCAAGAGCGACTCGGAGCACTATCCGCCGGATGGACGGCTGCGTGTGTACCGCAGCCGGACGGGCGGACACGAGTGGGAGGCGCTGACGAAAGGTCTGCCGCAACGCCATTGCTACGTCAACGTGCTGCGCGACGCGATGGCCGTCGACTCGCTCGATCCGTGCGGCGTGTACTTCGGGACCACCGGCGGCCAGGTGTACGCGTCGGCCGACGCCGGGGACAGCTGGGCGCCGATCGTCCGGGATCTTCCGTCCGTGGTGTCCGTCGAGGTCCAGACGCTGCCGTGATCCGGGTCGTCCTCCCGTCACACCTGCGGACGCTCGCGACCGTCGACGGCGAGGTGACGCTCGACGTCGCGGATCCGGTCACGCAACGCTCGGTCCTCGACGCGCTGGAGACCCGCTATCCGGTGCTGCGCGGGACGATCCGCGATCACGTCACGCAACAGCGGCGAGCGTTCCTGAGAGTCTTTGCCTGCGGGCAGGATCTGTCCCACGAGTCGCCCGACACGCCGCTGCCCGACGCCGTGGCGACGGGGGCCGAGCCGCTGCTGGTCGTGGGGGCCATGGCGGGCGGCTAGGAGCCAGCAACCGGCGGCTCGCTTCGCTCGCCTCGGCGTGATCGGGTCTGGTCGCTCAGATCACGCCGTCGCCCCTGAGCTGGATGATCTCCGCGGCCTCGAGCCCCAGCTCGCGGAGGATCTCCCCGGTGTGCTGGCCGAGGGTCGGTGGGGGTCGCCGCAGCCGGGTCGGGGTGCCGGCCATCGTGAAGGGAAAGCCGAGGGCGCGGAAGGGCCCCACCGCCGGG
>Ga0156279_116_pt1 | contig 6630 bp, 6 predicted proteins | sample RifCSPlowO2_12_FD_107928 | JGI IMG/M metagenome (GOLD analysis project Ga0156279, IMG submission 107928) | Acidobacteria bacterium RIFCSPLOWO2_12_FULL_68_19 | reverse complement strand
GTAACATGAGTTTTGGCGCGACGACCTTTCCTTCGGTAACACTTACCATGGCGCGATACGCCGGCTTCCCCTTTGTCGTCTTTGGATGTACGCTCGGGCCCCCAGGTTCCCAGCTTGATGCCCTCCCCTGCAGTCCTGCCACAAGACACGCGCCTCGATGTCGCCGATATGCGCCGGCGCATCAAGGCGATCTTCATCGGCTCGGTGGGCAACCTCGTCGAGTGGTACGATTTCTACGCCTACGCGGCCTTCGCGCTCTACTTCGCCGGGTCGTTCTTCCCGGGCACCGACCCGGTCGTCCAGCAGTTGAACGCGGCGCTCCTGTTTGCGCTCGGCTTCATCGTGCGGCCGATCGGCGGCTGGCTGTTCGGGCATCTCGCCGATCACTACGGCCGGCGGAACTCGCTGATGCTGTCGGTGCTGCTCATGTGTTTCGGCTCGTTGATGATCGCGGTCACGCCGACCTACGGATCGATCGGCATCGCGGCCCCGATCCTGCTCGGCTTCGCGCGCACCGTTCAAGGGCTGAGCCTGGGAGGCGAGTACGGCGCGAGCGCCACCTACCTCAGCGAGGTGGCGGACCGGGACCACCGGGGGTTCTACTCCAGCTTTCAGTACGTCACGCTCATCGGCGGCCAGTTGTGCGCCATCCTCGTCCTGCTCGTCCTCCAGCAGCTGTTCCTGACGCCGGAGCAACTGCGCGCGTGGGGCTGGCGGATTCCGTTCGTCATCGGCGCCTTGCTGGCAGCCGTCGCGCTGGTGATGCGGCGCGGCCTGCACGAAACGGAGGAGTTCATCGCGGCCAAGGCCGTGACACGCCGAACGAGCTCGGTGCGGGCGCTGGCGAGCTACCCGCGCGAAGTGCTCCTAGTCGTCGGGCTCACGATGGGCGGTACGACCGCCTTCTACACGTACACCACGTACATGCAGAAGTTCCTCCGTCTGTCCGTGGGCCTCACCGACATCCAGACGACGATGGTCACGGCGGGTTCACTGCTCTTCGCGCTGTGCCTGCAACCGGCCTACGGAGCGATCTCCGACCGGATTGGCCGCAAGGCGCTCCTCATCTGGTTTGGCGTGATGGGAACGATCTTCACGATTCCGCTGCTCGACGCGCTCGAGGTGGCGAGGAGCGGACTCACGGCCTTCCTCTTGATTGCCGGCGCGTGGACGATTGTCGCCGGCTACACCTCGATCAACGCCGTCGTCAAGGCGGAACTGTTTCCGACGAGCGTGCGGGCGACCGGGGTGGGATTGCCCTACGCCGTGACCGTCTCCATTTTCGGCGGCACGGCCGAGTCGATCGCGCTGTGGTTCCAATCGATCGGCCATCAGCGCTGGTTCTACTACTACCTGACGGCGGTGATTGCGACCTCTCTCGTCGTGTACGTCACCATGCGGGACACCAAGCGCGCGTCCGCCATGGGCCGGCACGAATAGCCGATCCCGTCCCGTGGGTCCCTCCCTGGCGGTCAGCCCATGAAGAGGCCGCCATTGGCCTGGATCGTCTGGCCCGTGATGTAGCGCGCGCCGGGGCCGCACAAGAAGCGCACGAGCGCGGCGATGTCCTCGGGCCGCCCCTTGCGTCCCACCGGCGGCGCCAGCGTCTTGTGGTGCGACGGCTCGGGACCAGAGCGCGCCGTGTCGATGAGCCCCGGCGCGACGCAGTTGACCGTCACGCCGTGGGGCGCCAGCTCGTGCGCCAGCGCGCGCGTCAGCCCCCCGAGACCGGCTTTGGCCGCGACGACGTGCGCCCGCCGGGGCGCACCGATGTGCGACGAGAGGCCGCCGATGTTCACGATGGCGCCCCGGCCGGAGGCGAGAAGGTACGGCAGCGCGGCCCGGCTGCAAAGATAGGCGCCATCGAGCGTGGACGCCATCACCTCGCGCCACTCGCGGTACTCGAGACTCGCGAACGCCGTCTCGCGCCGTACGCTGGCGTTGTTGACGAGGATATCGAGCCGGCCCAGGCGCTCCACCGTGGCGGCAACGAGCGCAGCCGCCGCGTCCGGATCGCCGATGTCGGCCGTCATCGCCGCCGCCCGTCCGCCGCCGCCTTCGATCTCCGCCGCCACCGCCTGGGCGTCGGCCAGCGCCTGACGCGCCGTCACCATGACGGCCGCACCGGCGTCGGCCAGCGCCAGCGCAATCGCGCGGCCGATGTTGCGGGCGCTGCCGGTGACCAGCGCCACGGTGCCGGCAAGCTCGTTGGTCACTCCCATGCTTACCCTACCGCTCATGCACGGAACTCCTTCAACGCCTCCAGTGTGGGTTGGGCGAACAGGGTCCGCGACAGCTCCAGGAACCGCTCCGCCTTTGCCTCGGTCCACCCGCCGTGGCGCGCGTTGTCCGCGAACTTCGCCTCGAGCTCTGCCAGCGACAGCGGCGCCTCGCTGCCGCCGCGCATGTGGGGCTGACGGTACTCGCGTTCCGTGCCGTCGTGCAGCACCGCCCGGAGGTGGCCGGTGAACGTCCTCGGGTACTGGTCGAGCGGATTGACCGTGTACCGGACCTTCGACGCGAGCGCGAGCACCGCGGAATCGTGCACCCGGGCCTCGGTGAACTGCGCCAGCCCGGCTCGGCCGTCGATGAAGCCGACGGCGATGCAGAACGGCGTGCTGAACTTGGCCGCGTACGGCGTCGGCGGGCGGTGCTTGGCGGCGAGCGGCTCCCAGAGGCGCGGAACGGTTCCGTCCGCGACCTCGCAGACGATCTCGCGGATCTCGCCGGCGCGCACACCGCCCTCCGCCAGCCGCCGCGCGCAGTCGATGAACGGCTGGGTCATCGTCCCGCACGCGTACGGCTTGAACGCGACCGACGGCATCACCCACCGGCGTCCCAGACCGTCGAGGAGCGGCGCGAAGTCGGGCGCGACCGACGGCGCAAAGGCGTGGTACAGGCCGTGGCGTCCCTCGAAGACCGTGCGCGGCCCGACGAAGCCGGCGCGCGCCATCAGCGCGGCGCGCAGCCCGGACTGCGCCGCCCATCCGGCATGCATCCGCTTGGTCCAGGTGCCTTCGGCCAGGTATTCGATGATCCCTGACGCCATGCTGCCGCCAATGCCGAGCGCCGATACGGCAGCGCCTGGCGGCAGGCCGAGCGCGGCGCTCACCGCGCCGGCCGCCGCCAGGGCGCCGAATACGGCGGTCGGATGGAAGCCGGCGTTGTGCGTCGCCATCGGCGCCACGAGGCCGAGCCGGCACAGCAGCTCGGTGCCGGTCACCACGCCGAGCAGGAAACGCTCGCCGCCCAGGCCCTCCCGCTCGCACGCAGCCAGCACCGCCGGCACGATCACCGCGCCCGAGTGCACCGGGCCGCCTTCGAACGTGTCGTCGAAATCCTCGCCGTGCGCGGCCGTGCCGTTGACGAGCGCGGCGCCGAACGCCTCGAACGCGCCGGCATGACCGAAGGCGGTGCACGGCCCGACAGGCTCGATCGCCGAGAGCGTCGCGGCCACGTACGGCTCGCGCCGCGCCGCCACGCACAGTCCGGCGACGTCGAGGCAGAGCTTTCGCGCCGTCTCGACGGTATCGGCGGGCAGCCTGTCGACCTCGACCGCCGCCAGATGCGCCGCGAGCGTCTCGGCGACCGTGGTCATGCCGGCAGCTCCGCACCGCGGCGCCTGCGCGCCCCGAGGGCATGACCGGCAATCGAGCCGACGAGGAACAGCGCGGCAACGGTCAGGAACGCGGCGGAGACGGGGTCCTGCAGGAACGTCGCGTGGTCGCCTCCCGAGAGCACGAGGGCGCGCCGGTAATTCGACTCGACCATGAAGCCGAGGATCACCCCGAGCACCATCGGGAGCAGCGGCGTCTCGAAGTAGCGCAGCGCGTAGCCGGCGAGCCCGAAGGCGAGCGCCACGCCCACCTGGAACAGGCTCGTCTCGATCGCGTAGACGCCCGACACGACCAGCGCGTAGATGAACGCCGTCAGGTACGGCCGTGGACGGCTCACGAGCCAGATGCAGGGGCCCATCAGCACGTAGCCGACAATCAGCATGGCGATATTGGCCGCCAGCAGGCCGGCAAAGAGGCCTGTCACGACGCCCGAGTGCGACACGAACAGCATGGGCCCGGGAATCAGGCCGTGCAGCAGGAATCCGCCGAGCAGCACCGCCGCGGAGTTCGAGCTGGGAATGCCGAGGCTCAGGATCGGGACGAGCGTCGTGCACGCCACCGTATTGTTCGCCGCCTCGGGCGCGGCGATCCCTTCCGGCGAGCCGCGTCCGAACTCCTCTTTTCGCCGCGACCAGCGGCGCGCTTCGTTGTACGCCAGAAACGAGGAGACGGCGCCGCCCCCGCCGGGCATCATCCCTTCGAAGGCGCCAATCACCGACCCGATCGCCTGCGGCAGCGCGATCCGCCGCCAGAGCGCCGGCGAGGGGAACCGGATCCGGGCGCGCTCCGGCGCCGCTTGATGCCAGCCGCGCTCGCCGCTCTCGGCGAGCAGCTCGCCGACGGCGAACAGCCCCACCATGACGAGGATCGGCGGAATGCCGGAGAGGAGCTCGGGGCTGCCGAACGTGAACCGGCTCAGGCCGGTGACCGGATCGGTGCCGACGGTCGAAATCATCAGGCCGAGCACGCCGGCCATCAGCCCTTTGACGAGCGACTCGCGCGCGAGCGACGCGATCACGCTGAGGCCCAGCACCCCCAGCGCGAAGTACGCCGGCGGCGTGAAGGCGAGGGCGACCGTCGACAGCGGCTCGGCGAGCAGCACCACCACGCCAAGCCCGAACAGCCCGCCGACGAACCCGGAATAGAGCGAGATGCCGAGCGCCTCGCCGGCTCTCCCCTGCTCCGTCATCGCGTAGCCGTCCATCACCGTGGCCGCCGCGGCATTGGTGCCGGGCGTGCGGATGAGAATGGCCGGGATCGATCCGCCGTACTCGGCGCCGACGTAGGTCGCCGCGAGCATCACGATCGCCGTGGTGGGATCCATGCCGTAGGTCAGCGGCAGCAGCAGTGCCATCGTGATCGAGGGGGAGATGCCGGGCAGCGCGCCACCGAAGATCCCCCAGGTCACGCCGCCGAAGGCGGCCGGCACGATCGCGATGAGTTCGTCGAGCGACACAGTCGGTCAGAACAGCGTCGGCCACACGCCCGGCGGATGGGGAATGCCCAGCAGCCGCACGAACAGCAGCCAGAAGACAATCGCGCCGGCCGCAGCGACCGTCGCGATCTGCCCGTTGAACACGCCGCCCCGGTACCAGGTGGCCGCCAGAACCAGGCCGGCGAGCGCTACGACGTAGCCGAGCCACGGCACGACGGCGATGTACACCACGCCGATCGCCAGCATGCCGAGGGCACGAAGCAGGTGGAAACGGGGATCCGGGATCCGGGATTCGGGGTCGGGGATCCGGGGTCGGGGATCCGCGTTCCGGGTGCGAAGAGATCGGCCCACCAGCAGCAGCGACAGCGCCGCCAGGACGACGGCGTAGGCCTTGGGCAGGCCCTGCGGGCCGACCGCGTCGGCGAGCGCGCTCGTCGGGATCGCCGCGGCCATCCGGTAGTAGCCGGCAGCCACCACGACGCCCGCCACACCGAATGCGAGGTCCCGACTCACTGAATGACGCCGGACTGCCTGAGAAACGCCTCGGTCTCGGCGCCGAATGCCTCCATGAAGCGCGCGTAGTCGCCGTGCGGCATGAACCCGGGCTGCAGGCTGTTGTCCATGTAGCGCTTGCGGTAGACCGGATCGTCGAGCAGCTTCGGAACCGCGGCTTCCCACGCGGCAACCAGCTCCGCGGACATCCCCTTCGGTCCCGCCAGACCGCGGAACTTGCGCACCGCCAGGTCGACGCCCTGCTCCTTCAGCGTGGCGACGCCTGGAAACTGGGGCAGCCGCTCGTCGCCGACGACGGCCAGCAGGCGCAGCCGGCCCGCGTCGAGCTGCGCGCGAATCTCCTGCAGCTCGCCGGCGCCCATGTCGAGCGTGTGATTCAGCACGTTGATGAGCATGTCGCCGCCGCCCTCGAACGTAGTGATCGCCGGCGACACGCCGGCCTTCTGCTTCAACTGCTCCATCACCTGGCGCTCCAGCGACGCAGGGTTCGCCGCGCCCCATCGCCCCTGTCCGGTCCGGGCGCGGTCGAGCACGTCGCGGAGCGTCGTGAACCGCGAATCCGCGGCGGTGTACAGCACTTCCGGATCGAAGAAGAGGTTCACGAGCGGCTCGAGATCGGTATAGCGCGCCGAGGGGTCGCTGAGCAGCGAGGTGTAGATGAACGTCGGCGTCGTGGCGTAGAAGAGGCTGCCGTCCGGCTTGGCCTGCGCCACCGCCGCCATCGCCTTCGCGCCGCTCCCACCCTGGACGTTCTCGACGATGAAGGTGCCGCCCATCAGGCGCGCCAGGTGCGGAACCAGCTCGCGCAGGAACACGTCGCTGCCGCCGCCGGGGCTCGAATGCGTCACGAGCGTCACGACGCGGCGCGGCTCCGCGTCGCCGCCGCCACAGGCGGCGGCAAGCGCAGCGAGGAGCGCGAGAAGGGAGATGCGGCCGCCCACGGGCATCAGGACAGCTAAGTATAGTAAATGCCCATGCGCGGCAGAATCCGCCGTATCGCGCCATGGTAAGTGTTACCGAAGGAAAGGTCGTCGCGCCAAAACTCATGTTACCGAAGCCGGTGTG
>Ga0156279_109_pt1 | contig 8563 bp, 11 predicted proteins | sample RifCSPlowO2_12_FD_107928 | JGI IMG/M metagenome (GOLD analysis project Ga0156279, IMG submission 107928) | Acidobacteria bacterium RIFCSPLOWO2_12_FULL_68_19 | reverse complement strand
GTGTCGCTACTGTGAAACTCTGCTATGTAGAACGGACATTTCGAGCTTTCTGTTTACACGCCGAGCCGCAAACGCGCTTGTACTGGGGCTAGGCGTCGATGGCGTCGACGGGTCCGTCGGCGCCTCGACGCGGGGCAAGTAGATCTTGAAGGTCGTCCCTCGCCCAACCTCGCTGTACACCCAGATATTGCCGCCGCTCTGTTTCACGATGCCGTAGACGGTCGCCAGGCCCAAGCCCGTCCCCTGGCCCGGACCCTTGGTGGTGAAGAACGGCTCGAACAGGTGACCAAGGGTGCTCTCGTCCATCCCGGTCCCGGTGTCGCTGACCGCTAACATGACATAGAGTCCCGGCTGAACGCCCCTGTGGGCCCGGGTGTACGCGTCGTCGAGCTCGACGTTTTGCGTTTCGAGCGTCAACCTCCCGCCCGCTGGCATGGCATCGCGGGCGTTGACGGCGAGGTTCACGATGATTTGCTCGATTTGCCCCGCGTCGGCTTTGACCCGGCCAAGCTGAGGGTGCAACGTGAACACGAGGTTGATGTCTTCGCCGATCAACCGGCGGAGCAGTGTTTCTGTTCCGGCCACGACGAGGTTCAGATCGATGACCCTGGGGGAGAGGATCTGCTTGCGGCCGAACGCCAGGAGCTGCCGTGTCAGCTCGGCGGCTCGCTGCGCGGCATGCTCGATTTCCAGGAGATTCTCCCGGACGGGATGTTGATTGGGAAGCTGTTCCAATGAGAGTTGTGTGCAGCCGCTGATAACGGTGAGCAGGTTATTGAAATCGTGGGCGATGCCCCCGGCCAGCCGGCCGATTGCCTCGACCTTCTGCGCCTGACGGAGCTGCACTTCGAGTGATTCGCGCTGCCGTCGCTCCTCGGCTTCCTCGAGGGCACGGCGCACTCGGACCGCAAGGGCACCCAGCCGATCCTTGAGGACGTAATCCACCGCACCGTGCTTGAGGGCTTCAATTGCGCGATCCTCTCCAATCGCGCCCGAGACGAAGATGAACGGTACCGCGGGACAGATCTCTCGCGCCAGCTGCAGGATCGCCAGGCCGTCCACGCCGGGAAGCGAATAGTCGCACAGGACCACGTGAGGCTTGAAGTCGCGGACCGCGTCCTTGAACTGCGCTTCCGTCTCGACGCGCATCGACGTGAACTCGAGGCCTCCGGCCCGGAGCTCCCGTTCCTCCAGTTCGAAATCAGGTTGACGGTCCTCGACGAACAGGAAGCGCAGGGCCTCGACTACCGGCATCGCCTCACTCTCCCTGGTCGACCTCGACCTGGCGACCGACCCTCGAACGGCCGGCGGGGGAACGTGCGCGTGGTGTCGCCCCGTCTCATGATGCTCCGCGGGCCGGCCCTCTCTGAAAGGCCGCCGGGGGCGGCGATGCGTTGACCACGAGCCAGAAGAGCCCCACCTGCTTGATGGTCTCCCGGAACTGATCGAAATCCACCGGCTTCTGGATGTACGCGTTCGCCGCCAGGTGGTAGCTTTCGACCATATCCGTTTCCTCCCGCGAGCTGGTGAGGACCACGACCGGGACGGCCTGAGTCCGCTGGTCGCTCTTGATGCTGCGGAGCACTTCCAGGCCGTCGACTTTTGGCAGCTTCAGGTCCAACAACACGAGCCGGGGCGGATCCTTGGGGGCGCGCTCGGCATACGCACCGCGACAGAACAGGTAGTCGAGCGCTTCCTCGCCGTCGCGCACGACCTCTATACGGTTGGCCAGCCGCTCCCGCCGCAGCGCGTGCACGGTCAGTTCGACATCGGAGGGGTTGTCCTCGACCAAGAGAATGTCCACGGGTTGCTCCGTCACGAGCCACCTCCCTGGCCGGCCGGCTCGGCCGGCTCACTCTGCTCGAGCGTTCCGAGCGTGAAATAGAACGTGGCGCCCTTGTTCAGCTCGGCCTCGGCCCACACGCGGCCTCCGTGCCGATGAACGATGCGCTGGACGGTCGCCAGACCGACACCGGTGCCCTCGAAGTCTTCCAGCCGGTGCAGTCGCTGGAATATCCCAAAGAGCTTGTCCGAGTATTTCATGTTGAAGCCGACGCCGTTGTCGCGCACGAAGATGCCCGACCCATCCGCCGCCGTGCCGACCTCGATCAGCGCTCGGTCGCGCGGGCGCGTGAACTTGGCCGCGTTCGAGATCAGGTTGACGAAGACTTCTCGCAGCAGGCCCGGATCGCACTCGGCGAACGGCAGCGGCTGGATGCGCCACTCGACGGCCCGCTCCCCGATGTCATCGCGTATCTGCTCGACGACTTCTTCGACGAGCGTGTTCAGGTTCGTGACCTGCAGGTGCAACTCCTGGCGGCCGACCCGTGAGAGCTTGAGCAGATCCTCGATGAGCTGGCTCATCAGGCGGGTGCCCTCGCGGATGCGCGTGAGGTGATGTCGGGCCGAATCGAGCAAGTCGACGCCTGCTTCGTCCCCGAGGAGGCGCGAAAACCCCTCGATCTGTCGTAGCGGCGCGCGCAGGTCGTGAGCAACGGAGTAGGTGAAGGCCTCCAGCTCCTTGTTGGCTGCAGCCAGTCGCGCAGTACGATCGAGCACGCGCTGCTCCAGCTCTTCGTTGAGCCGGCGTATCGCTTCCTCCGCGCGCGTCCGTTCGGTGACGTCACGAACGAGGCTCATGACGAGGAAATCGTTGGCGCTCCGGACCGGGCTCAAGCTGACCTCGACGGCGAATTCGCTCCCGTCCTTTCGGCGCCCGATGAGTTCCAGGCCGCTTCCCATTGGACGCATGCGGGGATCGGATGCGTAAGTCGCCCGGTGAGCAATGTGCTGCGCCCGGACCCGATCGGGGATCAGCAGCTCGACCTGTTGCCCCGTGAGTTCCTCGACCTCATAGCCGAACAGCCGTGTCGCCTGTTCGTTCACCAGCACGATGCGACCGACCCGATTCACCGCCACGATCGCCTCGGGTGCCGACCGAAAGAGGCTGCTGAACATCGCGTAGTTCTCCATGCGCGCACGGTCGGCCCGTTCCAGCCCCGCAGCGTTCCACCACACGAGAATGGTCAGGAGCACGATGCTCGACGCCACCATGAGGGCAAGTCCAAAGGGAAGGTCATAGAACCCAAGGCGCTCCCCGCCCAATCGGAGCCATCCGAGCAGAACCGGCAGGACAACGACTGCCGGCAGCAGCCGCCGCGCCATGATCCCGCCGGCCGAGTCGCTGACCAGCGTCGACGCCGGCCACCGTCCGGGACGTGCGAAGACGACCCCGGCCGCAAGGACGGTGACGGCCACGGCGGTATGCAGCGCCATGCTCGAGTACGCCCAGCGGGAGTACAGAGAGCTCACACCGAAGCCGTACCCCAGGATTGCGAGCATACCGATCAGGGTCGCGCTCAGGGCGAGCAAGGGGGAGAGGCGAGAGTCGCCGGGCGCATCCAGGTTGAAGAGCGCCAGCCCAACAAGAGTGAGGGAGAGCGCCGTCGCTGGCGCCATTCGGCCGGGATACGCAGTCGTTCCAGGATCCTCGAACAGCAGTTGGTCGATGCCCAGTTCCCACCCTGCCAGATACTCGCCAAGCGTCAGCAGGCCGAGACTTACGACGAACACGGCAGTCCCACGGGCGCCGCGACATCTCCAGACTTCTCGTGACGACGCGGCTTCCTCGGGCGCCAACAGCCACAACGACACACCGGCCAGGACGAAGCTCACCGCTGTGTTGGCCTTCATCGTGGCCAGACCCGGGAGCAAGTTCTTGAGGGGTTGAATGTTCAGGAACCAACCGACGAGCACCAAGGCGCCGGTACCGGCAGAGAACAAGCCGGCCGCACAGGCAAGCATGCGGAACCGACGAACGAGGCGTTCGCGGTTCCCCGTGGCTTGATCAAGCTCAGCGTGAACAGGAGCCGAGCGGTCCAACATTGTGCGAACGGGTCAGATTCTCCGATCTAACGGGGTCTGATGCAATGGCGGAAACTGCTCGGCCGAGGCGAGCGCGCAGGCCACTACCGCGGAGAGGGTCTTGTCAGGTCGACATTCCACCTATTGGGCAGACTCGTTACGACAAGAACGGACGACTTGATCTCGATGAACTGGCAGGTTGCGCGAGGACGCTTCCACGCCCTTACCCGACCTTCGATCGGGTACACGACAGGTACACGCAATGAGGACGTCGTCGCGCGCGTCCAGCGCCTGCGCCGGTTGCTGTCCGCGGGCGATGGCCGTCAACTCTTCTCGAAGCGAGCGCAGGGACATCCTTGCCCCGAAGTTATCCATGAACGCCTGTTGGCGAAGAGGCGCATTCGCCCTTGGGGACTCCTGAGTAATCCGAGTTGAATCCGAGTTACGGCTGTGTGCGCTTCCCTCTGCCGGCTCGCGGAACGCGCGTTCGAATCGATCGGCTCGCGAGCGCTTCTTCTGGCGTCTGGCAGGCCGCAACCGCCGATCCGCGCAAACGCTGTTCTTCGTCCCGCGATACGAGCGTCGTTCCGTATCTCCGCGCCACGGCCAGATAGACCGCATCGGCGCCTCGCAGCCGATGCGTGGCGGCGAGATCAGCCGCCTGTCGGCTCATCGCGGACGTCAACGATACGAGGATCACGTGCGGAAGGGCGGCCGTCGCGTTCGCGTACTGCAGTGCGCCGACCCCATCCTGGCTCGCGCGAGCCACAGCCGACGCCACTTCCGGCAGCAGCAGCGCCGGCACGATGACCGGGTCGGCTTCTTCCTGAACGCTGGCGAGGAACGCCAGGCTGTCCGCGTGGCCGTCTTCGTGTGGGTTGAACGCATTCACGAAGACGCTCGCATCAACCGTATACCGCGGATGACTGGACACCCTCGGTCGTGACGCCCGCGGAGGACTGCGTCGCGCCGCAGCCACCTACCGCCGCATCGCGGACAGCAGCCGCACGCCGCTGACGCCGGGACGGAACCGGCGCTCCAGGCGCCGCCCGGCGCGCAGGAACGCGTCCCATGCGGGGCGCGCGTCTGCATCCTTGGAAGGGGTGGAGGCGTCCTCAGCAGGGTCGAGCGGAAGAATGACGCCGACGGCCCGACCGCGATGCGTCAGGATATACGACGCCCGCGCCTCTCGCACGTGCCGCAGGATACGCGCCGCGTGCGTCTTGAGTTCGCGCACGCCGACGACTGTGTTCGCCCGCCTCGTCCGGGAGCGGACCCCAACGTGGTCCTTCATGAGACTACATTACGTCCCGCTTCCAGGCGCGTCAAGTCAAGCGCACAGGTTCGCCGAAAGGAACGCGCGGTGACGACCGCTGCATCGACGGCCGACCGCGCGCGTCGCGGGTGCCGCGCCTCCCCACTCAGCGCCCGGCGTCGCCGAGCGTTGGAACCAGCAGTTCCCGGTCCTTCTCGTTCTCGAGGCAGGAGTGGTCCATGATCCGGTCACCCACCTGACGCTCGAAGAGCCGGCGCGTGGTGAACGGCTTCACGAAGAACACCGGGTCGTCATAGGTGACGACGTGCTCGAGCGTGTTCGGGTCGGCGAGCCGGAACCGCTCGGTCACCCGCAGCTTGTCGCTGTGTTCGTGGCCGGCGGTGTCGAGCCACGTCCGGTCGTTGACGCCGACCGTGTCCACGACGAGCGTGTCGCCTTCCCATGTGCCAACCGAGCTCCCCATCCATTCGGGATAGTCCGCGATGTCGTGCGGGTGCCCGCGGCCGTCCGTGTAGATGATGCGAAACGTCCGCTGCGACTCGGTCAGGATGACGACCATGTCGGGGCGCTGCACGATCATCGCCGGGTGGGCCATCATGATCATCCGCGCCGGTCCCGGTGGAAGACACGCCGTATTCGGATCCTTCGCATGGTCGACGCTGTCCCACCGCTGCTTGCCGTGCGGGGTGAGGACGAGCTCCTGCCCGGGGAGCGTCGCCCGCGAGAGATCGCCGCTCGTGCCGCCAAACCAGACGCCGGTCAGGTCCGGACGGCCCGCCTGGCGCTGGAGCGGTCCGCCCGTGTGCCACCACGCGCCGACCGGCGCCGGCTTCGGCGGCGCCACGCGGTCGGTGGCCGGCGGCGGCTGACTGCCGCGTCCACGCTGCTCGGCCGCGGCGGGCGCGGCGATGGCGAAGGCAACGGCCGCAGCAAGGATGAGGGCGCAGTACCACCTGGTCATCGCGCGACTCCTGATTGCACGCTCAGGGGGTGGTCCCGGCCTCACTGGGGCCGCTGAAGCCGAACACGCGGCGGCCGTCCGCCAGGATCACCGTCCGGCCGTTGACGACGTGCGCGTCGGCCTTTCGGGCGGCGAAGCCTTGCACCGTGACCGTTTCGCCGACCTTCAGCGAGTCGCGGCCCCAGCCCTGGCGCCGGAGCTGGTTCGGCGTGCCGCCTTCGACGGCGTAGTTGACGAGGGTGCCGTCGGCCTCCTTGACGTCGATGTAGAAGTAGATGTGCGGGTTCTGGAACTCCACCTTCGTGATCGCGCCGGTGAGCGTGACCGGCTTGCTGGCGTCGAACTCCGCGGCAAACGAATGGTGCGCCGCGGCGGGCGCCGTGGCCCAGGGCAGGACACACGCCGCGAGCAGTACACCGAACACAGTGCGTTTCATCGTCGTCCTCCGCTCCTGGAGATTCTGCACCCGTTGCGCGGAAAAGGGAACCGTCATCCGGACCGTGAAAAGACGGTTCTGGAGAGCTCGACTGCCACAACCCAGGGACGCGAAGGTGGCTGGATAGCCTGTGCCAATCGCACGATCGCATGATGGCATGAAGGAAGTTCGCGAATCTCCGGTTCCGGACGTCGAGATCAAGGTCGTGGGCAAGAGCGGCCAGATTTCCCTCGGCACGAGATGTTTCATCGTTCGTGAGCCGTCATTCCGGGAAGTCCTCAACCGAGCGGACATGGTTCGAGACCGCAGAATGGCGGCGGGCGATGCGGAGCAGGCGGTCGTCGGCTGTGACGGCGTGTGTCTCGAGCCGTACCGCCAGCGCCACGTACATGGCGTCGTAGACCGTCACCCCGGCACTGAGGGCCAGCGCTTCCGCGTCCGGCAGGAGCCCTCGCATCGGGATCGCTTCAACCGCGGCGGCAGGAACATCCCTGGCCAGTCTCAGCGCTTCTTGACGGGTCAGTTCTCCGCGGCGGACTTTCTTCCACATCGCGTTCCCGACTTCGGCGAACACGAGGTCTGGCGCAAAGTAGTCATGCGGGAATTCGAGCCATCGCCGGGCGGCCTCCGAGCGCACTTCCGGGATGAACCACTTGATGACGACGCTCGCGTCGATGACGAACACGCTCACCGCGTGTCCCGGTCCCGCCGGATGAGCGTGGCGCTGTCGGAGCGGCCGGCACGGCCGAGCCGCTTCAGCCATTTCGTGGAGAGGCGCCGTGTCTCAGCCAGGTTCCGCGTGTTCGCCCGGCGCAACACGTCATGGATCTCCGCCTGCAGCGATCGTCGGTTCGCGTGTGCCGCTGCCTTAAGCTGCTCGAGCACGTCCTTGTCGAGGTTGCGGACCAGCACGTTGGGCATCATGTCTCCTTCCCGATGATGGTATCATCCTGATACCAGACTGCCCTGAACGCGCTGCGAACGGGCGGATCCCCGGATGCCTCGGATCCGTGTGTTCGAGTTGGTGGAGGCGGCGGGAACCGTCGGCGCGATCGGTCATGACATGACGGTTATGCCGGGCGGCGCTCAGAAGTTGTGAACCGGCGCGGGTATGGCCGGAATTGCCCCAGAACCGGGCGCGTCGGAGTTGCGGGCGATAACCGATTTGAGGTGCGGCACCGATCAGCGTGAGGCCGTTCGGCGATCTTGACGACGGGCCGTTGCCACCGCTCCACGTCGAGTGGAGGAGCGCTCGGTCGAGAGCCCGGTCTTCCGCGCATATGCACGCAGAGCCTCGCCCGCTCGCTTCTGCCATCCGGGGCCGGTCGCTCGGTACGCAGCCACAACATCGCGATCGACGCGCAGGCTGATGAGCTCCTTCGTGGGGCGCTTCTGGGGACCGCGCTGGCCGCGATAGCGCCGCACGGCGTCGACCGTCTCCTTCGGCAGGACCTCCATGAGCGGTCGTGTCTTCTGAACCTCTTCGGGCGTCCACTCAGGGTTCTCGGCGTCAGGACGGCTGGCGTTATTTCGCATACGCGCGTTCCTCTCTCTTGTTCGCCCTCCGCAGGCTGATGCCCCGGATCGCCTCCCCGCGGGGCGTAATCACCGCCGCATGAAGCTTGCCGTCGATCGTGCCGAGCACGCGCAGTCGTCTTTCCCCGTAAGTCCTTGCGCGTGTCTTCGATTGCGATCGCCGTCTCGAAGTCCATGTCGGCAAACCGCTCGAAGGCGATCCCGCGTTCGCGCTCGTTCCGGGCGCTCTTGGCTGGGTCGAAGTCAATCAACGCCATTATATCGTATATATAATCAAATAGATCAGCCGGCCTGTCCCCGCCGCGCTTGCCTTGCATCGATCCGGGGCCTCGTCGTACTTTTGATGAAGAGCTTCATCATGACGCAACGCACCGAGGCGATTTACAGCAACGGCGTGTGCGCGGCGACAATTAGATCTGCCGCATAGCGACAACTAGATCTGCCGCTTCGGGTCGGCCAGCTGGACTGTGCCAGCCTATGGATCCACGGA
>Ga0156279_110_pt1 | contig 9215 bp, 7 predicted proteins | sample RifCSPlowO2_12_FD_107928 | JGI IMG/M metagenome (GOLD analysis project Ga0156279, IMG submission 107928) | Acidobacteria bacterium RIFCSPLOWO2_12_FULL_68_19 | reverse complement strand
GGGCCGCCGTAGGTCAGGAAGACGTCGTGGAACTGCCGCCAGGCCTGGCGGCCGCCGCGCGACGCGGTCCAGTCGTCGCGCAGCTTGCGGATCATCAGCTTGCCCATCGTGTAGTTGAGGTACGCCGGATCGTAGGTGCCGCGCGCCGCCTGCTGGCGCGCCGTGCCGGCGTCGGTCAACGCCTCCTCCCGGAACATTCGCTCGGACTCCTCGACGGTCATCCCCCTGGTGTGCAGGCCGATGGCCGACAGGAAGCGCACGTTCCGCAAGAGCGCGTTCGTCAGCTGGCCGATGTGGGTCTCCGGATTGCCGTCGCCGAGTCCCATGTCCCACATCATCTCTTCCGCGTAGTGAGCCCACCCTTCGGCGAACGCGTAGCCGACGAAGAGCCGCCCCACGAGCGACGGGTTGCGGTTGGAATGCAGGAACTGCAGGAAGTGTCCGGGCCAGACTTCATGGACCGACGTGAACAGGAGGTCCGCCTGCCCCGGCAGGTAATCGCGCTGCTCGGCCGGCGTCCACGACGGGTCGGGCGGTGCGATGTAGTAGGTGGCGGGCAGCCCCTTCTCGTACGGCCCGGGGATGTCGATGTAGGCGGAGTTGGCGCGGTTATACGGCGGCGCCTCGTCCACCAGCGCCTCCTCGGCGCCCGGAACCGTGGCAATACCGGCTCGCTGGACGAACTGCTCCAGCACGGCGAGCTGCGCGCGGGCGCCCTCGACGATACCGCCCTTGGGCTTGTTCGCGTTCATGCGCGCGATGCATGCCTGGATCGCCGCGCCAGGCGCGAAGGTCCCACACGCCTCGCCGAGGGCCTTCCGGTTGCGCGCCAGGTCGGCCCTGCCTGCTGTCTCGAGGTCGGCAAGCGAGGTGGTCACGCCCTCGGTGATCTGCAGCATCCTGGCAAAGCGGTCGGCTCCGAGGGCGAAGCTCGCGGTGGCGCCGGCGCGCTCGGACTCCAGCCAGGAGGCCAACTGGCGCATCGCCTGCGTTGCCGCGGCATTGGCATCGAGGAATTCCTTCTGGAGCGCCGCGTCCTGCACGCTGGCGAAGACCCCGGGCACGTCCGACTGGTAGAAGTCGGCAAGGCCGCGGAAGGCCGAGATGCCGCGCTCGAGCAGCGGACGGGCGAGCGGCGTCCGCAGGTTCGCCCGGATCTCGGCCGCCGCCCTGGGCACGGCGCGGGCGTAACCGGTGTAGGCGCGCATCCGCGTCTCGAGAGGCGCGTAGGCGCGCGTCAAGTACGGCGCCGGGTCGAGATTGTCGGCGATCCAGTCGAGATACCACGCCGGGTTCACAAACGGCGCTTCAGCCACCTCCAGCCAGAAGAGGTCCCGATCGAACCGCGCCACCAGGTAGTCGCGCTCGAAACGCTCCGCCTCGGTCAACGCGCCATCGGGCACGGTTGTGGCGCGGTCGCGCGAGCTGTGCAGCCGCCGGATTTCCGCGGCGATGCCCGCGGCGCTCCAGTCGGGCAGACGGCCGTCGAACTCATGACGCCCGGCGACAACGGCGAATACCGGGTGGGCGGCGAGGTACTCCTCGATGAGCCCATCACGGACAGTGGTCCAACTCGTCCCGGAGCCGGCAGGCACGGCGGCATTCTCGGACGTCCGCCCGCACGCCTGCAACAGGAGCGGGTTCAGGAGCCCCAAGACAGCGGCAACATTCCGAATGTTCATCGACGTGTCCTCGCGACCGACGTCTTCGTGCGGATCGAGCGACGTGAACGCCCGGAACGGTCCAAGCGGTCCGACCGGTTCGCACGCATCTCGATCGCCTGCGCGATGATCTTCTCGAAGAGCGCACCGGCTTCGCCGCGCTCGGCCGGACGACCTGAGATCCAGATGCCGGGATCGTCCTGCGCCAGGATGTCGGCGAAGTCGCCCTGGCTCTTCACACTGAGCGGAGCGAACGTCGTGATGTCGACCGGGCCGGCCCAGTCGTCCCGGTGCTTGATGAGCAGCCACGATCGGTCGGCTCCGCCCGACGCCCAGCGAGCGCCTTTGGTGCGCACCAGGACCCACGATCCCTTCAGCTTGTAGCCGTCCAGCGTGAACTTCAGATCGCCCCGTTCCAGCGCCGCGTCCACATCGTCCACTTCGGGGGTCCACGTCCCGCGGTCCCACAGCATGACGATCCCGGCGCCGTAACCCGACGGGATCACGCCCTCGAAGTCGCCGTACTCGAGCGGATGATCCTCCACGTGCATGGCGAGACGCTTGACGGCGGGATCCAGCGAAGGCCCTTTCGGCACGGCCCACGACAGCAGCACGCCGTCGTGTTCGAGGCGGAAGTCGTAGTGCAGATGGCTGGCGAGGTGCTTCTGCACGCAGAAGACGCGCGCCTGCCGCCCCTTGCGCGGGGCGCGGACCGTGCCGGCCGGCTCGGGCGAGGTGTGGAAGTCCCGCTTCCGCCGGTACTGCTCCAGCGCCACGCTAGTTCACGCCCGCCTGCATTCGGCGGATCGGCCGCGAGCACGCGATGAACAGCAGGCCCGCCGCTCCCGTGACGACGGCGACGGTGGCGAACAGTTGCACGCCGTTCTGCATGGCGGCCTCGATCGTTTCGGTCTCGGGCAGGAACCGCGTGACCAGGCCGGCGACCAGATTGCCGATGGCGGCCCCCATGAACCATGTGCCCATCATCTGGCCGACGAGCCGCCCCGGCGCCAGCTTGGTCATGCTGCTCAAGCCGACGGGGCTCAGGCACAGCTCACCCACGGTATGAAAGAAGTAGGTCGCGACGAGCCACCGCATGCCGACCTTGCCCGCGGCGAGCGAGAGCGACGCCCACGCCATGACGAGGAAGCCTGCGGCAAGGAGCACGAGGCCGAGGCCGAATTTCGTGGCCATCGACGGATTCCTTTGGCCGAGTCGTACCCACGTCATGCCCACGACCGGGGCGAGCAGGATGATGAGGATCGGATTGACGCTCTGCAGCGCGCCGGCGGTGATCTCGGTGTCGAAGATGGCGCGATCGGTCAGGTCGCGCGCGAAGAGGTTCAGCGCGGATCCGGCCTGCTCGAAGCCGGACCAGAACATGGCGGCGCCGAGCGACAGGAGAAAGCAGACCGTCAGGCGGCTCCGCTCCACGCCGTTGCGCGCCACGACGAAGATGACGACGGCGAAATAGACGACAAACAGCACGGTGACCGCGTAGAAGACGCTCTCGGCGAACAGGGTGACGGGAAGGATACCGCCGATGCTCAGCCAGGCGACGACCGTGGCGAACACCACGACGGCGGCGACTCCCGCGCCGAACTGGCGCCGCGCGGCCGTGAGCCGGTGCGGCAGTCCCGAGTCCTCCTTCAGTTCTCCCGCACCGTGCAGGTAGCGCTGGCCGGCGACGTACTGGATGAGCGCGAGCGTCATGCCGATGCCGGCGGCGGCAAAACCATAGTGCCAATTCACCCACGTCACGCCTTCGCGGGGCTCGCCCAGCCACGAGCAGACGAGCGGTCCGAAGAACGCACCGACGTTGATCCCCATGTAGAAGATCGAGAATCCCGCGTCGCGCCGGGCGCCGGTCTCCGCGTAGAGGTCGCCGACGATGGCGCTGATGTTCGGCTTGAGCAGGCCCGTGCCGAGGACGATCAGCAGCAGCCCGAGATAGAACGTGGTGACGGATGGAATCGCGAGGCTGTAATGGCCGAGCGCGATGAGGATCCCGCCGTACAGCACGGCGCGGCGCTGGCCGACGAGGCGGTCGGCAACCCAGCCCCCCGGCAGCGCGAGCGCATAGACGCCGAACGTGTACAGCCCGTATACGGCCCCGGCGCTCGTCGCGTCGTACCCGAGCCCACCGGCGGCCGGCGCCGCCGTCATGAAGAGGATGAGGAGCGCCCGCATCCCGTAGTAGCTGAAGCGTTCCCACATCTCGGTGAAGAACAGCGTCGAGAGCCCCCGGGGATGGCCAAAGAAGGCCGTGTCGTATGCGTGCGGTTCCTCGGCCTCGGCGATAGGCCGGGCAGCGGCTGCGCTCGGGTTCACAGTCGTCCCTCCAGGAGACAAGCAAGAATAGTCGCTTTTCATACAATGAGGGCGTGCGGGCGCTGCTCATCTCGACCTACGACCTCGGCCGCCAGCCGTTTGGATTGGCATCGCCGGCGGCGTGGCTGCGGAAGGGCGGGGTCGAGGTGGAGTGCGTGGACACGTCTCGCGACCCGCTGCGGGACGATCGGATTGCCGCCGCGTCGCTCGTCGCCTTCTACCTTCCGATGCACACCGCCACGCGCCTGGCCTTGCCGCTCATCGACCACGTCCGCCGCGTCAATCCGTCGGCCCGGCTGTGCGCGTACGGGCTGTACGCGCCGCTCAACGCGCACTGGCTGCGCGCCCGCGGGGTCACCGACATCGTCGGTCCGGAAGCGGAAGCGGAGCTCGTGGACATCGCCACAGGCCGCAGTCCACGGCCCAGCGTCCCACCCCCAGACCTCCCGCGGCTGCAGTTCGTGCGACCGGATCGCGTGGGGTTGCCGCCGCCGTCGCGCTACGCCTCGCTGCGGATGCCGGACGGCACCCGGCGCACGATCGGCAGCACCGACGCCTCGCGCGGCTGCAAGCACCTTTGCCGGCATTGCCCCATCGTGCCGGTGTACCGCGGCCGGTTCCGCATCGTCCCGATCGACGTCGTGATTGAGGACATCCGGGCGCAGGTTGCCTCCGGCGTCGAGCATCTGTCGTTCGGCGATCCCGATTTCCTCAACGGTCCGACCCACGCGCGTCGGCTGGTGGAGCAGGTCGCCCGCTCGTTCCCGGGCCTGTCGTACGACGTGACGACCAAGATCGAGCATCTGCTCCGGCACGTGGACATGATTCCCGTGCTGCGTGACACGGGGTGTCTGTTCGTCACGAGCGCCGTCGAATCGATCGACGACGTCGTGCTCGGCAAGCTGCGGAAGGGACATACCCGCGAGGATTTCATCCGCGCCGTGGCGCTCTGCAGGGACGCCGGCCTCACGCTGGCTCCGACGTTCATCCCGTTCACTCCGTGGACGACACTCGACGGATACCTCGATCTGCTCGATCTGCTCGAGCGCCTGACGCTCGTGGAGCACGTCGCGCCGATCCAACTCGGGATTCGACTGCTCATCACGGCTGAATCTCCGCTGCTGGAGCTGCCCGACATCCGCCGGTCGGTCACCGAGTTCGATCACGGCTCGCTCAGTTGGCCGTGGTGTCACCCGGATCCACGCGTTGATGCCCTGCAGGAGCAGGTGATGCAGATCGTCCGAGCGGGAACCGACCGGCCGCGGGCGGAGGCGTTCGAGGCCATTGCCGCGCTCGCACGTGCGCGGGCGGGCTTCCCGCCGGCGTCGGCTCGAGCCGCCGCCGCGCCGGTCCCGTATGTCAGCGAGCCGTGGTACTGCTGCGCCGAGCCGATGGAGACCGTCTGAGCGAAGTGTGAAGTGCACCGTGCAACGCAAACGAGTCTTGCTCGTCGCGACGACCACGGGGTACCAGATTCGCTCCTTCGGCGAGGCGGCCGAGACGCTGGGCGTCCAGCTCGTGTTCGCGAGCGACCGCTGCAGTCGCTTGGAGGACCCCTGGTGGGACCACGCCATTCCAGTGCGGTTTCACAGGGAGCACCAGTCGATCGCAGCCGTGCTGCGGGCGTGCACGGCGGCGCGCCCGGACGGAATCGTCGCCGTCGGAGACCGGCCCGTCGTACTCGCGGCGCGCCTGGCGCACGCGTTCGGCCTCCCCGGCCATCCACCGTCGGCGGCGTCCGCCAGCCGCAACAAGCTGCTCACCCGCCGGGCGCTCGACGAGGCCGGGCTGCCGACACCCTGGTTCGACTCGGTGCCGATTGACGGCGACATCGACGCGCTGTCCCGCCGGATTCGGTATCCCGCGGTCGTGAAGCCGTTGGCGCTGTCGGGCAGCCGCGGCGTCATGCGCGTGGACGGGGCGGCCGACTGCGTCGCCGCCGTCAACAGGCTGCGCACGCTTCTGCGCGCGGCTGACGTGCGCGTCGAGCGGGACGCAGCGCACGACTCGGTGCTCGTCGAAGGGTTCATTCCCGGCATGGAATACGCCGTCGAGGCACTGCTCGACCACGGCACGTTCCGGCTCCTGGCGCTCTTCGACAAGCCGGATCCGCTCGACGGCCCGTTCTTCGAGGAAACGATCTACCTGACTCCTTCGAACGCGCCACCGGGCCTTCAACAGCGGATCGTCGCGGCGGTGGCCGACGGCGCTCGCGCCATCGGGCTGCATCATGGCCCGGTGCACGCCGAGTGCCGCGTCGATGGCACCACGGTGTACGTCCTGGAGATCGCCGCCCGGCCGATCGGCGGCCTCTGCTCGCGAGCGTTGCGCTTCCTCGACGCGGACGGGCACCAGAGGCAGGGGGCAGGGGACAGCGGGCTCATGTCGCTCGAGGAGCTGCTGCTGCGACACGCCACCGGCCAGGACGTGTCGCGCTGCGTCCGGGAGCCTGCCGCATCGGGCGTGATGATGATTCCGATCCCGAGACGCGGCATCTTCCGTCGCGTGGAGGGCCTGGACGAGGCCCGCGCGGTGCCGGGCGTCGAGGACGTGCGGGTTACGGCGAAGCCGGACGCGCGGATCGTCCCGCTGCCGGAGGCGAGAAGCTATCTCGGCTTCATCTTCGCGCGCGGCGGAGAGCCGGCGGCGGTCGAGCGCGCGATCGGCGCCGCCCACGCGCGCCTCCGCTTCGTCATCGACCGCGAGGTGGCGGTGATTACCCCTTCGCCTGCTGCGGCACGTAGCCCGGCGGCAGCGCGGCGTCCTCGCCAAAGAAGAACTCCTCCAGATGGCGGGCGATGAGCGCCTGCGCTTCCTTCTGCCAGGGCATCAGGCGGTATTCGTTCAGGATCATCTTCTGGCGCTCTTCCCACAGCTTCCAGGCCTGCGCCGAGACGTGTTCGTAGATCCGCTGTCCCAGTTCGCCGGGCCAGGGCGGGGCGTCGAGGCCGGGCAACTCCTCCTGGAACTTGACGCATCGCACGATCCGGCCACTCTGGTTGCCGGCCGGCGCGGTGTTCTTCGGTGGTGTGGGAGCGCAGTCGTCCATACGGTGATGGTAACCCGCTTTTGACGCTTGGGTGCCCAGGGTCGATGCAGAGCGCAGCTTCGGCTGCAGGTCCCGCGGCGGCGCCTATGCGCGCCGCCGGGGCCGTTCAAGAGTTCCTGAGCTTTTCCACCTGCACGCGCGCGTCGTTGAAGCACGCGCCGCCGCCGAGGTCGGTCAACGTGTCGGGACAGAGCGCGGTGGCCGTGTAACCGTTGGCGGTGTGCTTTCGCCACAATCCTTTTGGGAGCGCGACGGTGCCGGGCGGAATCCACGTTCCGACCGCCACGTTGCAGCGCACTTCGCCAAGCGTGTTGAACACGCGCACGGCGTCGCCGTCCTTCAGGCCGCGCGCGGTCGCATCGGTGCGGTGCATCCTCAGGCGGACCTCGGGCCCCGGGAGCTCGGCGAGCGTCGAGCTGATGCTGCGCTGGCTTGACGGCGTGACGAGTGCGAGCGGAAAACCGGGCGTCGCCGGGTCGGGCTGATAGCCGTAGAGGCCGGCCGGCGCCGTCGTGTCGAGCGCCTCGGGGAAGAGGTCGACCTTGCGGTCCCTCGTCAGCGGCCAGACGTCGAGGAACTGGACCGGGCGTCCGCCGTAGGGCGGTGTCGCCGCACCGCGGTCGCGCAGCTCGGCGCCAATCGGCTCCGGCAGCCGTGCCAGCACGTCCAGCATCTCCTCGATCTCACCGGCCGGATCGCCGTCCCGCCAGAGGCCGGCCCGCTTCAGCAGCTCTCCGAACACCTCGGCGTTCGATCGCGCCTCGCCTGCCGCCTCGACCACCGGCTTGCCGAGCCGCAGGCTGATCGAGCCGTAGCTCCGGGCGATCTCGTACCCTTCGAGAAATGTCGTCGCCGGCAGCACGACGTCGGCGTACCGCGCCGTATCGGTCATCACCTGGTCGAACACGACGGTGAAGAGGTCCTCGCGCGCGAGCCCCGCAAGCACCTTGCGCTGATTCGGCGCGGTGACCGCGGCGTTGCTGTTGTAGACGAACAGCACCTTGACGGGCGGATTGCCGTCCTCGAGCATGCGCCCGAGGTGGTTCATGTTGACGAGGCGCGTGGCGGGCTCCTCGCAGCCAATCCAGTTGCGCGTGATGCCCCAGGACGCCGAGTTGGTCATCGTGTAGCCGCCGCCGCGGACGCCGAACTTGCCGGCCACCGCGGGGAGCGCCAGAATCGCCATCGAGGCGTTGCCGCCGTTGCGGTTGCGCTCCTGGCCCCACCCGCAGCGAATCAACGCCGGAGAGGCGTCGGCATACGCCCGGGCGACCGCCTGCAGGGAGCCGGCATCGATGCCCGCTTCCTCCGCGGCGCGTTCGAACGTCCAGGGCCGCGCCCGCTCGCGCAGCCGCTCGGCGCCGCGTGTGTGGGCGGCCAGGAACGCCGAATCCGCGCGCCCTGCTTCGAACAAGTACCGGTGAATCGCCAGCGCGACGGGCAGATCCGTCCCGGGGCGGACCGGGAGATGGATGTCGGCCTTCTGCGCCAACTGCGTCGTCCGCGGATCGACGACGATCAGGCGCGCATCGCGGCGCTGGGCCGCGCGGATGTACGGCACCAGATGAATGCCCGACGCCGACGGGTTGGCGCCCCAGACAATGATCAGCTTGGCCTCGGGAAAGTCCTCGTAGCCGACCGACGGCATCTTGCCGTAGAGCGCCATGTTGGCGACGCCGGTCGGCGCCGCGCACACGGTGCGCGCCAGCCGCGATGCGCCGATGCGGCGGAACAGCGTCGCGTCGCTCGTGTCCTGCGTCAGAAGGCCGTTGGAGCCGCCGTACGAATAGGGGAGGATCGACTCGCCGCCCCACTCCTCGCGCGCCTGCAGCATGCGCTCGGCGACGAGCTCCAGCGCCTCCTCCCACGAGACGCGGGCGAAGCTCGCCGCGCCCTTGGGACCCTTGCGCACGGCGGGATAGAGCAGCCGATCGGCGCCGTACAGCCGCTCGGGAAACCTGCGGACCTTGGCACAGATGTAGCCGCCCGTCACCGGATTGGCGTTCGAGCCGTCGATGGTGGTAATCCGCCCGTCTTGCACGGTGACATCGAGGCTGCACGAATCGGGGCAGTCGGCTGTCAGCGCTCACCTGAAAACGCGTAAATCTCGACGGTTGTCGTCGTAGGTGTTCTTCGTTCTTCTCTTCTGAAGGAAAAAGAGACGGGCTGTGGAC
>Ga0156279_152_pt1 | contig 10443 bp, 10 predicted proteins | sample RifCSPlowO2_12_FD_107928 | JGI IMG/M metagenome (GOLD analysis project Ga0156279, IMG submission 107928) | Acidobacteria bacterium RIFCSPLOWO2_12_FULL_68_19 | reverse complement strand
AAAACCCCTGCACCTTCGGTAACACCATTAATGGCGCGACGATGCGCCGCTCGGTAACACTTACTTATGGCTCGACACGGCCGCCAGCACGATCCACGTCCCCGGGCCGACGCTCGTCACCGCGACCCCGGCGTTGACCAGCCCGAAGAAGAACAGGATGACCTGCACAGGGAGCTTCCACCAGTGCTCGAATTCGTTGAGCGGATCGTGCAGCGGATGCGGCGCGTCGACGAACAGCCCGGGATCGCGCTTGGCGTGCGGCAGAAACGGGACAATCGGCACGAGCGCGAGCGCCGGGTGCAGGCCGCCGCGGTAGAACGCGACCCACGACACCAGTCCGGCGCCGACGATGTAGGGCCAGACGCTCCTCGTTCGGCCGCGTTTGAGCCAGTACGCGAAGCCCATCGCGATCGCCAACAGTACGCCGAACTCGAGCGGCCGGATCGTGCCCGCCGGGTAGAACACCGCCAGGGTCAGCAGCCCGAGCGCATCGTCGGCAATCGCGAGCAGCAGCAGGAACGGGATGGCCGGGTGCGCGCCCCCGAGGACGAGGCGCGCGATCAGATAGCTGAAGGCGATGTCGGTGGCGCAGGGGATTGCCCAGCCGCGCAGCAGCTCGGGCTGACCCCACGCCAGCGCCAGCGCGATATAGATGCCCGCCGGTCCGGCCATACCGCCGACCGCCGCGAGCATCGGCACCGATGCGCGGCGCGGCGAGTAGAGCGTGCCGCCAGGCGCCGTCGCTTCCACCACTTCCTTCGTCGCGAGGGCGAAGAAGAACACCATCGCGACGTCGTTGACAACGAAGTGGAGCGCGTGCGCGAACCGCTCGTAACTGTCGTGGGCGAGGTTGGCCCAGAGGAGTGCGCCGGCCGCGCCGGTCAGCAGCAGACCTGAATTGTCGATGAACCGTCGCAGCACGCCCGTCGTATCAGCGTGCTTTGTACGTCCTGCTGAATCCGTTGCGGCCGTTGGTGACCGTGAACTGGCCGTTGGACTCGACCGAGGCCTTGATGAAGTGCCCCTGGCACTCCGCCGTCTCTTCGACGTTGGCGATCATGTCGGGCGAGGTGTTGTGCTTCGGGTCCTTGTCGAAGAGCGACAGGTGGCCCTGCCAGATCCCCTCGATGCCGGGGATCGCGGCCGCGCGCAGGAAGTGGTTCTGCTCGTACGGCGCCACGTTCACGCCGGGCGGTGTCGTGGTCTTGGCTTCCTGGACCTGCCCCAGGCCCTTGCGCGGTCCGTTGTTGAAGACGAGCACCTGGGGTCGGATCGCGTTGAGGAAGGCCGGCGCGCCCGCGCCGTTCCAGGCTCCGTGGCGGTTCGACTGGAAGAGCGTTACCGCGCCCACCTTGTTCACCGGGCAGACGAGCTCCATTTCGGTCGCCCAGTCCATGTCGATCAGATCGAGGAACGTGAAGCGGTTGTAGGTCAGGAGCACGCCGACGCCCGCCTGGTTCTCGAAGCCGGCGGGCGCCTTTTGCTCGGCGGTCGCGCAGAGCGCGTTCGGGCCGCCGCCGTTGACCGGCTTCGCCAGCATCTGGTGATCCGAGGAGACGACCACGGCGTCGACCCCTGTGAGCGGAATCCTGTCGCCGGGCCCGACGATCGTCCGCTTCCCCGCAGACACCGAACGCATGCTGTCGTACCACTTCTGATCCGCCGGAACCGAGATCGTGTCGCCCCGCGAATAGACGCGGCCGATCGGGATCATCTTCGAGAGCGCGGCGAGGCCCCCGACATGATCGCCGTGGTAGTGGCTGATGACGACGTGGTCGAGCTGCTTCAAGCCGGCCTGCTGCGCGGCGGAGAGAATGCGTTTGGCGTCTCGCCCATCGGTTTCATAGCCGGTGTCGACGAGCATCGACTCGCCCGACGGCGTGACGACGAGGGTGGCGGCACCACCCTCGACGTCGATCCAATAGATGTCGAGCGTCTTCGACTGCGCGCTGAACGCCGCCGAGCAGGTGACGACGAGCGCCGACGCGAGCACGAGTGCGCGCCGCACGGCCGCCTCCTCTACCGCGTCTCGGGCCAGACCGGGCCCTGGTGCGGCGTCCTGACGCGGCCGACGCCCTTGAAGACGAACTTCTGGAGGCGCTTTCCTTCCCACGTCTCCGTCGTGTAGATGTTCCCCTTCGAGTCGGTGGCGATGCTGTGCACGCCGTAGAACTGCCCCGGCTGCCGCCCGCCGGTGCCGAAGCTGGTGAGTTCCTCGAGCGTGTCGCGGCGCAGCACGTGGACGCGGTTGTTCATGCCGTCGGTGACGTAGAGATAGCGCTGCTGCGGATCCCGCGAGAACGCGGCGTCCCACACCGATCCGGACGCCTTCGTGCCGCGGGCGATGAACACCTCGCGGACGAAGGTGCCATCGGGCTTGAACACCTGCAGGCGATCGCCGTTCCGGTCGCACACGTAGAGCAGCCCGTCACTAGAGAGCATCGCGCAGTGTACCGGGTTGCGGAACTGCTGGGCGGGCGGCGCGGCCGGGTCGTAGGGCGGCAACGGCGTGTCGTCGGGCTTGTTGCCGTAGGCCCCCCAGTAGCGCTTCATCTTGCCGGTGGCGGCGTCGAGCACGGCGACGCGCTTGTTGAGATAGCCGTCGGCGAGGATCGCCTCGTTGGCCTTCGGGTCGACGAAGATCTTCGCGACGCGGCCGAAGTTCTCCGGGTCGTTGCTGCCGCCGACGTAGGTCGGCCGGGCCTGCGCATCGGGCTTGCTGCGGCGGACGTTCGGCTTGCCGTACTGCGCGATGAACTTGCCGTCCTTGGTGAACTTCAGGATGTGCGAATCGCCCGGCCCGTTGCCGCCGATCCAGACGTTGCCCAGGTGGTCGATGAAGATGCCGTGATTGCCGGTCGGCCAGTCGTACCCCTGTCCCGGCCCCCCCCACGAGCGAACCAGGTTGCCATTGGCGTCGTAGGCGAGCACCGGCGGCGCGCCGGCGCAGCACTCGGCGTTCTTGAGCTCGAGCCCCTTCTCGTTGTCGGCGAGCGTGTCGGAACCGCGATGAATGATCCAGACGACGTCCTGGGCGTCCACCCAGACGCCAATCGCCTGGCCGAGCAGCCAGTTGTTCGGCAGCGGCTTCGGCCAGAAGGGGTCGACTTCGAACCGGGGCGCCTCGACGCCCGCCTGCTGGGCCGTGGCCCGCGCGACGATGGACTGGGTCAGCCCGAGGGCACAGAACAGCGCGAGGAACGTCGTGCCAATGAGGAGCGTACGGTTCCGCTTCATACCGGCCTCCTGATGCATCGAAAACGGATGGCGCCCGAGGGAGAAGATCGTGCTGCGGATTATACGGCGGGAGCGACTCGGCCGGGGCGGAATGTGGGCAGGTCCACGGATGCGGGCAATTCTGACTCGGATGAACGGGACGTCGAGAACGTTCGGCTGGCGGTCGCATATTCCGCCGAGCCTTCATCGTCACAGCTTCTGAGGGAATTGGTGCCGGAAGTGGGACTCGTGCCGGTTCAGGCGAGGCGCGGAGCGCCGAAGCCGGCGTGCCTGAGACCAGCTCCGGCACCGGAGCGAGCGTGAGCGATGGTGCCGGAGGAGGGACTCGAACCCTCACGGGCGGTAAAGCCCACCGGATTTTGAGTCCGGCGCGTCTGCCAGTTTCACCACTCCGGCCCTTGGTTGGCGATCTAAGTGTATCAACGACTTACGCCGTTTGATGCGCGGGCCTCCCGCTTGCTTTCTCTGATTTGTCCCCGCGATTTGTCCCTGCGACACCGTTCAGGCGGTCCACGCCTTCGCGCAGGTCCGCTTCGCTCGTGATCGCATAGCGGCGATACACCGCCTCGGTTTTGTGGCCCAGTGACCCGCGAGAACCGACGCGTCATGAACAACCGCAACGGATTGCGACGGATCCTACGATGCTGGAGAAGCGTGGAATCTCTGTCGAATCTTGAAACGTCGTGCGCGCGTTCATCGGGGCGCTGAAGACACAACTTCGATGGACTGTCCGGCTCCGGTTACTTCACGATCTCTGACAACCACTCCCCGTCAGGCCTCAGCCGTAGCCGGTCAACTTCGACGAAGCAAGCCACGAGTCCCGTGCAGGGATTGACACGCTCGGCGATCTTTGCCCTATCCTCTATCCGAATACTCTGAGACAGCTCCTTCTTTTCGGCGTCAGTGAACGTTCGGCCCTCGAGCACCTCACGGACAGCGATTTCCCTCGCATAAATCCTGTGGTCTGAAGACTTGAGTGTGGTGAGGTAAATATTGAGTGCTGGATGGGCTGATGCGCGAGACGACTCCTCGGGTGTTAGAACTCGAATACCTGCCAGACGCAACTTTAATTCAACGTCGGTTCGGATATCGGTCGCGTGAACCCGGTCCAGGCCGGCCTTGCCTTTGAAGTCATGAACGACGACTTCCACGCCCGGCAGGCCACGAAGCGACGAAAGGTCCCGATCATCTCCGCTGCTCTGCGCCTGCGCTGATGTCGACAGTCCAACAGCCAGCAGCCCGGCTGCCAAGAAGATCGCCGACCTAACGCTGAACGCTGTCATGACTCTGTAGCGGGCCGCTCACGAGTCTCCAAGCAATGTACCGCCACCTTACTGTGGCAAATCTGCCTAGAGTGTTCAAGGTCTTTAGTCAGTCTCGAAGAGGGCGGCGACGGGCGCCTTGAGCGCCTTGGCGAGCCGCGGCAGGTAGGTCACGCCGAAGTTGTGCCGGCCGTGTTCAATATCGGAGATGTACGCCCGTTCGATCTTGGTGGCGTGCGCAAGGTCCTCCTGGGTCCAGCCACGCTGCCGGCGTAGCTGGCGGATTCGCTGGCCAAGCTTCCTGAGGAACGGGTCGGCGACCGAGCGCACAGCCGCATCGTCGAGCCCTCGTTCGACTGGCGTCCACGGCAGATTTGCCACACGCAAGCGGCTTGCCTACAGTGGGCCGCCGTGGGCAGATTGGGAATCCCGGAGCTACTTATCCTTCTGGCTTTCCTTCCGGTGATGGTCCTGATCTTCTACGCATACCGCAAGCTTCTACGTTGGTTGAAAAGGTAGTGCGTTTCAGCCAAACGCGGCCGATCTAGCTCAGGGCCGATGCAAGTGTAATCATTACAGGTAGATTCAACCTGACATGCCGTGTCGGGTTGGAAATCGGGCTCGACTGCGTGCCTCACGCCACGTTTTCGCATGTGAGTTGCGACCGGCTGATCGCGCAGGTCACGACAGGTGCGGACCGGCGATCAGCACCCCATGGTGCATAAGAGATTGACTGACAGTCATGACCTGCACGGGGGTGGCCCGGTTCATGACGTGCCGGGGCCTCGGCGAAGCTCCGACCCTGGGATTATTCTCTTGACAGCATATGCGTTTAGGCGCATATTCAGGGTGTGGCGCAGTGGGAGGTGGAGTATACCGACGAGTTTGGAGCGTGGTGGGAGAGTCTCACCGCTGAGGAACAGGAATCGGTGGACTTCGGTGTCGGACTGCTAATGGAGTACGGCCCAACGCTCGATCATCCGTATAGCTCAAAGGTCCACGGCTCGAAACACAGCCACATGCGCGAATTGCGCGTGCAGCATGAGGGGCGACCTTATCGCGTGCTGTATGCCTTCGATCCGAGGCGTGCGGCGATTCTGCTCCTGGGCGGCGACAAGGGGAGCACTGGCACCCGCTGGTACGAGGAGCATGTCCCGAAGGCAGATGCGTTGTACGACGCGCATCTGGAGACACTGAAGTTGGAGGGCTGGCTGAAGGAGTGACCGACGGGCGATAGAAGAAAGGGGGAGGAATGGCTAAGAAGTATCAGAACCTGCGCGACAAGATGTCGCCCGACGCTCGGGCCCGCGTGGATGCCCGTGTGAAGCAGGCGATCGCCGAAATGCCGCTCCACCAGTTGCGACGCGCGCGGGAGTTCACCCAGGCGACGCTTGCGGAGACGATGGGCACCTCGCAGGGGGAAGTCTCGAAGATCGAGCAGCGCACCGATTGCTACATCAGCACACTGCGGAGCTACGTCGAAGCCATGCATGGCGAACTGGAGATCATTGCGCGGTTCCCGGATGGTCAGACCGTGAAAATCAATCAGTTCAGCGAGCTGAGGACTGGGACCGATGGATAGGTGAGGAAACCGGCGAAGCGACGGGGAACAGTCGCCAACGAAATACGCAGTGGGGCTGGATCGGAAGCCCACCCGATCGGCCAGCGAGCACTGTCCCTGAAATTGTCCCTGCGTCGAACGAATCACACGTAAAAGGGGCTACCTGGCGTGAATGCTGCGGTGCGCAGTTATTCGAACGAATTCAAAAAGTCTTCCATCTTGGGATTGTCCGCAGAGAGCACCAAGAGCATCTTGAGTCCGGCGCGTCTGCCAGTTTCACCACTCCGGCGCGCGGAACACGGAAGCGTCTTCAGTATACGCGCGGCCCGGCCGATACCGGACGACGCCGGAGACCACTCCCGCGTACGCGTCCTGCCGTCCAATCGCCTCGGGCAATGGCGTTCGGGTTGTCGTGTCGGAATGAGCTGAACACGAGCCCTGCAACCCCGGGGATGGCGCCGAGCTCGCGTTCTTCCGCGGTGCACCGCGGGTGCCACTGCCGCGCGACGTACAGCCGGGTCGCCGTGCCGCCGATCGCGGGACCGTAGGCGTCCCGAAGGTGCGCGGCGAGCGGCGGCAGGCCGGTGCCGTCGAGATAGTTCTGGACGTATCCCGTGCCGCGGTGCATCGGCCAGAGCTGGTGCCACATCGAGGGACACTGCGACGAGTTCTGGCCGACAACGAATTGATCGATCAGGCCGCGGCGGACCCACTCGCGCCAGCACAGCGTGGTGTTTCCGAGGGGCGGCCCCAGCACGTCGCCGCGCGCCACGCCGATCCCCAGCGTGCGGCCGTGGACCGCCAGCGCCTCCCGCAGCTCCGCGAGCAGCGTCGTCAGGGACTCCCCGCACAAGTCACGCCACGCCTGCCGATCGAAGTCCCGGATGCCCGGATCGATGCCGTACCGTTCGCGGAAGGCGGCGCGCACGGGCCGGTTGTGGCCGAACTGGTCGGCCTGGTCCGCCGGCCGCGACTGCGAGCGCAAGCAGACGAACAGGCCGTCGAAGCGCGTCGGGGCCAGCAGCGCGAGCCACCGCCGGATGAACGCGCGGCGTGCCGCGGGATACGCGCACGACACCACGCCCCACTGGCGGCGGCGCCCGGATCGATCGACCACCACCCATTCGGGATGCGCGCGCGTCAGGTCGCTCTGCCAGGCAACGTGCCGGCCGTGCATCGCGTTGTGATAGCTCACGGCCCGGACGCGCGGCGGCGGGAGCGGCCAGCCCTCGTCGAAGAGCGTGACGTACAGCCACGCCTCCAGACCGGCGTCGTGCGCCAGCGCGGGCACGACGGCGAAGTCGTCCCACCCGAGCGACCGCGCGGCCGTGAGCGACGGGTGCCGGTACCCGCGACCGGAGGAGAACCGCCCCGGGATGCGCTCGCGCAGGGCGCGCCAGTGGAGCGCCGTTGCGCCGAGCTCGTCCCGCCACGCCCGCATCCGGCGCGCCACCGCTTCCTCTGTCTCGAGCCGTCCGTCCGCTTCGCCGAAGACGAGATGGTCGCCCCACGACACGCTGACGATGTTCATCGGGACCGTTCGGAACGTTCGGTGCGTTCGGGACGTTTCCGTTCGTGTGTATCATGGATCGAGTGAGCATCGTCACGCTGCATCGGACGGTCGGCGTGCGCGTCGGAGGGCTCCAGATCGGCGGCGGCGCGCCCGTGGCCGTGCAGTCGATGACGATGACCGACACGGCCGACGCGGCGGCGACCGCGCGGCAGTGCATCGAGCTGGCCGAGGCGGGCTCGGAGCTCGTCCGTGTCACCGTCAACGTACCCGACGCGGCCGCGGCGGTCCCGGAAATCAAGCAGCGGATGCTCGATGCCGGCTGCGCCGCGCCGCTCATCGGCGACTTCCACTACAACGGCCATCTGTTGTTGACGCGGTACCCCGCCTGCGCGGCGGCGCTCGACAAGTACCGGGTCAATCCCGGGAACGTCGGCACGGGCGCCAGGCGCGACGAGCGTTTCGCCGCCATCTGTCGTGTGGCCATCGATCACAACAAACCGGTGCGCATCGGGGTCAACGGCGGCTCGCTCGATCGGGCGCTGGTCACGGCCAGAATGGAGGAGAACACCGCGCGCAAGACCGGCCGCAGTTCGGAGGAGATTCTGAACGAGTGCATGGTCCTCTCGGCGCTCCAATCGACCGAGCTGGCGCTCGAGACCGGCCTGCGCAAGGACCAGATCATCATCTCCTGCAAGGTGTCGCGGCCGCGCGATCTGCTGGCGATCTACCGCGACCTCGCGGGCAGGACGGATCAGCCGCTCCACCTCGGCCTCACCGAGGCGGGCATGGGCGTCAAGGGGCTGGTCTGGTCGGCGTCCGCGATGGGCACCCTGCTCAGCGAGGGGATCGGCGACACGATTCGGGTGTCGCTGACGCCGCGGCCCGGCGGCGATCGCCGCGACGAGGTCTACGCCGCGTGCGAACTCCTGCAGGCGCTCGGACTGCGTTCCTTCTCCCCGAGCGTCACGGCCTGCCCTGGATGCGGCCGCACGACGAGCGCGACATTCCAGGAACTGGCCGAGCGCACGCAGGAGTACGTCCGCGCGCGCATGCCGGAGTGGAAACGGCAGTACGAGGGCGTCGAGACGCTCACCCTCGCCGTCATGGGCTGCGTCGTCAACGGCCCCGGCGAGTCGCGCGCGGCCAACATCGGCATCAGTCTGCCCGGCACCGGCGAGGCGCCCAACTGCCCCGTCTACATCGACGGCGAACACGTCACCACGCTCCGCGGCACCTATGACGAGTTGGCCGAGCGGTTCCGCACGATCGTCGACGATTACGTCTCCACACACTACTCCGTGCGTTCGGAGCGTTCCTAGTCGTTCGCAGCGGTCGGGTCGTTCACGATTGCCCGCCCAGGCGCCTTCGACAGTGGCAATCCGCACGCCTGCACAGACCTCGACAGGCGCACAACGCGAACGGTTCGAACGTCACGAGGGTTCCGACCGATCCGAACGCCCGACGTTCGTGATGAGCCGCACGCTCCGCTGAAACGTCACGTACGCCACGGCCCACTGGACGAGGACGACCAAGCGGCTGCGGAACCCGATGAGCTCGACGATGTGCAGGAACAGCCAGAAGAGCCAGGCGAACACTCCGGAGAACCGAATCCAGCCGAGATCCGCGATCGCCGCGCCCCGGCCGATGATGGCGAGGTTGCCTTTGTCGCGGTAGACGAAGGCCGCGCCCGGCCGGCCGCGCAGCCGATTGAGCACCGTGCGTGCGGCGTGCCGGGCCTGCTGAATCGCCACCGGCGCCACACCGGGCAGCGGCCGTCCGTGACGGTCGAGCACGGCGGCGGCGTCGCCGACGACGAAGACCTCCGGGTGGCCCGGAACCGACAAGTCCGGCGCCACCACCACACGTCCCGGGCGATCGAGCGGCGCGCCGAGCGTCCTCACGAGCGGTGACGCTGTGACCCCGGCGGTCCAGAGGACCGTGCCTGCGGCCAGCCGCTCCCGCCCAAGCGTCACTCCGTGCTGGTCGATCGCCGTCACCGCAGTTCCCTCGCGCACGTCGACCCCGAGGCGGTGCAGCGCCGTGCGCGCCGCCTCTCGGAGATTCCGCGGAAACGACGGGAGAATAGCGGGCCCTGCCTCGACCAGGACGATGCGCGCGCGGCGCGGGTCGATCGACCGGAACTCGTGCCGCAGCGTCTGGCGGGCGATCTCTCCCAGCGTGCCCGCCAGCTCGACGCCGGTCGGTCCGCCGCCGACGAGAACGAACGTCAGCAACTCCTGCCGCCGGGCCTGGTCCGTCTCGCGCTCCGCGCGCTCGAAGGCCAGCAGGATGCGCCGCCGGATCTCGAGCGCATCCTCGAGCGTCTTCAGGCCCGGCGCACAGGGCGCCCATTGGTCGTTGCCGAAGTAGGTGTGGCTGGATCCGGTCGCCACGATCAGGAAGTCATAGTCGAGGAGGCTTCCGTCCTCGAGCCGGACGCGCCGGCCGGCCGTATCGACCGATACCGCCTCGCCGAGCAGCACGCGCACGTTGGGCGCGCCTCTCAGGATCCAGCGGATCGGCGAGGCGACGTCGCCCGGCGACAGCGTCGCGGTGGCCACCTGATAGAGGAGCGGCTGGAAGAGATGGTAGTTGTGCCGGTCGAGCACCGTGACGCGAACGGGCCGGCGGGCGAGCGCCTTCGCCGCGTTGAGTCCGCCGAATCCGGCGCCGATGACGACAACGTGGGGTTCCACCTGCGGTACACTGGCGCACGGACATGAAGATCGCAACCACCTTTGCTCCGGCACATACCGTGTCCAGCGTCTGCCCGCTCGTGTTGGCGCTCATCGAAAAGCGCACAAATGTGAACTGAGGTTGATGACCCGATATCCCTATCGGTGATCACGTCGCCTCAACGGATCGTGGTG
>Ga0156279_137_pt2 | contig 10745 bp, 6 predicted proteins | sample RifCSPlowO2_12_FD_107928 | JGI IMG/M metagenome (GOLD analysis project Ga0156279, IMG submission 107928) | Acidobacteria bacterium RIFCSPLOWO2_12_FULL_68_19 | reverse complement strand
CCCGCAGCAATCACCCGCTCGTTCTCCTCGAGGAAGCGGAACTTGTCCACCTGCTCGTCGATCAGGAACTCGGTGTCGCCCACGTCCTCGATCTTCACCCACCGCATCATCTGCCGCGCGATGACCTCGATGTGCTTGTCGTTGATGTTGACGCCCTGCAGCCGGTAGACCTCCTGAATCTCGTTCACGAGGTACTTCTGCAGCTCCTTCTCGCCGAGCACCCGCAGGATGTCGTGCGGGTTGCTCGGCCCGTCCATCAGCTGCTCACCCGCCCGCACCCGCTCCCCCTCGTGGACGTTGACGTGCACGCCGCGCGGCAGCGCGTACTCCCGCGGCTCGCTCGCGTCGTCGGGAACGATGATGAGCTTGCGCTGTCCCTTGACGACCCCGCCGTCCTTCACCATGCCGTCGATCTCCGAGATGACCGCCGGATCCTTCGGCTTGCGCGCCTCGAAGAGCTCCACCACGCGCGGCAGACCGCCCGTGATGTCCTTGGTCTTGGTCGTCTCCCGGGGGATCTTGGCGAGCACGTCGCCCGCCTCCACCGGCTCGCCGTCCTGCACCATCAGGTGCGCGTGCACCGGCATGTGGTACTTGCGGACGGTCCGGCCGTTCTTGTCCTTGATCTCGATCGTCGGCTGCTTCTTCTCATCCGGCGAATCGACGATGATGAAGCGCGAGAGGCCCGTGACCTCGTCGACTTCCTCGTGGATCGTTTGATCCTCGATGATGTCCTTGAAGCGGGCCGTGCCCGTCTCCTCCGTCAGGATCGAGAAGGTGTAGGGATCCCATTCGACCAGGATCTGTTCCTGCTGGACCTTCTGGCCGTCGCGCACCTTCAGCCGCGCGCCGTAGACGATCGGGTAGCGCTCGCGGTCGCGCCCCTTCTCGTCCTGGACGACGAGCGAGCCGTTGCGGTTCATGACGATCAGCTGGCCGCCCTCCTTGTGCGTCTCGACGACCTGCAGGCTCTGGTACCGGACCACGCCCGCGTGCTTGGCGTCGAGCGTGTTCTGCTCGGACACCCGCGACGCCGTGCCGCCGATGTGGAACGTCCGCATCGTCAGCTGCGTACCCGGCTCGCCGATCGACTGCGCGGCGATGACGCCGACCGCCTGGCCGAGCTCCACGAGCCGGCCCGTGGCGAGGTCGCGCCCGTAGCAGCGCGCGCAGACGCCGCGGCGCGACGCGCACGTGAGCACCGAGCGGATCTTCACCTTCTCGATGCCGCCTTCCTGCACGGCCGACGCCTTGTCCTCGTCGATCTCCTCGTTGAGGTCGACCACCGCCTCGCCCGTGAACGGGTCGACGATCTTCTCGAGCGTGACGCGGCCGACGATGCGGTCGCGAAGCGGCTCGATGATCTCGCCCGACTCGACGATGGCGCGCGCCTCGATGCCGTCGAGCGTGCCGCAGTCGCCCTCGGAGATGATGACGTCCTGCGCCACGTCGACCAGCCGGCGCGTGAGGTAGCCCGAGTCGGCCGTCTTGAGCGCCGTGTCGGCCAACCCCTTGCGGGCGCCGTGAGTCGAGATGAAGTACTGCAGCACCGTGAGCCCCTCACGGAAGTTCGACGTGATGGGGGTCTCGATGATCTCGCCCGACGGCTTGGCCATGAGGCCGCGCATGCCGGCGAGCTGCCGGATCTGCTGCTTGGATCCGCGCGCGCCCGAGTCCGCCATGATGTAGACGGGGTTGAAGAACCGGCCCGAGTGATCCATCTCGGCCATCTCGCCGAACATCTCGTCGGCGATCTTCTCGGTCACCTCCGACCAAACGGCGATCACCTTGTTGTAGCGCTCGCCGTTGGTGATCGCCCCTTCGAGGTACTGCTGCTCGACCTTGATCACCTCGTTGCGGGCGTCATCGACCAGCTGCTGTTTGTTGCCCGGGATGATCAGGTCGTCGATGCCGATCGACAGCCCGGACTTGGTCGCGTAAGTGAACCCGAGGTTCTTCAGCGCGTCGAGCATGTCCACCGTGCGCTCGAGGCCGAGGTCGAGGTAGCACTTCTGGACGAGCTGCTGCAGCCCCTTCTTCTTGAGCAGGCCGTTGACGAACGGCATGACGTGCGGCAACTGCTCGTTCAGGATGACGCGGCCGACGGTCGTGTTGATGATCTTGCTGGAGACGTCCTGCACCTCCGTGTGCAGCACGTCCTGATCGTCGCGTGCGGTGGTCAGGTCGAGGAGCGCGCCGGTGTACCGCAGCCGGATTGGCGTGAGCGTTTCCAGCTCGCCCGCGTCGAGCGCGAGCAGCACGTCCTCGATGTTGCCGAACGCGCGCCCCTCCCCCTTCGCGCCGTTCTTCGCCTTCGTCAGGTAGTAGCAGCCGAGGACGATGTCCTGCGACGGCACGGCGATCGGCGCGCCGTTGGCGGGCGACAGGATGTTGTTCGACGACATCATCAGCACCGAGGCCTCGATCTGCGCCTCCGGCGAGAGCGGGATGTGCACCGCCATCTGGTCGCCGTCGAAGTCGGCGTTGAACGCCGTGCAGACCAGCGGATGGATCCGGATCGCCTTTCCTTCCACCAGCACCGGTTCGAACGCCTGGATGCCGAGGCGGTGCAGCGTCGGCGCGCGGTTGAGCAGCACCGGGTGCTCGCGGATCACCTCTTCGAGGATGTCCCACACCTCGGGGCGCTGCTGCTCCACCATTTCCTTGGCCTGCTTGATCGTGGCGACGAGCTGCCGCTCCTCGAGCTTGTTGTAGATGAACGGCTTGAAGAGTTCCAGCGCCATCTTCTTCGGCAGCCCGCACTGGTGCAGCTTCAGCTCGGGGCCGACCACGATGACCGACCGGCCCGAGTAGTCGACGCGCTTGCCGAGCAGGTTCTGGCGGAAGCGCCCCTGCTTCCCCTTGAGCGTGTCGGAGAGCGACTTCAGCGGCCGGTTGTTGGCGCCGCGCAGCACGCGGCCGCGCCGTCCGTTGTCGAACAGCGCGTCGACCGCCTCCTGCAGCATCCGCTTCTCGTTGCGGATGATGACATCCGGCGCCTTCAGCTCCATCAGCTTCTTCAGCCGGTTGTTCCGGTTGATGACGCGGCGATAGAGGTCGTTCAGGTCGGAGGTCGCGAAGCGTCCGCCGTCGAGCGGCACGAGCGGCCGCAGCTCCGGCGGAATCACCGGGATGACGTCCAGGATCATCCAGTTCGGCTGGTTGTTCGACTTGCGGAAGCTGTCGACGACCTTCAGGCGCTTGGCGAACTTCAGCTTCTTCTGCGCCGACGACTCCGCCTTCATCCTGACGCGCAGCTCGTCGGCGAGCTTCTCGACGTGGACGCGCTTCAGCAGCTCCTTGATCGCCTCCGCGCCCATCTGCGCCCGGAACTTGGCGCCGAAGTCCTCTCGCGCCTTCCGGAACTGCTCCTCGTTGAGCAGCTGGTTCTGCTTGAGCTCGGCGTCGCCCGGATCGACCACGACGTAGGCCTCGAAGTAGAGGATGCGCTCGAGGTCGCGCAGCGAGATGTCGAGCAGGTGCCCGATGCGGCTCGGCAGCCCCTTGAAGAACCAGACGTGGCTCACCGGCGTCGCCAGGGTGATGTGACCCAAGCGCTCGCGGCGCACCTTGGCCTGCGTCACCTCGACGCCGCACTTGTCGCAGATCACGCCGCGGTGCTTCATGCGCTTGTACTTGCCGCAGAGGCACTCCCAGTCGGTGATCGGGCCGAAGATCTTGGCGCAGAACAGGCCGTCGCGCTCCGGCTTGAACGTCCGGTAGTTGATCGTCTCCGGCTTGGTGACCTCGCCGAACGACCACGAGAGGATCTTCTCCGGCGAGGCGAGGGAGATGCGAATCGCGTCGAAATCGGCCCGCAGCGACGTCTTCGAATCGTGAAAGCTTGGTCTCATTACACCTGCTCCAGTATCGGTTCGCCTTCGTCGGAGGGCAGCGGCTCGATCGGCGGGCGCTTCTTCGTCGAGATCAGCTCCACGTCGAGACAGAGCGACTGCAGCTCGCGGATGAGCACGTTGAACGACTCGGGGAGCCCCGGCGTGAAGGAGGCGTCGCCCTTGACGATCGCCTCGTAGATCTTCGCCCGGCCCGTCACGTCGTCGGATTTCGCCGTCAGCAGCTCCTGGAGGATGTGCGCCGAACCGTAGGCCTCGAGCGCCCACACCTCCATCTCGCCGAAGCGCTGGCCGCCGAACTGCGCCTTGCCGCCGAGCGGCTGCTGCGTGATGAGCGAGTACGGCCCGATCGACCGCGCGTGGATCTTGTCGTCGACCAGGTGCGACAGCTTCAGCATGTAGATGTAGCCGACGGTCACCTCGTTCTCGAACAGATCGCCCGTCATGCCGTCGTAGAGCGGTGTCTTGCCGCTCGTCGGGTGTCCGGCCTGCTCGAGCCAGTGCTTGATTTCGCGCTCGGTCGCGCCGTCGAAGACCGGCGTCGCGAAGTAGAGGCCGAGGGCGTGCGCGGCCCACCCGAGGTGCGTCTCCAGGATCTGGCCGACGTTCATGCGCGACGGCACGCCGAGCGGATTCAGCACGATCTCCACCGGCGTCCCGTCCGGCAGGTACGGCATGTCTTCCTCGGGGAGAATCCGCGCGATGACGCCCTTGTTGCCGTGGCGGCCGGCCATCTTGTCGCCGACCGACAGCTTCCGCTTCATCGCGACGTAGGCCTTGACGAGCTTGATGACGCCAGGCGGCAGCTCGTCGCCGCGGCGAATCTTCTCCTTCTTCTCCTCGAAGAGCTGGCGGATCACCTCGACCTGACGCTCGGTCCGCTCCTCGAGCAGCCGCAGATCGCCCTCGAGCCGCGGGTCGTCGCTCTGGATCTTCAGGCGCACCAGCTGCTCGTAGGGAATTGGCTGCATGATGTCGAACGTCAGCACCGTCCCCTTGCGGAGCACCCGCTCGCGGCCGTACTCGTCGAACGCGTCGGCGCGCAGCGTCTGGTTGTTCAGCATCTGCATGACGCGCTTCTTGACCTCGTCGTGCAGGATGCGGATCTCGTCCGCCTGGTTCTTCTCCATCATCTCGAGCTCTTCGGCCTCGATCGCCTTGGCTCGATCGTCTTTTTCAATCCCCTTGCGCGAGAAGATCTTCACGCCGACGATGATCCCCTCGATGCCCGGCGGGCAGATGAGCGAGGCGTCGCGGACGTCGCCCGCCTTCTCGCCGAAGATCGCCCGCAGGAGCTTCTCTTCCGGCGTCAACTGCGTCTCGCCCTTCGGGGTCACCTTGCCGACGAGGATGTCGCCGGGTTTGACGTAGGCGCCGATGCGGATGATGCCGCTGTCGTCGAGGTCGCGCAGGTACGTCTCCGAGACGTTCGGGATGTCGCGGGTGATCTCCTCGGGCCCCAGCTTGGTGTCGCGCGCCTCGATCTCGAACTCCTCGATGTGGATGGAGGTGTAGTAGTCCTCCTTCACCATCTTCTCGGACACGAGAATCGCGTCCTCGAAGTTGTAGCCGCGCCACGGCATGAAGGCGACGAGCACGTTGCGCCCGAGCGCCAGTTCGCCCAGCTCGGTGCACGGCCCATCGGCCAGCACCTGCCCTTTCTGCACGCGCTGCCCCACCCGCACGATCGGCTTCTGGTTGATGCAGGTGTTCTGGTTCGACCGCTTGAACTTCGTCAGCGGATAGATGTCGGCGCCCATCTCCTTGCTGAGATCGTCCGGCGTCTCCGCGGCCGCCTCCACGCGGACCACGATGCGCTGGCTGTCGACGTAGTCGACGGTGCCGGTGCGGCGCGCCACCACCACCGCGCCAGAGTCGCGCGCGGTGATGTACTCCATGCCGGTGCCGACGTAGGGCGCCCGGGCGCGCAGGAGCGGCACCGCCTGGCGCTGCATGTTCGACCCCATCAGCGCGCGGTTCGCGTCGTCGTTCTCGAGGAACGGCACGAGCGAGGCGGCCACCGAGACGAGCTGCTTCGGCGACACGTCGATGAAGTCGACCTCCTCGCGGCGCGCCAGGATGAAGTTCCCCTGCTTGCGCGCGTTCACGCGGTCGGCCACGACCCGGCCGTCCTCATCGAGTTCCACGTTCGCCTGCGCGATGATGTACTGGTCCTCCTCCCACGCCGACTGGTAGAAGGAGTACGGCTCGAATTCGACCCCCTTCTTCTTGGACCGGCCGTCGGCGCCAACCAGCTCGTCGGACTCGACGATGTCGCCGACCTTGTACTTCGGGTTGCCGCCGGCGTTGGTCACGATGACGAAATCGATGACGCGGCCGTCCTTCACCTTCCGGTAGGGCGACTCGATGAACCCGAACTCGTTGATTCGCGCGTAGCAGCTGAGCGACGAGATCAGGCCGATGTTCGGCCCTTCCGGCGTCTCGATCGGACAGATGCGCCCGTAGTGCGTCGGATGGACGTCGCGGACCTCGAACCCCGCGCGCTCGCGCGAGAGGCCGCCCGGCCCGAGCGCCGAGAGCCGCCGCTTGTGCGTGATCTCGGAGAGCGGGTTCGTCTGATCCATGAACTGCGAGAGCTGCGACGACCCGAAGAACTCGCGAATGGCCGCCATCACCGGCTTCGCGTTGATCAGGTCGTGCGGCATCGCCGTCGCCATTTCCTGGTACACCGACATCTTTTCCTTGATCGCGCGCTCCATGCGGACCAGGCCGATGCGGAACTGGTTCTCGAGCAGCTCGCCGACCGAGCGGACGCGCCGGTTGCCCAGGTGATCGATGTCGTCGACGTTCTGCGGGTTCCTGCGCAGCTTGAGCAGGTACTTCAGGACCTCGTAGAAGTCCTGGGGGTGCAGGATCTTCTCGTCGAGCGGCGTCTTCAGCCCGAGCTTCGTGTTGAGCTTCAGCCGGCCGACGCGCGAGAAGTCGTATTTCTGCGGGTTGAAGAACATGTTCTCGAACAGCGACCGCGAACTGTCGAGGGTCGGAGGATCGCCCGGCCGGAGGCGCCGGTAGATCTCGATGAGCGCCTCCTCGTGCGTGCGGATCGGGTCCTTCTTGAGCGTCTGGCTGATGATCGGGCCGACCTCGTCGCGCTCGGGGAAGAAGATCTCGATCTTGTCGACCCGCTTCTCCTGCGCCATCGAGATGACGCGCGGCGTCAGTTCCTCGTTGGCCTCGAGAATCACCTCGCCCGTCTCGGGATCGACGATATCGGCGGCCGCGTAGGCGCCTTCGAGCGCCTCGTCGGCGACGGCAATCGTCTCGATCCCCGCCTTGCGGAGCGCCGCCACGGCGTTGGCGGTGATCTTCTTGCCGCCCTGGATCGAGAAGTCGCCGGCCTTGACGTCGTGGACGGCGCGCAGGCCGACGAGCGTCTCGCCGACCGCCCACATCAGCGCCGGCCCCTGGGTCAGGAAGATGCGATCGACGGCGTAGAACGTGCGGATGATCTCGTCCGCGCCGCGCAGGCCGAGCGCGCGCAGGAACACCGAGGCGAGGAACTTCCGCTTCCGATCGATGCGCACGTACAGCAGGTTCTTCTGGTCGTACTCGAACTCCACCCACGATCCGCGGTACGGGATGATCTGCGCCACGTACAGCGTCTTGTCCTCGGAGTGGAAGAAGGCGCCGGGCGACCGGTGGAGCTGGCTGACGATGACGCGCTCGGTCCCGTTGATGATGAACGTCCCGTTGTCGGTCATCAGCGGAATGTCGCCGAAGTAGACCTCCTGCTCCTTGATGTCGCGGATCGTCTTGACCCCGGTCTCCGGATCCTTGTTCCAGACGACGAGCCGGATCGTGACCTTGAGCGGGACCGCGTAGGTCATCCCGCGCTCCTGGCATTCGTCGACGTCGTATTTCAGCTTCATCCCGACCGTGTGGCCGCAGATGTCGCAGACGTCGCCGCGCGCCTGGTTCGCCTTGCCGCAGCGCGGACAGAGCACCTCGTGGTCGCCGTACGGGTCGGCGACGAGCGTGGCGCCGCAGTTGCCGCACGGCTTGCGCAGGTGATGCAGGCCGGACAGCTTCCCGCACTTGCATTCCCAGTTCCCGATGGAATACTCGATGAACTCGAGCGACGAGTTCTCGCGAAAATCGCTGATCGGGAACACCGACTTGAACACCGACTGCAGGCCGGCGTCCTCCCGCTCCGACGGGAGCCGGCTCATCTGCAGGAAGCGCTCGTAGGACTTCCGCTGGATCTCGATCAGGTTCGGGATCGGCACCGTCGTCTTGATCTTCGAGAAGTCCTTGCGTTCGCGGTAGACGTTCTTGGGAAGGCTGTACATCGGTGGCTGACCCTCGCGGATCGGAATGACAGAAACAGTCCGGCGGGTCCGCCTTCGGCGGCACCCGCCCTACATCAACGGCGCGTACGAAGGCCGGGTGCCGCGAAGCGGACCCGGCACTCTTACGTGATCGAGACCTTGGCGCCGACGTCGTCGAACTTCTTCTTGATCGCCGCGGCTTCGTCCTTGTTCACGCCTTCCTTCAGCGCCTTTGGCGCGCTCTCGACCAGGTCCTTGGCTTCCTTCAGCCCGAGGCTCGTCACCTCGCGCACCACCTTGATGACCTTGATCTTGTCGGCGCCCACCTCGGTGAGGGTGACGGTGAACTCGGTCTTCTCCTCGGCCGGCGCCGCCGCGCCGCCCCCCGGCATGGCCATGCCCGGCATCGCCATCGGCATCGCCGCCGCCGCGGAGACGCCCAGCTCGGATTCGAGCGTCTTGACGAGCTGCGAGAGCTCCATGACGCTGACCCCCTTGATGTAGTCGATCACCTGTTGCTGAGTCACTTCGGCCATTGTCTGTTTCTCCTGACGCGTGTCGCCTCGGGCGCTAGCCTCCGGGCTCTAGGATCTGGGCTCGAACTATCGAACGACTCCGTGTGGTCCCTCGGGCCCGAAGAGGGAAGGCCAAGGCCCACAGTCACCTCACGATTCACTCTTCTTCTTCTCCACCTGCACCAGCACCGACAGCAGATCGCGCGGCGCGGCCGCCAGGACCGAGACCAGTTGCTGCATCGGCGCCTGCAGCACGAAGAGCAGCTTCGCGTACAGCTCCGGCCTGCCGGGCAAGCTGGCGAGATCGCTGACCTCGGCCGGCTTGATCACCTGTCCCTGCACCACCGCCGCCCTGATCGCGAGCGTCGGAGCGCCCTTCATGAACGCGGTGAGTGCCTTCGCCAGCGCCACCGCGTCGCCCTGCGTCACGGCGACGGCCGTCGTCCCCTGGAAGTACGATTCGAGCGCCGCCAGCTTCGTGCCCTTCATCGCCCGCTTCGCCAGCGTGTTCTTGACGACCTTGTACTGCGCGCGCACGGCGCGGATCTGCCGGCGCAGCTCGGTCACCTGCGGGACGTTGAGCCCGCGATAGTCGACGACGATCGCCGTGTCGGCTCCCTGGAAGATCGACGAGAGATCCTGGAGCTCCTGTTCCTTCTCAGCCCTGGTTACGGCCATCATGCCCCCTAGTGCTTGGCCCGCTCGTCGATTTGCGCGGTGTCGATCCGGATGCCCGGCCCCATCGTCGAGGAGACGGTCACCGACCTCAAGTACCGCCCTTTCGCGGCGGCCGGCTTCGCCCGGACGACGCTGTCGACGAGCGCCCGCGTGTTGGCGACCAGCGCCTCGGTCGGAAACGACGTCTTGCCGACCGGCGCGTGCACGATGCCGGTCTTGTCGACGCGAAATTCCACCTTGCCCGCCTTGATCTCCCGGATCGCCTGCGCAACGTTCGGCGTGACGGTGCCGGTCTTCGGATTCGGCATCAGCCCCCGTGGGCCGAGCACCTTCCCGAGCCGGCCGACCGCACGCATCATGTCGGGCGTCGCCACCACCGCGTCGAAGTCGATCCAGCCGCCCGTGATCTTCTCGACGACGTCCTCGCCGCCGACGTAGTCGGCGCCGGCCTCCTGCGCCTCCTTCTGCTTGTCGGCGCCCGCGATCGCCAGCACCCGCTTGCTCTTGCCGAGCCCGTGCGGCAGCACGACCGTGCCGCGAACCATCTGGTCCGCGTGTTTCGGGTCGACGCCGAGCCGCATCGCCAGCTCGACGGTCTCGTCGAACTTCGCGTACTTCACCTTCTGCAGGAGCGGAATCGCCTCCTCGATCGAGTACGCGCGCTCGCCGACCTGCGTCGCGGCGGCCGTGAACTTCTTCCCGTGTCCTGCCATATGCCTCCTCGTGGTCCACACGGAGCGCTCGTTGCTCCTCCCACTCGCCTGTCAAATCCCAATGACCAAATCCCAATCGGGTCCTGGGACTTGGGGTGTGGGATCTATCCGATCACATCGATCCCCATCGACCGGGCCGTGCCCCTCACCGTCTTGACGGCCGACTCGAGACTGTTGCAGTTCAGGTCCGGCATCTTCGTCTTGGCGATCTCCTCGACCTGCTTCGCCGTGACGGTGCCCACCTTGTTCCGATTCGGCTCGGAGGAACCCTTCGCCAGATTGGCCATCCGCTTGAGCAGCACGGAGGCGGGGGGCGTCTTCGTGATGAAGCTGTAGCTGCGGTCCGCGTAGACCGTGACGACCACCGGAATGATCAACCCGTCGTCCTTGGCGGTCTTCGCGTTGAAGTTCTTGCAGAAGTCCATGATGTTCACGCCGTGCGGCCCGAGCGCGGTGCCGACCGGCGGCGCGGGCGTCGCCTTGCCCGCGGGAATCTGCAGCTTCACCATCGCCTGAATCTTTTTCGCCATGACCTAAATCTTCTCGACCTGGAGGAAGTCGAGCTCCACCGGCGTCGCCCGCCCGAAGATCGTCACCATCACCTTCAGCGTGTTCTTGTCGAGGTTCACCTCATCGACCACGCCATTGAAGCTCGTGAAGGGACCTTCGTTGATCCGCACGTGATCGCCCTTCTCG
>Ga0156279_107_pt1 | contig 10782 bp, 9 predicted proteins | sample RifCSPlowO2_12_FD_107928 | JGI IMG/M metagenome (GOLD analysis project Ga0156279, IMG submission 107928) | Acidobacteria bacterium RIFCSPLOWO2_12_FULL_68_19 | reverse complement strand
TCTCAAAACCCCTGCACCTTCGGTAACACCATTAATGGCGCGACGATGCGCCGCTCGGTAACACTTACTTATGGCTCGACACGGAGCGCTTCGGGCTCGCGGACGAACTCCCGGAGCCGCGCGAGCGTCAGCTCCAGGAGCGGATGCGCCGAGCCGGCCGACTGCGCGTGGGTACGATGGTGTGCCGGCGATTCAGTCATCCCGGAGATGCCGGCCGGTGAGCGTCATGAAGACGTCCTCGAGCGTGCCGTGCCGCGTGACCGCCTTCCTCTGACCGAGCGTCTCAATCAGTTCCTGCGGCGTCCCGAGCGCGATGACTCGGCCGCCATCGACGACCGCCACGCGGTCGCAGAGCGCCTCGGCTTCATCCATGTAATGCGTCGTGAGGACGACCGTGCCTCCCCCGGCGCGAAAGCGCTCCAGGACGCCCCAGAGCTGCCGCCGCGATTGCGGATCGAGGCCGGTGGTCGGCTCGTCCAGGAACAGCAGATCCGGCGCGCCGGCCAGGGCGCAGGCCACCGCCAGCCGCTGCCGCTGCCCGCCCGAGAGCGTTCCGACCCAACTGGCGCGCTTGCCGTCCAGTTCCACGAGGCGCAGCAGCTCGTCGACCGCCCGGCCGCGGTGGTAGAACGCGCGAAACAGGCGCAGCGTCTCCTCCACCGTCAGCTTCTCGGCGAGTCGCGTCTCCTGGAGCTGAATGCCGAGGCGCTGGCGCAGCTCGGGCGCGTCGGTCGGCCATCGCAGGCCGAGCACTTCGACCTCGCCCTCGTCAGGCGTCAGCAGCCCCTCCAGGATCTCGATGGTCGTCGTCTTGCCGGCGCCGTTCGGGCCGAGCAGCCCGAAGCACTCGCCCCGGCGCACCGTGAGGGAGAGGCGGTCCACGGCGGTCACGTCGCCGTACCGCTTGCTCAGGCGCTCGCACCGGACGGCGAATGCGTTCCTCACTTGCGGTACACTTCCAGGTCGTGCCCTCGGTCGTCCTGATTGCCTCTCCCGAACATCTGCCGGCACTGCGGGACCGTGGGGACCTCGGAGAGGTGACCGCGTTCACCGACGCCGAAGCACTGCGCGCCCTCGATCTCATCACGCGGCAGCGCTCGCCGGTAGTGGTGCTCGAGCGACTGTTCGCCGCCACCTCGCGGGGCGCCGCGCTCATCAACCGCATCAAGGCCGATCCGGCGCTCGCCGCGTGCGAGATCCGCATCATCGCGCACGACAGCCCCTCGGCGCGCCGGTCGCCCGCACCGGTGGACACCGCCGGCGTTGCCGCCGGTGCGCCGGCGGTCGCGGTGACCGCGCCGCTCGACCAGCGCGGCACGCGCCGCGCGCCGCGCTTCAAGGTCGCCGGCGGCGTCGAGATGCAGGTCGACGGCAACCCGGCGACGGTCGTCGACCTGTCGATCGTCGGCGCGCAGATCCTCTCGCCGACGATTCTCAGGCCGAATCAGCGGATCCGCGTGACGTTGCCGAACGGCCCGCGGTCGCTGCGCCTGAACGGAGTCGTCGCCTGGGCGTCGTTCGAAATTCCGAAAGGCACCGTGCGGTACCGCGCCGGCGTCGAGTTCCTCGACGCCGACCCCGCCGCGCTCGCGCGCGTCATCGAGGCGAACAAGACCTAGGAGCCTGTCCGAGTAATAGCATGGGCCGCGTTCCGAGCGCCGCGCCGGCAGATGCCAGGCGACGCGACGCAGGCAATGCCGGGGCGCATTGGCGAGGAGCGGCAACGCCGCAGATGCCGGTGCGCCGCCGGAACCCGCAGGGCGCATGGGGGTTGCGGGCGAGCTCGGCGTTACTCGTCGTCGCCGATGCGCACGGGCATCGCCTCCTCCTCGCGCCTTGATCTCGCCTCGCAAGCCCCATGCGCGCGACCCATGCTATTACTCGGACAGGCTCCTAGCGACCGAGCCACCCGGCCACCGTCGAGGCCGGCTTGACAATCGTCTCGCCCCGGTCGGATCCGGTCGAGACGATCGCGCATTCCACGCCGCTCGCCTCTTCGAGCCGCTCGATATAACGCCGCGCTTCGGCCGGCAGCTCCTCGAGGCGCGTGATGCCGCGGGTCGGCACCGACCAGCCCGGCAGCCGCTCGTAGACCGGTTCGGCCAGGGCGAGCGCGCGCAGGTCGGCAGGAAACTCCGTCAGCGTCCCCTGCGGCGTGCGGTAGCCGGTGCACAGCCGCACCTCCGGCAGCCCGTCGAGCACGTCGAGCTTGGTGAGCGCGAGCGCGTCGAGGCCGTTGATGCGCGCCGAGTAGCGCACGACCACCGCGTCGTACCAGCCGCAGCGGCGCGGGCGGCCGGTCGAGGCGCCGTATTCCTGCCCGCTCTCGCGCAGCCGGTCGGCCTCTTCGCCGTGCAGCTCGGTCGGCAGCGGTCCCTCTCCCACGCGCGTCGTGTACGCCTTGGCCACGCCGAGCACGCCGCCGATGGCGCGGGGCGGCACGCCAAGGCCGGTGCAGACGCCGCCGACCGACGCATTCGACGAGGTGACGAACGGGTACGTCCCGTGATCGATGTCGAGCAGCGTCGCCTGCGCCCCCTCGAACAGCACCGGCCGGCCGTCGCGCATCAGCCCCGCGAGGAACACCGACACGTCGCCGACCCACGCCCGCATCCGCTCCCCGTGCGCCAGGAGATCCTCGACGACCGGCCTCCAGTCGAGCGTCGAGTCCCGGATGATGCGGTTGCGGGCGCTGACGTTCTCGCGCACCTCCTCCTCGAGCGCCGCCCGGTCCCCGAACAGGTCGCAGACGCGGATGCCCCGGCGGCCGATCTTGTCCTCGTAGGCCGGTCCAATCCCGCGCGACGTGGTCCCGATCTTGCGCTCGCCGCGGCGCGCCTCGGAGAGCACGTCCAGCTCGCGGTGGTACGGCAGGATCAGGTGCGCCTTCTCGCTGATGAGCAGCCGCCCGTCCACCTTCACTCCCGTGCGCTCGAGCTGCTCGATCTCGCCAAAGAGCGCTTGCGGGTCGATGACGACCCCATTGCCGATGACGCAGGTGACCCCGGGATGCAGGATGCCGGACGGCACGAGGTGCAGGACGAACTTCCGCCCCTGCACGTACACGGTGTGGCCGGCGTTGTGCCCGCCCTGGTAGCGCGCCACGGCCGAGAAATGCGGCGTCAGCAGGTCGACGATCTTCCCTTTGCCCTCGTCGCCCCACTGCGAGCCAAGCACGGCGATATTGATCGACATTCGGGTATATCGTAATTCACGAATGATCTATCTCGATGGAACGTCGTTCACGCTCGGCGATCTCGTTGCGGTCGCGCGTGATTTCGCGCCGGTGGCGGTCGCCGACGCCGCCCGCACGCGCGTCGGGGCCGCGCGCGCGGTGGTCGACGACTTCGCCGGTCGCGCGGCGCCGACCTACGGCGTCAATACCGGCTTCGGCGACTTCGCGGAAGTGACCATCCCCGCCGGCTCCCTCGCGGCGCTGCAGGTGAACCTGCTGCGGAGCCACGCCGCCGGCGTCGGCGACCCGCTGCCGGTCGGGGTGGTGCGCGCGACGATGGCGCTGCGAGCGAACGTGCTGGCCAAGGGCTTCTCGGGCATCCGGCTCGAGACGCTCGACCTGCTCGTCGAGATGCTGAACCGGCGGGTACATCCGGTGGTCCCGTCCCGCGGCTCGGTCGGCGCCAGCGGCGACCTGGCGCCGCTCGCGCATCTGGCGCTGGTGCTCATCGGCGAGGGCGCCGCATGGCACGGCGACGTGCAGGGACCGGGAGCCGCGGCGCTCGACCGAGCCGGCCTCGCGCCCGTCACGCTTGCCGCCAAGGAAGGGCTCGCGCTGATCAACGGGACGCAGGCGTCAACGGCGCTCCTCGGCCTGGCAGTGGCCGACGCCGAGCGGCTGGCCCGCGCCGCCGACATCGCGGCGGCCCTCAGCATCGACGGGCTCCGCGGATCGACGCGTCCCTTCGACGGGCGGATCCACGAGGCGCGCGGCTTTACCGGCCAGCGCGCTTCGGCCGCCAACGTCCTTGCGCTGATGGTGGGAAGCCCCATCAACGCCTCCCATGCCAATTGCGGTCGGGTCCAGGACGCCTACTCCATGCGGTGTACGCCTCAGGTGCACGGCGCCGCCCGCGACGGCCTCGCCTTCGCACGGCGAACGTTCCAGACCGAGGCGAACGCGGCAACGGACAACCCGATGGTCTTTGCTGCCACCGGCGAGATCGTCTCGGGCGGAAATTTTCATGGCGCGCCGGTGGCGCTTGCCGCCGACGTCGTCTGCCTCGCGCTGGCGCAGATGGCGACGATCAGCGAACGCCGCTCGGAGCGGCTGGTCAATCCGGCGCTCAGCGGGCTTCCGCCGTTCCTCACGCGCCACGGCGGTCTGCAGTCGGGGCTGATGCTCGCGCAGGTGACCGCCGCGGCGCTCACGTCCGAACTGAAGACGCTCGCGCATCCCTCCTCGGTCGACTCGATCCCGACCTCGGCCGGGCGCGAAGACCACGTGAGCATGAGCATGGCGGCGGCGCTCAAGTCGGCCCGGGCGGTGGAACTCGCGCGCGACGTCGTCGCGTGCGAGCTGCTGTGCGCGAGCGAAGCCATCGACCTGCTCGCGCCGCTCATCTCGTCTGCGCCGCTCATGCGCGTCCATGATTTCATTCGCGCGCACGTGCCGGCGGTGGAGCACGACCGCTCGCTGTCGCCGGATCTCCGTCGGATTTCCGACATGATCGCGTCGGGCGAGCTCGAAAGCGCTTCAGGTCTGAATGTCAACTGAAAACTTTTCGTGTGAATTCATTTGACAAGCCCGCGCAGCGTTTCTAACTTCTGATCGTTCGCGCTCTTGGACGTTGCATCGGCTCTTCCTTCCAACTCGTCATGACGATTGGCACGCGCATCGTTCGATCGCCTCGCGGCGCAGCGCTCGCGTGCAAGGGTTGGCCGCAGGAAGCGGCGATGCGCATGCTGATGAACAACCTCGACCCCGACGTCGCCGAGCGTCCCGACGACCTCGTCGTCTACGGCGGATCGGGGAAGGCCGCGCGCAACTGGGAGGCGTACGACGCCATCGTCGAGGAACTTCGCCGTCTCGATCACGACGAGACGCTGCTCGTCCAGTCGGGTAAGCCCGTTGGTGTGTTCCGGACCGACCGCCGCGCCCCCCGCGTGCTCATCGCCAACGCGTTGCTCGTTCCGGCCTGGGCCACCTGGGAAAACTTCCGCGACCTCGAGGACCGAGGCCTGACGATGTACGGCCAGATGACCGCGGGAAGCTGGATTTACATCGGAACCCAGGGGATTTTGCAGGGTACATACGAGACGTTCGCCGCGGCGGCGCGCCGGCACTTCGACGGCTCGCTGGCGGGGCGGGTCGTGGTGACGGCCGGCCTCGGCGGCATGGGCGGCGCCCAGCCGCTGGCGGCCGCGATGAACGGCGCCGCCGCGCTGATTGTCGAAGTCGACCCGGACCGGATCGCCCGGCGCCTCGCCACCGGCTATCTGGACGAGGCGACGACGAGCCTGGAGGAGGCGCTCGACAAGGTCGAGCGCTGGCGCCGGAGCCGCACCGCCCGGTCGATCGGCCTCGACGGGAACGCCGCCGACGTGCTGCCTGAGATCGTGCGCCGCGGATTCGTGCCCGACGTGCTGACCGATCAGACATCGGCGCACGACGCGCTCAACGGCTACGTGCCGCACGGCATGTCCCTGGCCGAGGCGCGCGTGCTCCGCCAGCGGCAGCCGCAGGCCTACGTCGAGCGCGCGATGGCCTCGATGGCGCGCCACGTCGACGCGATGCTCGCGCTGCGCACGCGCGGCGCGGTGACGTTCGACTACGGCAACAACATCCGCGCGCAGGCGAAACGCGCCGGAATCGAGCATGCGTTTGACATTCCCGGCTTCGTGCCGGAATATGTGCGTCCCCTCTTCTGTGAGGGCAAGGGTCCGTTCAGGTGGGCCGCCCTCTCGGGAGATCCAGGCGACATATTCGTCACCGATCAAGCTGTGCTCGACATGTTCTCGCACGACGAAGCGCTCTGCCGCTGGATCCGGATGGCGCGCGAGCGTGTACGTTTTCAGGGGCTGCCCGCGCGCGTCTGCTGGCTCGGCTATGGCGACCGCGCGCGGTTCGGGCTGCGGATGAACGAGCTCGTACGGGCCGGCGTCCTGAAGGCGCCGATCGTCATCGGCCGGGATCATCTCGACAGCGGCTCGGTGGCGTCGCCCTACCGCGAGACCGAAGGCATGCGCGACGGCAGCGATGCGATTGCCGACTGGCCGGTGCTGAACGCCCTGCTCAACGTGGCGGCCGGCGCCACGTGGGTGTCGGTCCACCACGGCGGCGGCGTCGGCATCGGCTACTCGCTGCATGCGGGAATGGTGGTCGTGGCGGATGGGACGCGCGAGGCGGACGAGCGCCTGGAGCGCGTGCTCACGTGCGACCCGGGGATGGGGGTGGCGCGACATGCCGACGCCGGCTACCCGGCGGCACTCGCCACGGCGCGTGCTGGCGGGGTCAGGCTCCCGATGCGGGACCAGATATCGCGCAACTGACTGCAGGATCGACAGATAGCGCCACCGCAGATAGCGGGCGCGAACGGCCGGTCCGGGAAGTGGGGAAACGAGCATGACGAGTCCGCATACAGGATTCGACAGACGAGTGATGGCGGCGCTCGATGCGTCGCCGTCACGAATCCCGGTCATTCCGGGCGGGTGTGGCACGGGCCGCACCTGGCTGCTGCAGCGGCTGCGTGACCGTCTGGGCCGCGGCGCGGCCCAGTACATCGACGTGGAGCGGTGCGCCACCACGCCGGAACGGTTCCTCGAGGCGGTGGCCGCCTCCTCGCCCTTCCCGCGGCAGGGCGCCGACCGCGCCCCCGCCACGGCGCGGGAGGCGTTTGGCGCGCTGCTCGCCTTCTTCAACACGGCGCGCGCGCCGGGCGGCGCGCCCTGCACGTTCCTGCTCGACGAGGTCCTGGAACTGCGCACCTTCGAGAGCTTCCCGGGTCTGCGCCACGTCGTGCGCGACCTGCTCGAGGCGCTCGCCGCCAGCCCAAACCGCTTCGTGATGACCACCCGCTACGTGGCGCGCACGCACCGGCTGCTGCGCGACGCCACGGCGCGCTTCGAGGTCATGCACCAGCCGCCGCTCTCGGCGGCGGAGATCACCGATCTCCTCGCGCCGAACTTCAACGGGTTCGAGCAGACGCCGACCGACGACCGCGACCACCTGGGACGCCTGATGCAGGCGCTCACCGAGGGACGTGCCGCCTACGTGCGCGCCATTGCCGACATGACGGGACAGATGGGGCGCGGGCCCGATCCGGTGGCGGCGCTGGCGGCGCTCCTGCAGCCGGGCGCGGCGATCGAGCGCTGGTGCCGCTTCTGCTACGAGCTGCGTCTCCACCGCGCGCGGGGGTACGGCGCGCTCAAGGCGATCCTCGACATCCTGGCCGAGGAGGAGCCGCTCACGCTCACCGAGATCTCCCTGCGCCTGCGCCGGACGCCCGGCTCGACGAAGGACTACCTGTCGTGGCTGGAGGACGTCGACCTCGTCACGTCGCGGAACAAGCGCTACAGCTTCACCGACCCGCTGCTCCGCCTCTGGGTGCGCCTGCACTGCCGGCCGACGCCGCCGGGTGAAGACGAGGTCGCGCGCCAGGTGCAGGGCTACGCGCTCTCGCGGATGCCGCAGCCGCGGGAGCCCGCGCCCGCGCTCGCCTACGCGGGAGCCGGCCTCGACCCGTCGCCGGAGGAGCGGAAGAGCTGGGGAATCATCGAAATCGACTGAGGCCGAACGTGAAGTAGAAAAGTGGAAAAGTGGAAGAAGTGGAAAAGTAAGCTCTAACCTTTCCACTTTTCCACCTTTCTACTTCTTCCACTTTTCCACTTTTCCACTTCTTCCTACCTCTCTCCCTCGAGCGTCGCGATCGCCAGGCGAGCGGCTTCCTGTTCCGCCTCCTTCTTCGCCTTGCCCGTGGCGCTCCCGAGGACGTCGCCCGCCACGATCACCTCGATGGTGAACTGCTTCCGGTGGTCCGGACCCGCCTCCGCGGCCACCCGGTACTCCGGCAGGGGCCGGCCGAGCGCCTGCAGCCGTTCCTGCAGCGCCGACTTGTAGTCGAGTCCGACGACGTCCTGCTGGGCGCCCGTCTGGATGGCGCCGCCCAGCTCGCGCTCGAGGAACGAAGCCGCCGCCGCCAGGCCGCCGTCGAGATAGATCGCCGCAATCAGCGCTTCGTACCCGTCGGCCAGCAGCGCCTGCTTGAAGCGGCCCCCCGTCTTCTCCTCGCCTCGGCCGAGCAGCAGATGGTCCCCCAGGCGGATGTGTTCGGCGTGCCGCGCGAGCGACTGCGTCGAGACGACCGACGCCTTGATCTTCGATTTCTGCCCCTCGGTGTAGTCGGGGAACCGCCGGAACAGGGTTTCGGCGACGACCAGGCCGAGCACGGCGTCGCCGAGGAACTCGAGCGATTCGTTGTCGAAGACGCCGCCCGAGGTGTCCTCGGCGGCGCGCGACTTGTGGGTGAGGGCGTGCTCGAGCAGCCCGCGGTCGCTGAACCGGTAGCCGATGCGGCGCTGCAGGTCGTCGAACTCGTCCCGCAGCCGGACGACCCGGCTGCCGACGTCCTCGCGATGGCTGGCGATGACGCGCCGCGCCTCCTCCGCCGCGTCGGCGGCGACGGCCACGCGGATGTCGCCGAGCGCGTTCACCGCCATCGGCCAGATCGCCTGCGGATTGCCGGACGTGCGGAAGCTGGCGATGCCGTGGCTGTCGAGCAGCGCCATCACGACGCTCGCTTCGATGTCGGACCGGGTGGTGAAGACGACCGCAGGCTCGTTCTTCTGCATTTCGCCTGCTTCAGTGTACGCTCTTAGGCCGTGACGCTGCGCGACGACGCCCGGTTCAGCACGATCTGCATCCACGCGGGACAGGCGCCGGACCCCTCGACCGGGGCGATCATCACGCCAATCTACCAGACGTCGACCTACGTGCAGGACGCCCTCGGGGTCCACAAGGGATACGAGTACGCGCGCACGCAGAATCCGACGCGCGCGGCCCTGGAGGCGAACCTCGCGGCAATCGAGGGCGGGCGGGCGGCGTTCGCCTTCGCGTCCGGGATGGCCGCCACCGGCGCGGTCATGACGCTCCTCCAGTCCGGCGATCACGTCGTCGCGACCGACGACCTGTACGGCGGGACGTACCGCCTGTTCGAGCGGGTGCTGCGGAAATATCAGCTCGACTTCACCTACACGGACACCTCCGACCTGCGGCAGCTCGAGCGCGCCATCCGGCCGGCGACGCGGCTCGTCTTCCTCGAAACGCCGACCAATCCGATGCTGCGCATCACCGACCTGACGGCCGCCTGCGCTATCGCGCACGGCCATGGCGTTCCGGTGGCGGTCGATAATACGTTCGCGAGTCCGTACGTGCAGCGGCCGCTGCCGCTGGGCGCCGACCTGGTGATCCACAGCACCACGAAGTTCCTGAACGGCCATTCCGACAGCGTCGGCGGGGTCGTCGTCGCCGTCCGGGACGATCACATCGACTGGCTGCGGTTCGTTCAGAACGCCGAGGGCGCCATCATCGGACCGATGGACGCCTGGCTCGTGCTGCGCGGCACCAAGACGCTCCCGGTCCGGATGGAGCGCCACAACGCCAACGCGATGGTGCTCGCCGAATACCTCGCGTCCCACCCGAAGGTCGCCGCCGTGCACTACCCGGGCCTGCCGTCGCATCCGCAGCACGAGCTGGCCCGGCGGCAGATGCGCGGGTTTGGCGGGCTGATCTCGTTCTCGGTCGGCTCGCTGGAGCGCGCCCGGACCCTCCTCAACGGCGTGCGGCTGATGTCGCTGGCCGAGAGCCTGGGCGGCGTCGAAACGCTCATCAGCCATCCGGCGACGATGACGCACGCCTCGGTCCCGCCGGAGCGGCGCCGGGCGCTCGGAGTGACCGACGACCTGGTCCGCGTCTCGGTCGGGATCGAGGACATCGACGACCTGCGCGAGGATCTCGACCAGGCGCTCGACCGGATCTGATCTCCCTCGAGGACGTGACGTGAGCGAACTGATCGATCCGCTCCTGCACATCGATCGCTCGCTGCTGGAGCTCGTCGCCACCTATGGCGTCTGGATCTACGCCATCCTGTTCGCGATCGTCTTCGCCGAGACCGGGCTGGTCGTCACGCCTTTCCTGCCCGGCGACTCCCTCCTCTTTGCGACCGGGGCGCTCTCGGCCACCGGCGCGCTCGACGTCCGGGTGGTGTCGCTGCTCATCACGGTGGCGGCGGTCGGCGGCGACGCGGCCAACTACTCCGTCGGCCGCTTTGCGGGCGCACGGATCATCCGGCTCTCCCGGACCGATCCGCGATGGGCCCGCTGGGTGAATCCCGCCTACATCGCCCGGGCGCACGAGTTCTTCGAGCGGCACGGTGGCAGGGCCGTGGTGCTCGCCCGCTTCGTGCCGATCGTGCGTACGTTCGTGCCGTTCGTGGCGGGCGTCGCCGAGATGTCGTATCCGGCGTTTGCCTTCTACAACGTGACCGGCGGGGCGGCGTGGACCGGCGTCTGTGTGGGCGCCGGGTACCTCTTCGGCAACGTGCCGGTCGTCCGGGACAACTTCTCCCTCGTCGCCCTTGGCATCGTCATCGTCTCGGTGCTGCCGATGGTGTTCGAGTACCTGCGGTATCGGCGGGAGGCGCCCCGCAGCTCCTAGGAGCCTGTCCGAGTCATAGCATGGGCCGCGTTCCGAGCGCCGCGCCGGCAGATGCCAGGCGACGCGACGCAGGCAATGCCGGGGCGCATTGGCGAGGAGCGGCAACGCCGCAG
>Ga0156279_138_pt2 | contig 12675 bp, 13 predicted proteins | sample RifCSPlowO2_12_FD_107928 | JGI IMG/M metagenome (GOLD analysis project Ga0156279, IMG submission 107928) | Acidobacteria bacterium RIFCSPLOWO2_12_FULL_68_19 | reverse complement strand
GCCGGTGCCCTCCTGTGGCACACCGGCTTCGGTAACATGAGTTTTGGCGCGACGACCTTTCCTTCGGTAACACTTACCATGGCGCGATACGCGCTCTTCTGGGCCTTCGTCTTTCCCATCATCATGTCGGTGGCGCTCGCCCTCGCATTTCCCGCGCGGGGCACCCGGCCGATCCCGGTCGGCCTCGCGGAGGGGCCGCACGGCGACGCTGTCGGCCTCGCGCTCGGCGCGGCCGGAGATCTGGCCGTGCGCCCCGTGGCGCCGCGGGACGAGGCGCGGGCGCTGCGCGAGGGAGAGGTGCACGTCGTCGTCGTGCCGACCGACCCGCCGACGTACCGCTTCGACCCGGCCCGCGACGAGAGTCGCGCCGCGCGGCTCGCCGTCGACCGGGCCCTCAAGCGCGCCGCCGGCCGCCCCGAGCCGTGGACCGCGCGTGAAGAGCCGCTCCTCCTCCCCGGATCCCGCTACATCGACTGGCTGATCCCCGGCATCGTCGGCATGAACATCATGAGCACCGGCATGTGGGGGATCGGGTTCTCGATCGTGCAGGCGCGGCTCAGGAAGCTGCTGAAGCGGCTCGTGGCGAGCCCGATGCGGAAGCGCGACTACCTGCTCGCGCAGATGCTGGCCCGGCTGGTCTTCCTGGCGCCGGAGGTGGCGGTTCCGCTGGCCTTCGGCGCGTTCGCCCTCGGGATGCCGGTCCGCGGATCGCTCGTCGCCGTCGCCGTGGTGTCGCTCGTCGGCGGCCTGTCGTTCACGGCGCTCGGGCTGCTCGCCGCGAGCCGTCCGCGTACGATCGAGGCGATCTCCGGCATCCTCAACCTGACGATGCTCCCGATGTGGGTGCTGAGCGGCGTCTTCTTCTCGACCGCCAATTTCCCCGAACGACTGCAGCCGTTCATCCAGGCGCTGCCGCTGACCTCGCTCAACGATGCGCTGCGGGCGGTGATCCTCGAGGGCGCCACGGTCGGCGCGGTCGGCGGCGAGCTGCTGCTGCTCGCCGCGTGGGGCGTCGTGCCGTTCCTGCTGGCGCTGCGGCTGTTCCGCTGGACCTAGGCCGGTCTCCGGCGCGTGGCGGCGGCCTCCAGTTCGCGCTGCTTGGCGCTCCGCAGCTTCTGCAGCGCGCGGCTCTCGATCTGCCGGACGCGCTCGCGTGTGACCGACAGGTGGCGCCCGATCTCCTCGAGGGTGTGCTCGCGGTCGGTGCCGAGGCCGTAGCGGAGGCGGAGCACTTCCTTCTCGCGATCCGACAGCGGCTCGAGGGCGCGCTCCACCTCCTTGGCGGCGTCGCTTTCGAGCACCGACTCCTCGGGGGTCCGCGCCGAGACGTCGCGCAGCACCTCGCCGAGCCCGGTCGCCTCGTCTTCGCCGATCTTCATGTCGAGCGAGTACGGCGTCTTCCGGGCGTCGAGCAGCAGACGCACCTTGCTGGTCGGCATCTTCAGGCGCTCGGCGAGGTCGTGCGGCGTCGGCTCGCGCCCCTGTTCGGCCCGGAGCGCCTTGCGTTCCTTCTCGAGCCTGTTGAGCGATTCGATGACGTGGACCGGCAGACGAATCGTGCGGCCGTGGTCGGCGACGGCGCGGGTGATCGCCTGGCGAATCCACCAGGTCGCGTAGGTGGAGAACTTGAACCCCCGGCGGAACTGGAAGCGGTCGACCGCCTTCATCAGGCCGATGTTCCCGTCCTGAATCAGGTCGAGGAACGAGAGGCCGCGGTTCAGGTACCGCTTCGCAATCGAGACGACGAGGCGAAGGTTGGCCTCCATCAGCTCGCGCTTGGCTGCGCGGACGATCTCCTCGGCCGCTTCGACGTGGGCGAACCGCTTCCGGAACTCCATGCGCGCCAGGCCAGCGCGCGCTTCGAGCGCGCGGTACGCCTCCAGGCGCTCGCCGTTCGGACGCTGCTCCGCTGCGCGGAAGTGCCCATCCAACGCTCGCAGCTCCGCTACCACGTCGTCGACGAGGGAGGGGCGGATCGGCTGTGCCGCCAGGTCGGACGCCAGCGCGCCGCGGACGCGATCGAGGCGCCGCTCGAGATCGCGCCGCGCCCTCACCCCGAGACGCGGGCGGGCGAGCTGGACGCGGAGCTGCTCGCTCTGGCGCTGGCGGCGTTTGATCCGGGCGAACGCCGTGAGCACCGGGGCGACGTGGTGCGCGCGCAGCTCGCCCCCTTCGGGCAGCAGGATCAGCTCGGCCGCCGGATCGCCCTTGGTCCTGATGCGATCGGCGAGCGCCACCAGCGTCTGCACCCCGGACGGAATCTCCGCGAGGGCGGCGACGAGGTCGCGCTGGGCGTTCTCGATGCGTTGCCCGATGGCGACTTCTTCGTGCGCTTTGAGGAGCTTGCGCTTGCCGATGTGCCGCAGGTACAGGCGGACGAGATCGACGTCCTCTGCCGCGCCTGGCTCGATCGGCTCCTCGAGCTCCTCTTCGGACACCTCCGCGTCGTCGACCGCCACGGGTTGGTCGGCGAACGCCTCCGGTTCGTCCTCCTGCAGCAGCTGCTCGGGTGGCAGATCGAACGGCCGGCCGGCCTCGACCTCTTCGCGCTCGTCGACGTCGAGGCCGAAGCCGTGGGCGCGCCGGCGCCAGTCGAGCACGTGTGCCTGCGCCGACGGATCGGTCCACTCGATCAGCGATTTCCGGCGCCGGCCGGCGCGGAGCGGCAGTGTCGTCGGTCCCACCGTCTTCTTGGCCATGTACCTCCACCATAATGCAAAGATGCTGCCCGTGTCAGGCGTGAAAATTCCGGGGCCGCAGGGAAAAAGCTGCAGAATGGCCGTGGTACACTGCGCTGGCCGGTAGGTGGTAGCCGGTGGCCGGTAGCCGGTAGGCGGTGGCCGGTGGCCGGTAGGCGGTCCGTGGTCGGTAGCTCGTCCTGCTGGCAACTGCTGCCGCTGCCAGCGACCGATCTACTAGCGACCGACGAGCAACGGCCGGGTAGCTCAGTGGTAGAGCAGCGCACTTTTAATGCGCGGGCCGCGGGTTCGATCCCCGCCCCGGTCACACCCAGGCGTCAGGCTCGAGGCCTCGGACCGCGGATTGAGGCGTGCGACATCTTTCCGGTCCAGGAAGGGCCGATCCGGTCCAACGACATCGACGACAGCGGCGGGATGGCCCGCCAGGGGAGAGGTGAAGCCATGCGTGCAGCAGCTCTGGTGGGTGCGCTCGTCCTGGGCGCGGGCGTGGCGGCGGCGCAGCAGGAGGGACCGGCGCAGTATTCGCGCGAGTGGTATCAGCAGTTCAGCGGCTCGTACAGCAACCCCGTCGAGCCATTCCGGATCGTCGGCAACATCCACTACGTCGGCGCGGCCAACATCGCGTCGTACCTCGTGACCACGCCCCAGGGGCACATCCTCATCGACACCGGGATGAACGAGATGCACGACGTGATCACGAACAACGTCGTGAAGCTCGGCTTCAAGGTGGAGGACATCCGCATCATGCTGTCGAGCCACGCGCATTTCGATCACATCGAGGGGCACGCGGCGATGCAGCGCGCGACGGGGGCGCAGGTGATGGCCATGACCGGCGACGCCGAGGCGCTCGAGAGCGGGCACGACAGCTCGGCGCTCGGGGCGCTCGGCTGGGAGCCGGTGAAGGTCTCGCGCGTCCTCGGGCACGGCGACACCGTGTCGCTCGGCGGGACGACGCTGCGGGCGCTGCACGCGCCGGGGCATACGCAGGGCGCGACGACGTGGAGGACGACGGTCGAGGACGGGGGCCGGCAGTACGCGGTGGCGATTCTCGGCGGGACGCTCCCGAACGGCGGGGTGCGACTCCTCGGCAATCCACGGCACAAGAACGTGATCGAGGACACCAGGCGGACCCTCAGGACGCTCAGGGCCGAAGCGCAGCCCGATATCGTCCTGGTCGGCCACCCCCAGGCGATGTTCGCGAAGACGGCCGACCGCGTCCGGAAAGGGGAGCGGCCGCATCCGCTGCTGAACGGCGCCGAGATGTGGACCAAGGCGCTGGCGAGCCAGGAAGCGCAGTTCGAGAAGCGCGTGGCCGAGGAGCGGACGACGCTCGGACGATAGCGTGCGGGGAGCCTGGATCCTGGGTTCGGGGTTCGGGCGCACGCTGGTACACTGAGGGGCGAGCGTGCGCCTGTGAGAACGGGCGCTCCCGCCGCGCGCGCCCGTAGCTCAGCCCGGAGAGAGCATCGGCCTTCTAAGCCGAGGGTCGCAGGTTCGAATCCTGCCGGGCGCGCCAATGTTTTCAAGGGGTTGCGGGCAGATTGTGCCGCGTTGTCGAACCGACTGTAGATGATTTTGTAGATACAGCGTGGGCGCATAAAATTCGGCGAGGCGATTCGCGTGATTACTCGTGAGCGCTTGGACATCCGGTTACACGCGGCGGTCCGGATGTTGGAACGGCGGATCACCATCGATGATGTTCTGATCGTACTCAATGCCGGTGAGACCATCGAGTCGTACGCCGAGGATACGCCGTGGCCGAGTCAGTTGACGCTCGCGGTCGTTGGTACGCGTCCGTTCCACGTTGTCTGGGCCGAGGCGGCCGACACAAAAAGAATCGTCATCATCACCGCGTACGAGCCTGATCCGGCAGAATGGGACAGCGAATTTCGGCACAGGAGAGCACGGCCATGAAGTGCGTCATCTGCAAACACGGCGACACCAGCGCTTCGACAACCCGCGTGTCGCTGGAGCGCGGCGACACCGTGTTGGTCGTTCGGAGAGTTCCGGCCAACGTGTGCGAGAACTGCGGAGAGGCGTACATCGACGCCACTGCCTTCGATCAACTTCAGAGAATGCTCGACGAGGCGACTGGAGCCGGAATTCAAGTTGAGGTTCGCGAGTACGCGGCGGCTTGAACTCGGAGCGATCACGTGTGCGTGGTCAGCGTGACGCTCGTCGAAATCTGAAGGTCCCGCCATGGGATACAAGGCCAAGAAAACAGAGCACGTGGGGGCGAAGCGCGGGCGCGGCGGATACTGGGGTCCGAAGCAGGACGCGAAGAAGGAGAGCAACAAGATCCGCCGGCGGAACTGGAAACAGCAGGTTTCGGAAGACCTGGCGTCCACTCGGGTCGACGCACCGGCGGCCCAAGGCGGCGACCGTCGCTCAGGAGACCCATTTGCCTTCTAAGCCGAGGGTCGCAGGTTCGAATCCTGCCGGGCGCGCCACTTTTCGGCAACCGCCCCGGCAACGCTGGTCGAGGAGGGGCACGTCACCGCCGCAGCATCAACTCCACCGCGCGGTTGCCCTCCACACACGCGTCTTCCCACTGCTCGTAGCCGGGCTCCGCGCGGGCGTACCCCCGGATCCTGACCGTCCACGGCCGCGTGAACGCCTTCGGATCCTCCATCGTTGCCTCGTACCCGAGCGTCTTCGGATCGGCAACCGTCCACCGCTCGACCACCCGCAGGGCATCGCTGTGAATGCCGCCGACGATGTCGAACCACGTCCTGTCGTTGAGGTTCCTCACGTCGACGACCAGCGTGTTCCCCTCCCAGCGCCCGCGCGATTCGCCCATCCACAGCGTGACGCCGTCGGACAGCCGCGAACGGTCGTCGAGCGGGATGACCCGGTACAGGTGCTGGAACTCGTGGATCATCACCACGTATCCCGGCGGCTGGATGATCCGAATGGTGTTACCGCCCTGGTAGTTGATGCGGGGGACGCCCGACGGAAAGCACCCGCGCGCGATGGGATCGATGTAGTCGATGCCCGGCGGGTCGGTGTGCTTCTCGAAGATATCCTTCCGCCTGGCCGCCGCCCGCGGCTGGTACGGGATCCTGCCGTCGGGCGGATCGACAATGAGCCCCTTCGCATCGGTGATCTGGCCGGTGATTCGGAGGTGCACGCGACGGTCGTCGTCGCCCGCCTCGATGCTGTAGGTCGTGGTGCCGCCCCGTCCGGCCCACAGGCCTTCCACATCGGGCTGACCGTCCGCCCGCCGCGGCGGATTCCAGGACGCCGCCGGCGTCTGCGCCGCGACGGTCGCCGCGAACGCGAGCAGAGACATCGCCGTCAGGACACCGCGCAGCCGACCTGTCACCACGACCTCCTGTACCCGAAGAAAGACAGCAAGGTGAGAACCTACCATCAATCAGCGGTCCCAGTCGACGTTGTCGAACAGGCGCTCCAGTGTGTCGGCGCCCTGCGGCGCCGCATGCTGCACCGCAGCCCTCGAGAACCCGCGATCCGCGCCTGAGCTGACGATGGCTTCGATGTCCGCCAGGTCGTGCGCGCGCCCTGCGAGGAGCTTCATGATGACGATCGTGTCGATCGGAGCAATCGGCACGCCGTCGCTGACTGAAGCACGGTTCAGCCCGTCCTCGCCGACGGCCGCCGACGCGCTCATCGCGCTCGCCCAGTCGCTGCTCTGAACACGCAGTCAGCGAACGCACACCCGGACGCTCTGCCAGCCCGTACCGGGTGTCCATCGCTGCAGATCCACGCCGCGCCGTTCAGGACAGTCCTCGGCGCGGTGATCGAGCCGTCCCTCGCCCTCGAGCCTGCGATGCCACTCCCAGTAGGAATCGCTGAACGTCATCCCGGTGATCCCGTAGGCGAGCGGCGCATCGCGCGGCGGCGCCGGCGCGAATCGGTAAATCGTGTCGGCGATGTTCGGACTCTCGCTGCTCAGGATGTGGATCTCGAGCGAGCCGTCGGGCGCCGTGAGGAGCGTGGGACCGGCAGCGGGGAAGAGCTGTCCCGGCTGACATTCAGTCGAAACCCTCGACGCGCATCATGACCACGTCCTATTCGTTCACGGGCAATGCGTTCGTGGCTGACGAACCACGTTCGTGGTCCCTGCGTCGTACGGTATCCTCCTGGCGCGCCTCGCCCCCGCGAAGCCGAGCCGGTCGCGGGGTCGGCTGACAGGCTCCTGGAGGGTCGCCCGATGCGTATCGCCCAAGTCACCGCGTGGCGCGGTGTGATGCTCGCGCTGACGGTGGTCTGCGCCACAGGAAGCACAGCCGCCGCACAGTGGCTGTCGCTGCCGCTCGCCGGAACCCCCCGCACTCCGGACGGAAGGCCGAACCTGAACGCGCCGGCGCCGCGCACGGCGGACGGCAAACCGGATTTGTCCGGCATCTGGCGCGCCGACAACATGCGCTACAACGACAACCTGCTGGCCGAGGGGACCGAGGCGCCGATGCTGCCGTGGGCGGCCGCCGTTTACAAACGGCGCGTGGAGACGCGCGGCTACGACCGGCCGATGACACGCTGCATGCCGCACGGGGTGCCCGACGCGATGACGGTCGTCGGCCTCCCGTTCAAGATCATCCAGACGCCGAACGTGATGATCCACCTCTACGAGGAATTCCACAAGTACCGCCAGGTTCACACCGACGGGCGGCCGTTGCCGGTCGATCCGGACCCGAACTGGTACGGGTACTCGGTCGGCCGGTTCGAGGGCGAGACGTTCGTCGTCGAGACCGCCGGCTTCAAGGAGGGCAGTTGGCTCGACAACAACGGCCATCCGCATACCGAGGCGCTGCGCACCACCGAACGCTTCCGCCGGATCGATTTCGGCCGCCTGGACCTCGACGTCACCATCGACGACCCGAAGACGTACTCACGGCCCTGGACGTCGCAGACGCTCCACTTCCTCCTGCTGCCGGACACGGAGCTGCTCGAGCATCTCTGCGAGAACGACCGGGACCGCGGGCGTCTGCAGGAGATCTGGAAGGGGCAGTAGCCGCGCGGCCCGGCCAACGGGCGCAGGTCCACCTGAATACGGCCTGAAACCGCGTCTTCAGGACAGTTTCAGGTTGTGCGACGATCCTGGAGGACGTTGCCCGACATGCGCATCTTGCTGGTCGACGACGACGTCGATGTGACCGGTTACGTCCAACGGGAGCTCGAAGACGAGGGGCATGCCGTCTCGGTGTGTCACGACGGCGCCGCGGGCCTGCGCGCCGCCGAGCTCCACGCGTTCGACATCATCGTCGTCGACGTGATGATGCCGTTCATGGACGGTCTCGAGGTCACCAGGCGGCTCCGCTCCCGGCACATCCAGACGCCGGTGCTGCTCCTGACGGCGCGAGATGCCCCGGAAGAAGTCGTTCGAGGGCTGGAGTCGGGAGCCGACGATTACCTGACGAAACCGTTTTCGCTGGACGTGCTGCTCGCCCGGATTCGGGTGCGCACGCGTCCTCGTGACCTGAAGGGACAGCGGCTGCGATTTGCCGACCTCTCGCTCGATGCGGCCACGCGTGAAGTCTGGCGCGGCACGCGGCAGATCGGTCTGACCCGGACGGAGTTCGCAATCCTGGAATGCCTCATGCGGGCCTCCGGCCGGGTCGTGACGCGCGACACGTTGGTCGAGGAGGTGTGGGGCGAGCGGGAAGTGACGTACAACAATCTGGAGGTGTTCATCCGCTTCCTTCGCGCGAAGCTCGATTGCGCGGGACGCCCGAGCCTCATTCACACCGAACGCGGGCTCGGCTATCGCCTGAGGAGTCCCGAGCCGTGAACGTGCGCTCGCTCCGGTTCCGCCTCGCCGTCTGGTACTTCTGCACGGTCACGGCAATCTTTTCGCTTGCCGCAACCGGCTACTGGTTCGCCATCCGGTCTGGGCTGAACAGCGCGCAGGATGTGCACTTGCGATACCGCCTCATCGGACTGAGTCGTTATCTGGAAGGAATCGATACCCGCCACGATCGGGAGGTCGCCTCGAGGCTGAAGGAAATCTCCCGCATCGGGGAGTTGTACGAGGTCTTCGACGACAAGGGCGTGTTGATTGCGCAGTCGGACCGGCTGTCGCACCCAGGGATGTCACCCCAGCCCCCGCCGGATCTTGGAGGAGAGTTCCGATTCGAGGACGGGGGACCCAGCGATTTTCGACTGCGCGTCGCCTGGCGCAAAGCGTCGATTGGGGGTCGGACGTTCATCCTGGGCACCGCCGATCCGGAGGCCAAGTACCGGGGTGTGCTCACGGGGTTCACGTCGGTCCTTCTCATGTCGGCGGCAGTCATCTTGTTCGTGGCCACGGTCTGCGGCCTCTGGCTCGGACGCCGCGCGCTCGCTCCGGTGGCGCGGATCACGGAGGACGCGCGGGCGATCACCGAGAGCAACCTGTCGGCGAGGCTGGCCGTGCCCGATTCGCGCGACGAGTTGCAGCAGCTCTCGGAAACGCTGAACCAGATGCTCGAGCGGATCGAGCAGTCGTTCATGCGGACGAAACAGTTCACCGCCGACGCATCGCACGAGCTGCGCGCGCCCATGACCTTGATCTACACGGCCGCCCAGTACGCGCTCCGGCGGCCCCGAAGCCGCGAAGAACTGGTCGACAGCCTGCAGAAGATTCTGCGCGAATCGCGGCGGACGGCCGCGCTCATCGACGACTTGCTGCTGCTGGCCCGTGGCGACGCCGGCCGGGACACCCCTGAGCTGGACATGCTGGACGCGCGGGCGCTCGTGCGCGACGCGGCGGAGCAGGCGACGGCCATGGGCGCGACCAAGAACGTTCACGTCGTCCTGGAGCTCGACTCGGTCGATCTGCCGGTCCGGGGGCACGAGGCGAAGCTGAGGCGGCTCCTCCTGATCCTCGTGGACAACGCGGTCAAGTTCACGCCGAGCGGGGGCACGGTCAGCCTTGGTGCGAGTCGGGACGGGTCCGCCGTGACGATGTGGGTCGCCGACACCGGCGTGGGCATCTCCGCAGACGATGTGCCCCATATCTTCGAGCGTTTCTGGCGGGCCGACAAGGTGAGGTCCCGAGAGGTCAGCGGCGTGGGACTCGGCTTGCCGATTGCCAAGCAGATTGCCGAACAGCACGGAGCACGCCTGGAGGTTCGGAGCGAGCCCGGCCGCGGCTGTCTGTTCACCGTGCGCATGCCAAGCGTGTTGCTGAGCGAACGGGCGACCGTCGCGTGAGGGCAGCTTCGGCGCTCTTTCAGTATTTCTTCAGTGTGGGCTCGTAGTATCGCGTCGCCTCGACTCCCCCCAGATGTGCGCCGTTTGTGGGGTCGGCTGCCAGGCTCATGGAGGGTCGCCCGATGCGGATTCGCTACGTCACCGCCTGGCGCGGTGGGATGCTTGCGGCGGCGCTGGTCTGCGCGACGGGAGGTACGGCCCTCGCCCAGTGGCTGTCGCTGCCGATTCCCGGCACTCCGCGCACCGCCGACGGACAGCCGAACCTGAAGGCGCCGGCGCCCCGCACGGCGGACGGGAAGCCCGATCTGTCCGGCATCTGGAGGGCCGAGAGCTACCGCTGGGTGCAGAACCTGCTGCCCGATGGTGTCGCGGCGCCGATGCTGCCGTGGGCGGCCGAGCTCTACAAGCGGCGCGTGGAGACGCACGGCTACGACGTGCCGATGACCTGGTGCATGCCGCACGGCGTGCCCGACGCGATGCTCGTGAACGGCCACCCCTTCAAGATCATCCAGACGCCGAACGTGATGATCCACCTGTACGAGGAGTTCCATAAGTACCGCCAGATTCACACCGACGGACGGCTGCTGCCGGTCGACCCGGACCCGAACTGGTACGGGTACTCGGTCGGCCGGTGGGAGGGCGAGACGTTCGTCGTCGACACCGCCGGCTTCAAGGAAGGGAGCTGGCTCGACAACCAGGGCCACCCGCACACCGAGGCGCTGCGCACGACGGAGCGCTTCCGCCGGGTCGATTTCGGCTACATGGAGCTCGAGGTCACCATCGACGACCCGAAGGCGTACTCGCGGCCCTGGACGTCGGCGACGATCCGCTTCTTCGTGCAGCCCGACACGGAGCTGCTCGAGCATCTCTGCGACAACAACAGGGACCTCGAGCGGCTGCTCAAGATCTGGGGGGACGGTCCAATTACCGGGAGACAGTGATGAGAACACGACTCGCGATTGTCCTGTGCGTTGCGTCGGTTGCCGCGTCCGGCCGGGCGCTGGCCCACCATTCGTTCGCGGCGGAATTCGACGAGACCAAGCCGGTCAAGCTGACCGGCGTGGTGACCAAGGTCGAGTGGGCGAATCCCCACATCTGGTTCTTCATGGACGTGAAGGGCGCGGACGGCGCCGTCGCCAATTGGGGTTTCGAGATGGGGAGCCCTAATGCGCTGCTGCGGGCCGGGTGGAAACGCGACTCCATGAAGACCGGCGATGTCGTGCTGATCGAAGGCAGTCGTGCGCGCGACAACAGCAACAATGGCAACGCCCACAAGGTCGTGCTGGCCAATACTGGACAGCAGCTCTTCTCCGGCCGGCCGGGCGGGCAATAGGCGACCGGGCGCGGCCGGTCCGGCCGTGCCCGGCATCGGCATCGTCGCATGGGCGCAGTGCCCGGAGCGTCCGGCCACGCTCGGCGAGGCGTCCATGTCACGTCATCGAGAGAAGAGACACTGGCGCGGAGTACATCTCACAACACGATCTAATCGGGCGGCCGCGCTGCGTCAGCGTTTCCGGCGTGCGCGGACCGCAGGCGTGGGAGGGCGGCATGAGCGTTGAGCGACGGTGGATGGCGGTGGTGGTCACGGCGGTGCTGCTGGTCCCTCGCGCAGCCTCGTCTCAGGACAGCAACAGCGGGACGATCGGGGGGGTCGTCCGGGACATGTCGGGAAGTGTGCTGCCCGGCGTCACGGTCGAAGCGGCGAGCCCCGCGCTCATCGAGAAGGTGCGCGTGGCCGCCATCCGAAGCGGCAATCGACGCTCTCCCTGCTAACCTTGATGGGCTAGGTTGTGGCCACGGAAGGCCAGGCTTCAGCCCGGCGTGAAGGAGCCACATCGATGGAGCATCGCAACCACCTCCGGAATCCGTCGCGTCGAGAGTTCGTTGGGACCGCGGCCATCGGTTTGGGCGGCCTTGGCGCGGCCGGGCTGACCGGCGTCGGTACGGTTGATGCCGCCTCGCAGGGCGCCCGCCCGCCGGCCGCGCCGGCCGGCGGAGACGAAAGACTGGTGATCACCCTGTCGCCGAGCGGCCAGAGCACACTGCTGCCCCGGAGCTCGCAGTACGAGGCCGGAGATGTCCAGGCGCACGCCGCCGCGGCGCTCGACGGCATCGGCGCCGGCGCAGCGATCGTCCACCTGCGCGGAGCGAGCAAGAACGTCGGGAGGGGTCCGGGCCCGAGTCTGCTCAACCAGCCGGATCTGGAGAACTGGCGGCAGCTCACCGAGGCGGTACGGGCGAAGTCGAAGGCGATCATCAACTACGGCGCGTCGGCGATGACGCCGCCGGTTCGCAAGGAGCTGCTCGCGCTGAAGCCGGAGGCCGGTTCCTTCCTCGTAGGGCATCATTACGGCGGAATGACGGTGCCGGTCGAGGCCCAGCGGCAGTACGCGACCGACTACCTGGCGGCGGGCGTGCTGCCGGAGGTGGAGGTCTTCCACAGCGGCGACGTCGCGAACTTCCTGGCGCTCGTCGAGACCGGCCTGTTGCGGCCGCCGTACTGCGTGACCGTGTTCCTGAACTACTCTCCGTACTACAAAGTGCCGGCGACGCCGCTGCAGCTCGAGGCGACGGTGGCGATGCTGCCGCCGAAGACGCACTGGACCGTGTGCGTGAGGGGGCCGAAGCACCTCGACATGGCGGCGGCGGCGATTGCGGCGGGCGGGCACGTGCGGACCGGTTTGGAGAACGACGTGGAGCTCTCCCCGGGCAGACCGGCGAGGACGCAGGGTGAATGCGTGGAGCGGATCGTCCAGCTCGCGCGCAGCCTTGGGCGCGAAGTTGGGTCGCCCGAGGACGCACGCCGGCAGCTCGGGCTGCC
>Ga0156279_140_pt1 | contig 12891 bp, 9 predicted proteins | sample RifCSPlowO2_12_FD_107928 | JGI IMG/M metagenome (GOLD analysis project Ga0156279, IMG submission 107928) | Acidobacteria bacterium RIFCSPLOWO2_12_FULL_68_19 | reverse complement strand
TGGTCGGAAGCCGCTTCCACCTGGTGAGCGGCATGATCACGACGGCCGCGGCGGGAGCCGGGCAGGACCCGAAGATGGAAGTCCACACCCAGCTCCACGACGTGATCGAGCTGGGGCCGGCCGGCGCGTCGAACTGAACGCCTACCGAGCGGGAGGCTTCGCGCCCGGATACCACTTGAAGCCGAGCGTCCGCGCGCCGTCGACGTGCGGGCCGTTGCCCTCATGGCACGCGTGCTCCCACGACTCGGCCGCGTACGGGTCGGCGTCCCGCTGGTTCGCCACCCCGCACTCGGCGCAGCCGCCGCTGCCGGCGCGCCGGAGCGGCGCGTTGATCTTCCACGGCCGCGTGAAGGTGGCCGGATCCTCGATCGTCACCTCGTAGTCGAGCGTGTTGATGTCGGCGAGCCGGAACCGCTCGACGACCCGCGCGAGGTCGCTGAAGAAGTTTCCCACGCTGTCGAGCCACATCTTGCCGTTGAGGTTCGTCGAGTCGACAACGAGCGTGTCGCCGTCCCACCGGCCGCGGGCAATCCCCATCCAGAACTTGGCCGACGCGGCCGGACGCGAGCGCCCGTCGAGCGGAATCCGCCGGTGGTAATGGCCCCAGTTCAACATCTGGACCACGTAGCCGGGCGTCTGCACGAGCTCGAAGCCCCGCTGGGCGTAGCGCGGCACGTTCTTGAGGCAGAATGTCTGCGGGTCCATGTAGAGCCGCTGCCCTGTCTCACCCGGCCAGTCGCGCGCGAGATTCGCGCGGTAGCGGTTGCGCTCGGCGAGCGCCCACGGCTGGTACGGGACGCGGCCGTCGGGCGGGTCCGACACACGGCTCTCCGCCGGCGGCGTCGTCGCATCGATGCGCTCGGTTTCCTCGATGTCGTCGCCGCTGTAGCTGCCGCCCCAGCGCCCCTGCAGGTCCGGCGTGCCGTCGGGCAGACGAGGCGCCTCGAACGGCGGCAGCGCCGCCTTGCGCGCCAGCCACGACCGGGCGCCGGGTTCCTTCGGTGTCTCCGACGTGTACACCGCCTGCCCGGCCATCGTAGCCGGCACGAGCGCCGCGCCGGCGAGCGCCAGCGCCATCAACCGCCATATGAACCGAGCCCGCATCTCACACCTCGCAAGCAGGCCACGGGCCCCAGGCCCCAGGCCCCGGAACGCACTTACTTGTTCGGCCACGTCTCCTCGAGCAGATACGCGTAACAGTCGTATTCCAGGAGTTCCGCCTCGGCATCGACGCGCCGGTAGAGCGGCATGCTCATGCGCCACGGCCGGGTGAAGACCTTCGGATCCTCGATCGTCACCTCGTACAGCATGTGGTCCGGCCCGGTGCGCGTGAACCGCTCGACGACGTGCAGATCCTCGCTGTGGAAGTTGCCGGCCCCGTCGAACCACGACTCGGCGATGAAATGGACCGTGTCGACCACGAGCGTATTCCCGTCCCAGCGGCCGCGCGAATCGCCCATCCACCATTCGATCGGCCCTTCCGGATGCGGATTGCCGTTCATGTAGATGTGGCGCAGCGCGTGGTTGTACTCGTACAGGATATTGACCTTGTCGCGCTGCTGGACGATCTGGAACGGATACGGCATGTACGTGACGCGGGGCACGCCCGGGAGCAGGCACTTGCGGTCGGGATCGAGGGTGGTGCGATTCGCGTAGTTCTGCGCCTTCTTCTCGAGGGCCCACGGCTGGTAGGGGATCTCGTTGCCCTCGACGACCCCGCGTCCGGCCGGCACGTCGAGCGACCCGTGGTGATCCTGGATGTCCCAGGCGGCCGTGTTCATCACCTGCCAGATCCCCTGCAGGTCGGGGTGCCCGAAGGAGGTCCGCGGCGGGGTGTACCCGGGCGCGGGGCCCGCGGTCTGACCGGCGGCGGCCGACCACGCACCCGACAGCACGACGAAGGCCGCAACCGCCCCTGATTGCACCGCCGAGAATCTCACGCGCACACCCTCCCTGCCCGGTCAATACCGACACGCGATTCTATATCGGACGGGTGGAGGACTTTGGGTGTTGGGCGTTGGGCCTTGGGCCTTGGGTGTTGGTCTAGGCGCCGGTGGGGACCTGACGCCCAAGGTCCAACGCCTGAAGCCGGACGGAGTGGCGGAATCGTGATACAAGAGACGGCCGGAGGCGACATGAGCACCGACGGTCGACTGCTGACGCTTGCGGTGATTCTCGTGGCCGCGGCGGCCGCCGCGGTCAGCGGACAGGTGGCGGCGCCGCCGCCGTGGGCGTTCGGATTCACCTCTGTCGGGACCGAGCCGGCGGCGCCGCCGTGCGCGAAGGAGTCGAAGCCGCTCGACTGCGCCCGGCTCGGGGCGCCGCGGCCGAAGGATGTCGTCCACAAGCTGCCGGACACGGGCCGCACGTTCACCGAGTACGACATCCACTTCGACTACGGTCCCGCCGACTGGTATCCCGACGACCATCCGGCGATGCCCGAGATCGTCGCCCACGGCCGCGAGCGCGACAAGCTGCGCGCGTGCAGCCTGTGCCACTACCCGAACGGCCAGGGCAAACCCGAGAACGCCCCGGTCGCCGGCCTGCCCGCCGACTACATCCTGCAGCAGCTCCAGGCATTCCGCGACGGCAGGCGCCGGAGCGCCGATCCGCGCAAGGCGAACACCAACGAGATGATTCAGATCGCCCGGCACCTGACCGACGCGGAGATGAAGGCCGCCGCGGAGTACTTCTCCTCGATCAAGTGGCGCCCCTGGATCACGGTCGTCGAGACCGACACGGTGCCGAAATCGAAGCCGGGCATGAACGGGCTGTTCCTGCCGCAGCCGGGCAACGAGATGGAACCGCTCGGTGCACGTATTCTGGAGGTGCCGGAGAATCCGGACTTCACCGAGCGGGCCCGGGCGCCGCATTCCGGCATGGTCGCCTACGTCCCGGTCGGGAGCCTGGCGCGCGGCGAGGAGCTGGTGACGAAGGGCGGCGGCAGGACCGTGCAGTGCACCGCCTGCCACGGCGCCGACCTGCAGGGCGTCGGCGCCACGCCGCCGATCGCCGACCGGCAGGCGAGCTACCTCGCGCGGCAGCTCTACGACTTCCAGGCGGGAACGCGCGAGAGCGCGCTCATGCAGCCGGTGGTCGCCAAGCTGACCGAGGACGACATCATCGCCATTGCCGCGTACGTCGCATCGAAGTGACGTGCCGGCTGCCCGTCGACTGCGCTCAGATCACCCTGAGCGCCAGTCGAGGGGTGAAGCGGCGCACCACGTTCGACTGAGGCCATCATGAAGAAGACATGTGTCGTCGTCCTGGCAGTCGCAACGCTTGCTTCCTCCGACGGCAGAGCGCAGGACGGGCGATCGACGCTCGAGGCCGCTGCCAAGGCGCTCGGCGCGGCCAGCGTGAAGACGCTCGAGTTCTCGGGCTGGGGGTACGACTACGTCTTCGGCCAGGCGTACCACGGCACCTCGCAGTGGCCGCGCTTCAACGTCCCCGCCTTCACGATGAGCATGGACTTCGCGGCGCCCGCGGTGCGCGACGATCGGCGCCGTGCGCAGCTCGAAAGCCCGCCGCTTGGCGGCGGGTTCCAGCCGCTCCTCGGCGAGCAGCGTCAGATCTGGGTCGCCAGCGGCCAGTACGCGTGGGACATGGTTGGCGGGAACCCGGTCGCACCTCGCATCCGCGACGACCGCCGCCCCACGGCGGAAGGGCGGCTGGAGCAGTTGACGCTCACGCCTCACGGCTTCATCAAGGCAGCCATCGCGAACACGGCCGCCGTCAAGGAGGAAACGATTCGGGGCGTCCGCAAGACGATAGTGTCGTTCACGACGCCTGTCGCCAGATACGAGGGGATCCTGAACGACGAGCGCATGGTCGAGCGTATCGAAGGATGGTTCGGTCACGTCGTGCTGGGCGATACCACGATCGAAGCGGCCTTCAGCGACTACCGCGACTTCGCCGGCGTCAAGTTCCCCACGCGCATCGTCCAGCGCGAGGGCGGCTACCCGCTGCTCGACGTGACGGTCACCGACGTTCGGCCGAACGCCGCGGTGACCATTGACGTGCCGGCCGGCATCCGGAACGCGAAGGCCCAGCCACCGGTCGGCACGCCGGAGCGCCTCGCCGACGGCGTGTGGCTCCTGCCGGCGTACGCGCAGAGCGTCGCCGTCGAGTTCCGCGACCACGTCGTGGTCGTGGAGGCCCCGGAAACCGAGGCGCAGTCGGTGGAGGTGATGGCCGCCGTCTCGAAGGTCGTCCCGAACAAGCCGATCCGGTACGTGATCAACACGCACTCGCATTTCGATCACATCGGCGGCCTCCGGGCGTACGCGGCCGAGGGCGCCACGATCGTCACCCACCGCGACAACATCCCGTACTACCAGGCGCTCTGGGCGGCGCCGCGGACGATCGGCCCCGACCGGCTCGCCAGGTCGGGGCGAACGCCGGTCTTCGAAGGCGTGCTGGGGCACCGGCTGATGACCGACGGCTCGAGAACGCTCGCCATCTACCACTACCCCGGCAACATGCACAATCCGACGATGCTGATGGTCCATCTGCCGAAGGAACGGATCCTCGTCGAGGCCGATTCCTTCTCGCCGCCGCCGGCGCCCCTGACCTCGCCGCCCAACGCGCTGCCCAACCTGATTCACTGGTACGAGGCGGTGCAGCGGCTGAAGATCGACATCGAGCAGGTCGTCCCGATCCATGGCCGCGTGACCACGATGGACGAGGCGCGGCAGCTCATCGAGCGGTTCTCGCCGCGTCAGACGAATTAGGCGGTAGTCGGTAGCCGGTAGCAAGAACGGGGAACCTTGTACCCGGAACCCGCTACCAACTACCGACTACCAGCTCTAAAAGACCCACCCACTGTCGGTGAGCCGCGTCCGCGCGGCCGCCGCGGTCCGCACACGGGAAGAAATCATGTTCGCCTCCACAGGAGGAGGCGAGGCGGGTCTTTCTAGACCCGCCTCCCAGCCGGGTCCGAGAGGACCCGGCCTACGTCCCGCACTTTCGCAACGTGCCCTTAGAACTGCAGTCGGAAGCCGAGCTGCAGCGCGCGGGGCGAGTAGGCGATGTTCGGGTTGCGCTCGGGCTGGCCGTACTGCCGGCTCGCCTCGTCGAGCACGTATTGCCCGTAGTTCGCCCGGTCGAACAGGTTGAACACCTCCAGCAGGCCGTCGGCTCTCACGCCGCGGCCGAGCGGCACTCGCTGCGAGAGCCGGATGTCGACCCGATGGATCTCGTCGCCGACGAAGTTGGCGCGCGGGATGAGCGTCCCGTTCGGCCGCAGGCGCTGGCTGCCGCCGCCGAGGTCGCGGAGGTCCTGGCCCCAGAAGCTGTCCTCCCGCTCGCCGGAGCCGAAGAAGTAGATCCCGCTCACCTGGAAGCCGCCACGGACCTGCCACAGACCGTTCAGCGTGAGCCGATGGCGCTGATCGGTGACGCCCAGGGTGTACTCGCCGCCGAGATCGCCGGCCACCGCGAACGGCACCTCCCTCACCACGCCGCCGATCATCGCGAGCGGCGCCGGATCTCCGTTCCAGTACCCGGACAGCGTGTAAGTGGCCGATGCCTGCCAGTTGTCGCTGAAGCGCTTGGTCACAGACGACTGCATGGCGTGGTAGTTGGCCCAGCCCTGGTACGCGTAGAAGCCGACTTGCCCCCAGTCCGGAAGCGGCCGGTTGGCGGCCGCCGCGAACGGCCGGTTGACACCGGTCGCCTGGTCGTACGTCACGTTGACGTTCGGGTGCAGCACCTTCTGGTTGTCGTCGCGCTTGTAGACGTAGTCCACCTCCACCACGGCGTTGCCCGCGATCTGCCGCTGGACGCCGATCGAGGTCTGCCACGTCCGGGTCAGCTCCGACACGCCCTCCGGCGGCGCCAGCTCTTCGGCGGCGCGCAGGATGCACCCGGGACGATTGTTGTTGCTGCTGCAGGTCTGCTGCAGCGCCTGCTGATAGGTCGGGTACGGCCCGTTGAACGGGTTCGACGGAAAGTCCGACCGGCGGTCGTTCGACGGCTCGAGGAACGTCACGGTATTGATGCGCGTCGAGTGCGTGAAATTGCCGGCGATGATGTCGGGGTAGTAGAGACCGGCGCCGCCCCGCACGACCGTGCGATCGTTCCACTGGTAGGCAAATCCGAGCCGAGGCTGGATGTTATCCGCGTCCTGCGGCCGCCCCCCCAGGATCCACGGGGCCGCCACGGTCTCCTGATTCGTGGCGTTCCAGATGAGATCGTACCGGACACCGAGGTTCAGCGTCAGCCGGTCCGTGACGCGCCAGTCGTCCTGGACCCACGCCGCAGACTTCGGCTGGTCGAACCGGACCGGGAAGCTGTCGGAGATGCCCACGCGGTACCGCCGGGTGATCGACGCCAGCGCGTTCAGGTTCCAGGTGTCCGCGTTGTTCCACACCGCCAGGATCTGCTCGATGTTGGCCGGCACCGGTCCGCCGCGGGCGTCGATGCGCCCCATGCAGAACGAGCAGTTGGCCGCCACCTTCTTGTCCCACAGGAACTCGCCGCCCGCCTTCATGTCGTGGCGACCGCGGGCGTTGTACGAGAAGGTGAAGTCGTCGCGCACGGTGTAGACGTCCTGCGTCCAGTAGCGCGGCCAGTTCGTGTTGCCGGCCACCTGGAAGCCGGTGAACTGGATGCGTGGATGCCCGTTGGTGATCCCGTTGGACGCCTGCGGATGATTCGACCACGTCGTGAGGTTGCTGTTGTTGAAGCCGTAGCCCGCGTAGCCGACCTTGACTTCATTGAGCGCGCGGCTGCTCAGCACCTGCGTGTACTGCGCCAACAGGCCGATCGTCGTATTGTCCTCGGTCCCCGAGCTCGACGGGTGGTTGCTCCCCAGCTCCGGCGTCAGGAAGTTGTGGTACTTGGACAGGTTCCCCTTGACCATCAACCGGTTCTCGGGAGAGAGCTGATAATCGAGTCGTGCCGTCCCGAGCTTCGCCGTGTTCTTCCCCTCGAGCGCGATGTTGAAGGCGGGGTACGGCGTGTTCGCGATGCTCGTCCTGGGCTCCCGGTCGTACTCGAAGTGGCCGAAGAAGTGGAACCGGTCGCGCATGACCGGGCCGCCGGCCGCCATGCTCCACTGCTGCTCGGAACCGGGTACCACGCGCTTCAGGACGGGATCCTCGGCGTTCCAGTCGGAGTCGCGGAAGTAGCCGGAGAAGAGGCCCGAGTAGGCGTTGGTGCCGGAGCGCGTAATCGCGTTCACCTGCACGCCCGTCGAGCGCCCCTGCGTGGCGTCGAACCGGTTCGCAATGAACTGGAACTCGGCGATGGTGTCGCGGCTGAAGCGCGGCTGGCCGCCCGGACCGAGCTGCGCGGTCACCTGCTGGCCGTCGATGTTGGTCTGGAACTCCGGGTTGTCCTCCCGCGAGTCCTGCACCGGCACGCCGCCCATGTCGTTGGTCCGGTTGCCCGCCGCCAGCAGCGCCAGCGTCATCCAGTCGCGCCCCTGAACCGGCAGCTCCGACATCTGCTGCGGATCGACGTTGGTGCCGAGCTCCGACGTGGTGATGTCGAGCAGCGGCGCTTCACTCGTGACCGTGACCGTCTCCGCCACCCCGCTCACGGTCATCTGGAGCGGGACGTTGGCGGTCTGGCCGACGAGCAGCGTGATGCCGCTGCGCGTCACGGTCGTGAATCCGGACAACTCCGCCGTGAGGCGGTAGCCGCCGACACGAGCGGGTATGCGATAGATGCCGCGTTCGTCTGTCACGGCCACGAACGTGTTCCCCGTGGCCTCGTGCACGGCCGTCACCGTCACCCCCGGCAGCACGCCGCCGGTCGCGTCGGTTACGGTTCCGGTAATCACCACCTCCTGCGCGGCACCCACGGCGGGCAGCGCCAGGATCAACGTGGCGGCGATGGCGAACCATCGCAACGCACCCGATTTCATGAAATCCTCCTCACTCGGAAAACAAGCCGTCAGAGGGGGCCCACCCCTCGGATGTGGCACCCTAGCCCACAAGGCGAAGGTTCGTCAACCGCGAAGAACCGGCAAATCCGGTCCCAACGACAGGGATCGAACGCATACGTCGCCCTACAGCAGCGCCGCAACGGCCTTCCCGACTTCGCTCGTCGAGGCCGTCCCGCCCAGGTCGCGCGTCACGGTCCGGCCTTCCCTGACGGTCCGCTCGATCGCCTCGACCACCGCCCGGCCGGCGTCCTCGTGTCCGAGATGATCGAGCATCATGGCGCCGGTCCAGATCTGCGCGATCGGGTTGGCGATCCCCTTTCCGGCGATGTCCGGCGCTGACCCGTGCACCGGCTCGAACATCGACGGGAACTCCTTTTCGGGATTGATGTTCCCACCCGGCGCGATCCCGATCGAGCCGGCGACCGCCGGCCCGAGGTCGGAGAGGATGTCGCCGAACAGGTTGGAGGCGACCACCACGTCGAACCAGTCCGGGTGCTGGACGAAATGCGCGGTCAGGATGTCGATGTGGTACTGGGCCGTGCGGACGTCCGGGTAGTGCTGCGCCATGGCCGCGAACCGCTCGTCCCAGTACGGCATGCTGTGGATGATGCCGTTCGACTTGGTGGCGGAGGTGAGGTGCCGCCGCGGGCGCTTCCGCGCCAGCTCGAACGCGTAGCGGATCACCCGGTCGCACCCCGTGCGCGTGAACATCGCCACCTGCACGGCGACCTCCTCGGGCGTGCCGCGGTACAGGCGCCCGCCGATCTCCGAGTACTCCCCTTCGTTGTTCTCGCGGACGATGACCATGTCGATGTCGGCGGGCGTGCGCCCGGCGAGGGGCGACCGGGCGCCGGCGAGCAGCCGCACGGGACGCAGGTTGATGTACTGGCGAAAGCCGCGGCGGATGGGAATGAGCAGCCCCCAGAGCGACACGTGGTCGGGCACGCCGGGAAACCCGACGGCGCCGAGGAAGATCGCGTCGAAGGCGCGGAGCTCGTCCAGCCCGTCGTCGGGCATCATGCGGCCGGTCGTCGCGAACCGTTCGCAGCTCCAGTCAAACGTGGTCCATTCGAGCGTGAAGCCGAAGCGGCGGCCCGCCGCCTCGAGCACGCGCATGCCCTCGGGCACGACTTCCTTGCCGATCCCGTCGCCCGGGATCACGGCGATGCGATGTTTCATAGTCGGTAGCCGGTAGCCGGTGGCCGGTAGCCGGTAGCCGGCGGCCGGCGAAATATTGGGGAGCCTGGGTGCCTGCGGCACCGCAGGCACCCGTGGATCCTTAGAATGCGAAGCGGAAGCCGAGCTGCACGATGCGCGGCTGGTAGGCCACGTTCCCGTTGAACGACGGCCGGCCGTACTGCGCGTTGCTCTGCGCCGTCGTGTACGACCCGTAGTTGGCATGGTTGAAGATGTTGAACACCTCCGCCATGCCGTCCGCCGTCATACGGCCGGCAATCCGGAACCGCTTCTGGATCCGCATGTCCACGCGGTGGAGCGGTTCGCCTACCAGCGCGTTGCGCGGCGCGATCGCGCCGTCCGCCCGCAGCCGCCCCGGACCCCAGGTGCCGCCGGCGGTCGTCCCGAGGTTCCGCAGGTCGCCGCCCCAGCTGGTCGCGAAGCGCTCGCCGGATCCGAAGAAGTAGAGGCCGCTCAACTGGACGCCGTAGCCGGCGTCCCAGATGCCGTTGAAGGTGGCGCGATGCCGCTGGCTCGAGGCGGCCAGCGCGTAGTCATCGCCGAGGTCGGGCGTGACTCGGAACGCGAGCGGACTCCACATCACACCGCCCCGGCCGTCCGGCTGCACGAACACCGGCTCGCCCGGCGAGTCGTAGAAGCCCGACAGCGCGTACGAGGCGTTGGCCTGCCAGCGGTCGCTCATCCGCTTGGTGAACGACATCTCGAGCCCGTGGTAGTTGGTGCGTCCGACCATGAACTCGCCGAGCACCGTGCCCCATTCCGGGAACGGCAGCAGCGCCCGGTTGCTGAACGGGTTGTTCGCCAGCGTCGCGGCGTTGTAGGAGAGATTCATGTTGCGCGCGACTTCCTCGTTCCGCCCGCCGGTGAACACGTAGTTCGCCTCGACCGCCATCACGCTGCCAATCTGGCGCTGGACGCCAATCGACACCTGGTGGCTCCAGCCCACCTCGTGCAGCGTCTCCATCCCTTCCTCGCTCGGCGCGGGAATCTCGATGGTGATGGATCGACGGAAGCAACCCGGCCGGTTGCCGTTCTGGTCGCAGGCGTTGGCCAGCACCTGTTGATAGGTCGGCTTCGGCCCGTTGAACGGGTTGACGGCGAAATCGGCGCGCCCGTCGTTCAGGATCTGCGGAATCGTGGTCCGCGTCCACAGCTCCGACTGATGGGCGGCGTCGCTCTCGAGCTGCGTGTAGAAGATCCCGTAGCCGCCGCGCACGACCGTCCGGTCGTTCAACTGATAGGCGAAGCCGAGCCGCGGCGCGATGTTGTTCGCGTCGTGCGGGCGATTGCCGGAGAGCCACGGCCTCAACTCGATGTTCTCGCCGAGCACGCCGTCGTCGAGGTCGTAGCGCACGCCGAGATTCAGCGTCAACCGGCGCGAGGCCGCCCAGTCGTCCTGGAACCAGAACGCGAAGACGTTGCGGCGGCGCTCCATGCCGTGGTCCCCGAACGACTCTTCGTACCGGGTGATGAGCGGCGACAGCGGCGCCAGGTTCCATGTCGAGGCGTCGTTCCACACCGGGAAGAGCGCCTCGACGTTGGCCGGCGGCCGCGAGTTGCTCACGTACACGCCGGTGCACCGGTTGCACCAGTGCAGCCAGTTGCCGTACCACTTGAGGTACTCGCCGCCCGTCTTCACGTCGTGGCGGCCCAAGGCCGTGTAGGACAGCGTGAAGTCGTCACGAATCGACCAGATGCGCTCGAAGATGTCCTGCGGCGAGTTCGAGGGCGTGCCGATCGTGTATCCGGAGAAGCCGATATTGACCGAGCCGCCGTCCATCCCCTTCGCGTTCGGGAAGCGCCCGCCCTGCCACTTGGCGTCCGGCAGCAGCGCCCAGTGGAAGTTCGAAAAGCCGCCCTTCAACTGGTTCAGCGTGCGATCGTTCAGCACCCAGGCCTGCTGCAGCCACACCTGATCGCTCTCGCGGCGGATGCTTTGCGACGACGACGGGTGCAGTGCGGCGCCGCCGGTATTCTGGTTCGGAATGAGCTGGTGGTAGCCGGAGTACCGCACCGTCAGGTGCGACTGCGGCGTGAACTGCGCGTCGCCGCGCACGCCGCCGGTGTGCTGCGTCCGTTTACCCGACAGGTCGATGTTGAAGCTCGGGTACGGACTGTTGAAGGTCACCGTCCTCGGCTCGCGCTCGTACTCGTAGTTGCCGAAGAAGTGAATCCGATCGCGCCGGATCGGACCGCCGAAGGTGCCGCTGAGCTGCTGATCCGAGTACGGCAGCACGCGCCGCTGGATGAAGTCCTCGGAGTTGAGCTTGTCGTCGCGGAAGTAGCCCGAGAAGGTTCCGGCGGGCGTGTTGGTGCCCGACTTGGTGATCGCGTTCACGATCATCCCCTGCGACCGCCCCTGTGTGGCGTCGAACCGGTTGGTGATGAGCTCGAACTCCGCGATGGCGTCGCGGCTGTAGCGCGGCTGCTGCTGCGAACAGCAGATGAGCTGCGTAATCTGCTGGCCGTCCATGTTCACCTGGAAGAAACCCTGGCGATCCTGCGGCACTTCGCTCGCCGCGTTCGTACGGCTGCCCGGCGCCAGCAGGCTCAGGTCCATCCAGTTGCGGCCGTTGACCGGCAGCTCCGACATCTGCCGCGGATCGATGTTGCCGCTCACGGTGGACGAGGTCACCTCGATGAGCGGCGCCTCGCCTGTGACCGTCACCGTCTCCTGCACTCCCGACACGCCCATCTCGAGGTTCAGGCTCACTTCCCGGCCGAGCAGCAGCTCGATGCCGGGCCTGACGACCGTCGCAAAGCCGGAGAGCTCCGCCGACACCCGGTAGACGCCGGTCCGCATCGGGATGCGATAGACGCCGTTCTGGTCGGTCACGCCGACAAACGTGGTGCCCGCAGCTTCGTGCGTCGCGGTCACGGTCACGCCGGGAAGCACGCCGCCCGTGTTGTCACGCACGGTGCCGGCGAGCGTCGCCTCCTGCGCGTAGGCGAGGAGCGGGAAGGCCAGTAGTGCGAAGAAGGTCACCCAGGCAAGACGTCCGACTTTCATCTCAGAACTCCTTGGTGGCAAGGACACCGTTTCGACGCCGGAGGTTACGAAAAACTGCTGAAAAACCGGGAGATTATACAGGGGCACGCGACTAGGCGCCCCTGAGGGCTCGATCAGTCAGTCGGCTGATCGTTGACATCCGATTTGGCGTGCCCTCGGACTGAGAAATTCCTCGCAATACACGGGCTTTCACGCGCTTAGCGCAGATTTTTTCTCCTGATGCGGCATTTCTCGCTATCATAATGGCCCCTAGGAGGCTGACCATGCGGTTCAGATTGACTGTTGCGGCCCTGTGTGCGGTGCTCTTTGCGCTGCCGGTCTTGGCGCATCACTCCCACGGCAACTATATGGATACGTTCACGGACATGAGCGGCGTGGTCAAGGAAGTGCACTTCGTCGTGCCGCATTCGTGGGTCTATGTCGAGGTCAAGGATGCGAGCGGGCAGCTCCAGCTCTGGGCGCTCGAGGCGACCGGCCGTACCGGCCTGGAGCGCATTGGCGTGACCCGGGAATACCTGAAGCCGGGCGACGCCATCAAGGTGCGGTGCCATCCGCTGCGGGACGGCTCCCGGGGCTGTCTCCTCGGCTTCCTGAAGGCGACCGACGGCAGCGTCAAGGACTGGGACGGCAACAACGCGCCGGCGCCCTCGGACTTCTGATTCGCGTCTTGATCCCCAACCGGTAGGTATCCAGGGGAAGCCGCCGGCCGTGTCGAGCCATAAGTAAGTGTTACCGAGCGGCGCATCGTCGCGCCATTAATGGTGTTACCGAAGGTGCAGGGGTTTTGAGA
>Ga0156279_134_pt1 | contig 15330 bp, 19 predicted proteins | sample RifCSPlowO2_12_FD_107928 | JGI IMG/M metagenome (GOLD analysis project Ga0156279, IMG submission 107928) | Acidobacteria bacterium RIFCSPLOWO2_12_FULL_68_19 | reverse complement strand
CCGCTCGCGCATCCGGGCCACGTACTCTCGCCGTGCTTGAGGTCCCACGCCGGTGCCCTCATGTGGCACACCGGCTTCGGTAACATGAGTTTTGGCGCGACGACCTTTCCTTCGGTAACACTTACCATGGCGCGATACGCGGGGTTGCCCGCAACCGACTGGCTCGACTACACTAAGCGTTTGCGCCGCCCTGGGCCGACGACTCCAGAACAATCGCACGTGGCGTAGTGGAGTGCCTGTGGTGGGGCGTGGCCAAGTGGTAAGGCGCGGGACTTTGGATCCCGTATTCGAAGGTTCGAATCCTTCCGCCCCAACCAGCCTAGAGAGTCGCGAGGTCGCTCGGTAGCTGGGTAGGCGCAACCACCGGGCTGCCGAGAACCGAGCGACCCAGCGACCGTGACCAGGCGATGCGACGAGCGCTCAGTGGTGATGGGTTGATGTCGACCGGATTCGGCGACCTGAAGATCTTTTCGGGGAGCGCGCACCCGACGTTGACCAAGGAGATTGCGGAGGTTCTCGGCATTCCGGCGGGACAGGCCCGGCTGCGCCGGTTTCCCGACAGCGAGGTCTCGTTCCAGATCGACGAGAACATCCGGGGCGCCGACGTGTTCATCGTGCAGCCGACGTGCACGCCGGTCGACCAGCACCTGATGGAGCTGCTCGTGATGACCGACGCGTTCCGGCGGTCGTCGGCGGCGCGGATCACGTCGGTCATCCCGTACTACGGCTACGCCCGGCAGGACCGGAAGGACAAGCCGCGCGTGCCGATTTCGGCCAAGCTCGTGGCGAACCTGCTCAGTGCGTCGGGAACCAACCGCGTGCTGACCATGGATCTCCACAAGGCGCAGATCCAGGGGTTCTTCGATATTCCGGTCGACCACCTGTTCGCGGCTCCGGTCATCATCGACTACTTGAGCCGGCTGAACAGTCCGAAGCTGACGATGGTCTCGCCGGACGCCGGCGGCGCCGAGCGCGCGCGGGCCTACGCCAAGCGTCTCGACGCCGAGCTGGCGGTCATCGACAAGCGGCGGACCGAGGACGGGTCGGCGGAAGTCATGAACGTCATCGGCGACGTCGATGGGCGTACCTGCATCATCCAGGACGACATCATCGACACCGCCGGAACGATCCAGAAGGCGGCGGTCGCGCTGAAGCAGGCGGGCGCGGCGAAGGTGCTCGCGTGCGCGGTGCACGGGGTGCTGTCGGGACCGGCGATCGAGCGGGTGCAGAGCGCGCCGATCGATCAGCTGATCGTGACCAATACGATTCCGCTGCGCGGCGAGGCGCAGCAGTGCAAGAAGATCGTCGTGCTGTCGGTGGCGCGGCTGCTCGGACAGGCGATCCGGAGCATTCACGAGGAGACGTCGGTCTCGTCGTTGTTCGTGTAGGAAAGGGATATGGACGCAACACTCGAAGTGGTGAAGAGGAGCGGCCGCGGCAAGAACGAGGCGCGCCGGCTGCGCACGTCGGGCCGCATTCCGGCGGTCGTGTACGGCACGGTCGAGGACGGCGAGCGACCGGTCGGGGTGCCGGTGGCGGTCGACCCGAAGGAGGTGCTCCAGATCCTGCGCTCCGAGTCGGGCGCCAACACACTCATCACGCTGAAGCTCGATGGCAGCGAGTCGCGCGTGATGGTGAAGGAGTATCAGCTCGATCCGGTCACGCACCAGCTGCTGCACGCCGACTTCTACCGGCTCGCGATGGACCGCGCCATCATCGTCACGGTGCCGATCGCCGTCAAGGGCGAGCCGAAGGGCGTCAAGCAGCAGGGCGGCATGCTCGACTTCGTGACGCGCGAGGTGCAGGTGCAGTGTCTGCCGACGGACATTCCGGAACATATCGACATCGATGTGACCGAGCTGATGCTCCACCAGGCGGTCCGGGTGCGCGATCTGCCCGAGAGTCTGAAGTGGAAGCCGCTGAACGATCCGGACACGATGCTCGTGCACGTCGTGCTGCCGAAGGCCGAGGAGGCGCCGGCCGCGGCGGAGGGCGAGGCGGCAGCCGCGGCGGCGGCGCCGGCGGCGCCGGCCGAGCCCGAGGTGATCAAGAAGGGCAAGGTGGAGAAAGAGGGCGAAGAGGCGCCCAAGAAGTAGAGGCCGACCCGCGGGTCCGCCCGAAACGACGTGAAGCTCATCGCCGGCCTCGGGAACCCCGGGCGCGAGTATCGCGACACGCGACACAACCTCGGGTTCCTGGTCATCGACGAGATCGCGCGTCGGCACGAGCTGACGTTCGCGATGGGGCCCTCGCAGGTCCCCGAGACGTTTGTCGCGAAGAAGTACGGTCCCGAGCCGGTGCTCGTGGCCAAGCCGCTGACCTATGTCAACCGCAGCGGCGACGCGGTGGCGGCGCTCGTGCGCTACTACGATATCGCGCTCGCCGATCTGCTGGTGGTCGTGGACGAGGCGGCGCTGCCGTTCGGGCGGCTGCGGGCGCGTGCCCGGGGATCGGCCGGCGGCCACAACGGCCTCAAGTCGATCATCGAGCGGCTTGGGACCGTGGAATTCGCCCGGCTGCGGCTGGGCGTGGGGCGCGGCGACCCCAGGCGCGACCTGGCGGATCACGTGCTCACGACGTTCGAGCCCGGCGAGCGCGCCGAGCTCGAGGGGTTCATCGCCCGGGCGGCCGACGCCGCTGAGATGTTCGCCGTGGAGGGCATCGAGAAGGTGATGAACCAGTACAACCCGGACGCCACGGGTCCGGAAATCGACTGACTCCTTGCTGCCGGCGAGGGCGACGCGCTCGCCCGAGATGCCGGCAGCCGGGTGAGCGGGCGGAGCGACGCGACGCCCTCGAGCCGTTAGTCCAGAAGGAGACCGATGAACCGGAAGTACGAACTCGTCTACGTCGTCTCGCCCACTGCGACCGAGGAACAGGTCGCCGAACTGCACGGCCAGGTCGAAGGGATCGTGCAGCGCATGGGCGGCCAGCTCGAGAAAACGGAGAACTGGGGCCGCCGGAGGCTGGCCTACGAGATCGGCCGCCACAAGGAAGGCATCTACGTGCTCGACGTCATCACCGGCTCGGGAGAGCTGATGAAGGAGATCGAGCGCCGCCTCAAGGTGTTCGACATCGTCGTCCGCCAGCTCGTCGTGCGGGTGGACGAGTCGGAGATGGTCGCCGAGCGGAAGCGCGCCGGGCGCACCGAGGCGTCGCGCCGGCGCCGCGTGGCCCGCGGCCTGCCGCCGGACCGGCAGCCGGGTGAAGGTCAGCGGGCGGAGTTCGAGGACGACCGCGACGATCGATTCGACATCGGGGAGGATCTGCGATGAACGGGAGGAGGAGCTCTGGCGGCGGGGGGCGCGGCCGCGGCGCGCATGCGCAGGGCAAGGGCGACGGCCAGCAGCGCCGGCCGATGTTCCGCCGGCGGAAGGTGTGCAAGTTCTGCGCGGACAAGATCGACGACATCAACTACAAGGACATCAAGCTCCTGATGTCGTTCGTACCCGAGCGGGCGAAGATCCTGCCGCGCCGCATCTCGGGCACCTGCGCGCTGCATCAGCGGAAGCTGCGTGTCGCCATCATGCGCGCGCGGCAGCTCGCGTTGATTCCCTACACGGCCGAGTGACGCCATGGACATCATCCTCAGAGAGCACGTCGACAACCTGGGCGAGCGCGGCGAGGTCGTGAAGGTGGCCGACGGCTACGCCCGCAACTACCTGCTGCCCCGCAAGCTCGCGCTGCCGGCAACCGAGAGCAACCGGAAGCACGTCGAACGGGAGCGGAAGATCCTCGAGGCGCGTGAGGCGCAGGAGAAGGCACAGGCCGAGGCGATCGCCGCGCGACTTTCGGCGGTCGACATCACGATCGCCCGGCGCGTCGGCGAGACCGATCAGCTCTACGGGTCGGTCACGGCGGCCGATATCACCGAGTTCCTCGAGCAGAAGGGATTCGAAGTCGACCGGCGGAAGATCATCCTGCCCGAGCCGCTCAAGACGCTCGGCGACCATGCGGTGCCGCTGAAGCTGCACCGCGAGGTCACCGTGCCGCTGACGGTGCACGTCGTCAAGGAGAGCGCCGAATGACGCCGCGCACGGCCGTCGTGGCGGCGCTCGCCGCCGCCGCCGGCATCGCCGTCGGCCTGCAGCTCGACCGTGCGGAGGTGCCGGTCCAGGGGCAGGCGGCCCCCTCCGGCGTCGCCGCGGTGGCTGGCCAGAAGGGCGGGCAGGACCAGACCGGCCCGTACGCCGTCGTCGAGAACTGGCCGAAGCCGCTCTCGCAGTTGCCCGGTCACGGGAACTGGACGTGGGGCGCGGTGCAGGGCATCTTCGCCGAGAGTCCGAACCGCGTCTTCGTGCTGATGCGCGGCGAGCTCCCTGCACTCAGGCGCCCCGACGAGGTGCCGTATCCGAACGTCGGACCGAGCATTTCGTTCCCCGTGTCGCAGACGCCCTTCCGCAACGCGTCGGTCGGGCCGGTGTCGAGCCCCGGCAATTCGGGGAGCGACGGCTGGAACGGCTGGAAGGGCAAGCTCGGCGTCGACGCGCGCTGGGAGCACTGCCTGTTCGTGGTGGACGCCGCCGGCACCATCGTCGACGCCTGGACGCAGTGGGACGAGATCTTCCGCCGTCCGCATTCGGTCTACATCAATCCGTACGACCCGCAGAAGCACGTGTGGGTCGTCGACGACCGCCAGCACGCCGTCTACAAGTTCACCCACGACGGCAAGCAGCTCGTGCAGACGCTGGGCGTCCGGGGCGTACCCGGCAGCGACGCCGCGCACTTCAACCGCCCGACCTTCCTGGCCTGGCTGCCCGACAGTACGTTGTACGTGGCGGACGGGTACGCCAACACCCGGGTGGTGAAGTTCGACCGGGACGGCAAGTTCCTGCTCACGTGGGGAGAGAAGAGCACGACGTCGAACGATACGACGCCGAACACGTTCAACGCCGTGCACGGAGTCGTGGTCGATCCCGACACGCGCCGCGTCTACGTGACGGACCGCGAGAACGGCCGCATTCAGGTCTTCGACGAGAACGGCACGTACCTGGATCAATTCCAGACCGGCCTGCCGTCGACGCCGCAGGTGCTGCACTTTGCGGCGGACAAGCACTTGTGGATCGCCGACAACGACACGTCGAAAGTCGTCAAGTACGACCTGAGCGGGCGGTATCTCTACTCCTGGGGCAGCCGCGGCGAGTGGCCGGGCGCCATGTGGAACGTCCACGGGATGAGCGTCGATCAGGAAGGCAATCTGTACGTCGCCGAGGTGAACAGCGGCCGCGCCCAGAAATTCCGGCCGCGCCCGGGCGCCAACCCGGCGCTGCTCGTGGGCCAGCCGGTGCGGGCGGCATGGCGATAGGGAGTCACGCATGCGGTCCATGGGACGTCTGACCTCGGTGGTTCTGGCCGGCGCTCTCGCCGGGGCCAGTGGGCCTGCGGCGGCAGAGCAGGCCGGCGGCACCGCTCCCAGCCCGAGCGCAGTCGAACGGGGGAGGTACCTCGTGACCGCCCAGGACTGCAACGGGTGCCACACGCCCTTCACGCCCACGGGCGAGCCCGACATGACGCGGGCGCTGTCCGGGCACCCGCAGGCGGTCCGCGTGGCCGGCGCACCGAGACTTCCGCTGGCGGACGGCTGGATTGTGGCCATCAACGAGACCAACACCGCGTGGGCCGGACCATGGGGTGTCTCGTTCACGTCGAACATCACCCCCGATCGCGTCACCGGCATCGGCGCCTGGACCGATCGGATCTTCATCGCGTCGATCCGCACCGGGAAGAAGTCGGGCGTCGGCCGCGGCCTGCTGCCGCCGATGCCGTGGCGCATGTACGCGACGCTTACCGACGAGGACCTGCGGGCGATCTACGCGTACCTGATGACGATTCCGGCCATTTCCAACCGGGTGCCCGACCCGATCCCGCCCTCCGGCGCGAAGTGAGGTAGCCCATGCAGCAGACGCGTCACATCAACGTCGCCGTCATCGGTACCGGCTGGTGCGGCGGCATTCGCGCCGTGGCGTCGGCGGCAAGCCCCTGGGTGAGGGATCTGCACATCGCGGAGGTCAAGGAGGAACGGCTCCGGGAAGTGGCGGCGATGACGAGTCCCGTCACGGCGACGACCGACTACCGGCGCCTGCTCGAGAACCCCTCGATCGACGCCGTGATGATCTCCACGACGCCCGAGGGCACGCACTACCCGATCGCGAAGGAGAGCATGCTTGCCGGCAAGCACGTGCTGCTCGAGAAGCCCATCGCCATCGAGCTCTCGGAGGCCGACGAGCTCATCGCGCTGTCGCATGAACGAAAGCTGGCGTTCACCATCGCCTACTCGCAGCGGTTCAACCCGAAGTTCGCCTACGTCAAGCGATCGATCGAGGACGGCACGATCGGCGAGCCGGTCAGCGCGCTGGTGAGTCGCCACATCACCCGGAACCTGGGCAAGAAGATCAGCGGGCGCGTCAAGCTCTCTCCGGCCGCCATGGAGGCGACCCACGACATCGACTTCGTCCTCTGGTGTCTGGCGCCGCGCAGGCCGGTCCGGGTCTACGCGCAGGAAGTCGCCAAGATCATGATGGCGGAGTACAACGCGCCAGACTGCGTCTGGATCGTCGTGACGATGGACGACGGCACGGCGTTCACGATTGGCGCGGGGTGGGTGCTGCCGCCGGCGTATCCGAACTTCGCGTCGACGTGGATCGAGTTCGTCGGAACCGAGGGCGCCGTCATGGTCGACGACACCCATCGCGATGTCTACGTCACCTCCATGAAGGAGGGGATCCGCTTCCCGATTTCGTCGATGCCCGGCGAGAAGGTCAATCACGTCTACGCCGGACCGATGGAGGCCGAAACGCTGCATTTCCTTGAATGCGTCGCCACGGGCCGACAGCCGCTCGTGACGGCCGAGCACGCTCGCCTCGTGATGCAGGTGTACAAGGCAGCCGATCTGTCGGTCGAGACCAATCAACCCGTGAGCCTCGTCTCGGTCAGAGCGCCCGCGCTCGCGCCGGCCTGACCGCCTTCGCGCCGGAGCCCATCGTGAGCCTGGAGGCCGTTCAGGACCGCCCCGCCGCCGCGACGCGGACGCGCTGGTGGATGCTGGTCCTGTTCTGCCTGATGTATCTCATCTGCTATCTCGATCGGGGCATCATCTCGGTGGCCCAGCCCGAGATCCGCGACACGCTCGGGCTCACGCTGGGCCAGATGGGTCTCGTGCTCGCGGCCTTCACGTGGACCTATGCGGTCGGCCAGGTTCCGGTAGGCTGGCTGGGCGATCGGTTCGGCCCGAAGAAGGTGCTGAACGTCCTCATCACGTGTACGTCGGCATCGGCGTTCCTGACGGGCGCGGCCACGGGTTTCGGATCGCTGCTGATGGCGCGCCTGTCCCTCGGGCTGGGCGAAGCCGGCGCGTTTCCCGTGGCGAGCCGCGGCATGCAGCTCTGGTTCGCGCCGTCCGAGCGCGGCCGCATTCAGGGAATCACCCATTTCTTCAGCCGCTTCGCCGTGGCGATCATGCCGCTGACAGCCGGGACGCTGCTCCTGGCGTACGGGTGGCGCGCGATGTTCTACGTCTTCGGCGCCATCGGGCTGCTGTGGGTGGCGGCGTTCTGGCGGTTCTACCTGGAGCGCCCGGAGGATCATCCGCGCGTCAACCGCGCCGAGCTCGCGGCGATCCGCGGCGTCGATGAGTACGGCGCCATCAAGGCGCTCAGCCTCTCGAGGCCGGCCACGCCGTGGCGGCAGATCCTGTCGTCGCCGAACATGTGGTTCATCGCGCTCGGCTACGGCTGCTTCTTCTTCGGCACCAACTTCTACCTGACGTGGTATCCAACCTACTTGCGCGAGTATCGGGGGCTCTCGATCGCCGCCCTCGGCATCATCGGGTCGGTTCCGCTCTTTGCCGGCATGGCTGGCGACGTCGTGGGCGGCTGGCTGTCGGACACGATCCTGAAGCGGACGGGGAACGCCCGGCGCGCCAGGCGCCTGGTGGCAGCGCCCGGATTCTTCCTGGCCGGCGTGTTCCTGATTCCCGCCGCGCTCGCCGGCGGCGCGACCGCCTCGATCCTCTGCCTGGCGGCGTCGTTCTTCTTCCTCGAATGGGTCATTGGCCCGGCCTGGGCCGTGCCGATGGACGTCGGCGGCCGCTTCAGCGGCACGGTTACCGGCGTCATGAACATGTCCGGCTCGCTGGCCGCCTCCCTCACGCCAATCGTCTACGGGACGCTCTTCGGGCGCGGCTATTGGGTGGCGCCGTTTCTCGTGAGCGCGGCCGTGCTCGCCGCCGGGGCGCTCATCTGGCTGTTCCTGATCGACCCCGAGCGGAGCGTCGTTCCCGCCGGCAGCACGTAGTATCCGGCTTCATAGCCGGACCCGCATCGGCACCCACTGCGCTGCGGGTCAGGGCTGCTGGTGTGGTGCCGTGCGCGCTCGCAGGAGGTCCATCGGGCTCCGGGCCGGGCTCCGCAGCTCCTTCACCACGTGGGTGTAGATCGTCGTCGTTTCGACGCGCGCGTGGCCCAGGGACTCCTGGATCTGCCGGATATCCACGCCGTTGAGCAGGAGATGCGTCGCGAAACAATGCCTGAGCGTGTGTACGGACGCCGGCTTGTGGATCCTGGCTTTCACGGCGGCCGCCTTGACGGCCTTCTGGATGACCGAGTCGCTGAGGTGGTGGCGCCGGACGATGCCCGCGCGGGGGTCCGTCGACAGCGTGTGACTGGGACAGACCCAGAACCAGCCGAGCTCCCGCCCCGCGTGTGGGTACTTGCGCTCCAGCGCTTCGGGCAGCCACATGCCGGCGAGCCCAGCCTGACGGTCGGCTCGGTAGCGCTCCTCGACCGTACGCAGGTGCGCCCGTAGCTCGTCGCGTCCCACGCCGGCCAGGAGCGTCGATCTGTCCTTGCGCCCTTTGCCGCCGCGCACGAAGATGAGGCCCTGGTCGAAGTCGAGGTCTTTCACGCGCAGCTCGCAACACTCCGAGACCCTCAACCCGCCGCCGTACATGAGCGCGGCCATCAGCCAGGGCGTGCCGCGCATGGCGCCCAGCAGCGCGGCCGTCTCCGGGATGCTCAGGACGACCGGCAGATGGCGGCTTGGCCTGGCTCTGATCGTCGCGGACGGCTGCCGACTCGACGCGCGGGTGAGGCGCCTGCTGTCGCTGGCCGACGCAGGCGAGGAAGCGGCGGACCTGGTCTGCGAGGGGCTCGGGTGAGGCCGGGCGGTTCAGGAAGCTGCGAACCCAGCGGACGCAGTAGGGAGCCGCCTTCTCTTTCACCAGCCGGGCTTTCACGAGGAACTCCGCGTACTCCTGCAGCGATGCCTCCAGCTCGCGCATTGCGCACCTCCGTGCGGGGACGTGGCAATGAGGGTGCCGTTCCGAGGCCGTCGCTGGAAGTGACACTGGTGCCGCAGGTTGCCGGCGACGGCTCGGAGACAACACCCCGTTGGGTGCCCATGGACCGCCGGCGACCGACAACCGGCGGTGACGCCGGACCTGCAATTGGCGCCGTCCGGAACAGCCGGGGATTTCCGGGTTATTGCGCGAGCGCCACTCTGCGCCGAGAGCTCTATTGGCCCGCTGTAACCTGCTGTGCGACTGGCCCTTGACTGGCAGCGGTCAGGGCGGAAGAATGCCGGCACCGGCGGCGGCATTTCCGTGGAGGTCGACAGCGGTTCCGGCCCTGGCAACCGGAATGGACGCCCTCCACCGAAAGAACGTTGGGCAGAACCAAACCGACGGCGGAAATAGAACGAGGGAATTCTGGCGACACGACAGTGGCCATCGTGGTGGACATGGGAGCTCGAGCTGACCGCGCACCTTCTGAAACGGATGGAGGACCGCGGATTCAACGAAGTGGACTTGCGCCGTATGCTCGAACACGCCACAGGTCACAGTCCGGACATCATGGCAGACAGGTTCGTCATCGAGGCTCGGCACGACGGGCGGTCGTGGGCCGTTATTGTGGAGCCGGATGAGAAACGACAACTCCTCGTCGTCGTGACGGCGTATCCTGTGGGTCAGGCCCAGTCATGAGAGACCGCTACCTTGAAGTGACCTTCCGGCATGGCCGGCCGATTGCCGCGTACTACTACCTCCCTCGGGGCGCGGCTCAGAAGAGTGTCCGAACCCGGAGGGTTGAGCCGGGGCTCATCATCGACTTCGCAGCGGACGGCCAGGCCATCGGGATCGAGATCACGACCCCGGACATGGTGTCGCTCGCAGGACTCAATGCCGTGCTCCAAGAACTGGGGCTCGCTCTAGCCAGCGAAGCCGATCTCGCCCCGGTTCTCGCAGCGTGAGGCTTGGTCCGGAATTGTCTACCCAACACGCGCTAACGTAGCCGGACGAATGGAAACTCTGCTTCGATGTGCTGATTCATTAACACGATGGAATGGAGCGCCTGGACGAACGGGAAACCAACTCAGACAGGCAGCGGCCTCGGTCTACAGGTTCCGCTGGCGGACCGCGCAAAGCATTTCGACCGACGCTGGCAGGACGTGGTTCTTGAACTGGAAACAAACGAAGGCGTCATTGAGGTCCGAGCCAACGTAAGGAAGCGGTCATTCTGGAGCCCCACCTGTGGCGAGTTGATCACAGCCCAGATCGGCCTCTGGCTTCTGGCGCAGAGGCTTGTGCCGTGGCCCGAGCGCGAGCGACCGAAGTTCAAGGTTTCCGCACTCGGAGATGGTCGCTTCCGGGTGAGCAAGCTCCGTCGTCTGAGATGAGAGAGCAGCAAGGAGTTCCTGATGAGGATTCTGGTCTCGACGGTAATGGTCACCGCGGCCCTTCATTCGACTGCCGCAGGCCAGACGAATGCTGTTCAAGCATCAAGACAACTGACCCCCTCGGAGATGGGCACGGCCGCCGTTCTCTCCTTCGAGGGAAGAAACGGGGTCGCTTTCTCAGACTTGATCAGCCATGAACTTCTGCAGCGGGGCGTACCGCTCGTTGAGCGGACCAGGCTGGCAGCGGTCCTGCGCGAGCGAGATCTGACCCTCGACGACTTGGCCGCTGGCCGAGTGGATTCGAGCGTCCTGATTGAAGCTGCTCGCATCGACACACTCATATTCGGGTCAGTAACTCCAATCACCGTATATGTCAGCGGCGCCGACTCGGGGAGAGTGTCCGTCGCCTCACTTCGGCTCGTCGATGTTCGTTCGGGGAAGATACTCTCATCCGTTTCCTTTAACAGCAATACCGAGGTGTTGTTGAAGGGAAAGACTTACGGCACGGCGGCGACGATGATGGTGGCAGCGCTTATCCGCAACGCGGATCGCCGCATGCGCTGACGGGAGAGGCCGACTAACGCGCTGGAGCCGTCGCGCCCACTGCCGGTGGTAAGGTGTCACCGCGGCGCGCGACTCAGCGCGGACGTCTAGCCGGATAAACACGATGCGCACACTCATCTACAAGCGGACGCATCATGGGGACCCCGACATCACGGGGCAGTTCGGCATCTTCGATTGTATGGGTCTGGTGCGAACGTGGGACTTCGAGGCGGTCATTGGCGTGGGTGGTCTCGGCCTGGAACCCAGGAGGCACGGACTCGACGGCAAAGTGAACTGGATTGGCATCGGGCCGCACAAGAAGGCGGCCGCAGGCAAGCGCGGGCCGATCGTCAGCTTTGACCACTTCGTCTTCTACGGCTCCGACGGGCCGGACTTCGAAAAGTTGGCCCCGCAGCTCGCCGAGAGGATCTACTCCAGGAACGTGCGAGTCCTCATGGACCAGCTCAGCCCGAGCGAACAGCAAGAAGTCGACAAGATCCTCGTTCGCGCCAGGCATGCTCCGCCGTCTTCCGGCGCATCGCCAAAGGCTCCCGTTGGGGCGTCACGCAAGACATCCGTCAAGGGTTGTTCGAGGTGACCAGTTCCGGCGCCTGGCTCTCAAACCATTGCATGAAGCTCTCCGGGTCGAGCAGGGTTGGGAGAACAGCACTCCGCTGAAGGTAGCCGTCGCGGCAGGAAAGTCCTCCGCAGTCAGCCAGAATGCCGCGCTCGACGCGATAGGCCCGATCGCGGAACTCACCAATCGGAATGCACTGCTTCAATCGACCGCTCAGTCCCGGCTTTGCCCTCAGAATGACATCGCTGCTTTCCCGATCAACGCAGCGAGTGTGGGCATTCTCAGACCACCGAGGTGGATGAACAGAGTGAACGCGCACCGCCTCGGCCACTCTGTAGAGGCCGACGAGCGCGTAGACCAGACGATGCGCGCAAGCAACCACTGGCTTGAGACCGCTGTAGAACACGACGACGTCGTCGGGGCCGAGATCGGTGAGCCCCTTACCTCGTCGTATCCCACTATCGCCGTAAGTGAGGTGTTGGAAATCGGGGTCCAGGTGCATGTTCGCAGGGACCAGGTTCCGCGGCAGGTGCACCTGTCTGGGCGTTGCCAGGGGGTGTTTCTGCTCAAACCTGCCCAAGGCGGCCAGCACCAATGTGTACGGCGTCGCGAGTTCCGTCGGCATCGGTCGGCTCTCGGGAATCGGGACGTAGACAAACTCGTTCGTCTCCGGATTCATCGGCGCATTCCACCCGCCGAAGGCCTGATCGACTCCGATACGAATGAGGTACCCGCGCATTGTGGCTCCTTCCGCGACGTAAACTCTGACGTGCAATCTTCTCAGAATCTCGCCAATGAGCGGCTAACCAAGCAATGAAGCCGACGCCGGCCCGTTGTAGAATCGTGTTGGCCGGCGCGGCTTATTGCTATCGAATCAGATGATCCGAATGATCCGACGATGCCCGAACTGTCCCGCTTCCTTGGAATCGTCATCGGCATGTTCTATCGGGAACACGGAGTTGTGCATATCCATGCGGTGTACGGTGAACACGAAATCTCCGTAGAAGTCGAGACAGGCACCGTGCATGGACACTTCCCGCCGAGGGCTCGAAAGCTCGTGCTTGAATGGATGGGTCTCCACACGCCAGAATTGCTCGAGAACTGGCAACTGGCCAAGCAAGGCCAGCCGTTGAAGCGCATCGCGCCCTTGGAGTGAATCCTATGAACTACCACGTCGTCGAGGCCCGCTACGTGTCCGGCCACGTCGTCTGGCTCCGCTTTCGTGATGGCACGGCAGGTGAGATCGACTTGGGGCCTGCTCTGGAAGGTCCAATCTTCGAGCCGCTGCGCGATCCCGCGGTGTTCCGGCAGTTCCAGATTCACCCGGAGTTTCATACGTTGGTGTGGGCCAACGGGGCTGACATCGCGCCGGAGTTCCTGCACGACAACGTACGAGTCACGGCATAACATCCAAGTGGAGCCGACGCCCTTGGCCCGCTCTCGCGTGCCGGCGGGCGCGGCTCATTTCGCACGTTCGGCGGACTGGAAGACGGCGACAGACTCACGATCACGAAGACAACCGAGCGGCATGTAGAATGCCCAGGTGGAGCCGGATCCTGAGGTGTTGTTCGAGGCGGTCACACCTTTGGGCTTCCGAGTGCGTGTCACCCGAGGGCGTTGGGATCTCATCGCAACAGCAAAGCATCCGGTCATGGCCGGTCGAGAGGACGTCGTCAGAGCGACGTTGGAGAGTCCGGAGCAGATTCGTCAGAGCCGCTCCGATTCGAGCGTCCTGCTCTTCTGTCGTGCTGAGAAATCCAGCCGTTGGGCATGCGCGGTCGCGAAGCGGGCGGGAGATCAACGGTTCTTGATCACGGCCTACCCAACCGACGCTATCAAGGAAGGCACACAGGTATGGCCCAAGTAAAAGTGTTCTACGACCGAGAGGGCAAGACGCTGACGGTCTGGTTTACGGAACCGTCGCATGAATACATCTGTGAGGAAACAGGCGAGGAAGTCGTCCTCATGAAGGACACGGCCGGGCACGTTATCGGCTTTGAGAAGCTGAACTTCTCGATTCCACGCTCTGATTCGTTGCAGGTGGCTTTAGAGACGGCACCAGCCTGATAAGCCGCCGAACGCGAATGGAGCCGACGCGCCGCTGAATCACGACGTCGCGCGGCTCATTCGCCACGTTGGGCCGACGACACCCAATGGCGATGCTATGCTCAGCGGATGCCGGTCATTTCGATCTTCTTCGGCATTGTGATCCGAATGCACTACCGTGAACACGAGCCTGGGCATTTTCACGCGGAGCATCAGGGTCAGCAGGGGAAGTTCGATTGTTCCGGGGAGATAACGGTTGGCAATATCCAATCCCGAACGGCGTTTGATTGATTCGAGAGTGGGCAATCCTACATGGGGCCGAACTGCAGGCCAATTGGGAACGCATGAAGGTCGGCCAGCCGCTCAGCCGCATTGCCCCGCTTGAATGAGGTCCGCAACATGGACGTCGTCCCTTCTGTGATTCGCGCCACGTACGAAGGTGATTTCCGAATCCATCTGACGTTCCACGACAACTTACAGGGGACGCTCGACTTTCAGGCATGGCTTGAGGGGCCTGTCTTCGAACCCCTGAAGGACCAAGACTACTTCCAGCAGTTCTTCATCGATGGCGGAACGGTTGTTTGGCCGAACGGCGCGGACGTGGCTCCCGAAACGCTCTACGAGGCGGTCAAGTCTTCGACGGCGGCCCAACGGGCTGGAGCCGACGGCGCGCTCCGTTGCTGAGCGCCGCGGCTGATGCCTCACGTTGGGCCGCACTCGAATACCAACTCGGATAGCGTGACGAACCAACTCAGAAAACGAATTGCTCTTCGACTCGGGCGATTCGTGGTGGCACGAAGTGAAGGTCGAGCAGGTGAGTCAGCCGTCTCTGGTCGCCGGTATCCGGAGATTGTTGAACAGCACGGTCGGTTGCCGGCACGATACGGCCACGCCGAGGCGTGAGCGAGTATTCGGGATGAAGTTCAATCGCCAGTCGCCACTCGCAAGGAAGGCCCGGCGCGGTTTTCGAGGCTATCCAGTCGCGACCGTGGCGTTCTACGGTCCAGACGATCGGCGTGCCACGAAGGTCGCGGTGGGCATCGTCGCGGCGGACGGTGCTGAACCGTCACCGCTGGAACGGTGGGTTTCGACCGATTCCGATGTACGCTCGGACCCAGCTATAGGGGTGGAGATCCTCCACTTCATCGAGGCACGAGGAGTGAAATCAGTCGTCATGGCCGATCGGATCATCGGTTGTCCGCACGAGGAAGGAACAGACTATCCGGAGGGTCAGGTCTGCCCGCAATGCCCCTTTTGGGCTCATCGAGACCGTTGGTCTGGCAACGTGCTGCATTAGAGCTGGCGGACACGGTGAGCGGCTAACAAAGCCGCGCTCCTCTGGCTGTTCCTGATCGACCCCGAGCGGAGCGTCGTTCCCGCCGGGGCGCGCTGACGGCCACCGCGTATCGCGCCATGGTAAGTGTTACCGAAGGAAAGGTCGTCGCGCCAAAACTCATGTTACCGAAGCCGGTGTGCCACAGGAGGGCACCGGCGTG
>Ga0156279_133_pt1 | contig 15618 bp, 16 predicted proteins | sample RifCSPlowO2_12_FD_107928 | JGI IMG/M metagenome (GOLD analysis project Ga0156279, IMG submission 107928) | Acidobacteria bacterium RIFCSPLOWO2_12_FULL_68_19 | reverse complement strand
GCCGAGCCCCCTCGCACCCCTTCCTACGACCGGATCGAGACGCTGCACCTGGCCGGAAACGTCTACCTGATCGCCGGCGCGGGCGGCAACATTGTCGTCTCCGCCGGCGGCGACGGTGTGCTCATGGTTGATTCGGGCGCGGCGGCGGCGAGCGATCGGGTCCTTGGCGCCGTCCGCCAGTTGGTGCAGTCGCCGCGACCGGGAGAGCCTCCCGAGGCGGCATCGCCGTATTCCAGCAGCTGGCTGGCGACGCACGCGCCCGCGGAGCCCGCCATTCGGTTCATCATCAACACGAGCGACAGCCCGGATCACGTGGGCGGCAACCCGGCTCTCCGGAAGTCGCCGATGTTCCGGGTGCTCGGGTATCGCGACCCGTCACTCAGCCTGCAGGTGCTCGCCCATGAGGCCGTCGGGCGCCGGCTCGCGGGTTCGCAGACACCGGAACTGGCCCCGACCGACACGTACGCGTCGGAGAAGTACACGCTGTACCGCTTCTTCAACAACCAGGCGGTGCAGCTCGTCCACGCGCCGAAGGCGGTCACCGACGGCGACACGCTGGTCTGGTTCCGCCGCGCGGACGTCGTTGCCGCGGGCGATATCTACAACAGCGACATCTACCCGCCGATTGACACGGACCGCGGCGGCAGCATCGACGGCGTCATCGAGGCGCTCAACCGGCTCGTCGACATGTCGGTCACCGAGTTCATGGCGCAGGGCGGCACGGTCATCGTCGCCGGCCACGGGAGGATCGGCGATGCCGCCGACGTTGGCTACTACCGCGACATGCTGATGGTCGTTCGGGACCGTATCCAGAGGATGCTCGACCGCGGCATGACGCTCGCGCAGGTGAAAGCCGCGAAGCCGACGATGGATTACGACCCGCTGTACGGGCGGCAGCGCGGGGTCACCTCGCGCTTCGTGGAGGCGGTCTACCGCAGCCTCGCGGAGAAGAAGAAGTCGTAGTGGAGGGGCCGGCCGTGAGGTCGGTGTGGGAGACAACATGAGGAATTCGCGCTTCGCTCTCGTCGTTGCCGCCGCGATGCTGTCGAGCGTGCCGCTCGCGGCACATCATTCCTTCGGCGGGACCTACCGGGTCGATCAGCAGATCACGATCAAGGGGACGATCGTGCAGCTCACGCTGCGCTCGCCGCACTCGTTCGTGTACGTCGAGGTGCAGGCCGCCGACGGGTCGACCGAGCGCTGGACGATCGAAGGCGCCTCCGCCACCCAGTTCGCGCAGCAGGGCTTCGACAAGAACGCGTTCCAGGTCGGCGATCCCGTCGAGATCCTCGGCAACCCGTCTCGCAGCCCGAACAGCACGCGGGCGCGGCTCATCAAGATCACCCGCACCACCGACGGGAAGTCGTGGGGCGGCCGCACCGGCGAAGTGGTCAACTGACATGCGATCTGCGCTTGCCCTGGCGCTGGCGTGTCTCGCCGGCCTGACGACCGTCGACGCACAGGGCCGCGGCCGCGGGAGCGCGCCGGCGCGGGCGCTCGCGCCGATCGACCTCACCGGCTACTGGACCGCGGTCATCACCGAGGACTGGCACGTCCGAATGCTGACGGCGCCCCGGGGCGACTTCGGTGTCGGCGAGCCCGGCGTGATCGAGAACCCGGGTGTCGGCCTGCTCGGCGTCGGCCCGAACCCGTCGGCGCGATCGAACATCCCGTACAACATCGCGGGCGCGCAGGCCGCGATGAAATGGGACCCGGCGCGCGACGAGGCCGAGGGGAGTGCCTGCAAGGCGTACGGCGCCCCCGGCATCATGCGGCTGCCGACGCACCTCCGCATCGGCTGGCAGGACGACAACACGCTCACCCTCGAGGCCGACGCCGGCACGCAGACGCGGATGTTCCGGTTCGGGCCGCCGGCCGATTCCGGCCGAATGGATTTCAGCAACGCCACCTACGTTCCGCCGCAGCCGGTCCGGGTGGAGCCGCCGGCAGGCGTCGCGCCGAGCTGGCAGGGCTACTCGGTGGCGACCTGGAACATCGTCCAGGGCGGGGGAGTCGTGGAGCGCGGCGGCAGTCTGAAGGTGGTCACCACGCGCCTCCGGCCCGGGTACTACTGGAAGAACGGGATGCCGTACACGGGGAACGCGGTCCTGACGGAGCACTTTCGCGTGATGGAGCTGCCCGACAAGAGCCGGTGGATCCGGCTGACCCAGATTGTCGAGGACCCCGAGTTCCTGACCCAGCCGTGGGTGGTCAACTACGCCTTCAAGAAGCTGCCGGACGGCTCCCGGTGGAATCCGACGCCGTGTTCGGCGAAGTAGTGGCACAATAGGCCGACTTCCTCCTCGGGAGAGATCGCATGCGGTCCACCTCCACGCGCGACGTCGACGTGACGGTCCGGTGAATCGACGGCAGTTCCTCAAGCGCGGCGCGCTCGGCGCCGGCGCGACCGCCCTGACCGGCGCCGCGGCCCAGGACGCCACCGTGAGCGCGCAGCGCGTCACGGCGTGGGACCGGACGGCCGACGTCGTGATCGCCGGCGCGGGCGCGTCGGGACTGTGCGCGGCCATCGCTGCGCGCGATCGCGGAGCGTCGGTCGTGGTCATCGATCAGAATCACGATATCGGCGGCCACGCGATGGTCAGCGGTGGCCGCATCCCGCTCGGCGGCGGCACCCGCCTGCAGAAGAAGTACGGCATCGTCGACTCCGCCGACCAGGTCTACCTGGACCACACGAGCGCGAGGAACGCCGAGCTGCGGTTCAGCGATCGCGAGCTCGTGCGCGTGTGGGCGGACGAGAACGCGGCGACCTTCGACTTCCTCCTCGACAACGGCGTCGAGTTCCAGGAGGTGGCGCCGACGCTGGTGAACGAAGGCACGGTCCCGCGGCTGTTCATCACGAAGGTGTACTCCGACGACCTCAGCGTCACGATCAACGGCAGTCCGGGATCGGGGCTCGTCCGGGCGCTCGAGAAGAGCGCGCGCGCCAAGGGGGTCGAGATCCTGCTGCGCCACAGCCTCACGCGCGTCGTACGGGAGAGCCCGTCGGCCGGACGCGTTCAGGGCATCGTGGCGGAGGTCGCTGGCAAGCCGGTGACGATTCGGGCGCGGAAGGGCGTCATCCTCGCGACCGGCGGCTTCACGAGCAACGTCGAGTTCCGCCGGATGTTCGACCCGCGGCTCACCGAGGAGTACCAGGTGGCCGGCGAGCCGTGGAGCAGGCAGACCGCCGACGGCGAGCTGGCCGCCCTGGCGGTCGGCGCGGCGCTCTGGGGCACGTCGAACGTGGCGAGCGAGCGCGGACGCACGGTGACCAAGACGCGGCACATCGGCGCGCGCTACGGATACGTGAACCTGCGGTGGCATCCCAACAGCCCGATGTTCGCCCGGGCGGGCGGCTCCGGCCTGACCGTGCGGAGCTATCAGGACTTCGTCTGCGTCAACCAGTGGGGAAAGCGATTCGGAAACGAGCTGGACGAGACCTACGACTTCCTCAATGCCTGTCTCGGCCGGCACGACAACGACGGGAAGAACGGCCGCGCGAACGGCGGCGGCCCGATCTGGGCGGTGTTCGACGCCGACGCCGTGTCGCGGGAGAAGTGGGATCCCCGCCCGCCGAACGTCGACCCGAACGGCTATTTCTTCACCGCCGATACGATCGCGGAGCTTGCGCGCGCGATCGCCAACCCGTATCAGCGCCAGCCCATGTCGCCGCGCACGCTCGAGGAGACCATCGCGAAGTACAACTCGTCTGTCGACGCTGGCACCGATCCGGAGTTCGGCCGCCCGAAACTGATGTTCAAGATCGAGAGGCCGCCCTTCTACGCGGCGTGGGCGACGCCCATCCTGCACGACGCGCTCGCGGGCCTGCGGACGAACATCCGCTGCGAGGTGCTCGACATCCACGGCCGGGCGATTTCCGGCCTGTACTGCGCGGGCGAGTCGGCCGGCGGCTTCGCCCTGCACGGGCTCCCGCGGGTCACCGTGTTCGGCCGCATCGCCGGGCGCGAAGCGGCCGGCGCCAGGACCTGACCGCCATTCCAGCCGGCGAGCCCCGCCTCACCCGGCCGACCCGACAAGAGGAGGAACGTATGCGACTGGTGATCGTGAGTGCCGCCACGCTGGTGCTGGCAGGCGCCGTTGGTCCTCCCCTCACGTCGCAGGAAGCGCCGGCGCGTGGTGCGGCCCGTCCCGTGGTCACGCAGGCCGAGTACGACCGCTGGCTCACCGAGCTTTCCAACTGGGGACGCTGGGGCACAGACGACGAGCTGGGCGCGCTGAACCTCGTCACGCCGGCGAAGCGCCGGGCGGCGGCGGCGCTCGTGAGAGACGGCGTGACCGTGTCGCTCGCCTCCAACGCCCAGACCGAGAAGGGGATCGACGTGCCGTGCCCGGTCGAGTGGTCGATGGTGACGGCGTCCGAGTCTGGCGCCACCGATCGGATCGGGTTCCCGTGCATCCACGGCGCCGGGACGACCCACCTCGACGCCTTCGCGCATCGGTTCTTCGGCGGCAGGATGTGGAACGGCTATCCTGTCGCCGGCCTCGTCACGCGCGACGGCGCCGCGCGCAACTCCGTCCTGACGATGAAAGGCGGAATCGTGACGCGCGGCGTGCTGTACGACATCCCGCGGCTCAAGGGCGTGCCGTACCTCGAGCCGGGCACGCGGATCTTCGCCGAGGATCTCGAGGCGTGGGAGCGGAAGGCGGGCGTCAGGGCGGGCGCAGGCGACGCACTCCTCCTGCGGTGGGGCCGGTGGGCCCGCCGATCGGCGCTCGGCCCGTGGCCGATCGACGAAGGGTCGGCCGGGCTCGATCCGTCCGTGCTCTCCTGGCTCAAGCGCCGCGACATCGCCATCCTGGGGTGGGAGACCCCCGGGTACGTGCCCCAGCCCTCCGGCGACCTGCCGCGTCTCGCGGTGCACGACTTCGCCCTGGCGATCCTCGGCATTCATCTCATCGACCGCGCCGACTTCGACGCGCTCTCCGAGGCCGCCGCCGCGCGCAGCCGCTGGGAGTTCATGCTGACGATCGCGCCGCTGCCCATTCCGAAGGGCACGGGATCGCCGGTCAATCCCATCGCGATGTTCTGAACCAGCCAAGGGCTCTGCCCTTGATATGCTTCAGTGCACCGGTGAGGATGACGCCTGTGGCGGGTTGGCCCCTGTCTTCCTGGCGCGCTCCGCGCGAGAGGACCGCATACGGCTCCCACGACGGAGAGGTTCGGAGCCGTAGAGCGGTCCAACGAGTCGTCATATGACCAAGCTGCTCTTCGTCATTGTCGTCGCCTGGTTCGCTCACGCCTTCGCTGCCCCCGATGTCTTCGCGCAGGATCTCGTCATCACGAACGCCCGCGTCATCGTCGGCAACGGCCAGGTGATCGAGCGCGGCGCGGTGGTGGTGCGGAACGGACGAATCGCGTCGGTGACCGCCGGCGCGGCGAGCGCCCCGGGCGCCCGGCCGCTCGATGCGCGCGGCATGACGGTGATGCCGGGTTTCATCGACGGGCACCGGCACCTCATTCGCGGCCCTGCCGAGGCGTGGTTCAAGGCGGAGGCGGCCGACCGGATGCGGGAGTTCCTCGAGGCGGGCTACACGACGCTGCTCGAAGGCGGCGGCCGCATTCCCGACATCCTCGAGCTGAAGCGCCGCGTCGACAGCGGCCAGCTCACGGGACCGCGGATCATCACCTCCGCCCGCGCGGACCCGAGCGAGTTCAAGACGGCCGAGGACGCCCGGGCGCGCGTGCGGGCGATCGTCGAGGCGGGCGTCGAGTTCGTCAAGGCGGCCATCACGCCGCAGGCTGCGCCGCAGGAGGTGGCGATGCTTGCGGCGGCGGCCGAGGAGGCGCGCGCGCACGGGGTCAACCTGATGGTGCACGCGGTGAGTCCCAAGGCGATGGTAGCGGCGGTGAAGGCGGGCGCGACCAAGCTGGTGCACACGCCGCACAACGGATACCTCAGGCCCGAGGAAGCGCGCCTGGTGCGCGACGCGGGTATCGAGAACCTCTCGACGATCGGGTTCGGCGTGCCGGTCTTCGGCGTGTTCAACCGGGACAACGTTCCGACGTTCCGCGACGGCAAGCCGTGGCCCTCGGGCATCATCGACAGCGCCGGCGACGGCCGAGAGGCGGGGGAGAAGGCGGTCAACGGGCGCCTGCTGTGGGACAACGGCGTGACCTACGGGTTCGGCACCGACACGAACTATCATCCGCGCGCCGGGCTCGCGCACGAGCTGCGGGCGCTCAACCTGATGTTCTCGCCGCTCGACCTCGTCACGCTGATGGGTCCAAGTACGGCGGCGTTCGTCGATCGCGGCAACGATCTGGGAACGCTGGAGCCGGGCAAGCTCGCCGACATGGTGGTGCTCGACGGCAACCCGCTCGAGGGGTACTGGCACCTGCTCGAGGCCCGCGTCGTGATCAAGGGCGGCGAAGTCGTCGTCGACAAGCGCGGCGCGAGGTAGCCGCCGGGATGGTCAGGCCACTCGGAGCCCTGCTGGCGCTGGCGCTCGCCGCGGAAGGATGCGCCCCCGCGCCCGCGGACACCAAGGCGGTGAGAGTCGGGATCATCCTGACGTATTCAGGGCCGGACGCCTCGATCGGCGAGGCGATCGATCGCGGGGCGGAGCTGTACCGGCGGCTGCACGCCCGCGAGCTGCCGCCCGGCGTCGAGCTGCAGCTCGTCAAGCGCGACGAGACCGGGCCGTCGCCGGACGTCGCCAAGCGGCTCGCCCGGGAGCTCGTGGTCCGCGAGCAGGTGCAGATCCTCACCGGCGGACAGTGGACGCCGAACGTCAGCGCCATCGCACCGCTTGCCACGGAGGCGTCGGTGCCCTACGTCGTTATGTCGAGCGGCACGGCGAGCACCACACGGCTGTCGCCCTTCCTCTTCCGCGTGGCGTTCACCACCTGGCAGCACAGCTATCCCCTCGGGCAGTGGGCGGCGAGAAACGGCCTGCGGCGGGTGTCCACCGTGGTGAGTGACTACGCGGCCGGCGCCGACGCCGAGGAGGCGTTCGTCCGCGGCTTCACCGACGCGGGCGGCACGATCGTCAGCAAGGTCCGCGCGCCGCTGCGGACGGCGGACTTCGTGCCGTTCCTCGAACGCGTCCGCCGCGACCGGCCGCAGGCGGTGTACGGCTTCAATCCAGGCGGGCCGGAGGCGACGCGTTTCATCAAGGCGTACCACGACCTGGGCCTGGCCGCCTCGGGTATCGCACTCATCGGCCCCAACGCCATCGTTCCCGACGACGAGCTGGCGAACATGGGGGAGGCGGCCATCGGCGTGATCTCCGCGTCGCACTATTCGGCGGCGGGCGATCGCCCGGCGAACGAGACGTTCGTCGGCGAATGGAAGAAGGCATACGGCGCAGAGAGCGTGCCGAACTACTTCGCCGTCGGCGGCTGGGACGGCATGGCGGCGATCTTCCACCTGATTCGCGAGCAGAACGGCGAGATCGATCCGGCGCGCAGCAGGCAGCTCCTCGCCTCCTGGAGCAACCCGGACAGCCCGCGCGGGCCGATGCGGATCGATCCGGACAGCCGCGACGTCATTCACAACATCTACATCCGGCGCGTCGAGAAGGTCGGCGGCGAGCTGCGCAACGTCGAGTTCGCGACCCTTCCCGCGGTGAAGGATCCCTGGAAGGAGCTGCATCCCGACGCCCCTTGATCTCCTGGTCTCGCTCGCCTTCTACGGCACGGCGTACGGGATGGTCCTCTACCTGCTCGCCGTGGGGCTCACGGTCACGCTGGGGCTGATGCGGTTCGTCAACCTGGCGCACGGTGTGTTTGCCATGGCCGGCGGGTACGTGACGGTCACGGTCATGTCGCGGTTCGGTGTGCCCTTCCTTCCGGGCGTGGCCGTGGCCGTGGTGGTCGTCGCGGGCGCGGGGATGGCGCTCGAGCGGACGCTCTACCGCCGGTTGTACCAGGCGCCGATCCTCGAGCAGGTGCTCTTCTCGGTCGGCCTCATCTTCATCTCCATGGCGGCGGCGCGCTATTTCTTCGGGCCGTTGGCGCAGCCGATCGAGCTTCCGGCGTGGCTGTCGGGGCCCGTCGGCGTCGGCATCGGTGCGTTTCCGGCGTACCGGGTCTTCCTGATTGCCGTCGGGGCGCTCGTCGCCTGTGCCATCTGGATCGGGATCGAGCGATCGCGGTTCGGCGCCTCGGTGCGGGCGGCCGTCGACAACCGGCGGATGGCCGAGGCGGTCGGCATCGACGTCGATCGCGTCTTCACCGTGTCGTTCGGGCTCGGCACGGCGCTGGCGGCGCTCGGCGGCGGCCTGGGCGCGGATCTGCTGCCGATCTATCCCGGATACCCGAACGACTATCTCGTGTATTTCCTCATTGTCGTTGCCGTGGCCGGGTTCGGGAACCTGCGCGGCGCCTTCTTCGTCGCGCTCGCCTTCGGCATCGTCGACACCACGGTCCGGTACTTCATGCCGGATCTCGGCCGCATGCTCGTGCTCCTGCTGGTGATGGCCGTACTGTTCTACCGGCCGCACGGCTTCGCTCCGCGCACCGAGGCGTGATCTCGACGCGCGCGCTCGACGGGCTCGTGCTGGCCGCGCTCGCGGCCTTTCCGATGGTCGCGCCGGGCTACCTCGATCTCGGCACGCGCATGGCCATCCTGGCGCTCTGCGCACTCTCGCTCGATCTCCTCGTGGGGTACTGCGGGCTGGTGACGCTCGGCCACGCGGCGTTCTTCGGCGTCGGCGCGTACGCCGCCGGCATCTTCGCCGTGCGGGCCTGGGCCGAGCCGCTCGCGGGGCTGGTCGTCGGCGGCCTGGCGGCCGCGCTCCTCGGCCTCGTCGCAGGCAGCGTGCTCCTGAGGAGCCGGCGATTGACGCTCATCATGCTCAGCCTCGCCACCGTGCTCGTCGTGCAGGAGGCGGCCAACAGGGCGGCATGGCTCACCGGGGGTGCCGACGGCCTCCAGGGAATCGTGATGGGTCCGGTGGCCGGAGCGTTCCCGTTCGACCTGTCCGGTCGAGTGTCCTACACGTATGCCGCGTTGGTGCTCGCCGTCTCGTTCCTCGTGTTCTGTGCGGTGATCGACTCGACGTTTGGCCGGTCCCTCGTCGGCATCCGTGAGAACGAGGGGCGCATGCATGCCATTGGCGCCCCCGTTGACGTCCGCCTGCGAGCGGCATTCGTCATCTCGGCAGCGCTGGCGGGCGTCGCCGGTGCGCTCCAGGCGCAGGTGGCGGAGTTCGTCGCGCTCAACGCCGTCGGCGTGGAGTTCTCGGGCGAGATCCTGATCATGCTGATCCTCGGCGGGGCGGGGCGCCGGTACGGCGCGCTCGTCGGCGCGCCGCTCTACGTCTTCATGCAGGACTACCTGGCGCGGGAAGACCCGACGTACTGGCACCTCTGGCTCGGCCTGATGCTGCTGGCTATCGTGTTCCTGGCTCCGGGCGGCCTGACCGCCTGGACGAGCGGCCTCGCGCGCCGGATGCGGCGGGCGCATGCCTGAGCCGCTGCTCGAGCTCGGCGGCGTGTCCAGGCGCTTCGGGTCGCTCGAAGTGGTGCGCCACGTGGACCTGTCGCTCGAGCGCGGAGAGCGGCGGGCGCTGGTCGGCCCGAACGGCGCGGGCAAGACAACGCTGATCAATCTGATCAGCGGTCGGCTCCCGCCGAGCGGCGGCCGGATCTGGATGCGCGGCCGCGACGTGACCGCGATGAGGGAAGCGCGTCGGGTGAAGGCGGGCATCGGCCGGACGTTCCAGGTGACCAGCCTGTTCCGGCGCCTCGCCATCGAGGAGAACCTGGCGCTGGCCGTGGCCGAGCACCTCGGCGTGGCGGGTCGGCTCCGGCCCGATCGGGCGCTGCGGAGCCGGATTGACGCGCGGGTCGCCGAGATCACGGCCATGCTCCACCTGGACGACTACGTCACACGGCCGGTGGAAGTGCTGCCGTACGGCATCCAGCGGATGGTGGAACTCGGGATTGCGCTGGCGCTCGAGCCGTCGATCCTGCTGCTCGACGAGCCGGCCGCAGGCGTGCCGCGCGCCGACGTCGGGCTGATCTTCGAGGCGGTCGATCGGCTGCCGAAGGAGTTGGCGGTCCTGCTGATCGAGCACGACATCGACGTCGTCTTTCGCTTCGCCCGGCGCGTGACGGTGCTGGTCGCGGGCGAGATCTACGCAGAGGGGACGCCGCACGAGATCAGCGACCATCCAGGCGTGCGGGCCTTGTACCTCGGGGAGGCGCCCCGTGGCTGAGACGTTCCCCCTACCGTCCACACAACGCGCGGCGGAAGCCCCAATCCTCGAGCTGGCCGGCGTGACCGCCGGCTACGGCGCGACGGTCGTGCTCGAAGACATCGGCGTCGCGCTGCCGGCGGGCTCGGCGCTCGCCGTCCTCGGGCGCAACGGCACCGGCAAGACGACGCTGATGCGGACGATTGTCGGGCAGGCGGATCTGCACCGGGGGCATGTGCGGTTCGACGGCCTGGACATGGCGAGCGAGCCGTGCTGGCGGCGCACGCGTCTCGGCGTCGGTTACGTGCCGCAGGATCGCGACATCTTTCCCTCGCTCACGGTGCTGGAGAACATGACGGTGGGCGCGCGGCCGGGCCGGTGGGACACGGACCGGCTCTTTGGGCTGTTTCCGCCGCTCGCCAACCGCCGGCGGCACTTCGGCAACCAGCTCTCCGGCGGCGAGCAGCAGATGCTGGCCATCGCGCGGGCCCTGGCGCTGCAGCCGCGGCTGCTCCTGCTCGACGAGCCGTTCGAAGGGCTCGCCCCTGCACTCGTGGAGACGCTGCTCCGCGTCTTCGCGGAGCTGCGCCGCAGCGGACTCTCCATCGTCCTCGCCGAGCAGCACGCGCGGCTGGCGCTCGGCATGACCGACGAGGCGATCGCGCTGGTGCGAGGGCGGATTGCGCTCGAGGCGGCCAGCCATGCGCTGCTCGACGCGCCCGGACGCCTGGACGACGTGCTGACGGTACAACAGACGGTGACAACACCCAAGCTCCAGGAGTAACGTGAACGCCTCAGAGGACATCCCATGACACAGACGAACACCGTCGCGACTGGCGGCGCTGCGACCTCCGTCGCCCCAGCAGCGCCGGTGCGGGACCTGCGCGACTGGCTGGCCCGCGCCGAGGCGATCGGCGAGCTGGTGCGCGTTTCCCAGCCGGTGGACCCGGACGAGGAGATGAGCGCGGTGACGTACCTGCTCGCGAAGCGCCGTCCGTCGCCGGCGGTGCTCTTCGAGCGGGCCCGGGGGGTCGAGCAGAGTCCGATCGACATCCGGCTGCTCTGGAACATCCTTGGCCCGAGCGTGCGGCGGACGGCGATCAGCCTCGAAGAGCCGGTCGATACGCCGACCGTCGAGCTCATTCGGCGCGTGAAGGAAAAGTTCAGGACACGTATCCCGCCGCGCGAGGTCGATCGCAGCCAGGCGCCCGTGTTCGAGCACACGCTGACCGGCGACGACATCGACCTGACGAGGCTGCCGATCCCGCGGCACTGGCCGCTCGACGGCGGGCGCTACGCCGGTACGGCCGATGCGGTGATCACGCGCGACCCGGACAACGGCTACCTCAACGTCGGCACCTACCGGATGATGGTGCAGGGGCCGCGGCAGGTCGGGCTGTATCTCTCGCCCGGCAAGGACGCGCTGCTGCACATCACGCGCTCGTGGCAGAAGGGGGAGCCGATCCACGTAGCGGCCGCCTGGGGCATCGACCCGCTGCTGATGCTCGTCGGCTCGCAGAAGTTCCCCAAGGACATTTCGGAGTACGAGTACGCCGGCGGCGTCAAAGGGGAGCCGATCGCCGTCGTCCGCGGGAAGACGACCGACCTGCTGATTCCGGCCGCCGCCGAGATCGCGATCGAAGGGGTGATCCCGCTCGACTCGGTGAAGCCGGAAGGTCCCTTCGGAGAGTTCACCGGCTACTACGGGCGCCCCGAGGGGCGCGCGCCGCTCGTCGAGATCACCGCGCTGCACTACCGGTCGAACCCGATCCTCACCAACGCGCTGATGGCCGACTATCCCTCGTGCGAGCAGAGCGGGTTCTTCGCCATCCTGCGGGCCGCGCGCATCTGGGACGACCTCGAGACGCTCGGCGTTCCGAGCATCCGCGGCGTCTATTCGCACCCGGCGGCCGCCGGCGGCTTCGGCATGACCGTCGTCAGCCTCGAGCAGCGCTATCCCGGGCACGCGGCGCAGGTGCTCGCGCTGGCCGCGCAGGTGCCCGGCGGCGCCTACTTCACCAAGTTCATCATTACCGTGGACGAGGACGTCGATCCGACCGACTTCGACCAGGTGATCTGGGCGATGTCGACGCGCACGAACCCCTCCGACGACATCGAGCTGCTGCGCAACACCTGGAGCACCACGCTCGATCCGGCGCAGAACCCGCCGGAGAAACGCATCTACGGGTCGAAGGCGCTCATCAACGCCTGCAAGGATCACCGTCACCTGAAGACGTTCTCCAAGCGGACGATGCTGCGCAGGAGTGTCTACGACGCGGTGGCGGCGCGCTGGCGCGAGATGGGGTTGCCGGGAAATCCTCCGACGGTGCTCGCCTACGAGCCGGAGGACGGGAAGTCGTAGTGGTTCGAGGCTCCGCGGCGCGCGTCGACGGGTTCGAACCGGCGCTCCGGTCGGACGCCGTGGACAACCGGACCCTCCACCTCGCATTCCGCGACCCGCGCAGCTCCGTGAGCTGCGCGGCCGTCATGTGTCGGGCCCGGTTTACTCCTGTCGGAGATCACGGCGCCGACAGTCGCGTCTCTCGAACGCATCGACGCGCGACGCCTGTCGAGTGGTCGTTCTCTCGTCGCACCCGACGGCCGCCGGTGCCATCATGAGCGGCCGCGGGTGAACGCGAACGTTGACAGCGGACCCTACTCCTTGCCGATTTCGGGGACGCTCAGATTTCGGCAAATCTTCCGCGCGAGGTTATTGGGAATCTCGGTGTGGCGCGGAACTGCTTCAACTGCACCAGTTCGTGGGTTGGTCCAAAGAGAGTGGGAGCTGCCTTGTCGCTTGAGCACGCACCCGTGCCTGCGCAGGTGCTGGAGAAGCGTGCTCCGTTTCACTTCACGGTCACCGTCTCCCGTTCAGCGTCTGGCGGTACGCCGCGAAGGCCGTCTTCACGACGGTCCTCCAGAATCAGCGCAATGGCTTCAGCGAGATTTCGGCGCGCGTCTTCCTTGGTGCGCCCCTGCCCGTTGGCCCCCGGGATTTCTGGGCAATACGCCACGTACCAATCGCCATCCCGTTCAAATACGGCCGTAAATTCGTTGTGCATGGACGGTTCCTGCGATCTACGATACCGCCGGCTGAGGCTCGCTGTCTAACACCAACTGGCACCGACGCCGGCTCGCGTCAAGTGGAGCCGGATGAGAAACGACAACTCCTCGTCGTCGTGACAGCGTATCCTGTGGATCAGGCCCAGTCATGAGAGACCGCTACCTTGAAGTGACCTTCCGGCATGGCCGGCCGATTGCCGCGTACTCCTACCTTCCTCGGGGCGCGGGTCAGAAGAGTGTTCGAACCCGGAGGGTTGAGCCGGGGCTCATCATCGACTTCGCAGCCGACGGCCAGGCCATCGGGATCGAGATCACGACCCCGGACATGGTGTCGCTCGCAGGACTCAATGCCGTGCTCCAAGAACTGGGGCTCGCTCCAGCCAGCGAAGCCGATCTCGCCCCGGTTCTCGCAGCGTGAGGCTTGGTCCGGAATTGTCTGCCCAACACGCGCTACCCGACGGCCGCCGCGCGATCGTGAGCGCCCGCGGGTGAGCGCTGACGTTGGACCTGAGTCCAACAACGGGATTCATTCAGCTACTCAGGTTCTGGGAGGCCTGGCGAAGGTCGAGAGCCGGGGTTGTTGCGAGTCGCTGGTGGGCATGAGAGGATCACGGCATGTCATCCCAGGCTTTATCGGAAATCTTGAAACTTCCAGCCAACGAGAGGGCCGAACTGGCCATGGCTCTGTGGCAAAGTCTCACCAACGCCGAACGGGATGCCGAGCTGGTGCTCACGCCTGAGCAAGAAGCAGAACTGGACCGTCGTTGGGCGGAACACCTTGCCGACCCGACATCTGCGATCCCGTGGGAGGCCATTCGCCGGAAGTTATTGGCCCGGGAGTGACCCGGCCGGTCCGCTTTCGGCCCCAAGCCGAGGCCGAAGTTCTGGAGGCCCGCAACTGGTATGAAGAGCGGCGGCAAGGACTTGGAGCCGAGTTCGCCGCGGTTGTGGACGGCCTCGTCGGTCGCATCGCGGAAAATCCGCTGGCGTTTCCCAGGGCACGTAGCGACATTCGCCGGGCTACCCTTCGTCGGTTTCCATATGCGCTCTACTTTTGTTTGTCGGGCAGTGAAGTGATCGTGCTGGCGGTTCATGGTCGCCAGGACCCGCGCAGGTGGCAATCGCGTGCATAGGCCCGCTCTTGTCTGGCGGTCAACCAGACAGGCGGTCCAACACGCGCTACTGACGGCCGCCGCGCGATCATGAGCGCCCGCGGGTGAGCGCTGCCGTCTAGCGGGACAAAACGAACACCCGCAAGCATGGTCAAGAACAAGAATGGATCAAGAGATTGAGTCAGACCCTGGAGCGTGTGCGATCGCTGGTCACACGCGGCGAGGTTCGTGTATCCGATCACGGCTATGAAGAACTCGCGGCGGACGGTGTGCTGGTTCGTGACGTGGTCGACGGTCTGGCGGGCGCTGCCGTAGTCGAAGACTATCCGGACTATCCGAAAGGGCCATGCGTTCTGGTTCTGGAACACGATAGAAACGGTCAACCGATTCATGTAGTCTGGGGTATCCCTGCGGGCCAGGATTCGCCAGCGGTCGTGGTCACGGCGTATCGACCCGACCCGGCCAAGTGGGACGAGACGTGGCGAAAGAGACGAACATGAAGAGCAAAGCCACCAAGAAGCTCGTGCGTGAAGGAGATCTTGCCGCGGAGGTCGACGTGAATCTCGTGGACGCCGAGGGTGGCTGGGCGCCCTACCTCTCGCTGGACGACGCGAACAAACTTGACGATGTGCGAGAGGCCCTGCGAGCCGGCGACGTCAAGCGAGCCTCACGACTGGCCAGCCGAGTTTATCGACTCACGCCTGTCACGGCCTGAGCAACGACACGGGCCCGCTAACCGGCAAATGGTGCGCCTTGAAAGGTCCTGATGACTAACCGGTGGAAGTCCGGTCGTGGTAATCGCCAGAGAGCCACGTAGCAGGCTGCCGCTGCACCTGGGCGACCGGATGTGGTGAAGCGCAGTATCCTCCTGCGAAAGGAGCGCAACCCCGTAGTCCGTACCATGAAGGGAATCCTGCAGCGCCGACATGTTAGGCCCCGCAAGGGGACCAAGAGGGAGCCCAGCGTTTCATTTGACGTGAAGGCCACGGAAGAGGCGAAGACTCTGGACGCGCAGCCTCGAAGAACCCTCCGGCGTAAGGGGAGCGGAATGGGGGGACAGCCATCAGGGCAACAAGGGAGATCTAACGGGGTCGCGGGTCCACAGCCCGCGGAAGGCGTGGCATAAGCACGTCGTTGCGAAATTCAGGCCGGTGCCGCGTGAGAAGTCGGAGGGGGACATACTACCGTTGATGGTGCGGACAACAGAACCGCATCGGAGGGAAGGTCCCCTGCTTCAACGGTGTCGAGCGGGGAGAGACGTGATGGTGCATGCTCGTCA
>Ga0156279_119_pt1 | contig 16025 bp, 10 predicted proteins | sample RifCSPlowO2_12_FD_107928 | JGI IMG/M metagenome (GOLD analysis project Ga0156279, IMG submission 107928) | Acidobacteria bacterium RIFCSPLOWO2_12_FULL_68_19 | reverse complement strand
TATTCATCGACTTCGACAACGTCGAGATCGGCGTCAAGAACACGATCGGCGGCCAGTTCGACATCGGCCTCGTTCTCGAGGCCATCAAGGAACGGGGCGAAATCGTCACCAAGATCGCCTACAGCGACTGGAAGCGCGCCGGCGACTACAGCCGCGTGATGGCGCAGCACGCGATCCGCATGGTGCAGCGCACGGTGACGCCCGGCGGCGACAAAAACGGCGCCGACATCACCATGGCGCTCGACGCGCTCGAGCTGGCGTTCACCCACGACCACATCAACACGTTCGTGATCGTCGGGGGCGACAGCGACTTCATCTCCCTCGTCGAGAAGCTGAAGCAGTACGGCCGCACGGTGCTCGTCGTCGGCGGGCGGCAGTTCACGAGCGCCACGATGCAGAAGAACTGCCACGAGTTCATCGCCTACGAGAATCTCGCCGGCACGCGCACGGGACGCGGCGGGGGAGGCGGGGCGCGGCCGGCCGCGGGCACCTCGCCCATCGCCGACGCGCTGCCGCTCGTACGGCGGGCGCTCAAAGTGTTGTCGGACCGCGAGGTGACGCCGCAGCTCGGTCTGCTCAAGAGCACCCTGCTGCAGCTCGACTCCAGGTTCTCCGAGCGCGAATACGGCGCCGGCAGCTTCCGCGATTTCATGGAGAAGGTCGCCGAGGCGGGCGCGGTCGCGCTGCGGCATGCCGGACGCAACATCCTGGTGGAGTCGCGCGAAGAGGGCGCCGAGGCCACCGGCGTGGTGATCCCCGAGCCGGCGGAAGCCGCCGCGGCCGTCGAGACGGAGGCGGACGAGGAGGCGCTCCCGGTCTCGCCGATGACGATGCAGGACGGCATTCGGGCGGTGCAGAAGACGTTTGGCGAGACGGCGACCCCGCCGCGCTGGCCGCTCTACGTCCGTCAGGCCAAGCAGCTCCTGCGCCAGGCGGTCGACGGCTTCGACGAGCGGAACTATGGGTTTGCCTCCGTGGTCGATCTGCTTCGGGCAGCCGGCAAGGACGGTGTGCTGCGCATCGAGCGGGATCGTCACGGCGCCATCCGGATCTTCCCGGGCGCGAAGCTGACGCAGCCGGCGCCCTCGCCGGCGCCGATCGACGACGCCGTGGCCGCCGAGCCGGTGGCTGTCGAAGCGGTCGCGGATCCGCCGATCGTGGAGGCGGAACCGGTCGAGCAGGTCGAGCCCGAGCCGCCGGCGGCACCGCCCAGGGGCGGCCGCCGCCGGAAGGCGCCGGCGGGGAAGTCCCCGCGGCCAAGGAGCGTAAAATCGGTGAAGTCGCGCGCGCGCAGGACGGTGCGCACGAAGGAGGCCGCCGCCGACCGCAGTGAGTAACTACACCGCCAAGGATATCACCGTCCTCGAAGGGCTCGAGCCGGTCCGCAAGCGCCCCGGCATGTATATCGGCGGCGTCGGGACGACCGGCCTTCATCATCTGGTCTGGGAGATTCTCGACAACGCGGTGGACGAGGCGATGAACGGCTTCGCCTCGAACATCGTGCTCACCCTGCACGCCGACGGCAGCTCGGTCACCGTGTCCGATGACGGCCGCGGGATTCCGGTGGACAAGCACCCGGCGACGAAGAAGAGCGCGATTGAAGTCATCTTCACGATGCTCCACGCGGGCGGCAAGTTCGAGCACGGCACCTACCGGACGGCCGGCGGGCTCCACGGCGTCGGCGCCAGCGTCGTCAACGCGCTGTCCACGGAGCTGCGCGCCGGCGTCAAGCGCGACGGCGCGCTCTGGGAAATGGCGTTCCGGCGCGGCAAGCCGACGGCCGGACTGACGAAGGCGGGGCCCGCCCGCGGCACCGGGACGACGGTCTACTTCCGTCCAGATCCGACCATCTTCCCGAAGGTCGAATTCGAGCCAGGGCTGATCCGCGAACGGCTCGAGGTCGTCAGCTACATCCACAAGGGCGTGCGGGTCACCTTCGAGAACGAGGTGGAGCGCACACGGGAGGTATTTCAGCACGAGGAAGGTCTGGCCGACTACCTGAGGAAGATCGTGGGGGAGCGCGCCGCCCGGCCCGTGCACGACGTCCCGTTCGCGCTGAACCGCGAGAGCGATCCCCGGATCGATCTCGTGCTGCAGTGGACCGAAGCGACCGACGAGCACGTCCGCAGCTACGTCAACGGCATTCCGACCGGATCCGGCGGCACGCACGAGAACGGACTGCGCGCGGGCCTCGGCAAGGCGGTTCGCAACTACATCGAGACGCACAGCCTCTCGCCGAAAGGGGTGACGCTCGCCGCCGAGGACATTCGCGAGGGCCTCACCGGCGTTCTGAGCGTCTTCATCCAGGAACCGCAGTTCCAGGGGCAGACCAAGGACCGCCTGAACAACCCGGAGGTGGCGTCGACGATCGACTCCGCCGTCCGTCCCGCCCTCGAGCACTGGCTCAATCACAACCGCAGCATCGCCGAGGCGATCGTCGGGCGGATCGTCCTCGCCGCCCGGGCGCGCGAAGCGAGCCGCGCCGCGCAGGCGGAGGTCGTCCGCAGGACGACGGCGTCGGGCCGGCTGAATCTGCCGGGAAAGCTCAGCGACTGCACCGGCTCGGGCCGCGACGACAGCGAGCTGTTCGTCGTCGAGGGCGATTCGGCGGGCGGCTCGGCCAAGCAGGGGCGCGATCGGGCGCGTCAGGCCATCCTGCCGCTGCGCGGGAAGGTGATGAACACCGAGGGGCTGACGCTCGGCAAGGTGCTCGAGAACAAGGAGCTCGCCGACCTCGTCACCGCGCTCGGCTGCGGCCTCGGCAAGACGTTCGACCTGTCGAAGCTGCGCTACGGCAAGGTCGTCATCCTGGCCGACGCCGATTCCGACGGCCATCACATCGCGACGCTCCTGCTCACCTTCCTCTACCGCCACCTGCCGCAGCTCATCACGAGCGGCAAGGTGTTCCTGGCGCAACCGCCGCTCTACCGCATCGACATCGGCAAGGAGACGTGCTGGGCGCTCGACGACGGGCACCGCGACCGGATCCTGAAACAGCACGGGAACGGGCGCGGCAACCCCGAGATCACCCGCTTCAAGGGCCTCGGTGAGATGATGCCGAAGGTGCTCTGGGAGACGACGCTCAATCCGAGGACGCGGCGCCTGCTGCGCGTCGAGATCGCCGACCAGATCGTCACCGACCGCGTGATCAACGAGCTGATGGGGAAGGACGCTTCGGCGCGGTTCCGCTTCATCATGGAGCGGGCCGAAGAGGCGCAGGAGCTCGACGTCTAGGAGCCTGTCCGAGTAATAGCATGGGTCGCGCGCATGGGGCTTGCGAGGCGAGATCAAGGCGCGAGGAGGAGGCGATGCCCGTGCGCATCGGCGACGACGAGCAACGCCGAGCTCGCCCGCAACCCCCATGCGCCCTGCGGGTTCCGGCGGCGCACCGGCATCTGCGGCGTTGCCGCTCCTCGCCAATGCGCCCCGGCATTGCCTGCGTCGCGTCGCCTGGCATCTGCCGGCGCGGCGCTCGGAACGCGGCCCATGCTATTACTCGGACAGGCTCCTAGCCTCAGCCGTACGACTCGCGCTTGATTCGCCCGTTCGGCACGCCGATCTTCAGCAGATTCTGCAGCGTCGTCTCGATGAATTTCGGCTGCGGTTCGGTGCCCGCTTCCCTGGCGGCGTCGCGGTCGAACTTCGAGATGCCCGGTCCGCACAAGTACACGTAGCAGTCGGTCGGATCCGGAATCAGCTCGCGGAGCAGCGCCTCGCCGACGCGCCCCTGCCTGACCGACGGGCCGACGGCTGCCGCGTCCGTTTCGCGCGTCAGCGTGTGCACCACTTTCAGCCGGTTCGGATGCCGCGCGACCAGCCCGGCGAGCGTGTCGTGGAAGATCGCGTCGTTCCACGTCTTGTTCGAGTAGACGAACGTGTGGCGCAGCGCCGGGTGGTTGACGAGGGCGAACTTCAGGATCGACAGATTCGGCACGCTGCCCGATCCGGCGCACACATGGACGATGTGGCCGGTCTTGCCGGCGATGTCGTCGGGGAGCGTGTACGGCCCGGTGAAGCCGGTGACGAACAGCCGCATGCCGCGCACGGTCCGCTTGACGAGCAGCGGCGAGAGGAGCGGCGGGTACTTCGTCACGTTCGGGACGAACCGCTCCTCTTTGACCGTAATCGCCAGGTACCGCTCGTCCGGCGCCGAGCTCATCGAATAGGCCCGCGGCGGCTCTGGCTTCCCCTTCAGATGCTCCAGGAAGGTGGTGAACCGATCGAGCGCCTCGAACTGATGCGGATCGATCGTCAGGAAGTGGCCGGCCTTGTACTCGAGCCGATCGTTTCCCGTGAAGAACACGAGCGTGGAGGTGTCGGGCGTCTCGACAACGACGTCGGCGACCATCACCTCGAGCTCCTTGATGCGCCGTGAAGATGGACCGGGGACCTCGGGCTGTTCGGTCATGGAGCTTCTCGGGTGCATCACTATAGTAGACTTCCCCTCGGGTGTCGTCGCCTCCACGCGCGTCGTTCGACCGCTCCATCGTCGAAGGCCCGATACGTCCAGCGGTATGGCGTCTCGCCTGGCCGACGATGCTCCAGAACATCATCGCGGGGCTGCAGGGAATCATCGACCATGCGATGGTCGGTCACTTCGTCGGCTACACCGCCAACGCGGCGATCGGCGTCAGCTGGCAGATCATCATCGTCGTCATCGTGTTCGCCGTGTCGGTGTTCACCGGCATGGGCGTACTGGTCGCGCGCTTTGCCGGCGCCAACCAGCCGGAGAAGGTCAACCGCGTCGTCTACCAGGCGTTCCTGACGGCGGCCGGTCTCGCCGTGATCCTCGGTGCGGTGGGATGGGCCGCGGCGCCATCGCTCCTGGATCTCGTCAACGCCGCGCCGGCCGTGCACGCAGAGGCGCTGCCGTTCCTCCGGACAATGTTCATCGGCATCATTGGCATGATGATGTTCTTCATGCTGAGCGGCGCTTTTCGCGCGGCCGGCGACGTACACACGCCGCTGCGGCTCGGCGTGGCGATGACCGCGTTGACGATCGCGTTCAACCTGACGCTGATTCCGGCGCTCGGCACCGTCGGCGCGGCCTACGGCACCGTGGCGAGCAGCACGATCGTGTCCGGATACGGCATCTGGCGTCTGATAGCACCCCACGCCGCAGGCGTGCGGCGTGGGGACCCCGCCTCGAGGCCGCAGTCGGTGATTCATTTCGAACGCGGCATGGAGCTGCATCCGGACTTCGCCATCATCCGGTCGCTCTTCCGCTTCGGGCTGCCGACGGGCGTGCAGGGGATCGCCATGAACGTCGCGGGCGTGCTCCTCATCCGCTTCATCGGCTCCCTCGACCGGAGCGCGGAGGCGCAGGCCGCCTATGCCGTCGGCTACACGGAGCTGTTCTCGCTGATTACGTGGACCTCCGTCGGACTGATGGGCGCCGCCTCGACGGTGGCCGGGCAGAACCTCGGCGCCGGGAGGGCCGATCGCGCCATGGCGGGCGTGCGGGTGGCGTCCGAGATCGGGCTCGGCGTCGCCGCCGTCGTCGGCGCGCTGTTCCTGCTCGTTCCACGCTACCTGCTGGCCATCTTCGGGATGACGGACGTCGCCGTCATCGACATCGGCGAGCAGTTGCTCCGGTACCTCAGCGTGTCGGGACTGTTCATCACCGTTGCGCTCAGCTACACGGGCGGGCTGCAGGGCACGGGAGACACGCGCAGTCCGCTGTACATCTCCATCCTGTCGCAGATCGTCGTGCCGCTCGGGCTGTGCTGGTTCCTGCAGGCGACGACGGGCCTCGCGGCGGGCCACATCTGGATGGCCATCCTGTTCGGTCACATCATCCGCTGTGCGTTGAGCGTCGTCCGGTTCCGGCAGCAGAAATGGCGGCACATCACGGTCGACCTCGAGCCGCCGAAGCCGCGCATCGTCACGGCCGAGTCGGAGCTGCCGGGCGCGGAGCCGCACATTCCCATGCACGACGTCCCCACTCCCACGCCCCGATCCTGATCGTCGAGCACGGGGAATATGGCGCCAGCGCAGGGGCCGGTGTATAAGAGGGCCTGAGAACACCCGGAACATGCTGTTCCGGCTGAACGGCAGCCGCCCCTGAGCCCGTGTCCGCATCACTCGTCCCGGTTCCGGTGAACGAACCGAATCTCACCTACCTGCCCGGCTCGACCGAGCGCGCCGAGCTGAAGACGCGGCTCGCGTCGATGGCGTCCGAGCGGGCGGACATACCGCTCATCATCGGCGGCTGCGAGATCCGCACGGGACAGGTCGCGCAGGCGGTGATGCCGCACGACCACCGACACGTGCTCGCCGACTGGCACAAGACCGAGCCGCGGCACGTCGAGCAGGCGATTGCCGCCGCGGCCGACGCGCACCGGGAATGGTCCGCGTGGTCCCTCGAGGACCGGGCGGCGGTGTTCCTCCGCGCCGCCGAGCTGCTCACGACCGGCTGGCGGGCAACGCTCAACGCCGCCACGATGCTCGGCCAGTCGAAGACGGTCTTCCAGGCGGAAATCGACTCGGCGTCGGAGCTCATCGACTTCTGGCGCTTCAACCCGCACTACGCGCAGCAACTGTACGCGGAGCAGCCGGCGAGCACGCACGCGGCGTGGAACCGGATGGAGTACCGGCCGCTCGAAGGCGTCGTCTATGCCGTGACGCCGTTCAACTTCACCTCCATCGGCGGCAATCTCCCGACGGCCCCAGCCCTCATGGGCAACACCGTCGTCTGGAAGCCCGCGTCGGCGGCGATGCTGAGCGGCTACTACATCATGCGGCTGCTCGAGGCCGCGGGGCTGCCGCCGGGCGTGATCAATTTCGTGCCGGGCGATGCCGCGGAGATCTCCGCGATGCTGCTCGATGCGCCCGCGCTGGCCGGCATCCACTTCACCGGCAGCACCTCCGTCTTCCAGGGCATGTGGAGGAAGGTGGGGGAGAACATCGGGCGGTACCGCAACTACCCGCGCCTGGTGGGGGAGACCGGCGGGAAGGACTTCATCGTGGCCCACCCGTCCGCCGACGCCCAGGCGCTGGCGGTCGCCGTCGCGCGCGGCGGCTTCGAGTACCAGGGACAGAAGTGCTCGGCCGCCAGCCGCGTCTACGTGCCCCGCTCGCTCTGGCCGGAGGTTCGCGACCGCGTGGTCGCGATGATGCGTGAGATGCGGATGGGCGACGTGGGCGACTTCAGGACGTTCCTCGGCGCCGTCATCGACCGGGCGGCGTTCACGAAGATCGGCGGCTACCTCGACGACGCCCGTCGCAACGCGACGATCCACCAGGGGGGCGGCGCCTCCGACGAGCGCGGGTATTTCATCGAGCCGACGCTCGTGGAGACGGCCGATCCGGGCTACCGCATGATGCGCGAGGAGATCTTCGGCCCGGTGGTGACGGCCTACGCCTATCCGGACGGGCAGTGGGAGGAGACGCTGCGCCTGATCGACGAGACGTCGCCGTACGCGCTGACGGGCGCCATTTTCAGCCGCGATCGCGCGGCTGTCCGGCAGGCCACCTCGGCGCTGCGGTATGCGGCCGGGAACTTCTACATCAACGACAAGCCGACCGGCGCAGTCGTCGGGCAGCAGCCGTTTGGCGGGTCCCGCGCCTCGGGCACCAACGACAAGGCGGGTTCGAAGCTGAACCTGCTGCGCTTTGTGAGCGCCCGGGCGATCAAGGAAACCTTCGCGCCCCCAATCGACTACCGGTACGGCCACATGGTCGAGGACTGAACGAACCTCTCACGCTCCACGGGCCACAGAGTCACAGAGACACAGATGAGGGAGATCGGCCTCTGTGCCTCTGTGTTTCTGTGGCCCGTCTATTCGATCCTGATGAGGTCCACATCGAAGACCAGCATCCCCCGAGGCGCGCCGGGCTCGCCCTTGTAGGCGAGGTTCTGCGGAATCCAGAAGCGCGTGCGCTCGCCTTCGACCATCAGCTGGAGCCCCTCGGCCCACCCGCGGATCACGGCGTCGAGGCCGAGCGTCGCCGGCATGCCCTTGGCCACGGAGCTGTCGAACATCTTGCCGTCGGTCGTCCAGCCGGTGTAGTGCACGGTGACGCGCCCGAAGGGCGAGGGGCGGCGCGCGCCGGCGCCCGCCTTCAGCACCTTGTAGGCGAGCCCCGACGCCGTGCGTTTGGCGTCGTTCGGGGGGCCGGCCACGTCCGGCGGCGGCACGGTCGGCGAGCGCCGCGTGTCGACGAGCTCGATGTCGAACACCACCATCCCGCGCGGCCTCCCGGCCTGCCCGCGGTACGCCAGCTCCTCGGGCAGCCAGCAGCGGCGGGTTTCGCCGACAACCATCAGCTGCACGCACTCGCGCCACCCGGCCATCACGCGGGGCAGCGGGAACATCGACGGCGCGCCGCGGGCGTGCGAGCTGTCGAACATCTTGCCGTCCGGCGTCCAGCCCGTGTAGTGGACCGTGACGACGTCGGTCGGCTCCGGCCGCTCCTGGCTCGTCCCGAGTGTGACGACTTTCGACGCGAGTCCCGACGGACTCGCGGCGGCATCGGCCGGCGGGGCCGCCACGTCGGGTGGGGCCGGCGGGACGCTCCCACCGGTCTGCGCTGCGGCGAGAGCGCCGAACGCTGCCACGATGAGCGCGGAACACCGAGCCACGGAGCCACCGAGGCCGATCCTGAGAACACCTCCCCGGCGCCTCTCCTTCTCTATGGCACCTGGCCGTGGAGCACGTTTCCCCTGTTGCATCATCAGCTCACCGGCGGCAGATTGGCCGGACCTTCGATCAGACTCTCGAGTGTCACCAGAACACCGGACCGTTTCGTGGCTGTCCACGATGCGGCGATCATACGCGAGCCGTCGTCCACCCCGCGCTTCGACCGCGGCTCGAACGCCGATTGCGAGCCTCATGGCGTCTCGTCCGTATCGTACCCCGAAGCCTGGAAACAGCCGAGGTCACCGAGTCTCTGTGTTTGGGTGGCTCCTCACTCGAACGGGCCACAGAGACACAAAGACACAGAGTCCGCCACTCACAGAATCACGCGGCGAATGCCCTGCCTCAAGGTGTCGCTGTTGAAATTGAGAATGAGGCCCACATGCAGGCCGGTTACTCGCAAGTACGTGAGCATTTGCGCGGTGTGAATCCGGTCGAGGTGTTCGATGGCCTTTACCTCAACGATTACGGAGTCGGCTACGACGAGATCGGGTCGGTGTTCTGACAACAGTTGGCCCTTGTAGTAGAGAGGAACGCCAATCTGCCTTCTGAACGTCAATCCCGTAGCAGTGAATTCGAAACACAAAGCGGTTTCATAGACCGATTCGAGAAGGCCAGGCCCGAGATGGCGGTGCACTTCGATCGCACATTTCAGGATCTGTTCCGTCAGGGTCGCGTGAAGCCCATCGTACATGTATGTCTCTGCGCCTCTGTGTCTCTGTGGCCCGTGATCAGCGAAGGTCGCGATATCGCGTAAGAGTCCTCCTCTTCACCTCCTCGGGAATCAACGGAAACGTCCCGAGCACGTGCTCGAAGTCGGCCTCGCTCAGTTCCCACAGACGCGCGGCGAGCGCCTGCAGCTCGGCGTACTCGGGCAGCGTCTCGGCGGGCGCGGCGCCGCGCGCGAGGAGCTTCGCGAGCGACGCCAACCGCGCGAACGCCGGGTCGTCGGGAGCGACGACAGGCACCGGCAGCCGGGAGACGAGCGACGCGGTCACGTGGGTGTTCACGCGCAGCCGCACGAGGTAGTTGGCGACGAAGCTGTTGAGCAGCGCGCAGAGCACGTGCTGGGCGAGGGTGGAGAGCCGCGTTCTCAGACAGAAGAGCGTGTGCGTGGTGACCGCCCGTGCGGGCACGACGGCGGCAATCAGCGTCAGACGATTGGTGGCGCTCGCGACGTCCCGGTACGCGAGGCGCGCCCGGCCCCCGAGGCCCCTGGCTGCGCCGGCCGCCGCCAGCTCGTAGCGGCAACTGTCGAGCGCCACCCGGAACGGCTCGAGCTGTTTGCCTTCGAGCACCGGGCGGGCGCCGCCGCGGCCCGTGAACGGCCTGAACAGGTGCCGGTCGTCGCTCGCGTTGAGCTCGCGCCCGAACTGGACGTGCCAGCCTTCGGGCGTACCGAGCCAGGGGCAACGGGCGCTGATGTGCTCGAGGATGCGAAGGTCGCGCTCGGTGGCGAGTTCCGGCACGCCGAGATCGTCGCCCCCCGAGAGCCGTGCAAGGAACGGTCGCGTGATGAGGAGCGGCCGGTGGTCCGCCTCCAGGTCGCCAACCCGTGAAAGGCCGAACCGGCAGGCTGTCGCGCGGGTCGGCCGGCCGGCCGTGCACGTCAGCAGCACGAACCGCAGGCTCCGGTGGATGGGAAACAGGCCGGCGCGGTTGTCCAGACCGGTGATCCAATCGACCTCCGCGTGGTCGAACAGGTGCCGCCGCAGCGGCGCCGCGCCCGCGTCGGTCATCATGCCCGACGGCAGCACGAGCCCGATGCGACCGCCGGCGCGGGTCAACTGCAGTGCCCGCTCGACGAAGAGCTGGTAGCGGTTCACGTGCGCGCGCGTCTCCACGCGGTAGACGCCGGCCTCCCGTGCGAATTCCACGAGCCGGCGCGCGTCGCGCCGCCGCTCGGCTCGGACGGGGGCGTCGCCGCTGTCTCCCCGCACCATGTCCCACGGCGGATTGCCGACGACCGCGTCGAAGCCGGGCGCGGCCAGCGGCTCACCACGATCGTCGGCGAACACCTCCGGAAACGTCAGCGGCCAGTGGAGGAAGCGGTACCGCGCCGAGAGCGCCGCCGCGTGCGACAGCAGTCGCGACGCCGTGGGAGTCGGGAGGGCGTCGCGATCGTGCAGGACCCCGTCGCAGAGGGCGCCGAACACGCCAGGGGCAGGCGGGGCGCCGTCCTCCCAGAACCATCCGGCGCACCAGAGGTCGAGCACACGCGACCAGCGCTCCAGTGCAGAGCCCGGCGCGCGCAGCGCGGCGAGCGTCCGTTCCTTCGCCGCGACGGCGGCGGGCGAGTCGTCTGGTTCCGCCGCAAGGCGGAGGCGCGTGCGCACGACGTGCTCGAGTGCGGCGGAGAGGTCGAGGTCGCCGAAGAGCGGCAGCGCGCCGGGGCGTCTCTGCGCTCTCGGTCCGCGCGTCGGCTGGCGCAGGAGGTCCGCAGTGGCGGCGCCCACGAGGCTGTTCCCGGCCGTGAGGTGGTGGTCGAGGAACGTGAGGGGCCGGTCGGAGGCGAGCGTCGCCAGCCACAACGACAGCCGCGCGAGCTGGACGGCCGTCGGGTTGAGGTCGACGCCGAAGAGACATCGCTGGGCGATCTCGCGGCGCAGCCCCGCGCGGTCGGCCGCCGTCACGTCGCCGTGGTGCCAGGTCCCGTCGCGAATCAGGCTCGCCTCGGCCGCCGCGGCGAGATGGCGGCAGGCGGCCACGAGGAAGGCGCCGCTCCCCATCGCCGGATCGAGAATGCGCAGCCGGAGGATCTCGTCGGCCGTCCGGCCGCGGACGAGCGGTTCCAGCGTCCGGCGCACCAGGAAGGCCGTGACGGGCCGCGGCGTGTAGAACGTGCCGCTCGATTGCCGTCCGTCACGCGTCCGGATCAGGCTCCCTCCGGTGTCGACCGGCGCGTACTCGAGCACGCGTTCGTAGACGGCGCCGAGTTGTTCGACGTCGAGATCGCTGTACCGAATCCGCGCGCGCTCGCCTCCGGGTCCTCGGGTGGTGGCCAGCCGGACGATGGCGTCGCCCATGACCTCGTCGTCGATCCGCGTGTGGTCGAACGCCGAGGAATGGGCCGGTGAGAAGAGCCGGCCGTTGAACGGGGTGACCGTGAGGTCGCCGGTTCTGCAGCCGGCATGGGCCAGGCGGGAGATGGCGAGAATCGCCTCCCAGATCCCTCGGGAGCGGCGTCCGGTCAGGAGCGACGAGACAATGGCGTCAATCGTGTAGCGCTCGCGATAGACCGGATGCCAGACGGGCACCAGGCCGCGTGCCTCGGCGAAGAGAAGAAAGAGCACGCGGTAGACGACGGTGAGCGATTGCTCGAAGAGCGCGTCGGGACCGCGGCGCGAGCGGGCCGCGAGCGCGCGGAACAGGCCGGTGAGCGCGTCGAGCACGCCGGCGCCGAGCGACCGGCACACGGCCACGCCGTGCCTGGCCGACAGCTCCGCCGCGCGATCGAGGAGAGGCGGACTGGCGGCCATCGCCTCCGCCCGCCCGAGCGTCCAGAGCACCCCTCGAAGCTCGTCGTCGTGTGCCAGCAGCGCCAGCTCGAACTCGACGTAGCGGCGGCTCCACGTGTGCTGCGCGTCGACGAGGCGGAGGGCGGCGCCATTCGTGCAGAGGCACCAGCGCGCGTCGGCGCGGACGGCGTCGAGCACGACATCGCGCCACGCCTGCCCGAGCGGCATGTTCCACGGCAGCACGACCACCGGAACCGCTGCCGCCGGCGAGGCGACCGCCTCGACGACCGTGTCCACGCTCCGGTCGAGGCGTCGCCCGATCTCGAAGCCGAGAATGCGAAGCAGGGGAATGACGGCGACATCGGCAATCGCGCGCACCGCCGACGCCGGCCCGAGCGATGCGGCGCACCGATCCGACCAGCGGTCGAGCGCCCGGACGGCGGCGGCGGGCGGCGGGGTCGCCCCCGGCAGCGTCCGCAATTCGGATTCCGCGAAGCTTCGACTGATCAGGGGCCCGCGCAGGCCGACCATGGGTCACTCGAACGTCGCTGCCCAGATCAGATCGCAGGCGTCGGCCCGAAGCCGCTCCGACGCGCGCAGGCCGGCGAGACGCGCCTCCGATGCCGACAGCGCCCGATCGAGCAGCGCTGCCTGCGCGTCGGCGAGCCGCTCGCCGCGCCGGTCGAACAACCCGCGCTGCGTCCCCGAGGCCGACAGCCGCGCGTGACGGCTCCGCAACACCGCCATGACGCCGCGCTCGCGCTCCTGCCATCGCTCGAGCGCCGGGCGCAGCGTGGATTGCAGTGTTCCGAGGCGCTCGTCCCGGAATCGCGACAGCGCGTCCTGAAGGGCCGGGTGCAAAGGGTTCAGCGCCGCCCGCGCGAGTCCGGGCCGGCCGCGCACGCCCGGCAATTCGGCCGTCAGCGGCAGCAGCGACTCCCACACGAGTTCGCCCGCGCCGCTGAGGAAGGCGAGCCGCCACAGCCAGACGCCTCGTGGCGTTGTCGTCCCCAGACGCCGGCTCCTCACTCGCGCGACGACCGGCCGACTCGATGCGTCGGCGCGTGCCGGGTGGAATTCGAGCGTCCGTGCTCGTCGGATCCACGCCGCTTCCTGCCTCGCCTCCTGCCGAAGATCCACCGTCCCGACGCCGGGCGGAACGGCCAGCCGCTGCACGGCCCCGGGCGCAGGCCGGCCGGTCAGTGCCGCTTCGGCGATCGCCTGCTCGTCCGGGATGGCCGTGAACAGGCTGAGGGTGCCGTGGGACAGGTGGAGGCGGCGTGCGAGCCGTGCGAGCGTGATCTCTTCGCAGGTACCCGCCGCCACCAGATGCACGACGTGAACGCGGCGACGCTGGCCGATGCGATCGACACGTCCGGCGCGCTGCTCGAGCCGCAACGGCGTCCACGGGAGCTCGAGGTTGACGACCAGACGGCACCGCTGATGCAGATTCAGCCCCTCGCTTCCAGCATCGGTCGCGAGCAGGATCCGCGCCGGCCCGGCCGCAAACCGCTGCAGCGCGTCCGTCCGCTCGCGCGGCGTCAGGCCGCCGTGCAGTTCGGCGACGACGCCGTGGCCGATCGCCGTCGCGAGCTGCCTCAGCGTGTCGCGGTACTCCGTGAACACGATCGCCGGCTCACTCGTTCGCGAGAGCAGCCGGCAGAGCGCGGCGATCTTGCTCTCCCTCCGCGCGGCCGCCCGCGCGAGCCGCAGCAGCGCCTCGAGGCGGCAGCGCTCGTCGCCTGTATTCCCGAGGCCGGGCAGCGACAGCAGCGCGTCGGGCTGTTCGTCGTCTGCGCCAGTGTCGGCGTACGGGAGCCCGGGCTGAGTGTGGTCGGGCGCGCTGGCGCCGGTCAGGAGCGCGAGCCGGCGCTCGACCGACCGCGAGAGCGACCCGGCGCTGCTGCACGCTCGGCGCGCGAGCACGGACGCGACGAGCCTGGCCTTGCCCGTGGCGTCGCTCCAGACCAGCCGCGCGTACGCCATCAGCGCCTCGTGCATGGCGCGCTCGTCGGCGGTGGGCTGGACCCGGATGATCGGGGCGCGCCGCGAACCGGCGATGCCAACCTCGCTCCGGGTGCGCCGGAAGAGGATCAGCGGCTCGGCGCCGCCAGGATTGCCAAGACCGCACAACCGCGCGAACGCGGCCTCATCGCCCGAATGCGGTGTGGCGGTCAGCAGCGCGAGCGCCCGCGCGCGGTCGGCGAGCATCGCGGCGGCGGCCGCGCGGTCGGATCGGCCGGTCAGGTTGTGCGCTTCGTCGAAGACGAGGACATCCCACGTGAGCGTTTCGAGCGCCCTGAGGACTTCGGGCCGCTTGACGTAGTCGATCGACGTGACGACCACCTGCGACACGCCCCACGGGTTCACCTCCGCCGGCAGTTGCGCCGTCAGGCGGGCGATGCCGGCGCTGTCGAGAATCGAGCCGTCCAGGCCGAAGCGGTCGCGCAGTTCGTCCCGCCACTGACTGCGAAGACCGGCCGGCGCGATCACCAGGGCTCTCGCGTCGGGACGGCGGGCGAGCGTCTCGGCGATCATCAGGCCTGCCTGAATCGTCTTGCCGAGTCCGACGGCATCGGCGAGCAGGAATCGGCACCCATCGCCCCGCGTGAGCGCAAGCGCCGGCTCCAGTTGAAACGGCAGCACCTCCAGGACGGCGCGGGCGGCCGTGCGCAGCGACGTCCAGGCCGGGCACGCCTCCGCGAGCGTCTGTCGCGCGACGGCCCGCCAGCGCGCCGGCGCGACCACGCGCGGCGTGGGAGAGGACGGAAGGCGACTGACCGGCTCGTACGGCAAGAGGAAGCGCGCCCGCACGGCCCGGTTGTCCGCGTCGTATCCCGTCGCCTCCACGAGGGCGGCGCCGCCGTCGCCCACGTAACGGACGACCCGCCACCGCTGACCGCGAATCCGCACGAGCTCTCCGCACCGAAGCGGGGTCGGCATGCGCCGGGCGTGTGCAGGAGGCGTTCCCGGCGTGGAACGGCCGAAATATCGGGGCTTTCGCTGAGGCGCCTGGGAAAACTGCCAACTCCGGACGGCCGTGGGGCGGCAATTTCTGCAGCCGGTAGCTGGTAGCCGGGGCCGCGAACCCTGAACCTGCTACTGGCTACCGGCTAGCCGCGCGACCGTCGCCCCCAGATGGGCGTCCGGCGCGTCCCAGAACTGCTCGACGAGCGGATGACGGTCGAGCGCCTGCTGGACGATGCCGCGCTGGATTCCCTTGCCGCGGCCATGGATCAGGCGAATCTCGTGGAGGCCCGCTGCATGGGCGGCGGTGACGTACTCCTCCACGACGGACCGGACGTCGCGGGGGGCGAAGGCGTGCAGATCGAGCGTTCCTTCGATGGGGATCCGGTGGGTCATGCCAATGGCAACTCCCAACTCCCAAACTCCCAACTCCCAATGCGTTGGGCGTTGGGCGTTACTTCCCGCCGTCGTACGACGCCGTCACGACCGTCTTGATGCCGCCTCTGACGGCGAAGTCGCCGACCACGGTCATCCGCCGCGGCTGGCATGCCGCCACCAGGTCGTCGAGGATCTGGTTGGTGACCGCCTCGTAGAAGATGCCCCGGCTGCGGAACTCGATCATGTAGTACTTCAACGACTTCAGCTCGATGCAGCGGTCGCCGGGGACGTAGGTGATGCGGATCTCGCCGAAATCGGGGAGCCCGGTCTTGGGGCAGACGGAAGTGAACTCGGGACAGGAGATGGCAATTTCGAAATCGCGCCCCCGACGAGGGTTCGGAAATGTCTCAATCACCGCGGCGCTTGACATGACGAAAAATTCTAGCACCAGGGCCGGAAATCGCCGGTTCGTGCCGTGCGTTTCGCGTGTCGAGCCATAAGTAAGTGTTACCGAGCGGCGCATCGTCGCGCCATTAATGGTGTTACCGAAGGTGCAGGGGTTTTGAGAGGCGGGGGCGCGGAG
>Ga0156279_141_pt1 | contig 16392 bp, 15 predicted proteins | sample RifCSPlowO2_12_FD_107928 | JGI IMG/M metagenome (GOLD analysis project Ga0156279, IMG submission 107928) | Acidobacteria bacterium RIFCSPLOWO2_12_FULL_68_19 | reverse complement strand
GCCGATCACGCCATCGCCGGCGCCGCGACGTTCGACCAGTCGAACTCGTAGAAGATCCAGTTCGAGTTCTCGGCGCCAATCGAGATGCCGTTCGCGCTCGCCCGGTACGAACCCCGCCCGCATTGCCCCTTCTTCCAGATGAATCCGTCCGGAAGATCGACGTTGGCCAGGTGCTCCTCCCCGCTCACCGGATTCGTGAAAGCGCCGCCGCGCGCCTCGGCGATGCCCTCGGCCTGGAACGTGCTCTTGCGTCCCTCGCCGCCGATCGTGATCCGGGCCTTCTGCAGACCCACGACCTCGTAGGTCGCTCCCAGCACCTCCCACGGCAGTCCGCCCGCCTTGCCGGTGAAGATCTGCGCGAGCATCTCGATCTGTCCGTCCGTGGTCGACGGATCGACGATGAACACCGCCTTGCCGTTGCCTTCGTGAATGGCCTTGGGCCAGTCGAAGATACCGGCGCACTTCACGCCGGACAAGTCAATGTTCCCGGCCCTTCCCTCGAGGATGTGACACCCCACGAAGGCGCGGCAACTGCCGTCCTTCGAGTTCGGAAACCCGCCGAAGTTGCAGCCGCAACCGAAGTCGCAGTTGCAGAACTCGTACCCGCGCCCGCGCATCTCCCATCGAACCGCCGGAGCTGTAGCCATGACGAGACCTCCTTCCAGCCGATGCTCACGATGTGCGACGGCGGCAGCCTACTACGACCGTGGCTGCGGCACAATCCGAAGATACGGCCTCGGCGCCGTCCACCCTTGGGGGTAGACCTTCTTCGCCTCCTCGTCGGATACCGAGCCGGCGATGATCACGTCCTCGCCACGCTTCCAGTTCACCGGCGTCGCCACCTTGTGCTTCGCCGTCAGCTGGATCGAGTCGATCACCCGGAGCACTTCGTCGAAGTTGCGCCCCGTCGTCATCGGATAGGCGATGATGAGCTTGATCTTCTTGTCGGGTCCGACCACGAAGACGTTGCGCACGGTCTGGTTGTCGGCCGGCGTCCGTCCCTCGGACGTTTCCCCGGAATCGGCCGGCAGCATGCCGTATCGCTTCGAGACCTCCAGCGACGGGTCGCCGATGAGCGGATAGTTGAGTGCGTGGCCCTGGGTCTCCTTGATGTCGTTCGCCCACCGCCTGTGGCTGTCGACCGGATCGACGCTGAGGCCGATGATCTTGACGTTGCGCTTGTCGAACTCGGGCTTCAGCTTGGCCATGTAGCCCAGCTCGGTCGTGCACACGGGCGTGAAGTCCTTCGGGTGCGAGAACAACACCGCCCACGAGTCGCCGATCCACTGATGGAAGCGAATGCGGCCGTCTGTGGTGTCGGCCTCGAAGTCAGGCGCGGTTTCGCCAATTCGAAGAGTCATTGCAACCCCCTCCTTGAGTCTACGGATCATACTGTGAGTCGCGGCCCGAGCCCGCCATCGCGGGGTCAGACCCGGGGTCAGACCCCTGTGGCTCAGAAGCGCCAGCGGACGCCGGCATTGACGGTCCGGCCCTCGAGCGGCGCCCAGGCGTCGACCGTCCAGCGTCGGTCGGCCCCGCGAACCGGCTTGACGAGCGGGTGCTCCCGCGTCTGGCGCACGTCGCCCATGTTCTCGATGTTCACGTACACGCGCGAGCCGCCAACGGCCCAGTCGATGAGCCCCCCGTAGAGGACGTGCGGGAAGCCGGCCCGCCTGAACGGGTTGTCGTCGAGCGCCTGGCGACCGGTGTAGAAGACCTCGACGCCGATCCGGGCGGGACCGACCTGCTTCAGCAGATCGAAGGTCGCCGCATGCCGCGGGTTGAGCGGCACCTCGCGCCGCCGGCCACCGCCCGGCGCGGGCTCGGTGGACCAGAGATACATGTGCGTGGCGATGACGTCGAACCCCTCCCGGTGGAACCGCGCGAAGAACTCGGTCCCCCGCGTGAGGGTCCTGCCCTCCGCGTTCACGACCGCCACGGGTACGTCGGTGAGGCCGCTGTCCTGCACCGCCAGGGCGTCGCGAACGCGCGAATAGAACACCGTCGCAGTCGCTTCGAGCGGCGCCCTCGCCCACGTGAGGTCGGCCGACACGCTGTCGGCGCGCTCGGCGTGCAGCGCCCCGAGCGGCGCCACGTGGGTCAGGCCGATCGCCTCGGTCTCCTCGGTGAACGGCGTCGGCGCGAAGTAGCCGCGGCCGGCCGAGAGGCGCAGGCTCCACGCCGCCGCCGGACGGACGAGCGCCGAGATGCGGGGGCTGAGGAAGGCGCCGAACTCGCTGTGGGCGTCGAGGCGCGCGCTGCCCGACACGGTGAAGCGCCGCAGCGGACGGAACTCGTCCTGGGCGAACACGCCCGGCACGACGTGTGTGTAGTCGAACCGCGGCAGCTGGCGCGCGCGGTACCGGTCGCTCTGGACCGCTCCGCCGGCGACCCACGTGTGCCGGCCCGCCGTCCCGGTCATGGACGCCTCGCCGAACAGCGTCTGATGCTCGTCCTCTTCGAGATCGGCGCCGAACGTGCGGGTGTGGCGCTGAAGGGTGGCGCTGCCACGGGTCGAGAGCACGCGCCCGCCGGCGGTCGTCGCGCGCCAGACGGCGCCGCCGTCCACGCGCGTCGTGTCGAGGTCTTCGGCGAACGGCCGGCCGTCCGGCGCCTGGCGGCCAGGCGTGGTGCCGCCGCGCCGCTCCTCCCCCATCGCTCCGAGCGCCACGAGCAGCGAACGGCCCGTGCCGTCGCTCCAGAAGAAACGCGGCCGTGCAGCGACCCGCCGGTACGTGGGCAGGTCGGTCCAGCCGTCCTCGTCGAGATCCGACCGCTGCTGCTCGTGGACACCGCCGACGAAGGTGTAACCCCAGCGCTCGCCGAGCGGACCCGCCAGCCAGTTCACCAGGTCGGTCCCCCCGTGGCTGGTGCCGTTGACGAGAATCTCGCGCTCGCGTCCCTTTGCCGGCGGCCGGCGCGACACGAGGTTGACGACGCCGCCGATCGCCGACATGCCGTAGAGGGCCGACGCGACGCCCTTGATCACCTCGACCTGGCCGAGATCCATCGGTGGAATCTGGAGCAGCCCGATCGATCCGGTCTGTCCCCCGTAGAGCGGCAGGCCGTCCGCCAGGATCTGCGTGTAGCGTCCGCGCAGTCCCTGGATTCGAACAGTGGCGCCGCCGAGCGAGGGAGAGGTCGTCTGCACCCGCAGCCCGTTCGTCTCGTTGAGGAGCATCGAGACGTCGCCCGGCGTCATCATGATCTTTTCCTGGACCTCCTCGCCCGGGACGACTTCGACGCGCATCGGCTGGTCCTCCAGGCGCGTCTCGGTACGCGTCGCCGTGACGACCACTTCTTCCTCGAAGCTGGGACGCTCTTCCAGGTCGACGAGCACCCGCTGCGCCTGCCCGGCGGCGACGGTCACCGCGGACGTGAGCGGCGCGAACCCCTCTTTCACCACGGTAATGTCGACGGTTCCGGGCCGCACCGGCGCCGCCACCACGCCGTCCGGGCCGGTCCTGTACGTCACGCCGTCGATCACCACGTCCGCGTCGGGGACCGGGGCGTCATCGGCGCGCACCTCGACACGCACCGTCGTCGGCGCCTGTAGGGCGAGAACAGAATGGGCGTGGAGTACGAGCAGCAAGAAGAGCACTCGAGAAGATCTCATCGAAGGCCCGCGTCGGGCTGAGGCCCGCCGCCATTTACGTCATGGACCCTGCGCGAATCACCACGCACGTCACGGTGTCGCCGCAGGCGGCAGGAACGCTGCGGTGACCGGGGTGCCGGTCAGCACGACGCCGGTCATGAGGTTGTTCGCGACTCCCGCGACGGCCGTGCACTCCTCCGGCCTTCCATGCGTCCGCGAGAGGTCGCCCCTCACGGCCGCGAGCACGGCGGCAGCAGCCAGCAACATCCGAATATGGATGGGTCCGGCATGCTCGGGCGGCACTACCGCGCCCCAATCGGCGGCACGACTCGTATCTCGATCGCCAGGGAATCGTCCTCGGTATCGCCGTAGGCGTCCACGACGACACTCAGGCCCGTTTTCAGCTCGGCGGGCGGGATCTTCTTCTTGTCGCGCGTAATCACGGTCTGTTTGTCGAGCCGAACCGAGATCGTCTTCCCCTCCCGGTTCTTCACCTGCAGCGTGGAGTTCTGGTGCCTGGCCACCGTTCCGATGATGCGAAATTCATCGTGCGCGAAGGTTGACGCAGATCCTGGTGCGACCATCGCGAGCACCGCGATGATCAGAACTTGTCGCATGACAGCCGCTCCTTGTGTCAGTGGTCCGCGGTGATCGTGTCGAGCGCCCTGATCTCACGCCTCTGACGCGTACCGTCGTACCGGAACTGATGGGCGCTCGTGTAGAACCCCGCCGTATTCAGCCGGATCGTAATCGTCTCGCCTCCGGGATTCTCCCAGTACCAGCCGTGGATACCGGTGAAGGGCGCCACGAAACTGCCAGCGGCCCGTCGGCGCGCCGCGGTGTCGAATGACTGCGCTGCGTCGGGGGGCGCCCCTTCCGGATCGCCGTGGAAATCATGGACGACGTCACCGCCCGCCGTCCACGAAAACAGCATCGTCGCGTCCTTGGCGAGATGGTACTTGAACTCCATGTACTCGTACGGCCCCAGCACGATTTCCCTGGAATCGAACTTGTACTCGCCGGGGTACAGCGCCACGGCGCCCATGGGGACCGGCGCGAGGGCGTCGCCTTCCGGCGGTGGAATCGGCGCCAACGCCGGCGCTGACAGCGCGGTCAGGCCGAACGCCCTGCCGGTCCCGAGCGGATCGACGCCGTACTCGGCAGGGAGGACGACCGCCACGAGCACGGCCGACGCCACGACGAACGCCCACGCGATAGCCGTCCACAAGGCGCGTACCGACACCGCCTCCCCCGAGGGGGGGCTCTCTCCATCCTGTGTCGTACGTGGCATGGTCATCCTCCTACGGCCTCGGCGCGGACGTCAGCCGCGTCACAGCCGTCGGACGCACGGCGCCCTTGGGGTCCACGGTCCAATCGGTGACGGTCCCGTCGGCAAAGCGCTGGCGCAGGGTCCAGACGATCCGATCGCCCTGACGCGGATTCCGCGCGACGAACCCGACCTCGATGAACTCTCCGGGCTTCACCTCGACGTGCCAGGCCATCGCGACGATGCGGTCGTCCCGGCGCTTCAGCTCGTGCTTCCATCCCGCCGGCGCCTGCACGACCTCGACGATGACGCCCTCCGGCACGTCGAGCTCGGCGCCCGTCGTGGTCACATTGCCCTCGGTCGGGATGCGGACCGTGTACCGCTCGGTGGCGCCGTGCGTGGACGCGCGGGGCGTGATGCTCACGTGCGCGTGCGCTGTGACGGGGAGCAGCAGCGCGAGCACGCCGGCGCCGCACCATCGAGCCAGCCAAGGGCTGGCCCTTGATATCCCGATGTGTGTGGGATTTCGCCCTTGGCTGGTCGACAGTCTCTGCTTGGCGCGCTCCGCGCGCCCAGGGCCGCTATGCGGACCGGCAACGAGTACAGAATTCGCGCTTGGGGCCGTATAGCGGTCCAATGTCGTCGTCATGATTCCTCCTCTGCAATAGAGTGTCGAAGCACAGAGCCGTCCCGGATGCGTCATGTCGCGTCCGGCGCCGGCCTCAGCGGGCCAGGTGCCCTGTCAGGCCGGTCGGCCGCCACGCCGGGCGCCGCCTGCGCGCCCTCATGCCGTACGAGCCCCAGCGGGCGTGCGTAGCGCAGGTACATGGTCGGGACCACCACCATGTTCAGCAGCGTCGACGTCATCAGCCCGCAGAGAATCACGATGGCCATCGGGGTCTGAATCTCGCTGCCGGCCTTGCCGCCGCCGAAGGCCAGCGGAATCAGGGCCAGCCCGGCGGCGAGGGCGGTCATCAGGATCGGGATGAGACGTTCGCGGGCGCCTCGCTCGACGGCTTCCCGGAAATCGGCGACGCCTTCCTCCCGCATCAGGTGCTGGATGTGCGACACGAGCATGATGCCGTTGCGCGTGGCGATCCCAAACAGGGTGATGAACCCGATCATCGACGCCACGCTCAACACCCCGCCGGCCAGATACACGCCGGCCACGCCGCCGATGAGCGCGAGCGGCAGGTTGAGCATCACGAGGAGCGCGTCGCGCGGGCGGCCGAACGCGAGCACCAGCAGCATGAACACGCCGGCGATGACGCCGATCCCGAGCACGAGGAGGCGCCGCGACGCGCTCTGCTCGCTCTCGAACTGCCCCCCGTACTCGACGCGGTAGCCCGGCGGCATCGGCACCGTCCGGGCGACGGAGGCGCGCATGTCCTCGACCACGCTGCCGAGGTCCCGGCCCGCCACGTTGCTCGACACCACGATCCGGCGCTGGACGTTCTCGCGGAGGATCATGTTCGGGCCCCGTTCGCGGCGCACGTCGGCAAGCAGCCTGATCGGCACCGGCCCGCCGTTCGGGGTGTCGACCGGCAGGTCCGCGAGGCGCTCGAAATCGGCCTGCGCGGCGGGATCGAACTTGACCACGAGGTCGAAGGCGGTCGAACGATCGAAGATCCGCCCGACGACCGCGCCGGCGAGGCTCGTTTCGACGGCGTCGGCCACATCGTTCGGCCGCAGGCCGTAGCGGGCCATCGCCGGCCGGTTCAGGACGAAGCGCACGACCGGCACTTCCGTCTGCTGTTCCAGCGAGACGTCGACCGCGCCGGCAACGCCCATCATGGCGTCCCGCACCTGCTCGCCCAGGCGGCGCAGCGTCAGGAGATCGTCGCCGACGATCTTGACCGCGATGTTCGCCCGCGTGCCCGACAGCATGTGGTCGATCCGATGGGAGATCGGCTGCCCGATCGTCACATTCGTGCCCGGCAGGCCGGCAAACGCGCGCCGCAGCTCGGCCAGCAGCTCCTCGCGCGGCCGGCCGGTGTCGCGCAGGCCGACGTCGATTTCGGCCGCTTCAACGCCCTGCACGTGCTCGTCGTACTCTGCACGGCCGGTTCGGCGCGCGGTGGCCACGACTTCCGGCTGGGCCAGCAGGATCTGCTCCACGCGGCGGCCGATCTCATCGGACTTGGACAGAGACGTCCCCGGCAGCGTGTTCGCCTGGATGGTCAGCGTGCCTTCGTTGAATTCCGGCAGGAACGCCGTGCCCAGCCGCGTCATCGCCGCCACGGCGCCGACGAGCAGCACGGCGCAGACGCCGATGACCAGTCCCGGGTGATCGAGCGCCCGCGGCAGATCCCGGACGAAGCGGGCCTTGAGCGTCCGCGCCAGCCAGCCGTCGTGGCCGCGCAGGATCGAGCGCGCGCCGGGCAGGAACGCGTAGCTCAGCGCGGGGGTCACCACGATGGCCACGACCAGCGAGGCCATCAACGCCACGATGTACGCCACCGCCAGTGGCGCCAGGAGCCGCCCCTCCACACCGGACAGGCCGAAGATCGGGAGGAACACGAGCACGATGATGACGGTCGCAAACACGATCGACGTGCGGATCTCGAGCGTCGCATCACGGACCACCGCGGAGGTGGGCTGCTGCTCCGCCGGAGGCCTGGCCGCGTTCTCCCGCAGCCGGCGCACCACGTTCTCCACGTCGATAATCGCGTCGTCGACGAGCGCGCCGATCGCGATCGCCATGCCGCCGAGCGTCATCGTGTTGATCGTGGCGCCGAAGGCGCGCAGCACGAGCACCGCCGCGGCCAGCGACAGCGGGATGGCGGTCAGCGTGATCGCCGCCCCGCGCAGATTCGCGAGAAACAGGATGACGATCGCGACGACCAGCAGGCCGCCGTCGCGCAGGCCGTTGACGACGTTCTGCACCGCCACCTCGATGAAGTCCGACTGGCGGAAGATCCGGCGATCGATGGTCATCCCCTGCGGCAGGTCCTCCTGCAGGGCGTCGAGCTCGACATCCAGGCGCTCGGTCAGCGCGACCGTATTGGCGCCGGGCTGTTTCTGAACGCCGACGATGACGGCCGGGCGGCCGCTCCGCGATCCCTCGCCTCGCTTCAGGGCGGGCCCCTCGCGGACATCGGCGATGTCGCGCACGAGCACAGGGCGCTGGCCGCGCAGCGCCACGACCGTCTCGGCAATCTCCCCCGGGGTCCGCGCCCGTCCGATCGTCTGCAGCACGTACTCCTGCGGGCCCTCCATGTAGATGCCGGCGGACGTGTTCTGGCTCGCGCCCCGAACCGCCTCCAGCAGCTCCGTGACCGTGACGGTGTTCGCGCGAAGCCGGTCGGGATCCGCCACGACCTGGAACTGCCGTTCGGCGCCGCCGATCGGCGTCACCTGCGACACCCCCGCCACCCCGAGCAGACGCCGCCGCACGACGGTGTCGGCCACGGTCCGGAGCGCCAGCGGATCGTCGGCCTCCGACGAGATGGCGAAGAACAGGATCTCGCCCATGATGGACGAGATGGGCGCCAGGATCGGCCGCTCGACCTGCGGCGGCAGGCTCCCGCTCACGAGCGCCAGCTTCTCGGCGACGATCTGGCGCGCGAGGAAGATGTCGGTGCCCCAGTCGAACTCGACCCAGACGACGGCAATCCCGACCGCGGTCGCCGAGCGCACGCGGCGCACGTCGGAGGCGCCGTTGATCGCCGCCTCGATGGGAAACGTCACGAGCGTCTCCATCTCCTCGGGCGCCATCCCGCGGCCTTCGGCCAGGACCGTGACGGTGGGCGCGGTCAGGTCGGGGAACACATCGACCGGCATGGAGCGGGCGGTCCACGCGCCGGCTCCCGCCAGCAGGATCGACAGCGCAAGCACCATCCAGTGGTGGTCAATCGACCATTGAATCAGTGGTCTCATATGTACTGTCGTCTCATATGTACATAGCGTCCGGCTTCAGCCGGACCTCGTCCTCAGTGCACGTGCCCTTCTGCCGGCAGGCCGCCGGCCGCCGCCGCGAGCTGCACGTCGTACGCGCCACGCGTCACGACGCGCTCGCCCGGCGTGACACCGCTCGCCACGCCGACGAGCTCGCCGTCGCGTGACGCGATCTCGATGAACCGCCGCACGAACTGCTCGCCGCCGATCTGCACGAAGACATACGGCCGTCCGGCTTCCATGAGGACCGCCTCCTTCGGCACCGCGGGCACGCGCCGCCGCTCGCGCCCGTACAGCACCGCGGTCCCGCCCTGGCCGATCAGCAGCCGTTCGCCTGGGTTGATGACGTCCATCTGGAGCGGCAGGGCGCGCGTCGTCGCGTCGACGACGCCGGCATCGTACACATGGCGAGGCTCCAGCACGACCGGCTCCACCACGCCTGGGATCTCCAGTTCGACTCCCGCCACCTGCCGCGCCGTCGCCGCGTCGGCCGCCTGGACCTGCACCTCCAGCTCCACGCGATCGGTCCGCACGATCCTGAACAGCGGCGTGCCTTCCTCGTAGGCCGCTCCCAGGGTCGCGGACACCGCGGCCAGCCGTCCCGTAATGGGCGCCACGAGCGCAAACCGATTGCCGCTGGCGGTGCCGCCGCCGGTCCGCAGCGTCTCCTCCCACTGCGCGAGGCGGGCCTCCGCGGCGCGCAGACGCGTGTCCGCGATGGCGGTGGCACGACGTGCGTCCTCGACGCGCCGCGCAGGCACGGCGCGCTCGGCCAGCAGCCGTTCGGCGCGCGCCTGCTCGACGCGCGCCGCCTCGAGCGCCGCCTGCGCCTCGGCCACGTCGGCAGCCAACGTGGCCCGGTCGGCGCCCGCCGACAGCCGCGGCTCGATCCACGCAAGCGTCTGGCCCACGCGCACGCGGTCGCCGAGCGACGGCAACGCGGCGGCCGCGAGCCGGCCGGCCGCCGGCGCTGACACCACCGCCTCGCCGCCCGGCAGCGGGTGCACCGTGGCGGGTGCACGAATCGACGTGCGCACGTCGGTTTCCTGCACGAGCGCCGTGGCGAACCCATTGGTCCACTGAGGCTCTTTCAGGTAGGAGATCGCCGCCGCGCCTTCCTGCGGCTGCTGCTCGGCGCCGGCCAGGGCCGCTGGCTCATCGGCGAACACGGTGACCGCCCCGAGGTCGTGGCGATCCGACAGGTCGGGCGCCTCGACGATGAGCGCCCAGCGGTACCGGCCCGCGGGCGGGGCCGCACCCTCGACACGGAACACTCCGGGACGCGACGGCGGGTTCCCCTGCAGCACGACAGGAGCACCACCCGACTCCGGCGTGAACTCGAGATGCGGCCGGCCGGTGGTCATCGCCGAGAAGTCGCTGAGCCGCGTCAGGTGTACGGCGTACACCGCCGTCCGCCCTGCGACGAGCGGCGGGTACTCCATGAAGAGTTCGGTCTTCTCCGTCCACCCGGTCACGGCCACGGTGGGCAGCTCGGCGCCGGCGTCGCTCGGCGCGCCCGGCCTGGCGCAGCCGGTCACGCCGAGCGCGGCCACGAGCGCGGCCGCGAGCAGTTTCGTGCTCATAGTGGAATCTCCCAGCCGGTTGCGAATTCGATCTCGATTTCCGCCTGGCGCACCCCGAGATCGAGCGTCGTCTGACGGACGCGGGCGGAGGCGCCGAGACGGTACGCGTCGAGCAATTCGAGGATGCCTCGTTCGCCGGCGTCGTAGGCGACCTGCGCGATCCGCTCGATCTGCGCGGCGCTCTGCACCGCCTCCGCACGATAGCGGTCGGCTCCCGCGCGCCGCTGCAGGACAGCGTCACGCAGGGCCGCCACCTGACCACGCAGCACGGCGCGGAGCGAGGCCACGCCCGCTTCGGCGCGGGCCGCCTGCGCGGCCGCCAGCGCACGCTCGGGCCGGGCGCGGTCGAAGAGCGGGATCGTGGCATGCACCGCGACGACCGGCCCGCTGGCGCCTCCGCTCATCGTCAGGGCGCTCCCGACACCGCCGCTCGAGGCCGTCGAGGATTTCGTCCCCACGACGATCTCCGGCTCCGGCACGAGGCTTCGGCCGGCGGCGCGGGCAGCCAAGCGCGCCGCCTCCAGTTCGTGCCGGTACGCGACCAGGTCGCCGCGCGTGGACTCGGCCTGCTCGAGCAGCGCGTCGAGCGCCGGAACGGCCGGCGCGGATGCTGGGCGATCCACCGCCAGAATCTGCGACGGGTCGGTGCCCGCCGCGAAGAAGCCCGCGAGCGTCCCCTGGGCGCGCGCGCGCTCGGTGGCGGCGACGACGAGGTCTGCTTCGACGTCGAGCACCTCGCGCTCGGCCCGGAGCCGATCGAAGCCGGCCGCGTCGCCCTCGCCTTCCCGTTTCGCCAGCACCCCGCTCAGCTCGCGCAGGCGGTCCCGTGCCGCCGTCAGCTCGCGTTCCCGGGCCTGCGCGGCGAGCAGTTCCGCGAACGCCAGTCGCAGGTCGGCCCGCAGGCGGCGCACCTCGTCTTCGACTCGGCTCGAGCTGGCTGACACGAGCGCCGAGACCGCCTGCACGTCCAGGCGCCGCCGGCCGGTGATCGGCAGCGGCTGCGACACGGTGAGGTAATGCTCCGTCACGCCGGCGACCGACTGTCGATCCCAGTTCACGCGGGGATTCGGCCACCGGCCGGCCGCCAGGACGTCGACCCGTGCGATATCGACGAGGGCGCGGATAGCCGGCACGCGCGGGCTGTTCGTGGCCAGGCGGGCCAGCGCCTCGGACTCGGTGAGCATCAACGATTGCGCGCCGGCACCAGACGACGCAACGACGACGGCCAGGGCGGCCAGAGAAACCGCTCTACGCATAACACCTCGGCTGAAACGAAGGGACGACAGGAGGACGGCCAGCGAGCCGTCAGACCAGGACGGAATTAGGTGGGAGGGGCGCGAGACTCGGCGCGGCCAAGGTCGGGGGGGCCGTGGCTCCGCACGAGATCGGGCAGCCGGCGCGGGCCCGATGCGAGCGCCGGCGGCAGCGTAAAGCGCGCCGGCGGCAGCGCGGGGGTGGCGAACGCGGCCGCCGCGACCGCGACGAAGATCTGCAGCCGTGTCGTCTGCTCGGGCTCGTCCTGCGACCCGATCGCCGGTTGGTCCGTGGTCCCTCTGACGCCGGACGCTACGTACCCGCGTACGTGATGTCCGATGCTATCCGGGCCCTGCGGATGGCCGCCGAAATGCGCGTGGACGGCGGGCGCGTCGTGGTGATCGTCGTGGTGGTCGTCGAGGTGAGCATGCACCAGCGGTGCACACCACGCGCCCACCTGCAGGGCGGCACAGAGTCCCGCGGCGATCAGCCTACGTGCCACAGGGCGCATTGTTCCGGTTCGGTGCATGAGAGTCAAGACACCAGACGAGATCCTGCATTCCTGTCCAGAAAGCCCGGTATGTCAGAATGCGGGGGTCCCTATGCGAGCTCTGCCCTGGCTGTTCCTCGTCAGCGTCGCGCTGTTCATCAGCGGGATCGGATTCGTGATTGCCGGCGCCCGCGCGTCGAGGCAGGCGGCGCCGGCCGAGGAGGCCCCCGCCACCGCGCCGGTCGCCAGCGTCGCGCAGATCATGAACGGCATCGTCCAGCCGAATGCGCTCGTGATCTACAACGCCGTCGGCACCTTCGTCAGCGCCGCGGGGGTGAAGGAAGTGGCGCCCCAGACCGACGAGGAGTGGGCGGCCATCGGCACCAGCGCGGCGGCGCTGGTCGAATCGGGCAACCTGCTGCTCCTCGGCAGCCGGGTGGTCGACTCCGGGGATTGGATTACGATGACGCGGGCCTTCATGGACCGGTCGCAGATGGCGCTGCGGGCGGCCGGCGCGAAGGACACCGACGGCATCCTGGCCGCGGGGTCGGACATCAACGACACGTGTGACGCCTGCCATGCGAAGTATCAGCGCCAGTAAGGTCGTCGGTCTCGCGGCGGTCATGCTGCTCGCCGGCTTCGCCGCCGGTCTCGAGGCGCACGGGGTCGCCGGTAAGGACGCGGTGTTCCTGCAGGGGCTGCAGGGCCGCGCCATCGGCCCGCTGATGTATCTCGGCGCCAAGCACATGGTGACCGGCTACGACCACCTGCTCTTCCTGGTGGGGGTCATCTTCTTTCTGTACCGCCTCCGCGACGTCCTCCTCTACGTGAGCCTGTTCACGCTCGGCCACAGCCTCACGCTGCTGGCCGGGGTGCTGGGCGGCATTCACGCCAATCCGTACATCATCGACGCGATCATCGGCTTCTCCGTGGTGTACAAGGCGTTCGAGAACATGGACGGCTTCACGCGGTTCGTCGGCGTCCAGCCCGACACCCGGCTCGCGGTGCTCGTCTTCGGCCTCTTCCACGGCTTCGGCCTCGCGACCAAGCTCCAGGAGTTCACCCTCGCCCCCACCGGGCTCGTCGCCAACATCGTGAGCTTCAACGTGGGCGTCGAGATCGGACAGGGGCTGGCGCTGACCGGCATCCTGATCGCGTTGACCTACTGGCGCACGCGGAGCGGCTTCCTGCACTACGCCTTCGCCGCCAATGCCGCCGTGATGGCGTGTGGATTCCTGCTCATCGGCTACCAGCTCTCCGGCTATTTCCTGGCGGTGTGACGGCATGGCTGACAACAGAGAATCGCTCTCGAGGATCCGGCATCGCACCGCGGCCGCCGCCGGCGCCGCGCTGCTCGTCGCGGGATTGATCCTCGTGATGTTCGTGCTGCCGGCGGAATTCGGCGTCGACCCGCTCGGCACGGGCGCGAAGATGGGGCTGCTGGATCTCGGCCTCACGGGGCAGCAGGTGGAGGCGATCGAGCAGGCGGCCGCCAGCGGCGCCGGACAGGCGGCGCTCATCGTTCCCAAGGAACGCGCCTTCCACACCGAGACCGTGGAGTTCACGGTGGGGCCGCGCGAGGGGATGGAGTACAAGTACCGGCTCGACAAGGGCGAGGCGCTGCTCTACTCGTGGCGCACGCCGACGCCGGTCGCCTACGAGTTCCACGCCGAACCGGACGGCGCGCCGCGCGGCTACGCGCAGACCTACGAGAAAGCGCAGGCGAGCGAGGCGTCCGGCACGCTGACGGCGCCCTTTTCAGGCATTCACGGCTGGTACTGGGAAAATCTCAGCGACCAGGCGATCACCGTCACGCTGGCGACGGCCGGCTATTACAACATGTCACACGAGTTCCGCGCGGGCGCGCCGGTGAAGAACAAGATGTTCTCTGGTAAATAAGCCGGACGACGATCCCGTAGATAGCAGGAGATGCACGCTCCGTTCCGACGTCTGGACCGCTATGTGGGCCGGTACGCGAATTTCGTACTCGTTAGGTCCGCCCGCATAGCGGTTTCGGTCGTCGTCGCCGGTGCAATGCTCGCCGCGGCCACGCCACCGGGTGCAGCCGCCCAACAGGCCGCCTCGACAATCCCGCAACTGACCGTCGGCCGGCCGCTCGAAAACGCGCGGCCGGTCCTCGACGGCCGTGTCGATGAACCGCTCTGGCAGCAGGTGCCGCCGTTCAGCGCGTTCGTGCAGCAGGAGCCGGACGAGGGCGCGCCGGCCACCGAGCGGACGGAGGTTCGATTCCTGCTCGACCGGCAGACCCTCTACATCGCCGTCATCTGCTTCGACTCGAGTCCCGACGACATCGTCGTCAGCCAGAGCCGCCGCGACGCCGATCTCGACGACACCGATTCGATCCAGGTCCTGCTCGACACCTTCAACGACGGCCAGAATGCGTTCATCTTCGGCACCAACCCGTTCGGGATCGAGTACGACGGCCAGGTGATGGCGGAGGGCCAGGCCGGGCAGAGCAACCGGGGCGGCTTCAACCTGAACTGGGACGCCGACTGGATCGTGCGGACGCAGATGACCGAGCGCGGCTGGGAGGCGGAGTTCGCGATCCCGCTCAAGACGCTGCGGTACAGCCCCGGGCAGGAGCGGACCTGGGGCGTCAACGTCCTCCGGAACATCCGCCGCAAGAACGAGCAGGTGTTCCTCTCGCCGGTGCCGCGCGGCTACAGCCTGCACCGCGTGTCGGTGGCCGGCAAGCTGGGCGGCCTGGCCCTGCCGGCGCGCCGCGACGTGAAGCTGCTGCCGTTCGTCTCCGGCGCGGTCAACGACGAGAAGAGCCTCCGGACCGACACGGTCAGCCGCACCGGCGACGTCGGGATCGACGTCAAGTGGGGCGTGCGCGCGGATCTGACGCTCGATCTGACGGTGAACACCGACTTCGCGCAGGTCGAGGCCGACGAGCAGCAGGTGAACCTCACGCGCTTTCCGCTCTTCTTTCCCGAGAAGCGCCCGTTCTTCCTGGAAAACGCGCAGCTCTTCGAGCTCGGCCAGCCCCGGTCCATCGACCTGTTCTTCTCGCGGCGCATCGGCCTCTCCGCCGCGGGGGAACCGATCGACATCCTCGCGGGCGGGCGCCTCAGCGGCAAGCTGGGCGGCTTCAACGTCGGGCTGCTGAACATGCAGACCGACAGCGCCGTGAACGAGCGGACCGGCCGGACGCTCGCGCCGGCCAACAACTTCACCGTCCTGCGGCTCCAGCGGGAAGTCGGACGGTCGACGTTCGGCGCGATGTTCGTGGGCCGGCAGGGTGTCGGCGACCGCGCGCCCGCCGGCGACTACAATCGCGCCTACGGGCTCGATCTCGGCTGGCAGGCCTCGACCAACGGGCGGTACACGGCGTTTCTGGCGCGCACGGAGTCGCCCGCGAGCAAGGGTGGCACCGACTACGCGGGCGGCACGTCCTACACCTATACGAACGACGTGTGGACCGGAGGCACCGGCTACACGCAGGTCGGCGAGCGGTTCAATCCGGAGGTCGGCTTCCTGCGGCGGCGAGGCTATCGCAGCGTCGAAGGCCGCACCAATCTCCGGTATCAACCAAAACAGTGGCCCTGGATCCGCCGCATTCAACCGCACGCGAACTTCACCGCCTACCTCGACCTCCAGAACCGCCTGGAGAGCTCCCAGGGGCACTGGCACTTCTTCGACATCCAGACGCTCTCGGGCTCGCGCTTCGGCTACGTGTTCATCACCGGACAGGACCGCCCGCGGCGTCCCTTCACCATCTACCAGGACGTCACGGGGCGGCGCGTCGTCGTGCCCGCGGGTGAGTACGCGTGGACCTACGGCGAGTTCGAGGGGCACACGGATCTGAGCGACCCCATCAGCGCGACGCTGGCGCACAAGGTCGGCGCCTATTACGACGGCGACTACCACGGCTGGGATCTGACGGTGGGGCTCCGCGCCGGGGCACGGCTGCTGTCGGAGCTCGGCTGGAAACGTGACGACATCACGCTCGCGGGCGGCCGATTCCGAAACGACCTGGTGCCGATGAAGGTCAGCTACGCCTTTACGAGCCTGGCCAGCCTGCAGGGGCTCATCCAGTACAACAAACAGGCGTCGAGCCTGTCGTCGAACATCAGGCTGGCGCTGCTCAACCGGAGCGGCACCGGCTTCTTCCTCGTCTACAACGACCGGCGCGACACGTCGCCGTTCACCCCCGACGAGCTGCTCGGGCGGTCCTTCATCGTCAAGTACACGCGCCTGCTGGACTACTGAGCGCCGCCTCTCGTTTGCGGAAGCGGGCGATCTCGCCCCAAGGCAGATCGCGCCTCAGGCTCTCGCTGGG
>Ga0156279_132_pt1 | contig 16405 bp, 15 predicted proteins | sample RifCSPlowO2_12_FD_107928 | JGI IMG/M metagenome (GOLD analysis project Ga0156279, IMG submission 107928) | Acidobacteria bacterium RIFCSPLOWO2_12_FULL_68_19 | reverse complement strand
GGATTCATCCCGCGGTGGTACGTCTTCCTGCAGCCGGTCGGCTTCGCCATCTACATGATTGCGGCCGTCGCGGAGACCAATCGCGCGCCGTTCGACTTCCCGGAGGCGGAGCAGGAGCTGGTGGCCGGCTACAGCACCGAGTACAGCTCCGTGCGCTTCGCGCTCTTTCCGCAGGCGGAGTACATCAACATGACGACGGCCGCGGCCGTGGCGACCGACCTGTTCCTGGGCGGCTGGCACGGGCCGTTCCTGCCGCCCGAATACGGCTGGATCTGGTTCCTGGTGAAGGTCGCGGCGATTCTCTTCGCCTACATCTGGGTGCGCTGGACCGTGCCGCGGTACCGGTACGACCAGCTGATGCAGTTCGGGTGGAAGTGGCTGTTTCCCGCCGCGGTGATCAACCTGATCGTGACGGCGGCGCTGGTGCTGTACCTGGATGCCTGAGACGATCGCCTTCTACGTGTTCTCCGCGATCGCGATCGGCGCCTCGGCGCTCGTCATCGGACAGCGGAATCCGATGCACAGCGTGCTGCTGCTCATCGCCTCGTTCGGCGCGCTCGCGGGGCTCTACATCCAGCTCGACGCGCCGTTCGTGGCGGTGGCGCAGATCATCATCTACGCGGGCGCCATCATGGTCCTCTTCCTCTTCGTCGTCATGCTGCTGAACGCGCCGCAGGAGGACGCGGCGGAGTGGGACCGGACGCATCCGCTCCGGCAGGGGGTCCTGGCCCGGTTCGGGAGCCTCCTCGCGCTGCTCCTCGTCGTCGAGCTCGTCTGGGCGCTCCTCGGCACGAGCGACGTCGACAGGCCGGTCGGGGAGCAGGCTGGCGCGGCCGGCTCGGTGCGGGCGCTCGGCAAGGTGCTCTTCACCGAGTATGTCTTCCCCTTCGAGGCCACTTCGGTGCTGATTCTCGTGGCGATGGTCGGCGCGGTCGTCCTGGCGCGGCGGGAGAGCGACGAGTCGTGATTCCGCTGGGACACTACCTGTTCGTATCGGCCGTGCTCTTTGCCATCGGTACCGCCGGCGTCTTTCTGCGGCGCAACCTGATCACGATCCTGCTGTCGATCGAGATCATGCTCAACGCCGTCAACCTGACCTTTGTCGCCTTCGGCCGCCAACTGGGCGGCTTCGACGGCCAGATCATCGTGTTCTTCGTCATGACCGTGGCCGCGGCGGAAGCCGCGGTCGGCCTGGCGATCGTGATTGCCCTGTACCGGCACCGGGAATCGCTCAACCCGGACGCCTTCACGGCGCTGAAGTGGTGAGCGTGTGCTCGCGCTGATTCCCCTCTTCCCGCTGCTCGGGTTCCTGACGAACGCCTCGCTCGGGCGGCGGCTCCCCAAGACCGTGTCCGGAGCCGTCGCCTCGGCGGTGATGGTGGCGTCGTTCGCCGTGTCCGTGATGACGGTGCTGGATCTGGCCGGCTCGCCCCCCGACGCCAGGGCGATCGAGCAGGTGGTCTACACGTGGATCGCGTCGGGCGACTTCGTGCTCGACGTGACGCTCCGGGTCGATCCGCTGGCCGCCGTGATGATCCTGATTGTCTCGGGCATCGGCGCGCTGATCCACATCTACTCGACGGCGTACATGCAGGAGGAGCCCGACGGCGAGTACGCGCGCTACTTCTCGTACCTGAACCTGTTCGCCGCGTTCATGCTCGTGCTGGTGCTCGGCGCCAATTTCCTGGTGCTCTTCGTCGGCTGGGAGGGCGTCGGGCTCTGCTCCTATCTGCTGATCGGATTCTGGTTCAAGAAGAAGTCGGCCGCCGACGCCGGCAAGAAGGCGTTTGTCGTCAACCGCATCGGCGACTATGCCTTCATCCTGGGCGTGCTCTTTCTCTTCGTCCAGTTCGGCACGCTCGACTTCCAGCGTCTCGCGGGGATGGCGGCCGCGTTGCCGCCGGAGGAGGGTGTCTTCGGCGCGCTGTCGCTGGCGACGCTGCTGCTGTTTGTCGGCGCCACGGGCAAGTCGGCCCAGATTCCGCTCTACGTCTGGCTGCCGGATGCGATGGAAGGTCCCACGCCGGTCTCGGCGCTCATCCACGCCGCCACGATGGTGACCGCCGGCGTCTACATGATCGGCCGCAACGCCGTGCTCTTCAGCCACGCCCCCGAGACGATGACGATCGTGGCCGTGGTGGGGGCGCTGACGGCGCTGATGGCCGCGACGATCGGGCTCGTGCAGAACGACATCAAGCGCGTGCTCGCGTACTCGACCGTGTCCCAGCTCGGCCTCATGTTCCTGGCGATGGGGGTCGGCGCCTTCGGCGCGGGCATCTTCCACCTGTACACGCACGCCTTCTTCAAGGCGCTGCTCTTCCTCGGATCGGGCGCCGTGATCCATGCGCTCCACGGCGAGCAGGACATCCGCAACATGGGCGGCCTGAAGCGTGACCTGCCGGTCACGTACTGGACGTTCCTCGTGGGCGCGCTCGCCATCGCCGGCGTGCCGTTGCTCTCCGGCTTCTTCAGCAAGGACGAGATCCTGTACGAAACGTTCCGGGAGGGACACACGGTCCTGTGGCTGGTGGCGGCGGTCACCTCGCTCCTGACCGCCACCTACATGTTCCGCCTCGTCTTCCTCACGTTTCACGGCGAAGGGCCCAACCCCGCACCGTCGCACCCCGCACCGTCGCACCCCGCACCGTCGCACCTCGCACCGTCGCACCTCGCACCGTCGCACCTCGCACCGTCGGACGCACCGTCGCACCCTCGCACCGTCGCACCGTCGCACCTGCACGACGCTCCCCCCGCCATGGCGCTCGTCCTCGTGGTCCTCGCGGTCGGGTCGGCCGTCGCCGGCTACATCGGCATGCCGCACGGGCTGGGCGGCGACAACCAGCTTGCGGCGTGGCTGGCGCCGTCGTTCGAGCCGCCTGCCGGCGCCCGGCCAGCGGAAGCGGAGGCCGGTCCCGAGGGGGCACTGGAGCTGACGCTGATGGGCGTCTCCAGCGCGATCGCCGTTGGCGGGATCCTGCTGGCGTCGTATTTCTGGCTGCGGCGGAGGGAACTCGGGGCGGCGCTCGCCCGGCGCTACGCCGGCGTGTACGCGCTGCTGCTGAACAAGTACTACGTCGACGAGGTGTACGACGCGGCGGTGGTCCATCCGATCCAGCGCGGGTCGGAGCGCGGGCTCTGGCGCGGCTTCGACGTCTCCGTTGTCGACGGCGCCGTGAACGGCGTCGGCGCGATCGTGGCGGAAGGCTCGGCCATCCTGCGGCGGCTGCAGACAGGATCGGTGCGCGCCTATGCGAGCTCGGTCTTGATCGGCGTCGTGGTGATTCTCGGGTATTACCTGTGGCGATAAGGAACACCCCCACGGGCCACAGAGGCACGGAGACACAGAGATCAAGTGATTCCTCCGTGTCTCTGTGTCTCTGTGGCCTGCCGGGATCGGAACGATGCTGACGCTCTCCTGGGTGCTCCCGCTCGCCGGGGCGCTCCTCCTGCTCGTCGTCGGCAACGCCAATGGCCGCCGCGACGCCGCGATCCGCTGGATCGCGCTCCTCGTCTCGATCGGCGTGTTCGCCGTGACGCTGGCGATCTGGGCCGGCTTCGACGGCCCCTCGCCGGCGTTCCAGTTCGTCGAGCGGTACCCATGGATCCCCGCGTTCGGCATCGACTACTACGTGGGCGTGGACGGGGTGAGCCTGCTGCTCGTGGTGCTCACGGCGTTCCTGACGCCGATCGCGCTGCTCTCCTCGTGGGGGTCGATCGAGCGCAAGGTGAAGGAATTCTCGATCTTCATGCTGGCGCTCGAAGCGGCGATGATCGGCGTCTTCATCTCGCTCGACCTCTTCCTGTTCTACGTGTTCTGGGACGCGATGCTCGTGCCGATGTACTTCCTGATCGGCATCTGGGGCTACGATCAGCGGATCTACGCCGCCGTCAAGTTCATGCTGTACACGATGGCCGGAAGCGTCCTGATGCTGGTCGCGATCCTCGGCCTCGCCTCTCTCCACAACGCCGCGACCGGGGCGTACAGCTTCGACCTGCTCCGGCTCTATTCGCTCGACATCGCCCCATCGACGCAGATGTGGTTCTTCCTCGCCTTCACGGTGGCGTTTGCGATCAAGGTGCCGCTCTTCCCGTTCCACACCTGGCTGCCCGACGCGCACGTGCAGGCGCCGACGGCCGGCTCGGTCATCCTGGCCGGCGTGCTGCTGAAGATGGGGACCTACGGACTGCTGCGGTTCTCGTTTCCGCTGTTTCCCGATGCCGCGGCGTACTTCGCGCCGATGCTCGCCGTGCTCGCGGTCATCGGCATCGTCTACGGCGCGCTCGTCGCGATGGTCCAGCCCGACATGAAGAAACTGGTGGCGTACTCCTCGGTGAGCCACCTCGGTTTCGTCGTGCTCGGCATCTGCGCGATGAACACGCAAGGGGCGCAGGGCGCCGTCTACCAGATGCTGGCGCACGGCGTCAGCACCGGCGGGCTCTTCCTCCTGGTCGGCATGCTGTCGGATCGGCGCCATACCCGCCTCATCAGCGAGTTCGGGGGGTTGAAGGAGGTGGTGCCGCGGCTGACAGCGGTCTTCATGATCATCACGCTCGCCTCGATCGGCCTGCCTGGGCTGAACGGGTTCATCGGCGAGTTCCTCATCCTGCTCGGCGCGTTCCGATGGAATCCGGGCTTCGTGGTGGCTGCGGGCCTCGGTGTGATTCTCTCCGCCGTGTACATGCTGTGGATGGTGCAGCGCGTCTACTTCGGTCCGGTCGTACACGAGGAAAACGCGACGCTGGCGGATCTGGCGCCGCGGGAATGGGCGGCGGCGGTGCCCCTCTGCGTCATGGCGGTCGTGATGGGCGTCTTTCCGACGCTCTTCCTGCGGCCGATGGAGGCGTCCGTGGATGCGCTCGTCCAGCGCGTCCAGGCCCGCCGGAATCTGCAGGTCGACGACGCCGAACGGCCCGCGACTGTCGTGCGCTCGGCGAGTGGACGCGCACGACCGCCGCGAGGCCTCGCTGCAGCCCACCGGGCCGATGTGCCGGCGAGCGAAGGCAGGCGCGAACGGTCCGAACGGTCCGAACGATGATGGAGAGCTTCACCGCGGTCGTTCCGATGCTGTGCGTCACCGTCGCGGCGCTTGCCGTCATGGGCGCCGAGGCGTTCCGGGCGCGCGGCGAGAACCTGCCGGTCGGCGGCCTCGGCATCGTCGGTCTGGTCGGCGCCGCCGCCGCGTCGGTGCTCTTGTGGGACCGGAACGCCGTGAGCTTCGGCGTCATCAAAGCCGACAACTTCGGCCTGTTCGTCACGATGGTGCTGCTCCTGGTCGGCGTGCTGACGATCATGTTGTCGGCGCCCGTGGTCGGCCGGGACGGGCTGCCGAAGGGGGACTACTACGCGCTCGTGCTCTTTTCGATCGTCGGCATGATCATGATGGCGACGGCCAACGATCTGCTGGTCGTCTTCATCGCGCTCGAGATCCTCTCGATCGCCGTGTACGTGCTGACCGGCATCAGGCGCGACGACCCGCAGGCGGCGGAAGCGGCGTTCAAGTATTTCCTGCTCGGCGCCTTCTCGAGCGCCTTCTTCCTGTACGGCATCGCGTTCACTTACGGACTGAGCGGCAGCACCCGGCTCGACCGGGTCGGCGCCTACCTCGCGGCGCAGTCGCTGAGCGACGACCCGCTGATCCTGATCGCGCTCGGCCTCCTGCTCGTCGGGTTCGCGTTCAAGATCTCGGCCGTGCCGTTTCACATGTGGACGCCCGACGCCTACGAGGGAGCGCCGGCCATCGTGACCGGCTTCATGTCGACCGGCGTCAAGGCGGCGGCGTTCGCCGCCTTCGCGCGCGTCTTCCTCTCCGCGTTCGAGCCGTTCAGCGGCGACTGGGCGCCGGTGGTCTGGCTGCTCGCCGCGGCGACGATGGTGCTCGGGACCTTCGTCGGCGTCGCCCAGAGCAACCTGAAGCGCATGCTCGCGTACTCGAGCATCGCCCATGGCGGCTACCTGCTCGTCGGGCTCGTCGCGGCCAACGAGGTCGGCAAGGCCGCCATCCTCTTCTACCTGCTCGCCTATGCCGTGACGAACCTCGCGGCCTTCGGGGTCATCGCCCTGCTGGGCGCGCGGGAAGCGGCCAACGACGAACTCCGCGACTACGCCGGTCTGTGGCACACACGGCCGGCGCTGGCAGCGCTGATGACCGTGTGCATGCTGTCGCTCGGGGGGCTGCCGCCGACGGCCGGCTTCATCGGCAAGTGGTACATCTTCAGCGCGGCCGTCGGCGCCGGCTACTACGGCCTGGCGATCATCGGCGTGCTGACGAGCGTCGTCTCCGTCTTCTTCTACCTGCGCGTGGTCGTGATGATGTACATGGCCGACGGGCCCGCGGCGACCTCGGCGCCGGTCGAGACCCCGCGCGTCGCCCTGGCGGCGCTGGCGGCGGCCGTCGCCGTGATCTTCTATCTCGGCGTGCTGCCGGCGCGGATCCTCGACCTTGCCGTCGCCTCGGTCGCGACGATCTTCTGACGTCGCGGCGCTTCACGCCGCCACGGAACACCGAGACACCGAGAGCGACAATCAGGCTCCGCGCGCTCCCTTGCCGCCGGGTCGCTGCCGCGCGACGCTTGATATTGAGAGCGGTCTCCGTGCCTCTGTGACTCGGTGGTGCGTGAAGAGTGAAGAGTGTCGCTTGTGTCAGAATGATCCCGCGTGGCCGATCCTTCGATCGACGTCGACCGCGAGCTCGAGGTGCTCGAAGCGGAGCTGAAGCGGCTCGAGGCGGAGTACAACATGTTCTTCGCAGGCCGGCTGCCTCGGCCGCCGTGGGAGACGCGCGGGCGCGTCTCCGCGCTCGTCAAGCGCCTCGACCGGACGCACGTCGGGAGTTACGGGGAGCGGTTCCGCTTCTCGACGCTCCAGGCGCGCTTCGCTACGTTCATCGACCTGTGGGACCGTGGGCTCCGGGCGCGCGAAGAAGGCCGGCCGGGCCCGTTCAGCCAGCCGCGCCCCTCGCCGGCGGCGGCGCCGCGCCCGGAGGACCGCATCCTCTGCGTCACCTCGCTGCGCGACCCGTTCCGCGAGCTGGACAAGCTGCAGGCGTTGTACGAGAGTCTGGCCGAGGCGCGCCGCGAAGCGGGGCAGGACGCCGTCCCGTTTCACCGCTTCGTCGAGCTGATCCGCCAGCAGGTGGCCGCGCTGAAGCAGCAGGGGAGCGAGGAGGTGGCGTTCCGCGTGGCGATGAAGGACGGCAAGATCGCCTTCACCGCGCGGGCGCTGCGTGGGATCGTGCAGTCCGATGAGTGACGGGAGCGTGGCCGGTGGAGAGTGAGCCCCACCGCGGTCGCGCGGTGGGGTGCACAGCCCTTGGCGCCGGGCTACACCTTCGAGACGTTTCCCGCCTGCGGACCCTTGGGGCCGTCGACAATCTCGAACTCGACCGCTTGCCCTTCCTCGAGCGACCGGAAGCCGTTGCCGGTAATGGCGGAATAGTGCACGAAGACGTCGCTGCCGCCCTCGCGCTCAATGAACCCATAACCCTTGGCGTTGTTGAACCACTTGACCTTGCCGGTGATGCGCATCGTTCTTCTTCCCTGCTTGCTCCGGAACCCTGTTCCGAGACACAAAAAAAGACCGCCAGTGCAAGCGCGGCCTCGACTGCAACGTTGACCCGTCGGCACAGCTCGGGGTCGCCCCAAGCTCGCCGAGGGGCACGTCCCGTAACGCAGGCGATATCCTAAGCGTCCGCCCCATGGGTGTCAAGGCACACATGTCCAGAGCCTTATTGAGCGTTTCCGACAAGTCCGGCCTGGTCGACTTCGCCCGGGGCCTGGCCGCGCGCGGCTTCGATCTGGTCTCGACCGGCGGCACCGCCCGCGCGCTGCAGCAGGCGGGCCTGTCCGTCGTCGCCATCTCGGAGGTGACCGGGTTCCCCGAGATGATGGACGGGCGCGTCAAGACGCTGCACCCCCGCGTGCACGGCGGCATCCTCGCGCGCCGGAGCCGGGCCGACGACCTCGCCGCGGCGGCGGCGCACGGCATCACGCTCATCGACCTGGTGGTCGTCAACCTGTATCCGTTCGCGAAGGCGGCCGCCAATCCCGACACGCCCTTCGACGCGCTCGTCGAAGAGATCGACATCGGCGGCCCGAGCCTCGTGCGCGCCGCCGCCAAGAACTTCGAAGACGTGCTCGTCGTCGTCTCGCCTGCCGACTATCCGGCGGTGCTCGACGCGCTCGATCGCGGGGAGGGGCCGAGCCGCCAGTTCCGGTTCGAGCTGGCGAAGAAGGCGTTTGCGCATACCGGCCGGTACGACACCGCGATTGCCGCCACGCTGGCGACGATCGCCGCCGGGCCGGACGCCTTCACGCGCGGCGCGCCTCCGCTGCTGCCGCCGTCGCTGCCGGTCGATCTTCGGAAGGTGCGCGACCTGCGGTACGGCGAGAACCCGCACCAGCAGGCGGCGCTCTACGAGGGCTTCGGCCCGCACCCGGGCTTCCGCGTGCTGCAGGGGAAGGAGCTGTCGTACACGAACCTGCTCGACCTGGATGCCGCCGCGCGGATCGCGATGGAGTTCAGCGAGCCGGCGGCGGTGGTGATCAAGCACACGAACCCGTGCGGCGCCGCCACGGGCCGCGCGACCGCCGAGGCCTACGTCCGCGCCCGCGACGCCGACGCGCTGGCGGCCTTCGGCGGCATCGTCGGACTCAACCGGACGATCGACGTGGACACCGCCCGGGCGATCGTCTCGACGTTCATCGAAGCGGTCGTCGCGCCCGAGGTCGACGAGGAGGCGCGCCCCGTGCTCGCGGCCAAGGCCAACATGCGGGTGGTCGTCCCGCACGACGCGCCGGCCGACGCGGCTGAGGCAGGGACGAGGCACGGCTCGTCCGGCCTGGAGATACGGTCGATTGTCGGCGGCATGCTCGTCCAGACGCGTGACGTGGTGCGCGAGGCGCACGGGGCCTGGCCCGGTTCGGACGGTCCCACCGTGGTGACGAAGCGGCAGCCGACGGCGGAGGAATGGCAGGCGCTCCGCTTCGCGTGGCGGGTCTGCGCGCACGTGAAGTCGAACGCCGTGATCTTCACCTCCGCGGACCGGACGCTCGCGATTGGCGCCGGACAGATGAGCCGCGTCGACGCGGTGAAGGTCGCCCGCATGAAGGCGGACGCTGCGGGCGATCGGACGCTCGCGGGAGCGGTGGCTGCCTCCGACGCCTTCTTCCCCTTCCGCGACGGCCTCGACGCAGTGGCCGCCGCCGGCGCCACCGCGGTAGTCCAGCCGGGCGGCTCGGTCCGCGATCAGGAAGTCATTGGGGCGGCCGACGAGCACGGGCTCGCCATGGTGTTCACGGGGCGAAGACATTTCCGCCACTGAGAAGGCTCGGGCGTTGGGTCTTGGGCGTCGGGTCTTGCCTGGATTATTCAGTGCGCCACGCGTCGTTCACGCTTCTCGGTGCGTGGTGCTCGGTTCGTGTTCACGTTCGGGTCGCGGGTTCGCGGTTCACTGGTCGGAGGTCTCTGGCTCGTCCTCGCCGGAACACCTGGAACCGGCTCGACGGGGAACGAGGAACGGCAGACCCGAACCGGAACACGAACGGCGAAGGGAGAACCGAGCAGTGTGAACGACGCAGTCGTGAATAACCCAGGTCAAATGGTCGCTGAGGCCTCGACGGCGCCAATGAGTTCGGCGGGCGTGACGACCGCCGGCCCGAACCGCGCCACGGCGATTCCAGCCGCTTCGTTCGCCAGCCGCGCCGCCTCGACGAGCGTGGCGCCGGAGGCCAGTGCCAGCGCCGCCGTCGCGATGACGGTGTCGCCGGCGCCGGTGACGTCGGCCACCTCCCGCGCCGACGCGGGGAGCGAGTCCTCGATGCCGTCGGCGAGCAGCCACATTCCTTGATCGCCCCGGGTCATGAAGACGGCCCCGCACCTGGTGCGTTCGCGGAAGACGCGGGCGGCCAGGCGCGCGTCCTCGTCGCTCCGCACGCGCATGTTGACGGCGATTTCCGCCTCGTGGTGGTTGGGCGTGATCACCGTGGCGCCGGCGTAGTAATCGACGTGCGGGATCTTCGGATCGACCAGCACCGGAACGCGCCTGGCGCGGCCCGCCTCGACGGCGGCGCGCATCACCCGGGCGGTGACGCTCCCCTTGAGGTAGTCGGAAATCACGATGGCGGCGGCGAGCTCGGCCTGCTGCTCGACCGCCGCGACGACCTTCTGTTCGATCTCGCCGGCGATCTCCGCGTCGAGCTCGTAGTCGACCCGCGCGACCTGTTGATTCCGTTCGGTCACGATCCGCACCTTCGTCGTCGTCGGACGCGCGGCGTCGCTGACGAAGACCGGCGAAATGCCCGCCTCGCGGCACGCCTCGACGAGCGTGGCGGCCGCCTCGTCGCGGCCGGTCACTCCCACGAGCGTCGTGAGCCCGCCGAGCGCGGCGACGTTGTGGGCGACGTTGGCGGCTCCGCCGATGCGGTGCGTCTCGTGATCGAACATCACGATAGGCACGGGCGCCTCGGGGGAGATGCGCGTGACGCGGCCGGCGATGAACCTGTCGAGCATGGCGTCGCCGACGACGAGGACGTGCGTCCGCGCCATGCCGGCGACGATTGCCCGCGCCCGATCAGCCGCAATCGGAGGAAGCATGATCGGGACGCGCGGCGGCGAACGGCAGCGTGATCAGCACGAGGAACAACATCAGGAACTCGGAGTCGCCGAAGTTGTATTCGAACAGCCCCGCGGCCAGCATCGACGCCACCGAGGCGAGCGCCGTGGCCGGCAGCACCCGCTGCCCGACGGGCCCCGATGCGCTCTGACGGAAGAGACGGACGAGCGCGAGCACGACCGCCCCGACGAACCAGATCCAGACCCCCAGCGCCGGCAGCCCCCGCTCGGCGGCGATCTGCAGCGGAACGTTGTGCAGGTGCGGATTCGTCTCGTTCACGGCGTAATCCGGTCGGTACTGCTCGTACGCCACCGGTACCATGTTCGGCCCCACACCGGTGAGTGGATGATCCCGCACCATCAGCGCGCCGACTTCGATCATCGCGAAGCGGTCCTGGTTGGCCGGATCCTGTGCGTTGAACGTGGAGGTCAGCCGGCTGATCAGCCCTTCGGGCGCCAGAACGAAGAGGAGCGCGAGCACGACCGGGAGCAGCCCGGTCAGGCGGAAGTCCTTGAGGACCAGCAGCAGGCCGACGGCGACGCAGGCGCCGATCCAGGCGTTGCGCGTGAAGGTGAGCGCCAGCGCGACGATGAGCGCGGGCATGACGAGCGCCGGCCAGACCCGATCGCGCGCGCCGAACACCAGACGCGCCGCCGCGGCGCCGATGACGAGCATCAGCAGGCCCGAGTAGGTCATGTAGTGCGTGAGCGTCCCCTGCGGGCGCTGGCCCAGGTTGTCGTAGTGCAGCACGCCGTACTGGACGATGCCGAAGACGGCGCTGGTAGCGCCCACGGAGATGATGACGTCGACGGCGGTTGACGCCCGCGACCCGCGCGCGATGTCGTACACGGCCGGCACGATCGCCAGGAGCACGAGCTGCTTGCTGTCGAGGAAGCTCGCGGCGGGATCGATCGACAGCGCCGACGAGACGAGCGTCAGCGCGCCGTAGGCGACGAGCGACGTGAAGAAGGCCGGCGCCGACGGCCGCGTTCGCTCGCGGATGCGCAGGAGCACCCACGAGGCGAGCATCGCCGTCAGCAGGATATCCGCCAGCGCGATCGACACCTGCAGCGCCGCCACGAATCCGAGCAGCAGCAGCCCGGCCACGCGCTCGAGCGTCGGCGCCGCCCGCGTCCGATCCACCGCCACCGCCGCCACGTTCATGCTTGCACCGTTGGCCTCGAGGCCAGGGCCTCGGGCTTCAGTCGGGTTCCACCGGGCCCCTGGGCCTGAGCCCTGGGGCCCGCCAGAGCGCGTTCGACCGCCGCGAGGACCCGCGCGGCGTCGATGCGCGTCAGACAGCGGAAGTCGCCAGGCGCGCACGTTCGCTGCCGGCACGGCCGGCACGCGAGCGGTCCCGCGTCAACCGCTTCGGCGAACCACCGCGGGTCGCGCCACGGCATGGATCGCTCGGCGAGCGTCGAGCCGAACAGGGCCACGATCGGCGTGCCCGTCGTCGCCGCGACGTGCAGCGGACCGCTGTCCCCCCCAATGTACACCGCCGCCCGGGCGATCAGGGCGCGGAGCTCCGGCATGGCGAATTCGGTGTGCCTGGCCGCGTCGGCGGCGGCCGCGAACCGGCGCCGGATCTGCTCGATGAGGGCGCGCGCGGCATCCGCCTCAGAGGGCCCGGATGTCAGCACGAAGCGGCAGCCCGGGTCGCGGCGGGCCAGTTCGGCCACCAGCGTGACGAAGTGCTCGGTCGGCCAGCGGCGGAACCGATTACCGGCGCTGACGTGGAGCACGACGACCCTGTGACGAGGGGCGATGCCGGCTTCGACCAGCCAGCGTTCGACGCGCGCGGCGGCCACGGGGTCATCGGTCATCTCGACGGCGTCGCGCGACGGGTCGCACGCGTCGAAGCCGAGCGGCGCCAGCAGGTCCCACTGCTTCAGCACGGAGTGCCGCGGTCCGAGGTCGGGGGCGCGCTCGACGACATGGGTGTACATCCAGCTTCGGCCGGGCGTCCGATAGCCGATTCGCGTCGGCGCCCGGCTGGCCCAGGTGAGCCAGGCGCTGCGCGGTCCGCCGTGCAGGTCGATGGCGAGATCGAATCGCCGCCGGCGCAGCCGGTGGGCGGCCGCCAGATCGTCGCGCAGCCGCTCCAGCCCGCGGCGGCGCGGGAGCTCGCAGATCTCGTTCACGTGGGGATTGCCGCGGATGACGGCAGAGGCCGGCGGCTCGACGACGTAGGTGATGTGAGCCTCCGGATACCGACGGCGCAGCGCACGCGCGAGCGGCGTCGTGAAGACGACGTCGCCAATCAACCGCAGGCGGACCAGGAGGATCTTCACTCGTCCTTTTCGATCGTCGCCTCATCGATCAGCATCACCGGGATGTCGTCCTTGATCGCGTAGACCCGGTGGCACGTGTCGCACTTGAGCGCGGTCCCGTTCCGTACCAGTTTCACCGGTGTCTTGCAGTTCGGGCACGCCAGGATCTCGAGCAGTTCCGCATCGACGGGCATGGAGCCTCCGAAAATCCCTCGCACTATAACATCTTGGGCTAAGATCGCTTACTGCGATGACGGCCGCCAATCGCCGCGTGTCCCGCGTGTTCGTGACCGCCGCGGCTCTGCTCGTGCTGGCCGCTCCGTCCCTGGCGGCGCAGACCTCGGCCGCCTACTTCGAGTTCCTCATGGCCCGGAGGCTGGAAGCGCTCGGCGATCAGTCGGGCGCGCTGGCGGCGCTCGAGCGTGCCGCCGCGGCCGATCCGGTGTCGGCCGAGGTTCGCGCCGAGATTGCGGCCTTCCATCTCCGCCGGGACCGCCGGACGGAAGCGGAGAGCGCCGCGCGCGACGCCCTGAAGCTGGACGACGGCAACCTGGAAGCCCACCGTGTGCTCGGCCTCGTGTACACATCCCAGGCCGACGCGCTGAGCGCCAGCGCGGCCGGGCCGAAGTTTCGGACGCTGGCCGGCGAGGCGATTGGGCACCTCGAGCGGGTCGCGAAGGACCCGACCGTGGGGCTGGACGTGCTCTTCTCGCTCGGCCGCCTGTACCTGCGCATGGACGAGGCGGCCAAGGCGGTGGACGCATTCGCGCGCGTGGTGACGCAGAGCCCGGGTTCGCTGCAGGGCCGCCTGTTCCTGTCGCAGGCGTATGCGGCCTCCGGCAACCTCGAGAACGCCATCTCGACGCTCGACGTCATCGTCGACGACGAGCCGCGGGTCGCTTCGACGCTCGCGCAGTATCAGGAGCAGGCGGGACTGCTCCAGGCGGCGGTGGAGAACTACACGCGCGCGCTGGCGCTCGAGCCGACCAGCCGCGGCCTCAAGGTGCGGCGGATCACCGCCCTCGTTGCCGCGCGTGAGTACACCCGGGCCGCGGCGCTGGCCGCCGAGGCGCAGGGACAGCACGGCGACGACCCGCGCTTTCCACGGCTGCGCGCCCGGGCGCTCTTCGAAGCCGGCGATGTGGCCCGGGCGTTTGCGGTGCTCGAGCCGACCGCCAAGGCGTTTCCCCGGGACGGGGCGACGCAGTTCGCGCTCGCGGATCTGTACAACGACGCCGGCCGCGACGTCGATGCCGAGCGGACCCTGCGGCAGCTGCTCGAGATCGAGCCGGCCAACGCGCAGGCGCTGAACTATCTCGGCTACCTGCTGGCCGAGCGTGGCCGGCAGCTCGACGAAGCGGTGCGCCTCGTCCAGCGGGCGCTCGATCTCGATCCCGACAACCCCTACTACCTGGACAGCCTCGGATGGGCGCTCTTCCGCCGGGGCGATCTGGAGGCGGCGGAGAAGCACCTCGCGCCGGCCGCGGCGAGGCTGCCGCGAAACGGCGAGGTGCAGAACCACCTCGGCGATCTGCTCGCGCGCCGCGGCCGCTGGGCCGAGGCGATCGAGGCCTGGACCCGCGCGCTCGACGGCGAGGCCGGCGAGGTCGACCGCGACGACGTCCGGAAGAAGATCGCCGACGCGAGGAGTCGGCTCCCGCGCTAGATGAGGAACTCCCAACTCCCAACTCCCAGCTCCCAACACTGCGGGCGACGAACTCTGGGTGTTGGGCTTTGGGCGTTGGGAGCTGTGGTTCTAGCGTCCGGCTGCGCCGCCAGGCGGATCGAGCTGCCTCTCGACCCGGGCGTTCCGTTTGCCGACTTCGCCGAGACGTACCGGCTGGCGACGATGGCGTGCGCCGGCGTGCGGACGATGACGGTGGAGCTGGCGCTGTCGGGGCGCGCCGGCGGTCGCGGCGTGCGCGGGCGTGCGATTGCCGGCTTCGAGCTTCCCGCGTCGCTGCGCCTCGAAGCGGTGGCGCCGTTTGGCCCGCCTGCGTTCATTCTTGCCGGCGGCGCGGGCTCGGCAACGCTGCTCCTGCCGCGCGACAATCGGGTGCTGCGGAATACCCCGGCCGAGGAGATCCTCGGCGCCCTCATCGGCGTGACGCTCGCGCCCGCCGACCTGCAGGCGGTTCTGACCGGCTGCGTCGTGGCCACGCCCGGCGCCTTTCGCGGCCGTCTGCACCGAAACGGCTGGGCTTCGATCGAGCTCTCTGGCGGTGCGACGCTCTTCCTCGAGCGCGACGACGAGGGCTGGCAGCCACGCGCCGCGCGCCGCCCGGGATGGCAGGTCGACTACCCCTCGTGGCGGGGGAACTTCCCCCAGACGGTGCGGCTGCGATCGCTCGACCCGCGCCTCGGCGTGGACCTCACGGCGAGCGTCTCGCAGCTTGAAGCGAACGTGCCGCTCGATCCGGCGGCGTTCACGGTGGACGTGCCTCCCCGCGCGCTCGATCTCACGCTCGCCGAACTGCGCGAGGCTGGTCCCCTCCGGGCGCAGTAGAGATGCGTTCGCCGAGGGCCGTCATCGTCCGCGCGCACGCGAAGATCAATCTCGATCTGCGGGTCCTCGGCACGCGTGCGGACGGCTTTCACGAGCTGCGCACCGTCTTCCAGGCCATTTCGCTCCACGACACGATCACCTGCGTTCCGCGGGAGGGCCCGTGTGTGATCGAGTGCGCGGCGGCCGGTGTGCCGCTGGACGAGTCAAATCTGGCCTGGCGGGCGGCGCAGGCGCTCTGGCGCGCCCTCCGGCGCCGGGGAGGGGTGCGCGACGTGTCGATCCGGATCGACAAGCAGATTCCGCTGCAGGCGGGGCTGGGCGGCGGCAGCGCCGACGCGGCGGCGACGCTGGTGGGCCTCGCCGCGGTCTGGCGCGTGCCCGTCCGCCCGGTGCAGATGACCGACGTGGCGGCGACGCTTGGCGCCGATGTCCCGTTCTTCCTGGCCGGCGGCACCGCGCTCGGCCTGGGCCGCGGCGAGGAAATCTACCCGCTCGCGGACCTGCCGCGGCACTGGATCGTCCTGCTGGTGCCTGGCTTCGGCGTTTCGACGAGCGAGGCCTACCTCTGGTGGGACGCCGAGCGCGAGCTGGCCCGCGGCTCGGCCGTCCACGAGCCGCAGTACGTGCCGGGCCCGTGGCCGTCGCGGGCGGCGCAGATGATCAACGACCTCGAGACTCCGATTGCACGCCACCATCCGGAGATCGACCAGATGAAGGCCGCGCTCCGGCGCGCAGGCGCCGTCGCGGCGGCCATGTCGGGGAGCGGCTCGGCCGTGTTCGGTCTCTTCCAGAAGCGCCGCGAGGCGCTCGCGGCCGTCCAGCGCCTGTCGGGGTCGGGGTGGCGGGTGGTGTTGACCGAGTCGCTCGGCCGGAGCGACTACGCCCGGCGCGCCAGGCCGCGGCGGGCCCAGTAGGGGCCGCGGGGCGTGTCGAGCCATAAGTAAGTGTTACCGAGCGGCGCATCGTCGCGCCATTAATGGTGTTACCGAAGGTGCAGGGGTTTTGAGAGGCGGGGG
>Ga0156279_131_pt2 | contig 17834 bp, 13 predicted proteins | sample RifCSPlowO2_12_FD_107928 | JGI IMG/M metagenome (GOLD analysis project Ga0156279, IMG submission 107928) | Acidobacteria bacterium RIFCSPLOWO2_12_FULL_68_19 | reverse complement strand
CGCGGTCACGACTGGGGCGCTGGCGGCGGGCGACAGCTTCACGGGCGCCCTGGCGCGGGCAGCGGGCGAGGGTGTTGGCAGCTACGCGATTACCCAGGGGACGCTCGCCCTGTCGAGCAACTACGCCCTGACGGTGGTCCCCTCGGCGCTCGCCATCACGGCGCGGCCGGTGACGGTGACCGCCGAGGCGAAGTCCAAGGTCTACGGGGAGGGCGACCCGGCGCTGACCTACGCGGTCACGACTGGGGCGCTGGCGGCGGGCGACGGCTTCACGGGCGCCCTGGCCCGGGCGGCGGGCGAGGGTGTTGGCAGCTACGCGATTACCCAGGGGACGCTCGCCCTGTCGAGCAACTACGACCTGACGGTCGTCGGCGCGGCGCTCGCCATCACCGCGCGGCCGGTGACGGTGACCGCCGACGCGAAGTCGAAAGTCTACGGGGAGGCCGACCCGGCGTTCACTTATCAGATTCCGTCTGGTGTCCTTGTTGAAGGCGACGACGTCACTGGTGCACTGACGCGCGAAGCCGGTGAAACCGTCGGAACGTATGCGATTCAGCAGGGGTCGCTCGTGCTATCTGGCAACTACGCCGTGACGTTCGTCGGAGCGAATCTGACGGTGAGCAAGGCGCTGTTGACCGTCACGGCCGACGACAAGACGCGGCTCTACGGCGTGGCGAATCCCACGTTCACCGCCAGGTACAGCGGCTTCCGAAGTGACGACACGTTCGACACGAGCGGCATCACCGGCGCGCCGTCGCTGACAACTGCGGCCAACGATACGAGCCCTGTGGGCTCGTACCCCATCGTCGCGGGGCTCGGCACGCTGGCATCAGCTAATTACGATTTCACGTTCGCCAACGGCGCGTTGACGGTCAATACGCGCACCACGACCGTCGGGATCTCGTTTGCGCCGAACCCGGCTGACGAAGGCGCGACGACGCAGGTTACCTTCACGGTAACGGACGGTTCCGGCTCGGCGGACGGCGACGTGCGGCCGACCGGCGCCATCGCGGTTACGCAGTCGGTCCGGTTCGCGTCCACGGGCGGACCGCTCGGACCGATCACCGGCGCACCGTGCGCGTTGACGCCGGCGGGGCCGGGTGTCTCGGCGTGCACGGTGACGTTGCGGGTCGTGGACAATCCCGACGCGACGATTGGTATCTCCTTCGCTGGAGATGCGACGCACGCGCCCAGCGAAGGAAGCGGAACGCTCGTCGTCAACAACGTGGCACCGGCGATTACCTCCGTGACCGGTCCGCTCGCGCCGCTGCCCCTTGGCACGACCGCGACGGTGAGCGCGGCATTCACCGACCCCGGACCCGAGGACGGGCACACCTGCCGCTTTACCTGGGACGACGGGCAGACGACGACGGTGATCCCGTCTGGGACGGGCGATGGATCCTGCAGCTCGCCCCACGCCTTTACCGCGCCAGGCGTATACACGGTGAGCGTCGAGGTCGAGGACAAGGACGGCGCGAAGGTGAGCCGGCCGCACGAGTTCGTCGTGGTCTACGACGCTTCGGCCGGGTTCGTCACAGGTGGCGGCTGGATCAACTCACCGGTGAACGCGTACCTGTACAACCTGTCACTCACCGGCAGGGCGAACTTCGGGTTCGTCTCCAGGTACCAGAGGGGCGCGACGGTGCCGACCGGGCAGACGGAGTTCCAGTTCCAGGTCGGGAATCTGAACTTCCACAGCAGCGTCTACGAGTGGCTGGTCGTCGCCGGATCGAAGGCGCAATACAAGGGTTCGGGGACGATCAACGGCTCGGGCGACTACGGCTTCATCCTGACGGCCACCGACGGCCAACAAGGAGGCGGAGGAGGGGTGGACAAGTTCCGGATCAAGATCTGGGACAACGGCACGGGCGGCGTTGTCTACGACAACAAGCGCGGCGAGTCCGACGACATCGACAGGACCGATCCACAGGTGATCGGGGGCGGTAGTATCGTCATTCACAACCAGTAGGGACCCGGGCGCCGCCGGGCGCCCGGTCGCAAGGAGCGGCACGATGACGCCGAGCAGTGTGGTGCACCGCGCTCTCGGGCTTGCATTCACCGGCGCGGGGGCGGCGCGCTGACGGTGACCGAGGTCGCCTCTGGCGGTCTGACCTGCACCGCCGCCGCCAATCACGACCCCGACACCGACAGCACCGGCACTCGCATCGTCGTGCGGAAGCGGTAGATTCTCTCAGAGGGCGCCCTACCAGGCGACCTGAGCGCTGACCTGGAGCAGCCGCGGAAATCCGGCAGCCTCACGAATCTGTCCGAAGGAGGCGTCGCCGAACGCCAGGCTCGGCCCGCGCAGGTCGGCGAAGTTGAAGACGTTGATGATCTCGGCGCGGACCGCCACGGTCCGCGCGCCGAGCCGATGCGACTTCTGGATCGCCACGTCCCAGAGCCGCCGCGTCGGCGTCCGGACGCGGGCATCGGCGCGTGGGGCGTTGCCAAACGTGAACGGGGCGGCCTGCGACCACGCCGCCCCGTTCAGCCAGCGAATGCAGCCGCAGCGCGTGTCGTAGCTCACTTCGGGATCGTCGGTCAACCGCCGATCGACGCCAGCAACGCTGTTCGGCCGCTGGGCGCTGCCGAACAGCCCGGAATTGTTCGGGCTCTGCGCGACACTGATCGGAAATCCGGTTTGAACGCTCCCTGCCGTGCTGATGGTCCACCCGCCGAGCAGCGCATTGGCGGCACCGCTGCGATTCAGCCATCGCCGTCCATACCCGAATGGCAGTTCGACGATGCCGACCAGGCTCAGACGATGCGGCGTATCGAGGGCGGAAGGGCCGTACTCGGCGTCCACGTCGTAGTTGTCGAGCAGGAATGATCCGCCCGCGAAGAAGTTGCTCTCGGCAAACTGGCTGTCCAGCGTCCGGCTCCACGTGTAGTTCACGTGCATCGCCCAGCCGGCGCTCATTCGGCGGTCCGCCGTGAGCGCGAGCGCGTCGTACCGCGACTTCGAGAGGTTCGCTCGGCGCAGGTACACGCCGTCGAACTGTGGATACGGCCGCAGGAGCTGACCGCGTGGGACGGTTGACGCGCCAAGGATGCCGACGGCCAGCGCTGTACCCAGGAAAGGATTCGGTACCGGCTCCTGCAGCGCCGGACCGAGCGCGAGGTAGTGTCGATCGAGCTGATTGATGTTCGGGCCCCATCCGCCTATACCGCCCATCAACTGCCGCCCGGCTGCGCCGAGGTACGCCGCGCCGACCACCAACTGGTAGGGCAGCTCGCGCTGAATGTCGACGGAGTATCGGTGCAGGTATCCGAGGCGGCTCTCCTCATCGATGAAGCCGACCGCATTGCCTACGCCAGTGAGCCGCCCCTGACTGCTGCCAACCGGCTGGTTGATGCCGGCAGGGAAGGGGTTGGTGAGCGAGCACCCTTCGCAGGGGACGAACGGACTCGCGGTGGTGGCGATGTAGCTGGTTCCGATGTTGTATCCCGTCGTCGCCGTGCCCCATTCGTCGGCGACGATACCCTGCGACGGGGCCCAGAAGAGACCGTAGCCGCCGCGAAGCACGGTCCGCTCGTCCACGGCGTACGCGGCGCCAGCGCGCGGTGCGAACTGCCACGGATTCGGATTGCCCTGGTGGGTCGGAGCGCCGTCGATCCCGGCGTAGCGGAATCCTCCCATCAGCACGAGCGGCGTGCCGTCGGGGCGCAGTCCGCCCACCTGAACGGGAAACGGCTCGTCGTAGGCCCAGCCGGCGATGATCCGGTTGTGGCGCTCGCGCAGCCCGCTTTCGAAGTCGTACCGGAGTCCGAGGTTCAGCGTCAGTCGCGGGGTCACGCGAACATCGTCCTGGGCGAAACCGCTCCCGTAGTGGAGAGAGGCGTCGATCGGCGAGCTCACCGAGATGCCGCCGTTCGAGGGGAAGCCGAGGAGAAAGCTCGCAAGCGCATCGCCGGTCCCTGGGATCGGCGCGTTGGGATTGGGACCGAACGTGAACTCCCGCGAGAAGTTGAAGCCGCCCATTCCACCGATGTTCTGGAACCGGACGCCGGTGAGCCGATATTCCCCCCCAAGTTTCAGCGTGTGCCGGCCGAGCAGGGTGGTGAAGGTCCCGTTCGTCGAGTGCGTGTAGTAGTGGGCCCGATCCCTCGGCCGGTCGCCAAGCAACGATCCGCCGCGGCCATAGTCGGTGACGCCGATGTTGGGAAACTTCTTGAGTGGCACCGCGGCCAGATAGGTCGGGGCGAAACCAAGCGAGGACGGGTCGAAGGGTGACGGCCGGTTGTCGTCCTCGAGGTCGTTGAATCCGTACCGCACGGCGACCACCGACTGGCTGCTCGGTGTCCAGACGGTGTTCAACGCGATGACCTGGGCGCCGCGAACGAAGGCGCCGCCACCAGGATCGGCCGGATTCTCGAAGAGCGGCCGCCCGTAGAATGCGGCATCGGGCTCCATCGATTCGTACCACGCATACAAGCCCGTCGTGGTCACCTCGTCCGCCCAGCGGTGCGTGATCTTCGCCGTGATCTGGTCGGCGCGGTCGACAATCTGCGCCACCGCGGGTCGCGACTTGCCGGAGGTCGGCATGGGCAGGTACTGCAGGAGCGCCTGCGACACCGGATTGATCCGGCCGGCTGGAATCCGGTTACCGGGAAACGGATCGCGAATGAACTGTCCCGGCCGTGTCGGGTCTGGCTTCGTCGTCAGCGGGTCGTAGACGGTCACGCCTGACTGGGAGAAGTCACCGCGCCGCTCGGCGTCGGTCGGCAGCACCAGCACCGTACTGCGCGCGGTGGAGGTCCGGTACCCTTCGGCGCTCGCCCAGAAGAACGTGCGGCCGCGCCGGATCGGCCCGCCCACACCGCCGCCGTAGAGGTGGTAGTACGTCTCCGGGTTCTCGATGTCGTTCTTCGCCGCGAAGAACAGCCGGCCCATCGCCCAGTCGGGTCTGTTCTGGTAGAGCGCGTTCCCATGGAACTCGTTCGAACCGGACCGTGCGGTGACGTTGAACACGCCGCCCGAGGTGCGCCCGATTTCGGCGTCATAGGCGCTCAGTTGGACGCGCATGTCCTCCACGGCCTGGAAGCTTGGAATGAACGTGGCGCGATTGAGGAGGTCGACAATCGGCACGCCGTCGAGCACGTAGGCGTTATTGCGGCGAGGCCCGCCGCCGAGAGACATGAGCGACGAGTTCGACTGATCCTGCTGGCGGACGAACTGCGCATCGCCGGTGGCCAGCACCGTCGGAACGGAGGTCGCCATGATGAAGACGTTGCGCCCCGCCGAGGGCAGCAACTCGAGCGCCGTGCGATCGACCGAGGCGGTCACCGACCCGTTCGTGCGGTTCACGAGAGGAACCGGCGCCTCGACGGTCACCAGTTCTGCTACGTCGCCAATCTCCAGGGCGATGTCGATCGTCAGGAACGTCTGTGTGTCGATGCGAAGCCCGGCGCGCTCGTAGGTTTTGAAGCCCTGCGCCTGTGCCCGGAGGCGGTACTCGCCAGGGAGGACGTTGCTGAACGCGAACTGGCCCCGTTCGTTGCTGGTCGTCGTCCGCGTCAGACCGGTGGCGATGTCGATGAGATCGAGGGGAACGGCTACGGGCAGGCCGCCCGCATCGAGGACCCTCCCGCGAACGCCCCCGTGAAAGGTCTGGGCCGTCGCCGGAATCGCGACGAGGAACAAAAGGAAAACCGACTGTGCGAAGAGACGCCGCGAGCGCATCCGTGGAGGACATCCTACCCGGATTCGCGTGCCTCGGTGAAACGAAATCTCGGTGGACAGCGCTACGTGTGGCGCGAGAGGGTCAGGAAGCGCTGCACCGGCACATCGCGGCGTTCACCGGCGTAGAACACGTGCTCGAGGAACAGGCCGGACGCCGGAGCGGTGAGGCGCGCGGGAAGGGGCGAGGGCTGCGTGAGCATGGCGGCTGCGTCCTCAGGGGTCACTCCGCCGCGTCCGACCTCGACGAGCACGCCAACCAGACGCCGGACCATCTTCCAGATGAAATGCGATCCTTCGACCTGAATGACGATCAGTCCGTCCTCGTCCTCGAGCCTCAGCGCCTCCAGCAACACGCGTGTTGACTTGTCCTCGGGATCGTCATCGGAGAACGACTGGAAATCGTGGATGCCCACGAAACGCGCTGCAGCGTCGCGCATCGCAGCCACGTCGAGCTCCTCGCGGACCCACCAGACGTAGTTCTTGGCGAACGCAGTGCGGCGTCTGGAGATCTGGTACACGTACCGCCGCGCCACGGCATCGTGCCTGGCGTGGAAGCGGTGACGGACGCGCTCGACACGGAGGATGTTGATGTCGGACGGCAGCGCGTCGTTGATCCTCTGCCGGAGCGTCTCCGGAGGAAGCGGGCTGTCGATGTCGAGATGCGCCACCTGCGCCAGCGCGTGAACGCCCGCGTCGGTCCGGCCCGAGCCATAGAGCTCGAAGCGGCGCACCTGCGATGCCTCACGCACGGCACGTTCCAGCTCGCCCTGGATGGTTCGTGCGTTCTTCTGGATCTGCCAGCCGCTGTACCGCGTGCCGACGTACTCCATCGTCAGTTTCAGTCTCATGTCGAGAATGGACGCCGTGCGAGGTCCCGGGCGCGGGCGCCTCCCCGGGCGGCGCTGACGCTATCTGGCGCGCATCTGCACCAGCACGTCACCGAGCCGTTTCAGCTCCTCGCCGTACGTGGCCCAGTCGCCGTTGCGCTGCGCTTGGACGGCCCGGTCGTAATGGATGCGCGCCTGCGCCGCCAACGCGGCCAGCTCCGGCGCGCCGCCGGGGGCGGTGCCGGCGGCACGGCTCGGCGCGGGGGATTCAACGGCCGGCGCGCCCGGCGGCACGGGCGCGCGCACGGGCTCCAGATCGTCCCCGCCGGGGGCGCTGCCGAAGAGGCGCGCGAGTGCCGCGTCGAGGGTCTCTTCCATGACGATCTGGTTCTGGTACGCCACGATGACCCGCGTCAGTTCGGGAATGCGTCCGCCCGAGCCGCGCAGGTACAACGGGCGTACGTAGATGAGCGCCTCGTCGATCGGGATCACCATGAGGGTGCCCCAGATGACCTGCGAGCCCTGTTGATTCCAGAGCGTGATCTGCGGCGAAATCGCCTGGTCCTGGTTGATGCGCGCCACCACCTGGCGCGGACCGAAAATCACGCGCTGTTTCGGGAACTGGAACACGCGCAGGCGCCCGTAGTGCTCCCCGTCGCTGCGCGCGGCGAGCCAGCCGGCCAGATTGTCGCGGTTCCGCGGCGTGAACGGCAGCATCTGGATGAACTCCGGCTCCGTTTCTCCGGGCAGCCGCATGATCGTGTAGTACGGCTGCATCGCCCCTCCCTCGTTCGAGTCCTCGACGACGGGGACCTCCCACTGGTCCTCGCGGTTGTAGAACACCGACGGCTGCGTCATATGGTAGGTGGCGAACACCGAGGCCTGGATCGCAAAGATGTCCTCGGGGTACCGGACGTGTTCGCGCAGCGATGCCGGCATCCTGTCGAGCGGCGCGAATAGATCCGGGAAGGCCCGCGCGTAGGTCGCCGCAATCGGGTCGGCCGGATCCGCCAGGTAGACTGTCGTCGTGCCGTGGTAGGCGTCGATCACGATCTTCACGGCATTGCGGATGTAGCTGATGCCGCCCGGGCCGGCCGGGGTGGAGTACGGGTACCGCGTGCTCGTGGTGTAGGCGTCGTACATCCAGTAGAGCCGGCCGTCGGCGACGACGAGGTACGGGTCGCGATCGAAGGAGAGGAACGGCGCCAGCTTCTGGACGCGCTCCCGGATGTTCCGGTAGAAAAGGATCCGGCTCTCCTCGTTGATGTCGTTGCTCAGGATGATCTGGTACGCGCCGAAGCGGAGCGCGAAGAGCAGCTTGCGCCAGATCGATCCGATCGGCAGTCCGCCTGTCCCGGCGTAGGGCGTGAAGACGTTGTCCTCGCCGCGGGGATAGTGGAATTCCCGCGTCGCGGTCCGGACGATCACGTAGTCGCTCGACAGTTCGCCGTAGTAGAGGCTCGGCTCGTCGATCGGCAGCTCCGGAATCGTCTCGAGCGGCAGATTTCGGACGAACAGCACCGGCAGCCCTTCCTCGGTCACCTGGTTCACCGGACCGAGCGTCAGGCCGTAGCCGTGGGTGAACGTCAACCGGTCGTTGACCCACGTGCGGTTCGGAAGGCTTGCCGTGCTCAGCTCGCGCGGCGAGAGCATGATCTGCCGCAGTTGGCCGCCGATCCGGTATCGATCGTTGTCGACGGCAACGAAGTCGTAATACGTACGGATGACCTGCAGCTGGCCGAAGGCGTCGAGCAGCGGCTGGTGATCCCAGAGCCGGACGTTCTCGATCGTCGCGGAGTCCTGCTTGATATCCTGGAGCGTCAGCAGGGCGTCGCCGCTGAGCTCCCGCGCCTCGACGCGGTCCAGCGCGAAGGCGCGCCGGGTCGCGTCGATGTTGTGCTGGATGTAGGGCGACTCCATCGACTGCTCGTTCGGAGCGACGATGAAGCGCTGGACGATCGTGCTGTACACCTCGCCGCCTATCGCGACCAGCACATAGAGCGCCGCCGCTACCGGAATCGGCCAGTTGCGCGGCGTCGTGCCGTGGAAGACCGCGAGGCTGGCGCCCACCGCCGCCGCTGCGGCGAGGAGGAGGGTCGCAGGTATGCGGCCGTGCACGTCGGCGTAGCCTGGCCCATGAATGACCGCCGAGGGTTGCACGAGCCGCTCCGCCTGGCCGAGCCATGCGCCGAAGGCGAGCAGCAGCAGGAACGCCGCAGCCAGCAGCGAGAGGTGGCGGCGAGCCGCGGGCGTCATCCAGCCGATCGACCCGAACCGCGACGAGACGCTCCCGGAGACGAAGTACAGCAGGCCCGCCGCGAGCGCGGCCATGAGCACGAGCCCCTGCGCCAGCCCGCGCACCATCTGCAGGAACGGGAGCCAGAAGACATAGAATCCGGCGTCGAGGCCGAGAATCGGGTCCGCCGTGCCGAACGGCACGGCGTTGCGCCAGGCGAGCCACGTCTCCCACCGCGAGGAGGCGTACAGGCCGACGAAGACGGCCAGCACCGTCGCGGCGCTCGAGGCGATGGTGTGCATCTGGCGGCGGCCCGGGAGCGGCAGCTGAACGCCCTCGCGCGTGGTGAAGATCGACCGGAGATCGCCGACCGCGGCGAGCGCCAGGCGGAAGTTGAACGCCAGCCAGAGCGCCGCCGCCGTAAAGGCGGCCACGAAGAGCGTTGCCTGCGCCCGGAGCATCGTCAGGAACACCGACTGGTAGCCGACCTCGCCGAACCAGAGCCAGTCCGTGTAGAAGCCGACCGCCGACGGTCCGGCGAAGAACAGGACCAGCAGCAGGGCCAGCGCGGCAAAGCGGACAGGTCGGCGCAACATGATCACCCTTGTGCATACCGCTCGGACGCCGCCTGCAGGTCCGAACGAAGCTCATCGGCAAGCGCGGCAGGCGTGAGCACGCGCGAGAACCGGCCCCAGCTGAGAATCCAGCTCCGGAGAGCCCAATCGTGACACACGTCCATGGCGAGCACGAGCGTCCCGTCTTGACCCTCCCGCAGCTGCTGTGAAGTGTGCCACACCCGGGCGCGGACGTACGGAGCGACCGCTGGCGCGAACTCGATCTCGACGCGGGCCGCAGGCCCGGTATTCACGCCGAGCGAATTGGCGAAGACGTCGTCGCCGACCCGTTCGGTCGGCGTGAAGGTCTGTTTTTCCAGCGACACGCCGGCGATACGGTCGACGGCAAACGTCCGCACGTCGCGATACGCCGGCACGTATGCCAGCAGATAGATCCCACCCTGGGCGAAGGCGAGCTTGTAGGGATGGACCAGGTAGTCCTTGATCCCGCCGCTCGACACCGAGTGGTAGCGCATGGTGGCGGCCCGGTGGTGGAGCGTGGCCTCGAGCAGCTTCTGTACGGTGGCGGCCGAGTCCGCGGCCGTACGCGCGCGCGGCCCCGCCTTGGCCGTCAGCACTGCCGGCAGCCGGTCCAGGAACTGCCGCATTCGCGGAGAGAGCAGCTTTTCCAGGCGCGCGAACGCCAACCCGAGGTCATGCTGGAAGGGCGTCGCGGCGACCGTCTCGAGCAGGTTGCGGCTCAGATACAGCGCGCAGAACTCCTGCAGGGTAAAGCCGGTATCGAGTCCTTTCAACACCTGCCCGTCCAGCCGCCACTTGACGGGGCCTTCCTCGTCGCGCTCGTCGAAGAGCGGGAACCCGGCTTCCTGCAGCGCGGCCAGATCTCGTCGAATCGTTCTGGTCGTGACGTCCAGTTCGTCGGCCAGTCCCTGAATCGTGGCGCCATGCCGGGACGACTCGAGCGCGTGGAGCAGCTTCCACTGCCGGATGACCTCCTGGTTGCGCGGCACGGCTCATGGTAAACCGAACTACCCGCTTTCCTTGAGTCGCCGGATCTCGCGCCGTCGCCGCCGGTCGGGCCTCCCCGCCGCAAGAGCGGCGGTACGATAGGAGCGCTCCAACCGACGCATTTCGACTTCCTCCGCCGTCGGCTTGGGCGTGACGTCGTCGTACAGCGCGCGGGCCTGCGTCTTGGTGACATGCTGGTCGATGACGAGCCGGACAATCACGTCCTGGTGACGGCCGTACGGACGGGTGACCCGAATGCGATCGCCGTCGTGAACCGTGCGGTGCGGCTTGGCGGGCTGGCCGTTGATCGTGATCTTTCCGCCTTCGCAGGCGCGCTTGGCTTCCGAGCGCGTCTTGAAGAGACACGCGACGTCGAGCCAGACGTCCAGGCGCACGGACAGGTTCACGCTTCCATCTTCTCGCGTCTCCGTTCGCGTTCCAGCTTCGATGTCCGCTGCGAACCCGAACCCCGAACACGAACCCAGAAGCGAGAACGGAGAAGGGTGAACGACTCAGATGAGTATCTCGACCTTCCCCGTCGCCTTCAGCGTGTCGATGAAGGCCCGCGTCTCGCGTTCGCGGGTCTGTCCCTGGAGGTACTGTTCCACCTGCGCCCGCACTTCCACGAGCGGAAGGGTGCGGGAGGCCTGCTTGTCGATGACCTTGAGGATGTGGAAGCCGAACGGCGTCTCGACGAGTTCGCTCGTCTGACCGGTGGGAAGCGAGAAGGCGGCCTCCTCGAACGGTCCCACCATCTGGCCGCGCTCGAAGTATCCGAGGTCGCCGCCCTTCGCCGCGCTCCCAGGATCCTGCGAGTGCTGCTTGGCGAGGGCTGCGAAGTCCTTGCCGGCCTTGACTTCCTCGAGGACTCCTGCGGCCCGCTCACGGGCCTGCGTCTTGGCGGCGGCGTCAGCCCCTTCGGGCACGCGGATCAGGATGTGGCTGGCGTGGACGCGCTCGGCCTGCTGGAATTGCGACGGATTCTTGGCATGGAAGTCATCGACCTCGCCAGCGGTCACGGAGGTGCGCTTGGCAACTTCCGCGTCGATCAGACGATCGATCTGCATCCCTTCTCGCACGTCGGCGCGCAGCCCTTCGAGGGTCATCTTGCGCTGTTCGAGCGTCTGCGCGAAGAGCTGCTCGGTGGGAAACTGCGATCGGATCTGTGCGATGCGCGCGTCGATGTCGGCCTCGGGCACCGTGAGCTTGCGGGCCGTGCTCTCCTGGACGAGCAGCCGGTACGAGACGAGCTGATCGAGCACGCCGCGAAGGACGCGGTCCCGCTGGTCCGCCGGAAGCTTCTGGCCGGCTCGGGCCTCGAGTTCGCCGACCGCGGTTTCGAGGTCGCTCCGGGTGATCGTGTGGTCGTTGACGCGCGCGACGACGTCGGGCAGTTGCGCCGGCACCGGCTTGGCCGACGCCTCGGCTGGCGCCTCGGCCGGCGGCGCGGTCTGGGCCGTGGATGCGCCACTGGCCACCGCGGGCGTGCCGCGCGAGCAGGCGGCGAGGGCAAACACCACGACGAGCGTCAAGATTCGAGTCACGGCCGCTCCTTGGAGGTCAGTCGGTGGTCGGCGGTCGGGCAGCCTGGCCGCGGTGGTTGGCATCCGGCAGATCGCCGCGTTCACACTTCGTGGATCCTGCGAGCCATCAACGACCGACCAGCAACTCCCGAGCAACGAGTACCGGTTACATCGTAGTGGGTCGCTGTTGAATCCACCAGCGAATATCGTCGGCGGGGCTCCTCTCGATCCGCCCGGCGATCGAGGCCGTCGGCGGTGTCGCGGCCAACGTGTCGCAACTGCGCGCGGCGCCTCCAGGGCAGCGTCGGCTGGCGGGTCGGCCGGTATATACTGAGGGCTCCTTCCGGGCTGGCGACACGCTGCCGTGCCGAGGTAGCTCAGTTGGTAGAGCACGTGACTGAAAATCACGGTGTCGGCAGTTCAATTCTGCCCCTCGGCACCACCTAATCCCACCAAGATGGTCGCTCCTGTCGCTTTGCGTGGAACGCGACCGGTGCTGCTCGTGTCCTGCTGCGTCGCACTGATGCTGCTGCCGCAGCCGCGCGCGGTCGACAGCTTTGCGCCGCTTCGCGCCGCGATGGTCACCGATCAGATCCAGCGGCGCGGCGTCGCGGACCCGCGCGTGCTCGACGCCATGCGCACCGTCCCGCGGCACCGCTTCGTGCCCGCCACGCTGCAGCATTTGGCATACACGGACCGTCCGTTGCCGATCGGTCTCGACCAGACGATCTCTCAGCCGTTCATCGTCGCGTACATGAGCGAAGCGCTCGGCGCCGAGCGAACGCACAACGTGCTCGAAATCGGCACCGGCAGCGGGTATCAGGCCGCCGTGCTGGCGCACTTGGCGCGTGTGGTCTATACCATTGAAATCGTGCCCGAGCTGGCCAGGCGCGCTGCCGCCACGCTGAAGGATCTCGGGTTCACCAGCGTGCACGTGCGGGAAGGAGACGGGTACGCAGGGTGGCCGGAGCAGGCGCCCTTCGATCGGATCATGGTCACCGCCGCACCCGAACGGATTCCGCAGCCACTCATCGACCAGTTGCGGGCCGGCGGGCGGATGGTGATTCCCGTCGGCTCAGCCGAACAGTGGCTGACGGTCGTGGAGAAGACCGCGGCCGGCGTGATTGAGCGCCGTACAATCCCCGTGCGGTTCGTGCCGTTCAGGCGCGGGCGGGGGTGACCGACGCCGGGTCCGAAAGGGCCCGGCCTACACGGCTGCCACTTCGGACTCGCGGAACAGTCCCAGCTCCTTTCGAACCCGGTCCTCGATGATCTGCCGGATGTCGGGGTTCTCCCTGAGGAACTGCTTGGCGTTCTCCCGCCCCTGGCCGAGACGCTCACCGCCGTAGGCGAACCAGGCGCCGCTCTTTTCGATGATGCGCTTGTCGACCGCCAGGTCGAGCAGGTCGCCTTCGCGTGAGATCCCCTCTCCGTACATGACGTCGAATTCCGCCTCGCGGAACGGCGGGGCCAGCTTGTTCTTGACCACCTTGACGCGCGTGCGGCCGCCGATCACCTGGTCGCCGTCCTTGATGCTCGCAATGCGGCGGATGTCGACACGGACCGACGCATAGAACTTGAGCGCCCGGCCTCCGGTCGTGGTCTCCGGATTCCCGAACATCACGCCGATCTTCTCGCGCAACTGGTTGATAAAGATGAGCGTGGTCTTCGACTTCGAGACGACCCCGGTGAGCTTGCGGAGCGCCTGCGACATCAGACGCGCCTGCAGCCCCATCTGCGCCTCGCCCATTTCACCCTCGATCTCGGCCTTGGGGACGAGCGCGGCGACCGAGTCGACCACGACGACGTCGACGCCGCCCGACCGGATGAGCACCTCGACGATCTCGAGCGCCTGTTCGCCATGGTCCGGCTGCGACACCAGCAGGTTCTCGACATCGACGCCGAGCTTCTGCGCGTACTGCGCGTCGAGCGCGTGCTCGGCATCGACGAAGGCTGCCATGCCGCCCGCCCGCTGTGCCTCCGCAATAACGTGCAGCGCGAGCGTCGTCTTGCCGGACGACTCCGGACCGTAGATCTCCACCACGCGGCCGCGCGGCATGCCGCCGACGCCCAGCGCGTAGTCGATGCTGATGGCGCCGGTCGGAATGACCTCGACCGGCGCGATCGCGCCGCGCTGGCCGAGGCGCATGATCGACCCCTTGCCGAATTGCTTTTCAATCTGCCCGACGGCGATATCGAGCGCCTTGCTGCGTTCCTTTTGATCGTCGAGTGGCATGCGATCTCCTTGGGGACGATGGTGGCGTACGGGTGTGACGGGGGAGGTCACGGCCGGGGTCGATCCTAGGAGCGTGCCGCACGAAAGTCAAGCGAACATCCGTGCAGTCGGTCCCAGATCAGGTAGTGAGGTCAATCACTTACGAGGTGATGCCACTTTCGCCCCCTCGCCCCCCGATAGCAGAATTTGCCTCGCCGATCGGCTAAACGGCAGGCAATTTCGGCCAACTCCACACTCCCAATTCCCAACTCCCAAGCCCGGTATGAGCTCCTCTCTTTGGAGTTTGGACGTTGGATCGTGGGAGTTGATCAGACTCGTTCGACCGCCAGCGCCACGCCGTTGCCGCCGCCGAGACAGAGCGTCGCCACGCCACGCCTGAGGTTTCGCTGCGCCAGCGCGTGGAGCAGCGTGGTGAGGATACGGGCGCCGCTCGCGCCCAGGGGGTGGCCGAGCGCGATCGCACCGCCATTGATGTTCATCTTCTCAGGATCGATGCCGAGATCCCTCACCACAGCGACCGCCTGCGCCGAGAACGCTTCATTGAGTTCGAACAGATCGACGTCCTCGATGCGCCAGTCAATCTTCTTCAGGAGCCGGCGCACTGCTTCGACCGGGGTCATGAGGAGGTACTTCGGCGGCAAGCCGCTCGTGGCCTGGCCGACGATGCGCGCCAGCGGCATGATGCCGAGGCTGGCGGCGCGCTTGGCCGACATCACGACGAGCGCGGCTGCGCCATCGTTGACGGGCGGTGCGTTGCCGGCCGTGACGGTCCCGTCCTTCTTGAACGCGGGCTCGAGCGCGCCGAGCGCGGCCATCGTGGCATCGGTCCGCACCGTCTCGTCGCGGTCCACGACCGTCGAACCGGCGGGTCCGGCCGCACGGCTCTGACCGGAACCCGCCCTGCGCGCCGGCACGACGACGGGCAGCATCTCCGCTTTGAAACGGCCGGCGGCCTGCGCGGTCGCTGCCTTGCAGTGGCTGCGCAGGGCGTACTCGTCTTGCTGGTCTCGGCCGATTCGATATTCAGTGGCGACGACTTCGCCGGCCATACCCATGTGGCACTGCTCGAACGAGCACCAGAGTCCGTCGACGATCATCGCGTCGAGCAGCTGCCGGTGGCCCATGCGAAGCCCTTCGCGCGCGCCGGCGAGGAGATACGGCGCATTGCTCATCGATTCCATGCCGCCCGCCACGGCGACCTCGATGTCACCGGTGGCGATCCCCTGCGCCGCCAGCATCACCGCCTTCAGGCCGGAGCCACAGACCTTGTTGATCGTGAGCGCCGCCACGTGGTCGGCGAGCCCGCCACCGAGCGCCGCCTGTCTGGCCGGCGCCTGGCCCAGTCCGGCCGAGACGACATTGCCCATGATGCACTCCTCGACGCTGGCCGGGTCGATGCCCGCCCGCGCCACCGCCTCGCGGACAACGAGCGCGCCAAGCGCGCTCGCGGAGAGACTCTTGAGGCCGCCGAGGAACTTGCCCGTCGGGGTGCGGACGGCCGAGACGATGACGGCTTCCTGCATACCGTCAATTCTACCGAGCCGAGGGGTATCCGGCTTACTCCTGCAGGATGTCGTCCACGGTCCGCCGGAACTCCGGGAAGACGTTCGACTTGATGGGCGTCAGGGAATCGAACACCTCTGTCGCGACCACACGACCCCCGTCGGTGCGGAGCACTTCGAAGTGGTCGCTCAGCTGGTGGAGCAGCCAGATCTCGCGGACGCCGTACTCGGCAAACCAGGCGACCCGCTCCTGCATCTGGCCGATGCGGGGCTGCGGTGACAGCACCTCGAGCACCAGGTCCGGCGCGCCGACGATCTTCTGACGGCGGACGTGCCACCGCGCGTGCGAGATGAACACGAGGTCAGGCTGCAGAATCAACGCGCGGTCCCAGTCGAGGATGACGTCCAGTGGGGAGAGGAGGACGCGGCCGAGGCGCCGTTCGCGGACGTGCGGCGCGAGCGCCAGGTGGAACGCGCAGACCGCCTGTTGGTGCCGGACCGCGGGCGCATCGGCGACGCGCAGCGCGCCGTACACGAGCTCGGCCGGCTGGAGTGTTTCCGGTGTCCTCAGGTAGTCGTCGGTCGTCAGGAACGGAGCAGGTGCCATGACGTGTCTCCCCATCACGACGACGACGATGCCATCGTCCGAGCGCGAACGCAAGCGGTCCCGTCGGGCCGAGCCAGTAGCGACACCCGGCGTAGGCCCACGAGCGGCCGGAACGCTTGAACTGGCGTAGAATCGGCGGTTTCCGGGGCAGCACACAGCCGCGATAGGTCTGGGAAGGCCGCCGACCGGCATCGGGACGCCGGGCGCACCGCCCGCCTGTGGATTGGGGTTCGCCAGCCGGAAGCGCAGTTCCTCGCGCGCGATGATCGTGGCGCCCGTCGTGGCGACGTTCACATCGCGCCCCGGTGTCAGGCCAGATCCAGCGTGATGCTCCGAACAACGCCTGCGCCGAGCAGCGTCTCCAGCCGCGGCCGGACGAGGCTCGAGGCGCGTGCCAGCTCGCGCCGCCACGCGCGGTCGCGCACGCGCACCTGCAGCACGCCGTCCCGGAGCTCGACGGTCGTGACGCGATCGACGGCGGGTCCAACCGCCGTCCGCCACGCGAAGGCGACCTTCTCGGGTGTCAACGGCGCGTTGCGCACGACCCGTGCGAGCGCCTCCGGGAGCACCTGCTGAACGGGAATCACGTCCGTGAGGATAGCATTGACGCGTGCGATTGGTCCTGGCGTCAACATCGCCGCGGCGGGCCGAACTGTTGCGGGCGGCGGGATTCGAGTTCGACGTGATGCCGGCGCAGGTGGACGAGGCGATGGAGGTCGAGGAAACGCCGGACGGCTACGCCCGACGCGTCGCCCAGTTGAAGGCCGAAGGGGTCGCCCCGCGCGCGCCGGGCCGCGTCATCCTTGGCGCCGACACGATCGTCGTCGTGGACAACGACGTCCTCGGCAAGCCCACGAGCGTTGACGACGCCCGGGGGATGCTCCGGCGGCTGTCCGGCCGGGAGCACGAGGTGGTCACGGCCGTCTGCCTGCTCGACTTGCGACGCGAAAGGGGATCGAAGCGAATCCTGGCGGGAATCACCCGAACGACGGTCGAGTGGGCGCCCCTCACTCCGGAAGAAGTCGAGTGGTACCTGGGAAGCGGGGAGCCCATGGGGAAGGCAGGCGGCTATGCCGTGCAGGGGTTGGCCTCCCGATTTGTCACCCGTATCGACGGCTCTTATTCCAATGTCGTCGGCCTGCCGGTTGCAGTAGTCTATGACCTGTGCAAGCGAGCCGGAATCTTGGTATTCTGAAGGCGCCGCGCCTTTAAACCTATGAGCCACAAAGCGATAAAGATCGGGCTGACCAGCCTCGTGCTTGCCACGGCGTTCGGAGGGCTCCTCTACACGACACTGGGGGAAAGTGCGCAGTACTACAAGTACGTGGACGAGGTGATGGCCCAACCGGACGTCTGGTACGGCAAGCCGATGCAAATTCACGGCTACGCCCGCGACATTCGGCGCAAGCGCGACTCGCTCGAGTACAGCTTCGAGCTGCACCGGGAGGGTCAGATCGTGCGCGCCACCTACACCGGCATCGTGCCCGACACGTTCCAGAACGACTCCGAGGTGGTGTTGCAGGGAACGCTCTCGCCGAACGGCTTTCATGCGACGGGCATGACCGCGAAGTGTCCGTCGAAGTACGAACCGCAGGTGGGATCGACGGCAGGGACGACAGGCAGCGGCACATATTGAC
>Ga0156279_113_pt1 | contig 18218 bp, 15 predicted proteins | sample RifCSPlowO2_12_FD_107928 | JGI IMG/M metagenome (GOLD analysis project Ga0156279, IMG submission 107928) | Acidobacteria bacterium RIFCSPLOWO2_12_FULL_68_19 | reverse complement strand
CGCACCCTCGGACGCACCCTCGCACCGTCGCACCCCGCACCGTCGCACCCTCCGGGGCACCGTCGCACCATCGCACCCTCGGACGCACCCTCGCACCGTCGCACCCCGCACCGTCGCACCCTCCGGGGCGCCATTACGTCGGCAGCACCTCCTCCGCCGCCGCGGCGCGCAGCGCCTCGGTCCGGCCCGCGAAGAGTTCCAGCGCGCGCACGTCCTGCGCCAGCCGCTCGATGACGTGCCCGCGCTCGAAGCTGTCGGCGCCGACGACCTGCGTGGCCCGCTCGACGGCCCGCTGCGCCGCCGAGGTCGCCATCAGCTTGGCGAGCGACGCGTCGGCCAGGCGCAGCGGCGAGGCCTCGGTCGCTCCCACCGCCGCCTTCCACGTCATCAGCATCGCCGCGTCGAGCTCGGTGGCGGCGTCGGCGAGCAGCCCCTGCACCGTTTGCTCCCCCGCCGCCGCCGTCCGCGCCGCCTTTGCCGCGGCGAGCGCCTCGCGCAGCGCCCGGCGTCCCATGCCGAGGCCGGCCGCCGCCATCAGGATACGCACGCGCGACATGATCGGCGGCGTGGCGCCAATCGGCTCGCACGCGGCGTCGGTGAAGCGCACGTGGCCGCACACCAGACCGGCGAGCCCTGCCGTGGCAACCGGTTCGATCGTCACGCCCGGCGCGTCGAGCGCCACGAGGTACGCCACGCGCTCGGCGGCGCCTCGCGGTCCGACGACAGCCATCCCCCGGCTGGTGACCGGCGCCACCCACGGCGCCCGGCCCGAGAGGCGGCCGTCCTGTTCCACCGGCATGTCGTCGGAGGAGAGGCCGACGGCAGCGACCACCTCGCCGCGCAGGAGCGCGGAGTACCGGTCGCCCCCGTGCCCGCCGGCGCCCTGGTGATGGAGCGTGAGCGCCACCGCCGAGTGCAGCGCCAGCGCGACCGCCGCGGCCGGCGACTCCTGGGCGAGCGCCTCCACGGCCACGGTCACGGTGAGCAGATCGGCCGCCGGGTCGAGCAAGCCCGCCCGGGCCGCGCCGGCGACGACGGCCGCCGCCGCCGGGTCGGGGGCGACGCTGCGTCCGAGCGCCGACGCCTTGTCGCGCCAGGCCAGCTCCACGGCGCCAAGATCGAAGTTCACCGCTCCATTCTCCACGTCAGGGTCAGACCCCGCCGGTGTGCGCGCACGCCTCGCGCGCCCGCCGCACACCCCTGCGAGCGCACGCTCCTCACACCCAACCCCTATGAAATCAATGACTTCCCGCAGCTGGCACGGACGGCACCGGCTTCGCTCCTGTGACTGGCGTCCCGCGCAATCCGGCGCGGACGCCGCAAGGAGAGAGACCAATGCGCCGCACGATCGCCGCCGCCCTCCTGAGCCTCACCGCCGCGCTGCCGGCCTTCGCCGAGGAGACCGCTGCGCCGGCCGCGGCCCCGGCCATCGTCGTCCCGGCGCGCGTCGAGCGCACGCTGGCGCGGCCCGCGGTGCTGCCGGCGCTCTACGTCAGCTACGCGGCGCTCCAGGTCTACGACGTCTACTCGACGCGGCAGGCGCTCGCCCGCGGCGCCCAGGAAGCCAATCCGCTCATGCAGGGCGTGGTCGGCAATGCCGGCGCCCTCTGGGCCGTCAAGGCCGGGGCCACCGCCGGCGCCATCCTCGCCGCCGAGCGGCTCTGGAAGCGCGACAAGAAGGCGGCGGCCATCGGCGTCATGGTCGCCTCCAATGCCGTCGCCGCCCTCGTCGCCAGCAGGAACGCGAGCACCCTCCGGCACCTGCGCTGACACCGCCCGTCTCGGTCGATCACGGGCCACAGCGACGTCGATCACGGGCCACAGCGACAACGATCACGGGCCACAGAGGCACAGAGACACAGAGGAGTTCTTTAACGTGGATGATTCACGAACGCGTCGTTCACACTGCTGGGTGCTCCCTTCTCCGTTCGTGTTCCGGTTCGGGGCTGTGGTGCCTCGGTCCCCGTCGGGAGTGCCGCCGATGCGAACCGAACCCCGAACACGAACCCCGAACACGAAGCGAGAACCGAGAAGCGTGAACGACGGATTCATGAAGAGTGCGGGTCAAGGCACCCTCGCACCGTCGCACCGTCCGAGGTGCCCGCCTACGTCTCCAACCCGTACTTCTCCAGCTTCCGGTAGAGCGCGCGCCGGCTGATCCCGAGCAGCTCCGCCGCTTTCAGCTTGTTGCCGTCGGCCTCGGCGAGCGCCCGCTGCACTTGGTCGCGCTCGAGATCCTGGAGCCGGCTCCGGGGCCCGCGTTCGGCCGAGTCGCCGCCCTCAGCATGGCCGACGGGCACGGAACCCGGCTCACGTCTCACGTCGGGAAGACCAGCGGCGCGGCCGGAGGCGGGCAGCGCGCGCTGGATGTCACGGTCGGTCAGCAGGCACCCCTCGGCCATGAGCGAGGCGCGCTCCATCACGTTGCGCAGCTCGCGCACGTTGCCCGGCCACGCGTGCCGCACGAGGAGCGTTTCGGCGGCCGGGGTCAGGCCGCTCATCCCGACGCCCAGGCGCGCCCGCACCTCCTCGAGGAACGCCGCGGTCAGGTACGGGATGTCCTCCCGCCGGTCGCGCAGCGGCGGGAGCGCGATCTCCACCACGTTGAGGCGGTACAGCAGGTCGCGCCGGAAGCGCCCATCCGCCACGTCGTCGGCGAGATTCCGGTTGGTCGCCGTCACCACCCGCACGTCCACCGTCCGCGGCGCCAGCGAGCCGACGCGGTGCACCTCGCCCGTTTCGAGCGTCCGCAGCAGCTTGGCCTGCACCGTCTGCGACAGCTCCCCCACCTCGTCCAGGAAGAGCGTGCCGCCGTCGGCCGCCTCGAACAGCCCCGCCTTGTTGTCGGTCGCGCCGGTGAAGGCGCCGCGCACGTGTCCGAACAGCTCGCTCTCGAACAGGCTGTCGACGACGGCCGCGCAGTTGACGGTGACGAACGGCCGCCGGCTGCGGGGCCCGAGCTGGTGCAGCGCGCGGGCCACCAGCTCCTTGCCGGTGCCGGTCTCGCCGGTGACGAGGGCGATGCGCGCGTAGGGCGCCAGCCGCCGCACCAGCGCGAACAGCTCCTGCATCACCTGGCTGCGCCCGATCATCCCGCACAGCTCGACGCGCCGGGCGACGGCGCGGTCGGCTTCGAGCAGCGCCCGCCGCCGCTCGATCTCTTCGCGCGCCGCCCCGAGCAGCGCCTTCAGGCGGTCGAGCGGCAGCGGCTTGCTCAGGTAGTCGAGCGCGCCGAGCTTGACCGCCTCGATGGCCGTGTCGACCGTGGCGTACCCGGTCATCAGGATCACCTGGCAGTCGGGCTGCGCCGCCCGGATGGCCCGCAGCACGTCGAGGCCGTCCACCTCCGGCATCTGCAGGTCCACGAGCGCCACGTCGGCGCGCAGCTCGCCGAGATGGGCGAGCGTCTCCCGGCCGCCGGACCGCGACGTCACGGTGTATCCCGCCCGGCGGCCGAAACGCTCCAGCATGTCGCAGATGGCCGGGTCGTCGTCGACGACGAGCAGCGTCGGTCGTGTCGCGGCGTCAGGCATCGAGCACCTCGCGCACCGTGGCCGCCAGCGCCGCGCGCGTGAACGGCTTCTGGAGGAACAGCGCCGCGCCGGCGGCGATCCGGTCGCGGGCGGCCGCATCGTCGGTGTATCCCGACATGTAGATCACGCGCAGGCCGGGACGGCTGCGCGCCAGCTCGGCGTAGAGGCCCGCCCCGCTCCCACCCGGCATGACGAGATCGGTCAGGAGCAGGTCGATGCGGAACGATCCCGCCGCGACCTGCCGCGCCTCGGCGGCGTCGGCCGCCTCGAGCACGTCGTAGCCGTCCTGTTCGAGGAGCGTCCGCGCCAGCTTTCGGACCGCCTCCGTGTCGTCCACGACGAGCACGTGTCCGCCCGGTTCGCGCCACCCGCCGCCGCGCGGCGCCTTCTCGCGGGGGCGGCTGTCGGTCGCCGCCGCCTCGACGCGCGGAAAATAGATGCGGAACGAGCTCCCCTGGCCGGGTGCGCTCCTGACCGTGACGTAGCCGCCGCTCTGCTTGACGATGCCGTACACGGTGGCGAGACCGAGGCCCGCCGCGCCTTCCCTGGTTGTGAAGAACGGCTCGAACAGGTGCGCCTGCGTGGCCGCGTCCATGCCGGCGCCGGTATCGGTCACGACGAGCGCGACGTACTCGCCGGCCGGCACGACGCCGCCCAGACGCGGGTCGTCGGCATGGATGTTCCGCGTCTCGAGGGTGAGCGTCCCGTCGTGCGGCATCGCGTCGCCGGCGTTGGCCGCCAGGTTCGTCAGAATCCGCTCGAGCTGCGCCGGGTCCGCCAGGATTGGGGCCGCCTCCGGGTCGAGCCGCGTGACGACTCGGACGCCCTGACCGACGACCTCACGCAGTCTGCCGGTCGCGCCGGCGACAATCCGGTTCAGGTCGAGCGTCCGCGCCTGCAGCAACTGCCGGCGGCCGAAGGCGAGCAGTTGGGCGGTGAGGTCCCTGGCGCGGCCAGCCGCCTGCTGGATCTCCCGCAGGTCCGCCATCGGCCCGCTGCCGGGCTCGAGCGCCTCGGTCAGCAGCTCGCTGTAGCCGAGCACGATCGTCAGCAGGTTGTTGAAATCGTGGGCGATGCCGCCGGCCAGCCGCCCGACCGCCTCCATCGTCTGCGCGCGGTGGAGCTCGTCCTGGAGGCGCTTCCGCTCGGAGATGTCCGCGGTGACGCCAACGAAGCGCCGGACGCCGCCCGCCTCGACCAGGCGCGCCTTTCCGGCAATCCAGACCGTGCGGCCGTCGGGCCGGATCACGCGAAATTCAATCTCGTGTTCGGAACGGGTCTCGATGGCCACGCTGATCTGTTCCGCCAACGCCTTCCGGTCGTCGGGGTGCACGCGTGCGAAGAGCTCGTCGAGGCTCGCCGAGGAGCGCCCGGTGCGACGGCGACCAGTACGTGCGTCCGGTGTCGAGACGGCGCTCCCACAGGCCGATCCCGGTCGCGTCGAGCACGACCGCCCCGCGCACCTCGCTCTCGAGGAGCGCCTGCCCGACGCGCAGGCGGTCAACGCCGAGGGCGAACTGCTGTGCGACCATGCCAAGCGCGCTCAGCGTCGATTCCGGCAGCGGCTCGCGCGCGAACATCGCCATCACGCCGACGAGGCGGCCGTCCACGAAGAGCGGGTATCCAGCGAAGCCGACGAGGCCTTCCCTGCGCACCCAGTCGGGGTCGCTCACGGAGGGATCGGACTGCAGCGCATTGGTCAGGTGCGGTTCGCCGCTGGCAGCGATGTGCCCGATCTTGAGCTCGCCGATTTTGACGCGGCCGTGCGGCCCGTTCAGGTGCGTGTACATGCCGGCGCTCGCGTGCAGCTCGAGGACGGCCCCGTCGGCGCTCACCGTCCAGATGCGCGCGAGCGCCGCGCCGAGATGTTCGACCATCGCCTCGGCGCACCGGCCGAGCATCTGCGGCACGGCCAGGCCCGAGGTCAGGGCGACACCCACCGCCGACCCGAACGCCGTCAGCCGTTCGCGCTCGGCGGTCCAATCGCCCGGCGGGTCCGCCTCGCCGTCCTTCGATGCGCCTGGCGGCACCTGTCCTGCCTGCGTGTTCGGAGTCACGAGCCGCCGCCGGCGACGACCTCGGCGACCTTGGCCAGCAGCGCCTCGCGGGTGAACGGCTTCTCGAGGAACGCCGTCTCTCCCGCCGAAATCCCGTGCCGGATCATCGCATCCTCAGTGTATCCCGAGGTGTACAGCACCTTGAGCCGCGGCATGGCGCCCTTCATCTGCGCGTAGAGCTTGGGCCCGCTGCCGCCCGGCATGACGACGTCGGTCACGAGGAGGTCGATGTCGCCCCGCGCGCCGGCGACCGTCAGCGCTTCGGCGGGCGACCCCGCCTCGATCACGACGCAGCCGGCGCCGTGGAGGAAGCGCCGGGCGAGCCGCCGCACCGGCTCGCTGTCCTCGACCAGGAGCACCGTCGTCCCGTCGAGCGGCGCTTGGCGTCGGCGTCTCGGCGCCTCGTCCACTGGCGCCGCGGCGGCGCCGCCGGCGCGGGGAAAGCAGATGCGAAACGTCGTGCCGTGCCCGGGCTCACTGTACACCCAGATGAACCCGTTGCTCTGCTTGACGATGCCGTACACGGTGGCCAGGCCGAGCCCCGTGCCACCTCCCTGCTTGGTCGTGAAGAACGGCTCGAAGATCCGCGCCTGCGTCTCCTGGTCCATGCCCTTGCCGGTGTCGGTCACGACGAGCACGGAGTAATCGCCCGGCGACATCGTCCCGCCGTGCTCGCTCGTCTCGAGGCGCACGTTCCGGCTCTCGATCGTGAGCGTCCCCCCTTCGGGCATCGCGTCGCGAGCGTTGACGCAGAGGTTGACCAGCACCTGTTCGAGCTGGCCCGGGTCGACGACAATCGGGTGCAGCCGCGGCTCGAGCGTGGTGTGGAGCGCGACGTCCTCGCCGAGCAGCCGCTCGATCATGCCGGTGATGCCGGCGACGACCTCGTTGGCGTCCACCACGCGCGGCTGCAGGATCTGGCGGCGGCTGAAGGCCAGGAGCTGGCTGGTCAGGTTGCGCGCCCGCCCGGCGGCCTCCCGGATCTCGTCGAGCTCGCGGTGCGCCGCGCTCCCCGCCGGCACGTCGTCGTTCATCAGGTCCGCACACCCGAGGATGACCGTCAGCAGGTTGTTGAAGTCGTGGGCGATGCCGCCGGCGAGGCGGCCGATCGCCTCCATCTTCTGCGCCTGCTGGAGCTGCGCTGCGCGCGTCCTTTCCTCCGTGACGTCCCTGAAGATCACGACCGCGCCTCTGATCTCGTCCTCGTCGCGAATCGGACTGGAGGAGTACTCCACCGGAAACGACGACCCGTCGCGCCTCCAGAAGACGTCATCGTCGGCGTGACGCGACTGCCCCGTGCGGGGGGCGTCGAGAATCGGGCACTTCTCGACTGGAAAGGGCGACCCGTCCGGCCGGCTGTGGTGCACCAGCGGATGCATGGGCCGACCCACGACCTCTTCCGGCCGCCATCCGAGCGCTGCGGCGCCCGCCTTGTTCACGAACGTGCAGCGCCCCTCGGGATCGACGCCGTAGATGCCTTCCCCGGTCGAGTCGAGCAGGAGCTGCAGCGTCCTCGCGAGTCGCGCTCTCTCGAGCTCCAGCGCCTTGCGCTCCGTGAGGTCGACGTGGCAGCCCGTAATGCGGACCGGCCGGCCGCCGTCGTCGAAGGTCAGCATGCCGCGCGTCTGAATCCATCGATACGAGCCGTCCTTGTGCCGCAAGCGGAACTCCACGTCGTAGCCGCGCGCAGGATCCGCGAGGTAGGCCCGCAGGGCCCGGACCGTCCGCTCCCGGTCGTCGGGGTGCAAACGACTCTCCCACTCCTCGTACCGCCCCGCGATTTCGTCGTCGCGATAGCCGATCTGCCGCTTCCATTCGGGCGAGTAGTAGACCTCGTTGGTCGTCAGGTCCCGCTCCCAGGGGCCGATGTTCGAGGCCTTCATCGCCACCCGCAGGCGGGCCTCGTTGGCGAGGAGCGCCGTCGCCACGTGTTTGCGTTCGGTGACGTCGATCCAGACCCCGATCGCCTCCGACGGCTCGCCCGCCGGATTGCGCAGGACGCGAACGTGGTCCTCGATCCATCGGTACGCGCCGTCCTTGTGCCGTATCCGGTATTCACCGGTGAAGTCCTTTCCCTGCAGGAGCGCGGCGCGCGCCGCCAGCATCCGATCGCGGTCCTCCGGGTGAAGCTGCGCCAGCCACCATTCGGCGCTGTTCGCCTCCTCCAGGCTGAACCCGAAGGCCGTCTTCACGTTCTCCGTCATGACAAGGGGCGTGAGGGTGTCGCCACGCAGGTCGAACCCATAGAGGATTGCAGGGCCATGCGCCAGCAGATGGCGCATGCGGACGTGCATCGCGCGCAGCTCGTCCTCCGATCTGCGGTGTTCGCGCCGCACGCGCGCCTCTTCCAGCGCACGCACCACCGCCGGGCCCAGGCGCTCCAGCCGATCCTTGAGCAGGTAGTCGGTGGCGCCGCGCCTCACGCACTCGGCGGCGAGCTCTTCGCCGATCTCGCCCGTTACGACGATGAGCGGCACGTCGAGCCCGCGGCGGAGCACCAGCTCGAGCGCCCGCAGCCCGTTGAAGTCCGGCAGGCGGTAGTCGGCCAGGACGAGGTCCGGCGCCGGATCGAGCGCGGCGGCGAAGGCGGCCCGCGTGTCCACGCGCGCCCAGTCGAAGGCGAGGCCGGCCCGGCCCAGCTCGCGCACCATCAGCTCGGCATCGGCGGCCGAGTCTTCGAGCACGAGCACCTTGATCCGGGCCTGCGTCATCGGGGCACCTGATTGAGGAGGAGCCAGTAGTGCCCCGCCTCCGCGACCGCCGCCGCGAAGTTCTCGAACTCGACCGGCTTGACGATGTAGCTGTTGACGCCGAGGCGGTAGCTCTCCACCACGTCGCGCTCCTCGCGCGAGGAGGTGAGCACGACCACCGGGACCAGACGCGTCCGCTCGTCGCTCCGCATCCGGCGGAGCACCTCGAGACCATCGACCTTCGGCAGCTTGAGGTCGAGGAGCACGATCTTCGGCCGGTCATCGGCATTGCGGTCCCGGTACGGCCCGGCGGCGAACAGCCAGTCGAGCGCCTCCTGGCCGTCGGCCACGTGCACGACGCGGTTCGCCAGGCGATGGGACCGGAGCGCGCGGAGCGTCAGCTCCGCGTCGCGGGGATTGTCCTCCACGAGAAGGAGCAGGACTTCTTGCAGTTCGTCCACTATGACTCCCTCCGCGCCAGAGATGCGGCACGCACCTTCACTGGCTGTCCCGGTCCGATCGCGAGCCGCCTGACGATGTCCACGGCCGCCTCGAGCTCCGTCGATTTGTCGAGGAACACGTCCGCGCCCGCCCGGAGGCACACGGACCGGTAGGGCGCGAGCGGGTAGTTGGTCAGCATGATGACGAAGCCGCGGGATCCGCTCGACTTGATCTCGCGCAGCAGGTCGATGCCGCTCCCTCCGGGCATGCGGATGTCGAGCACCACCACGTCGGGCGCGGTCGTCGCCAGCAGCAGCCGCGCCTCGGCCGCCCCCGGCGCGTCGTCGACGTGCGTCACCCCGTCGATCTCCGACAGCATCTCGGTCAGACGGGACCGGACGACGCTCGAATCGTCCACCACGAGGACGGAGAAGGCCATGTCATTCCTCCTGCAGTGGAAGCGTGAAGTAGAACGTGGCGCCGGCGCCCGGCCGCGCCTCGGCGAAGACGCGCCCGCCGTGGCGGCCGACGACGCGCTTGACGAGGGCGAGGCCGACGCCGGTGCCGGGGAACTCGCCCTCGCCGTGGAGGCGCTGGAACACGCCGAAGAGCTTGTCCGCGTACGCCATGTCGAAACCGACGCCGTTGTCCCGGACGTAGTAGGTCAGCTCGTGGTCGCCCCGCGACCCGCCGACCTCGACGGCCGGCTCGGCGCACCGGCTCGTGAACTTCACGGCGTTGCCGATCAGGTTCACCCACACCTGGCGCAGCATGGCGGCCTCGCCGCGCGCCGCCGGCAGCGGCGGCAGCACGAACCGCACGTGCCGCCCCGAATCGGCGGCCGTCACCTCGTCGAAAGCCGACCGCGCCAGCGCCGTCATGTCGACGTCGGCCACCTGCATCGACTGGCGGCTGAGGCGCGAGAACCGGAGCAGGTCGTCGATGAGCGCGCTCATCCGCTGCGCCTCGCTCCTGACCACGCCCGCCACCCGCCGTCCTTCCTCGTCCAGGCGGGAGGCGTGGTCCTCGACGAGGATGCAGGCGTAGCCGTCGACCGCGCGCAGCGGCGCGCGCAGATCGTGCGACACCGAGTACGAGAACGATTCGAGCTCCTGGTTGGCCGCGACGAGCGCCGCCGTCCGCTCGTCCACGCGCGCCTCGAGCTCGGCGTTGAGGCGGACGAGCTGCTCTTCGGCGGCGCGGCGGCGGCTGATGTCGACGCCTATGCCGATCAGGCAGGGCGCCCCCTCGATCTCCGCGCGCCGGCCGGTGAAATGGTAGGCCGTTCGGAGCCCGTCCTTCGCCACGAGCACGGCGTCCGTGTCGGTCCACCCGGTCGCGAGCCCGTGCCGTACGCGCTCGGCGAAGGACGTGCGCTCCTCCTCCGCCACGAAATCGAGCAGCGGACGAGCCGCGATCTCCGCGGTGGTATAGCCGCTCACCTCCTCCAAGGCGCGGTTCCAGCGGAGGAGCCGGCCGGACTCGTCGCACAAGCAGAAGACGCCCGGCAGGCTCGCGAGCAGCGACTCGGAGAACGCGTACGCGTTCTCGCGGGCGGTATCGTGGCGTTCGAGCACGAGCACCGTCGAGCGGCCGAACCACAGCAGCAGCGCGACCGACGACGACACCATGAGCGCGAGGCCGAACTCGGTGGCGTAGAGCCCCGCCTGCTCGCCCATCAGCCTGAGCCAGCCGAGCGCGACCGGCACGAGGATCGCCACCGGCAGCAGGCGGCGCGCCACCATTCCGCCCGCCCGGGGGCTGCCGAGAATGGCAACCCAGCTCCGATCCGGCCGCGCCGCCAGCATGCCGACCGCGAGGACGAGAAAGCCGACGCCGGTGTGCAGCGCCATGGACGCGTACCCCGGGACGGCGTAGAGCGCCGACACGCCGTAGAGGTATCCGAGCACCGCCAGGAACGAAATGGCGCCCACCGGCAGCGCGAGCCACGGCGCGCGAAGGGCGCCAAGCGAGCCGCGCCCGCCGAGCCCGACGAGCGACAGGCCGGACAGGAGGAAACTGACGGAGGTCGCCAGCGCCATCCGTCCCGGCGTTGCGGCGGGGACCAGCGGGTCCGACGCGCGCATCAGCACTTGGTCGATGCCGACGCTCACGCCGGCGAGGTGCTCGACGAGCGTCGCTGCGCCTACCAGCGCGACGAGCGCCGCGGCGATCTGCGCCGTCCGCCGGTGGGACGCTCCGGCGCCCGGCCGCCGCTCCATCCAGAGCGCGCAGCCGGCCAGCACGAAGCAGGCCGCCGTATTCGGCACCATCGGCACGAACGCCGGATGGATCTGCCGGAGGACGGCGATATCGAGCGCCCAGCCGGTGAGCACCAGCCCACCGAGCGCCGCCACCGACGCGCCCGCCAGCCCGGCACAGGCGGCCGCCCTGCGGAGGAACGGCGCCGTCGCCATCTCACCAGTCATCGCCGATCCCACGGTAGGACGCCCGCCGCGCCCGGCGCTACCGGAGAAACCTCGTATCTGGCACCCGATTTTGTCCGGCAGACACCGAGAGCGCGGAGGTGGTAGAAGCTGGACGAAGGAGATCAGCGTCCACTCCACCTCCTCCGTCCTCCCGCTGCCGCTCGCCCGAGTCCTGGAGCGCATCTCCGACGGCTTTCTCGCGCTCGATCGGGAGTGGCGCATCGTCTCTGTGAGTCCAGGGGCCGCGGGCTTCCTCGGCCGGAACTCGGACGAGCTGGTCGGCCGTCACATGTGGACCGCATTTCCCTGGGCGGTCGGCCGGCCGTTCCACCGCGCGTGCGAACGGGCGATGCAGGAAGGGCGTCCCGTGTCGATGGACGGGTACCTGGCGTCGCCGGACCGGTGGTTCGAGCACCGCATCTATCCGTCGCGGCAGGGGCTGACCGTCTATTTCAACGACATCACCTGGCGCAAGCGGCACGACGAGGCTCGCAGCCTGGCGAAGAAGGCACGCGAGGAGCTGACCCGGCGCAACGCCGCGCTCGTGAACGCGCTCGGCCAGATCGCCTACGAGGCGCGGCGGCGAACCAACGAAGTGATCTGGAGCGGCGAGTTCACCGCCGTCCTCGGCTACTCCGCCGCCGAGATGGGCACGACCCTCGAGAGCTGGACGAGCCGGGTCCACCCGCTCGATCTGAAGCGGGTGCTGGCCGGCGTCGAGCAGGCCGCCGGCGAGGGGCGCTCGCTCGACATCGAATACCGCTTCCGCCACCGCGACGGCTCCTGGCGCTGGATGCGCGACCGCGGCGTCCTCACCGTCTCGAACGACGGAGCGCTCGAGCACATCATCGGCGTCTTCACGGATGTCACGGGGTACAAGCAGGCGGGCGAGGCGCTGCGGGAGAGCGAGGAGCGGCTGCGCCTGGCGCTCGAGGCCGCCCACGTGGGCATCTTCGACTGGGACGTGCCGAACGATCGCATTGCCTGGTCGCGCGGGTACGAAGAGCCGTGGGGCTTCGCGCCGGGCGACTTCGCCGGCACCTACGCGTCGTTCGCCTCGCGCGTGCACCCGGACGACCTGCCGGGCCTCGGCGACGCGGTGGCGCACTGTATCGCCGCGCGGGCGCCGTGCGCGCGCGAGTTCCGCGTCGTCTGGCCCGACGGGAGCGTTCGCTGGGTGTCCGCACGCGGCGAGTTCACCTTCGACCAGGACGGCCGGCCGCTGCGCATGCGCGGGACGGTGGTGGAGACAACCGAACAGAGACGCGCCGAGGAGCAGATTCGCGAGCTGGCGGCGGCGCTCCGGGCGCTCTCGACCAACGTCCAGACGGCGCGCGAGGAGGAAGCGGCGCGCATCGCCCGGGAGCTGCACGACGAGCTCGGCCAGGCGCTCACCGGGATCAAGATCGACCTGGCGTGGCTCGACAGCCGGCTCTCCCGCGCCGGCGGCGCCGCCGACGTGGCGCCGCTCCGGGAGCGGACCGCCGCGGCCATCCGGCAGGTGGACGCCGCCATCCAGGACGTCCGCCGCATCTCCACGGAGCTGCGCCCCAGCGTGCTCGACGATCTGGGCATCGTCGCGGCGATCGAGTGGCAGGCGCAGGAGTTCGAGGCGCGCACGGGCATCCCGTGCGTGACGTCGCTCCCCGCCGAGCTGCCACCGATCGACGCGCCGCGCGCCACCGCGCTCTACCGCGTCCTGATGGAGGCGCTCACCAACGTGGCGCGGCACGCCGGGGCGACGCGCGTCCACGTGACGCTGGCGCTCGATGGCGGCGCCGTCACGCTCGACGTCCGCGACAACGGCCGCGGCATCGCGGCGGAGGCGGCCGCCTCGCCGCGCTCGATTGGCCTGCTCGGCATGCGCGAGCGCGCGCGGGTGTTCGGCGGCACGGTCACCGTCGCGCCGCTCGCCCCCCGGGGCACGCGCGTGCACGTGGAGATTCCGCTGGGGTGATGCCCCAGGTTCGGGATTCCCGGTCTACCCGTCGAGACTGACGGGCCGGTGCGCGGGGCGCGATAGCCCGGTTGATTCATGAACACCGCAGGGTCGAGGAGACACGGTCGCTCCAAAACGCGGCTCCGCAGGCCGGAAAAACGCCGCTCCGGCCTATCGTCGGCGGCAATGGCGTGGGGGCCCCCATCCCCACGCCGTGTCGCTGGCCTGCGCGGCGTTTTTCGTGATCGGAACGGCCTGCTCCGAACGCGTTTCTCCGCGAGCGTGTCCCCTCGACCGCTTCGTTCATGAATACTGTGGGCGAGACCTCCGACCAGTGAACCGCGAACCCCGAACACGAACCCGGAACACGAACCGAGAAGGGAGAACCGAGAAGCGTGAACGACTGATTCACGAACGCGTCGTTCACACTGCTGGGTACTCCCTTCTCCGTTCGTGTTCCGGTTCGGTGCTGCCGTTCGTCGTTCCCCGTCGCGCCGGTCGAGGTGTAGCATGCGGAAGACAGGAGCCGACGCCATGAGCACGGTCCTTCCGGTGCCGCAGCCGCCGCTCGCCGAGATCCTGGAGCGCGTCTCGGACGCCTTCGTCGCGCTCGATGCGGACTGGCGGTACACCTACGTCAACGCGAAGGCGGCGGCGCTCTTCGGCCGGACGCCGGAGGAGCTGATCGGCCGGCATATCTGGACCGAGTTTCCCGAGGGCGTCGGCCAGCCGTTCCACCGCGCCTACGAGCGCGCGATGCGCGAGCAGACGCCGATCACGCTGGAGGAGTACTACCCGCCCTACGATCGCTGGTTCGAGAACCGCATCTACCCGTCGCCGCGGGGGCTGACGATCTATTTCAGCGACATCACCGAGCGCCGGCAGATCGAAGCGGCGCTGCGCGAGAATCGCTCCCTCCTCGCCCGCATCGTCGAGACCGACGCCAACGGCATCGCCGTCGTCGACACCGCGGGCACGATTACCTTCGCCAATCCGGCCGCCGAGCGGATCGCCGGCCTGCCCGCCGGCTCGATGGCGGGCCGCTCGTACGCCGCGCTGGCGCCGACGCCACTGCGAGTTGACGGCCGGCGGCTGCCCGAGGAGGCGCACCCGTTCCGCGAGGTCCTGCGCACGGGGCGTCCGGTGTACGACGTGCAACTGGCCGTCGAGCGCTCCGACGGGCGGCGCGTCGCCCTGTCGGTGAACGCCGCCCCGCTCGTGGACGACACCGGAACGCTGACCGGTGTGGTCCTGACGATCAGCGACGTCACCGAGCGCACGCGCGCCGAAGAACAGGTCCGCGTGCTGGCCACGGCGCTGCGGGGCCTCACCGCGCGCGCCCAGAAGGCGCGCGAGCAGGAAGCGACGCGCATCGCCCGGGAACTGCACGACGAGCTCGGCCAGGCGCTCACCGGAATCAAGATCGACCTGGCATGGCTCGACACGCGGCTCTCCCGGGTCGCCGGCGTTGCCGACTCGCTCGCCCTGCGCGAACGAACCGCCGCCGCCGTCCGCCAGGTGGACGCCACGATTCACACCGTCCGGCGCCTGTCGAGCGAGCTGCGGCCCGGCATCCTGGACGACCTCGGCATCGTCGCCGCCGTCGAATGGCAGGCGGAGGAGTTCGCCACGCGCACCGGCATCGCCTGCGCCGCCGCCGTGCGGGACGGCGCCGTTGAGGTGGACCAGGCCCGGGCCACCGCCCTCTACCGGATCCTGCAGGAGGCGCTGACCAACGTCGTCCGCCACGCCGACGCCACGCGCGTCGACATCACGCTGGCGACCGGGACCGCCGGCCTCACGCTCGACGTCTGTGACAACGGGCGCGGGATTGCGGTCGAGCTGGCGAACTCGCCGCGGTCGATCGGCCTGCTCGGCATGCGCGAGCGGGCGGGGGAACATGGCGGCACGGTGACGATTGCCCCGGTCGCGCCGCACGGCACGCGCGTGCACGTGGAGATGCCGGTGTGACACACAACCTCGAACGGTGCGACGGTGCGACGGCCCGTGCGACGGTGCGTGGTGCTCGGTTCGTGTTCACGTTCCCTCGACCCGGCTCGACGGGGACCGAGGAACGGCAGCCCCGAACCGGAACACGAACGGAGAAGGGAGCACAAAGCAGTGTGAACGACGCGTTCGTGGTTGAAGGTGCGCAACCCGGGCCGCGCGGGGCTGCCGCGTCACGCGCCCACGACAAGAAAAGGTCTCTGTGTCTCTGTGCCTCTGTGGCCCGTGATCGGCCGGCGTCCACCGCCTTGTTCAACGACCGGCCCGAATGCTACATTGCGGGCGTGACCTTCTCTGTTGAAATCGAACGGGAAGACGACGGCCGGTGGCTGGCGGAGATCCCCGCTCTCTCCGGTGTCATGGCGTACGGCCACGACCGTGACGAGGCCGTGGCCCGCGTACAGGCCCTCGCCCTTCGCGTCATCGCCGAGCGCCTGGAGCACCGTGAGGCTCCTGCCGAGTTCCTCAACGTCACGTTCCAGGCTGCGTGAGCACCGGGCCGGGCGGGGCTGGCCGCGTCACGCGCTCAGGACAACAATGGCTCTCGGTGCCTCGGACAGTGCGGTGGTGCGATGTACGCTGGTGCAATGGTGCACCGGAACCGTCCTACCGTCGCACCGTCGGACGCACCGTCGCACCGTCGGACGCACCGTCACACCGTCGCACCGTCGGACGCACCGTCACACCGTCGCACCCTCGCACCGTCGCACCCTCTCATGGCCAGAGTCGTCCGCCGCCGACTGCGCCGAGAAACGCATCGAGCGGCCACACCTCGATACCGTCGTCGGTCTTCAGACGACGATCGCCCAGGTACACGAGCACGCGGCGAGCCAGACGCGGCAGGCCGGCCACGGCGCGCAGGCCGGCCAGCTGCACTGTCGAGAACCTCGCCTGCGACTTGATTTCGAGCGCCAGGTACTCCCGCCCCCGCCGCAGCAGGAAATCGACTTCCGTCTGCCGCGCTTCCGCGGGCGCCCAGTATGCGAGCTCGTCGAACAGCTCTCCCCCCTGGTTGTGAGCGCGCAGCACGGTAAGGACGAATCCTTCGAGGAGCGGGCCGCGCTCTTCCGCGGTCAGCGGGCCGAGCTGGCGCTTGGCCGCGCGGACCAGACCGGCGTCCACCCAATACAGCTTGGGGTGCCGTCGTTCACGCACTCGCAGTCGCGCGTCGAATGCCGGCACCAGGGTTGCCAGCAGCGTGTCCTGCAGGATTCCAAGGTAGCCTTCCACCGTCGTCCGCGCCGTCGCCGCATCGCGCGCCAGGCCGGCGAGGTTGATCACCTGGCCGTGGAAGAGCGCCGCCAGCGGCAGGAAGCGCAGGAATCCCGGCAGGTTCCGCACGAGCGCCTCGGCCCGGATTTCCTCGCGGATGTAGAGCTGCACGTAGGCGTCGAGCGTGGCGCGCGGGTCCTCGGCCTGCCAGACGAGCGGGAGGCTGCCGAAGCGCAGCACGCGGTCGAGCGCGAAATCCCTCCCCAGCTCCGCCGGAACCAGTGGATACATCGTCTGCTGCGTGGCCCGTCCGGCGAGCAGGTTCGTCTGGGCCGTCTTCAGCCGCCGGGCGCTCGATCCCAGGAGCACGAACCGGCGGCGGGCGCCTTCGATTGCCCGATGCACCTCGTTCAGGAGGGCGGGCACGCGCTGGACTTCGTCCAGGACGATCACTCGGTCGCGCGGCAGGGCCCCGATCTCCAGCGCGAGCAGCCCTGGACTAGCCAGGAGCGCCTGGTGATGCGCTTCGTCGAGCAGATCGACGACATGCGCGTCGGGGAACGCTTCCCGGGCCCACGTGCTCTTGCCCGCGCCGCGAACGCCGAACAGGAAGAAGCTGCCCTTGGGGGGCACGAGCAGACGCCGGTATCGAGTGGTTGCCATGCTGCCGTTATTTTACGCCGCAAAACAACGGCATGGTAGCCATGCCGGCGTCACTCGACCAGCCGGTGCTCCAGGGCGTACCGCATGATACCGGCGTTGTTCTTCAGCCCGGTCTTCTCGAGGATGCGGGCGCGGTAGCTGCTGACGGTCTTCACGCTCAGCGAGAGCAGCTTCGCGATCTCGCCGACGGTCTTCCCCGACGCGATCAGGCGCAGCACCTCGAACTCGCGGTCCGAGAGCGACTGGTGGGGCGGAGCGGCCGCATCGCCGCCAATCACGCCGGCGAGCTGGTCGGCCACAGCCGGACTGATGTAGCGGCCGCCGGCGGCGACCTTGCGAATCGCCTCGAGCAGGCGCTCGGGCGCGGCTTCCTTGGTGAGATAGCCGGCGGCGCCGGCGCGCAGCGTCCGTACCGCGTATTGATTCTCGGCGTGCATGCTGAGGATGAGAACCGGACGCTTCGGCCGCTCGTCCTTGAGCGTCTTCAACACGTCGAGGCCGCCGCGACCGGGCAGGCTGATGTCGAGCACGATCACGTCCCAGTCGCGCGCCCGCGCCAGATCGAGCACCTGCTGGGGATCGGCCGCCTCGCCAACCTCCTCCACGTCTGGCGCGTCGGCCAGCATCTGACGCAGCCCGCTCCGGACGATCGGATGATCGTCGGCGACGAGCACGCGCAACCGCCGGGCCATGCGCCATTCTAGCCGCTCTCAGGAGGACGGGACGGACGGGTGCTTCGGACGGTGCGACGGTGCGAGGTGCGAGGGTGCGACGGTGCGTCCGACGGTGCGAGGGTGCGACGGTGCGTCCGAGGGTGCGCCGGACCGTGCGATGGTGCGACAGTGCCTTGACAGTGGGCGATCCGGGCCGCGCGGGGCTGCCGGCCTCACGCGCCCACGACAAGAAAAGGTCTCTGTGTCTCTGTGCCTCTGTGGCCCGTGATCGGCCGGCGTCCACCGCCTTGTTCAACGACCGGCGCGACGGGGACCGACGAACGGCAGACCCGAACCGGAACACGAACGGAGAAGCGAGCACCCAGCAGTGTGAACGACGCGTTCGTGCCTCTGTGGCCCGTGACCGACCACAGGCGCGGGCCACGAGTAACGCCGGTGCGAGGTGCGACGGTGCGACGGTGCGACGGTGCGTCCGACGGTGCGAGGGTGCGACGGTGCGTCGGAGGGTGCCTCGGACAGTGCGGAGACCGTGCGGGGTGCGACGATTCGCACCGGCGCACTTCGCACCGTCGC
>Ga0156279_130_pt1 | contig 18673 bp, 14 predicted proteins | sample RifCSPlowO2_12_FD_107928 | JGI IMG/M metagenome (GOLD analysis project Ga0156279, IMG submission 107928) | Acidobacteria bacterium RIFCSPLOWO2_12_FULL_68_19 | reverse complement strand
CCGAGCGGTGAGGTGTCGCGCCCCGTTCTCGCACGCTTCACGCCGTGGGCCGAGCCGCAAACGCGCTTATTTTGGGACTAGCCGCCGTCGTCAGTTTCGTGGCGGTCACGAACAGCACCAGTGTGGCTGCGTAGGCGGCTCCGGTGGCCCAGGCCGAGAGCGACCACCGGCTACCGCCGCGGAACCAGAGCAGGAGCATCGCGGCGGCGATGCCCGAGCGGATCGAGGCGATCTGCATCGGCGAAAAGGCGTCGGTCTTGATGGCGGCTCCGCCCGTGGAGAAGAGCGCGGCGGCTCCAATCACCTGCAGCGCCGCTTTGGTCTTTCTTCGCCCACCGTCCATTTGTTTTGAAGAGTTGCGGACCCGTGTGGTAGCCTCAGGAACCTGCGTCACCGATGCCTTCACGGCGTTTCACTGTCCTTGTAGCCGATCGCAGCACCGGCGTGGTGCGCCGCACCACACTCTCGCTCCGCCCGGCCGCCGTCGCCATCAGTATCGTACTCGCGACGCCAATTCTCATCGGACTCGGCGCGGCGTGGAAGGGGTGGAACGACGTCGCGGAGCTGCGCGCCAGCCACCAGGAGCTCCTCATCGAGAATTCCAACTACCGGGAGGCCACCGAGGCGCTGGCTGGTCAGATCGAGTCGCTGCAGGCGGCCATCAGCGATCTCAGCGCGCGGTCCGCGCTCGATCCGAACCTGGCGAACGCGATGAACCGGCTGCCGGCAATCGTCCGGTCGCGCGCCATGGGCGGCACGACGGCCGGCGCATCGCACGAGGATCCCTCCTACGCGCGCACGCTCTCGGCGCTGACGACCCCGGAGGACACCTTCGGCCTGCTGCGCAGGCTGCTCGGGAGCCTCGAAGACCGCCTGACCGTGGTTGCTCGCAACGTCGAGCGGCGCAACGCGCTCGCCAACGCCACGCCGTCGATGTGGCCGGCCTACGGATGGCTCTCCTCGGGCATGGGCCCGCGCCGCGATCCCATCACCGGCGGCCCGGATTACCACTCCGGCCTGGACATCGCCGGCGAACGCGGCCAGGCGGTGTATGCCACGGCGGCCGGCACGGTGCGCCACATCGGGTATCAGGGCGCGTACGGAAACCTCATCGTCATCGACCACGGCTTCGGACTCGAAACGCGCTACGGCCACCTGGCCCGGTACCTCGTTAAGTCCGGGATGAAGGTGCAGCGCGGCGATACGATCGCCGAGATCGGCGCCACCGGCCGCACGACCGGCTATCACCTCCACTACGAAGTGGTGGCGAATGGGCGCCTGATCAATCCGCTCCAGCTGCTGACGCAGCAGCCGACCCGCCGCTAAGCGCCTGGAAAACCGTGGTTTCCTTGCCGATCTGTAGCCCCGCGGCTACAATCGACGGAATACCTTTCCGTGATCGGTCAACTCCTAGCGAAGGTCATCGGCACCCAGAACGAGCGCGAGCTGAAACGGCTGGCTCCGCGCGTGACGGCCATCGGCGCGCTCGAGCCGCAGGTCCGGGCGCTCTCCGACCAGCAGCTTCGCGAAAAGACTACCGAGTTCCGCACCCGCGCGGCGAACGGCGAATCGGCGGACGACCTGCTGGTCGAGGCGTTTGCGGTGGTGCGCGAGGCGGGACGCCGGGTGCTCAACATGCGGCACTTCGACGTCCAGCTCATCGGCGGCATGGTGCTGCACAGCGGCCGGATCGCCGAGATGAAGACGGGCGAAGGCAAGACGCTCGTCGCGACGCTGCCGGCGTACCTGAACGCCCTCGCCGGGAAGGGCGTGCACGTCGTCACCGTGAACGACTATCTCGCGCGCCGCGACTCCGAGTGGATGGGGCGCATCTACCGCTTTCTCGGCATGAGCGTCGGCGTCATCCAGCACGAGCTGACCGACGCGCAGCGGCAGGTGGCGTACGGCGCCGACATCACCTACGGGACCAACAACGAGTTCGGCTTCGACTACCTCCGCGACAACATGAAGTTCGAGCTGACCTCGATGGTCCAGCGGAGCCACTGCTTCGCGATTGTGGACGAAGTCGACAGCATCCTGATCGACGAGGCGCGGACGCCGCTCATCATCTCGGGTCCCGCCGAGGAGTCGACCGATCTCTATTACGAGGCCGACCGCGTCATCCCGAAGCTGAAGAAGGGCGCCGTCACGCAGGGAAACGTCAAGGCGGAGGATCGCGAGCAGCTCGAGACGACCGGCGACTATCTCGTCGACGAGAAGCACAAGACGGTGACGCTGACCGAGACCGGCATGGCGAAGGCCGAGCAGATGCTCGGGCACCGGCTCGTTCCGGGGTCGAGCGGTCTCTACGACCCGGCCAACATGCCGGTGCTGCACCACGTGCAGCAGGCGCTGCGGGCCCACAACCTGTTCCACCTCGACGTCGACTACATGATCAAGGACGGGCAGGTGGTCATCGTCGACGAGTTCACGGGTCGCCTGATGCCGGGCCGCCGCTGGAGCGACGGGTTGCACCAGGCGGTCGAGGCCAAGGAGAAGGTGAAGATCGAGCGCGAGAACCAGACGCTCGCGACGATCACCTTCCAGAACTACTTCCGCAAGTACGCCAAGCTCGCCGGGATGACCGGCACGGCCGAGACCGAGGCGTCCGAGTTCGCCAAGATCTACAATCTCGATGTCATCGTCATTCCGACCAACCGGTCTCTCCAGCGTATCGAGGAACCGGACCTGGTCTACCGGACCCACCCCGAAAAGTACGACGCCATCGTCAACGACATCATCGAGAAGCAGGCGTCCGGCCGTCCCACGCTGGTCGGCACCGTGTCCATCGAGAAGTCGGAGAAGCTCTCCGGCATGCTGCGCAAGCGCGGCATCAAGCACGTCGTCCTCAACGCGAAGTACCACGCGCAGGAAGCGGAAATCGTCGCACAGGCCGGCCGCAAGGCGGCGGTGACGATCGCGACCAACATGGCGGGTCGCGGCACCGACATCCTGCTCGGGGGCAACCCCGAGCACATGGCGCGGCAGCAGGTGATCGGCGAGGAGCTGGCCGAACGGCTCCCCCGCGGGGAAGAGAAATTCGTCGACGACGACGAGTTCGTCTACTTCTTCCACGTGGACGGGTTCTTCCGCGTTCCGCGGCCGGAGTGGGAGCGGGTCTTCGGACACTTCAAGCGGCAGACCGACGCCGAGCACGACGAGGTGGTGAACCTCGGCGGCCTGCACATCCTCGGCACCGAACGCCATGAGGCGCGGCGCATCGACAACCAGCTGCGCGGCCGCGCCGGCCGCCAGGGCGACCCGGGATCCTCGCGCTTCTATCTCTCGCTCGAGGACGACCTGATGCGAATCTTCGGGTCGGATCGTATTTCCGGGCTCATGCAGCGGCTCGGCATGGAAGAAGGGGTGCCGATCGAGCACGGCATGGTCACGCGGGCGATCGAGCGGGCCCAGCGCCAGGTCGAGGCGCAGAACTTCTCCGTCCGCAAGCACCTCCTCGAGTACGACGACGTGATGAACAAGCAGCGCGAGAGCGTGTACACGCTGCGCCGCGAGGTCCTCGAGGGGAAGGTCCACCTCACGGAGGATGACGTCGTCGACACGCGCGGCTACCTGCTGGCGCTGGCCGAGGAGAGTCTCGAGGGGCAGATCGAGCGCTTCGCCGGCAAGGACATTCCGGTCGAGGAGTGGGACATCACCGCGCTCACCGGCGAGGCCGCGCGGCTCTTTGCGCTGGAGCTGCAGGAAGTCGAGCGCCTCGCGCTCGGCGAGAAGTCACCGCAGGAGATGAGCGACGCCATCTGGGGGCTCGTCAAGGCGAACTACGAGGCGAAAGAGAAGATCGTTCCCGCCGACCTGATGCGCCGCATCGAGCGCGACGTAATGCTGCAGGTCGTCGATCAGCAGTGGAAGGACCACCTCTACTCCCTCGATCACCTGAAGGAGGGGATCGGTCTCCGCGGCTACGGCCAGCGCGATCCGCTCGTCGAATACAAGAAGGAGAGCTTCGCGCTCTTCCAGGACATGAAGGGTCGCATCGAGGAAGAGATGGTGCACGTGCTCTTCAGGCTGCGGCCGATGGTCAGCGAGGAGGCACCGCCGGTGGCGCGGCTCGCCCCGCGGCGCGCCACGCCGCTCACGATGAACCATCCCTCGGCGGAGGCGGTGCCGGCATTTGCGGGCGTGGGCGCGGCGCGGCCGTCGAGCCCCGCCTTCGGCGCCGCGCCTCGCCCGGCGCGCACCGGCGGCGACGACGTGATCAAGACGGTCCGGCGGGAGGAGCCGAAAGTCGGGCGCAACGACCCGTGCCCGTGCGGCAGCGGCAAGAAGTACAAGAAGTGCCACGGGCAGGCGGCCTGAACGCGCCGCGGGGCCCGGGCGCCTCCGTGAGCATTGGACGAGGCGCAATGGAACTGAAGCTCGACGAATTGACGCTCACCTCTTCGGACGCAGGCATCGCCACCGCCCTGACGTTCGACGACGTCCTCCTCGTACCGCAGCATTCGACGGTCCTGCCGACACAGGTCGACGTCTCGACGTGGCTGACGCGCAACATCCGAGTGAACGTGCCGCTCGTCAGCGCCGCCATGGACACCGTGACGGAATCGGCGATGGCGATTGCGATGGCGCAGCAGGGCGGCCTCGGCGTCATCCACAAGAACCTGTCGATTGCCGAGCAGGCCTCCGAGGTCGACTGCGTGAAGCGGTCGGAGAGCGGCATGATCGTCAATCCGATCACGCTCTCCCCCGCCAATCGCATCTACGAAGCGCTCGAGATGATGAAGAAGTACCGCATCTCTGGCGTCCCGATTACCGAGGACGGCAGCAAGGATGGTCGGCTGGTCGGCATCCTGACCAATCGCGACCTGCGCTTCGAGACGAACGTCACCCGCCCGATCGACGAGGTGATGACGAAGGCGCCGCTCTACACGGTGCCGGTTGGCACGACACTCGACGAGGCGCGGGCGATCCTGCACCGCCACAAGGTGGAGAAGCTGCTCGTCGTCGACAAGGACTACCGCCTCAAGGGCCTCATCACGGTCAAGGACATTCAGAAGCAGATCACCTATCCGAACGCTTGCAAGGATGCGCTGGGGCGGCTTCGGTGCGGAGCGGCCGTCGGTGTGTCGCGGGACTCCCTCGAACGGGCGCAGGCGCTGGTCGCCGCCGGCGCCGACGTGCTCGTCGTCGATACCGCGCACGGACACTCGCAAGGGGTCGTCGACATGGTGACGCGCATTCGGCGCGAGTTCCCCGACACGGATCTGATTGCAGGCAATGTGGCCACGGCGGCCGCCACGGAGCTGCTCGTCGAGGCAGGCGTCGATGCGGTGAAGGTCGGGATCGGCGCCGGATCGATCTGCACCACGCGGGTCGTGGCGGGCATCGGCGTACCGATGATCAGCGCGGTCATGGAATGCGCGCGCGCGGCAGCCACGCGCGGCGTCCCGATCGTCGCCGATGGCGGCATCCGCTACTCCGGCGACATCGTCAAGGCGCTGGCGGTCGGCGCGAGCTGCACGATGATCGGCAACCTCTTTGCGGGCACAGACGAGAGCCCTGGCGAGCTGATCCTCTTTCAGGGCCGGAGCTACAAGGAGTACCGCGGCATGGGATCGATCGGCGCCATGCGCCGCGGCAGCCGCGACCGGTACTTCCAGGACGAATTCGATCTCGAAGGCGGGCGCGCCGCCGACAAGCTCGTGCCTGAGGGGATCGAGGGGCGCATCGCCCACAAGGGAAGCGTCGCCGCCATGGTGTATCAGCTCGCGGGCGGCCTGCGCGCGGGCATGGGCTACTGCGGCGCGGCGACCGTTGCCGAGCTGCAGCGGAAGGCGAAGCTCATCCGCGTCACCCCGGCCGGCGCGCGGGAGAGCCACGTGCACGACGTCACCATCACGAAGGAAGCGCCCAACTATCGGATGGAATAGCCGGTAGCCGGTAGCTCTCGACGGCCGATTCGCGTCCACCGACTACCGACCACCAACCGAGATCCGGCGCGTCGTCTCGCCGGCGATGTCTATCTGGACCCGAATCGCCCCCGACAGCTCGTGCGTGAGCCGATCGGGCCACTCGATCGCGAGCACTCCATCGGTCACCCCCATCTCCTCCAGGCCGAGGTCGCCGGTCGCTGCCTTGTCCAGCCGGTACAGGTCCGCGTGGTAGAGCGTCAGCCGTCCGCCGCGGTACTCGTGGACGAGCGTGAACGTGGGGCTGCACACCTCCTCCGGATCGATGCCGAGCCCCGCGGCCAGGCCCCGCACGAAGGCGGTCTTTCCGGCGCCGAGCGTGCCCGAGAGCAGCACCACGTCGCCGGCCTCGAGCGTCGAGGCGAGGTCGCGGGCCACCGCCTGCGTGTCCTCTTCTGAATGCGTCAGCCGGGTCACGCGTCCTTCTCGGCGCTCGTGAGCCGATTCAGGGCTTCGCCCAGCCGCGCGACGACGCTGCTGGCTGTCATCGCCACCTGCCCTTCGCCCGCTTCCGCCAGGTCGCCGGCGGCGCCGTGGAGGAACACCGCCAGGCGGCAGGCGGCCTCGGCGTCGAGCAGTTGCGCGAGCCAGGCGGCGATCATCCCGGCCAGTACGTCGCCGGTTCCGCCGGTCGCCAGGCCGGCATTGCCGGTCGGGTTGATGAAGACGTGCCCCTCGGGGGTGGCGATGATCGTGCGGTGCCCCTTGAGGACGACGTAGGCCCGGTGGCTCGCCGCGAAGTTGCCCGCGACCTCGATGCGGTGTCCCTGGACCTCTTCCACCGACGATCCGACCAGCCGCGCCATCTCACCGGGATGCGGCGTGATGATGAGGTCGCGATCCTCGCGGCCCGCGAGGGCGGCGGGATCGTTCGCGAGGACCGTGAGCGCATCGGCATCGAGCACGAGAGGGACGGTCGCGCGCTCGAGCAGCGTCCGTACGAATTCGGCCACCCCGTCGCTGCGGCCGAGCCCGGGGCCGCACGCGATCACGTCGTGCTGCAGGTCCAGGACGGTTTCGATGGCGGCTGCCGCCACCGTTCCCGCCTTCGTTTCCGCCAGCGCCTGCGTCATGTACTCCGGCGCCATGGCCGCCACGATTGGCAGGCACGTTCCCGGTGTCGCGATGGTGACGAGACCGGCGCCGGAACGCAGGGCCCCAACGGCCGCCAGATGCGCCGCGCCCGTCTTCCCCCGTGAGCCGGCAATCACGGTCACCCGCCCGTAGTCGCCCTTGTGCGAGTCGGGCGCGCGCGGCTCGACGAGCGGGCGGAGCTGTTCCGGGGTCAGCAGCTCGATGCGCGGCCCTTCGAGCCCCTCGAGTACGTCGGACGGAATGCCGATGTCCGCGATGACCACGTCGCCGGCGTGCGCCTCGCCGGGGGGAAGCACCAGCGGGAGCTTGGGCGCGGCCAGCGTCACGGTCATCGCCGCGTCGATGCAGTCGCCGACCAGATGCGGGGTATCCGCCGAGAGCCCGCTCGGCAGATCGATTGCGACGATCGGGATTCCCGAGGCGTTCACGTCGGCGACAACGGTCTCCATCATCCCGCCGAGCGCAGCCTTCAGGCCGGTGCCGACGACGGCGTCGATCACCAGCGAGCACTGCGAAATCTCCGAGAAATGGAGCTCCCACGACTGCTCGTCGGAGATCTCCACGACGGTGACGCCGAGGCGTCCGAGGATATCGAGGTTGGCGCGGGCGTCGCCGCGGACGTCCGCGACCGCGCCGATGAGAAAGACCGCGGCGTCGATTCCCCGCTGGATGAGGGTTCGCGCAACGACGAATCCGTCCCCGCCGTTGCTGCCGCGGCCGCAGAGCACCGCCACGCGCCCTTCCAGCCGCGCCTCGTAGGCCGATTCGAGCGCCGCGACCACCTGGCGGCCCGCGTTTTCCATCAGGACCAGCGACGGGATGCCGATCTCTTCGACCGTGTAGCGATCGGCTTCGCGCATCTGCGCGGCGTTGAGGATGCGCATTCGGGTAGTCGGCAGGCTGTGGCGGCACCCCTGCCGTCGCCCAGCGTATCGCCTGTTCTACCGTTCGTGCAACCGCGCCGCGTACGACCCTAGGCGGACGCCGCGTCGACGGCGGGGCACGAACAGAACAGGTTCCGGTCGCCGTATGGATTGTCGATACGGCCGACCGGCGGCCAGAACTTGCGCTCCCGAACGAACGGCAACGGGAATGCCGCCTCCTCCCTCGAGTACGCATGCGTCCACGTGGTGGCCGCGACGGCTTCGGCGGTGTGCGGGGCGTGCTTCAGTGGGTTGTCCTCGCGGCTCCACGCTCCGGTGACAACCTTGTCGATCTCGCGCCGGATGTGAATCATCGCGTCGCAGAAACGGTCGAGCTCTCCCTTGTTCTCGCTCTCGGTCGGTTCCACCATCAGAGTGCCCGCCACGGGGAACGAGACGGTGGGTGCGTGAAACCCGTAGTCCATCAGGCGCTTGGCGACGTCCATTTCGTCGATGCCGGACGCTTTGAACTGGCGCAAGTCGAAGATCAGCTCGTGCGCGACGCGGCCGTTCGCGCGGGTGTACAGGGCCGGATAGTGCGGCTCGAGGCGTGCCTTGATGTAATTGGCGTTCAGGATCGCGTGCTTGGTCGCGCGCGTCAATCCCTGGGCGCCCAGCATGCGGATATAGCCGTGCGAGATCAGCAGGATGCTCGCGCTGCTCCACGGAGCAGCCGCCACGGCGCCAATCGCCCGGTCGCCTCCGGTCTCGACGAGCGGATGCCGGGGCAGGAACGGCGCCAGGTGGGCCGCCACGGCGATCGGGCCCATCCCCGGTCCTCCCCCGCCGTGCGGGATGGCAAACGTCTTGTGGAGGTTGAGATGGCAGACGTCGGCGCCGATTCGCGCCGGGCTCGTGAGGCCGACCTGCGCGTTCATGTTGGCGCCGTCCATGTACACCTGTCCTCCCTGCCCATGGACGATGTCACAGATCGTCCGGATGGAGTCCTCGAAGACGCCGTGCGTCGACGGATAGGTGATCATCAGGCACGAGAGCCGGTCGCGATGCTCGGCGGCCTTCCGCTGGAGGTCTTCGACGTCCACGTCGCCCCCGCCCGCCGACGCGACGACCACGACGCGCATGGCCGCCATCGCCGCGCTCGCCGGGTTCGTTCCATGAGCGGACGCCGGAATGAGCACCACATCCCTGTGCCCCTCCCCGCGCGAGCGGTGGTAGGCGCGAATCACCATCAGCCCGGTGAACTCGCCCTGGGCGCCTGAATTCGGCTGGAGCGACACGGCGGCCAGCCCGGTGATCTCGCGAAGCGCCGCTTCGAGCTCGCCGAAGATCTCCGCATAGCCCTGTGCCTGGTCGAGCGGGGCGAACGGGTGCATGCGGCTCAGCGGTTCCCAGGTGACCGGCCGCATCTCGGTGGCGGCGCTCAACTTCATCGTGCACGAGCCGAGAGGGATCATCGAGGTGTCGAGGCCGATGTCCCTCCGTTCGAGGCTCCGGATATAGCGCATCATCGCGGTTTCCGAATGGTGCGCGTTGAAGACCGCATGCGTCATGAACGGGCTCGTCCGTCGAAGGCCCGGGGGGAGATCGGAGCCCTCCGTCGCTGCACGATCGAGCGCTGCCGGCGGTCTTCCGAGGGCGGCGCCGAACACGTTGACGATATCCCGCAGGTCGGAGGTGTCGACGGTCTCGTTCAGCGCGACGGTCACCGTCCGCTCGTCGGGGTAGCGGAAGTTGATCCCCCCGGCGAGCGCCTGCTCCCGTACCTTCGCCACCCCCCCGGGAACCTCCACCCGCACCGTGTCGAAATAGTGGGCGTTCACCTGCCGCAAGCCGAGCCTTCTCAACTCACCGTCGAGCAGACGCGCCAGGGCGTGGAGGCGCGAGGCAATGGCGCGAAGGCCATCCGGACCGTGATAGACGGCGTACATGGCGGCCATGTTGGCCAGCAGCGCCTGCGCCGTGCAGATGTTCGAGGTCGCCTTCTCGCGCCGGATGTGCTGTTCCCGGGTGGCGAGCGCCATCCGGTAGGCCCTGCGACCGTGCGCATCCACCGAGACGCCGATGAGACGCCCCGGAAGCTGGCGTACGTGGGCCATTCGAGTGGCGAAGAACGCCGCATGGGGCCCGCCGTAGCCGAGCGGCACGCCAAACCGCTGTGAGTTCCCGAAGACCACGTCGGCCCCCATCTCACCGGGCGGCGTGATGAGCGCGAGCGCGAGCAAATCGGTTCCGACGGCGACGAGCACCCCGGCCTGGTGGGCGCGGCCGATGGCGGGGGCGAGATCCTGGATCAGGCCCGCTTCGTCCGGGTACTGCAGCAGCACGCCAAAGGGCGCCTCGCCGGGCGTGGCGGCGAAGTCCATCGAGCCGAGCTGCTCGATGCGAACCTGGATGCCGAGCGGCTCGGCGCGCGCCCGCACCACCTCGATCGTCTGGGGAAGGCACCCGTCGCTGACGACAAAGAGCCGGCGCTCCTGCCTGCCGACGCGGTGCAGGAGCGTCATCGCCTCGGCCGCAGCCGTCGCTTCGTCGAGCAGCGAGGCGTTTGCCACCTCCATCCCCGTCAGATCGGCCACCATCGTCTGGAAGTTCAGGAGGGATTCGAGCCGCCCTTGGGCGATCTCGGCCTGATAGGGCGTGTACGGCGTGTACCAGCCCGGATTCTCCATCACCAGGCGCAAGATGACGCTCGGGGTGATCGTGTCGTGATAGCCGAGTCCGATATAGGAGCGGAACGTCTGGTTGCGGCGCGCGATCCGCGTCAGGCGCCGGAGATACTGATGCTCGCTTTCCGGCGGCGGCAGTTCGAGCGGCCGCGAGAGCCGAATCGAGGCGGGCAGCGCCTCGTCAATCAGCGCATCGAGCGTGGGCACTCCGATGGAGGCGAGCATCGCCTCGCATTCCTCGCCGGATGGCCCGATGTGGCGGGGCGCGAAGGAGTCGTTGGCGTCGAGCGAGGGCCTAGCCAAGGAGCTTCTGGTACTGCGCGCTGTCGAGAAGGGCGCCCGCCTCGGCAGGGCTGGACACGCGAATCCGAATCATCCAGGCGGCGTGCGGATCGCCGTTGACGACTTCCGGGTGCTGCACGAGATGGCCGTTCACCTCGACCACCTGGCCCCCCATCGGCGCAAACAGCTCCGAGACCGCCTTGACCGATTCGATGGTGCCGAACGGCTGACCGGCAGATACCTGCACGCCAACCTCCGGGAGTTCTACGTACACCACGTCGCCGAGCTGCTGTTGGGCGTAGTCGGTGATCCCCACCTCCGCGACGTCGCCCGATACGCGGATCCATTCGTGATCTCTCGTGTACTTGCGGTCATCCGGATACGCCATCTCGTCCTCGCTTGTAGAACGGCATCGGCACGACGCGAGCCGTGGCGGCCCGGCCCCGGATGTCGATCTGAATCGCGCTCCCCGCTCGCGCCAGCACAACAGGCACATACGCCATCCCGATCGCCTTCTTCAGGAACGGGGTCTGCGTACCGCTCGTGACGACGCCGACCGGCCTTCCGTCCTGGACCACACGGCAGCCGTGCCTGGCGATGCCAGGGTCGATCATCTCGAAGCCAACGAGCCTCCGCGTGACCCCCTGCTCTTTCTGCCGCAGGAGTCGATCCCGTCCGATGAATCGCTCGTTGGTCCACCCAATCATCCACCCGAGTCCCGCTTCGAGCACCGTGGTCGACTCGTCGATGTCGTTGCCGTAGAGGCGCATGGCGGCCTCCAGCCGCAGGGTGTCGCGCGCTCCGAGTCCTGCTGGAATCACGCCGGCCGGCCGGCCCGCTTCGAGGATGGCCTGCCACACGCGATCGGCCATATTCGGGGGGATGAAAACCTCGAAGCCGTCTTCTCCCGTGTAGCCGGTCCTGGCGATCGTGGCTCGCGCGCCGGCCACCTCGCCGTGAGCAAACCGAAAGGCTCCAACGCCAGCCAGCTCCACACCCGTCAACGACTGCAGCACGTCCTGGGACGCGGGCCCCTGGAGCGCCAGCAGGGCGTACCTGTCGCTCGAATCGATGACGGCGGCGTCACCGGCGTCCTTCGCCTGTTCGCTGATCCAGGTGTAGTCCTTGGCGACGTTGCTCGCGTTGACGACCAGCAGGAAATGACTGGGCGCCAGGCGGTACACGATCATGTCGTCCAGGAACGTGCCGTCGGGTGTCAGCAGTCCTGCGTACTGGGCCTCTCCAACCGCGAGCTGGGCCGGATCGCTGCAGGCGATCCGCTCCACCGCCGCCAGGGCGTCCTTGCCGGCGATCTCGACTTCGCCCATATGACTGACGTCGAAGAGGCCGGCTCGCGTCCTGACCGCCATGTGCTCCCGGGTGATGCCGGTGTACTCGACCGGCATGTCCCAGCCGGCAAACGGCACCATGCGCGCACCAGCGGCATGGTGGCGCGCGTTGAGCGGCGTTGTTCGCAGCACGCTCGGGACGTTCGGATCGTTCAGGGGGTTCGACTCGTTCGGGGTGCGTCCGGTGGACGCGTTCGCGACGGCCACGAAGACCTAACGGTACTATGCGCGTCACAGGGGGTCAAGAACGACGGACGAATGGTCGTGGGCTACCGCCGCTCACTGCCGGGCGAATCGAGAGCCGCTCGGATCGTCCCACGGACTACTCGTCGGCGGAACGGGTGCCGGCCGCCTCCGCTGAACGCACCCATCCGGGCAGCCGCCGATGCACGGCGCGCGGGCCTTCGGTGGCGCGCAGATAGGCGTCGAGCGTGTGGTAGCTGATCTCGAGCCGCCGGGCCGCCGCCTTCTTGTTCCGGCTGCAGCGCTCGAACACGAGCCGCGCGTAGCGGCTCGCCCAGGCGCGCATCGAGTCGCCGGACGCAATCGAGGGCGCCAGCACTTCTGGGTACTGGCCGCGAATCCGCGGCGGCAGATCGTCGAGCTCGATCTGATGGCCGGCGGCCAGCGCGACGGCGCGCTCGACGAGCCGCTCGAGCTCGCGCACGTTGCCGGGCCAGTCATAGACACGCAGCGCATCAAGGGCCCCGTCCGACAGCGCGAGCCGACGCGTGGCGCGATGGCGCTCCAGGAAGTGGGCGGTCAGCGCGGGGATGTCCTCGCGGCGCTCGCGCAGCGGGGGCACGTGAAGGTCCACACCGCTCAATCGATAGAACAGGTCTCCCCGGAACAGGCCCCGATCCACGAGACCGGCCAGCGGGCGGTTGGTCGCAGCGACGATTCGCGCATTGACGCGCCTAGTGCCCGTCGCGCCGACGCGCTCGACCGCGAGGTCCTGAATGGCCCGCAGGAGCTTGGCCTGCGCGGACAGGGCGAGGTCGGACACCTCGTCCAGGAACAGCGTACCGCCGTCGGCGTATTCGAACTTGCCGCGCCGGCCGCGGACGCCGGTGGCCGTCCGATCCTCGATGCCGAACAGCTCCGCCTCGAGGAGCGTCTCGACGACGGCCGCGCAGTTGACCGCGACGAACGGCCCCGCCCGGCGCCGGCTCATCTCGTGAACCTGACGGGCGACGAGCTCCTTGCCCGTGCCGCTTTCGCCTTCGATCGGCCGGTAGTAGGACATTCGTGGTGGACCTGCCTGGGAACCATCTAGGACCGGGCTGGAAGCAGCAGCGGTACGGCTAAGGCTTAAGAGCGTACGGGGCGTCATGTCCCCATCGTGTGACGCGGCCCTGACGGGTACACTCACACCGATGAGGGGGGCCCTTTAGCCTTTTGGACTGCTCGCTTTGTCGCTTTTCGCTTTCCCAGTTATTGAACGGAGTTCCACGTCTTCCACGGCACGAGCGCGTTGTAACCGTCGTTGGTTCGGAACGCGAAGGTCGTCATGTGGGACGACCCGCCACTGGGCGACTCGTAATCGATAAGTCCATAAACCAATATGAACCTGCCGGTTCCGTCCTTCAAACCTTCCGCGTCGATCTGGCTGAGGCCGTCCTTGAGAGTGAGCGGCAACACGTAGGGCGCTCCGGCTCCCATGACAGCCGCAGGGGCCGGAGGTCTCGCCGAACGAATCGACCGGACATAGCCCATCGGGAACTCCGGGATAGTCAAGATTTGGTCGGTCACTTCAGCGAGTCCAATTATTCCAAAGGCCCGTACTGTGATCGCTGGGGCTTGTCCGCTGTTCTCGAACTCGACGAAGACTGTAGGCCGTTGCCCAATACCGACTGTGCCGTCTCCGAGTCGCACAGACTTGACGGTAACCCACGGTCTCTGCGAGGTATTGGCGGTTGGCTTATCTTCTGCTCTCTTGCGGCAAATGACCATTTGCCCGCTCGCCTTATCGAACTCATAACAGAACAGCGTGTCATCGCTCCCGCCTGGAATGTACTTGGAGTGGTAGCGGATGATTCCATTGGCGAAGATTTCATGCGTTCCGTTCGTAGTCACTTGCATCAGTTCGTCCAGCGTCCACTCGTGGCCGACGATTTCGGATTCAACCGTGTTCCCCACATTGATGGAACCAACGCTTCGCCTATCGAAATCATTTCCGGTGAAGTCCCGGTTAATCGGCGTCCCTATTGGAACCTTCTGGAACCGCATCAGAATTTCCGTGTCCTCGGCGGGCGTCTTGCCAGTGTTGGTGAACTTGATCAGAATCGACATCGATTTCCCGATCTCCATCGTGGCCTTGACGTAGCTCACGCCGACGTATGGCCGCAATTGCGCGTCACTTTGCTCCGCGAGCTTCTTGAGAGCCAGGTCCGCAGCGCTGCCTTTGTCCGCGGCGGTATCGATTTGCCTCCATCTAATAGCCGAGAATCCCGCGCCGATAAAGACCCAACACAGAAGGCCAAAGATGATGACTTCCTTCGGCTTGTTCATTTGCCAGCACGCGATCGCCAAGCCAGCCGTGATCGTGATGCATACGCCCATGATGTAGTCGAGTCCGGTCATGACGAATCTCTTTTGGCCATTTGTCTTCTTTCGTTCGCGGCCAGATCCATGACGTGCTTTTTTGTTCTGGTTCTTGGATCGCGCCATGATCGCAATCGTTAGTGCGGGTCCAACAGCGTTACTACGGAGGCAACATGCCGCGTCCACCGAAGGAGTGTCATGCGTTCAACTCCGCAATAGGCTTCAATCACGCAACTAGATTTGGGGACATGTGATCAATTCGTGGAGTCCTCGTGCCCCGCAAACGCGGTCAGCGCATCTCGACGCCGGCCGCTTGCGCGACGTTCATGAAAACCGTTTGGATGGCTTCCGCCGCAGCGGCGTGATCGTCGCCGACGACGGCCACGAAATCCCTGAAACCGGCGAGGTCTAGGCCTAACCCATTGTGGAGGGCAAGGAATCCTAGCGCTAGCTGAGTCCTGATCTGCGCGCGTGCATCACCGACGACCAAAGCTACGTCGGGCTGATCCTTGAGAAGTTGGTCCAAGCCGATGTCGATCACATCGCTGTCGAGATGGAACGCCGCAACATCCCGCTTCTTTCTGAAGAAGTCATTGCGCTCCCACCGATCCTCAAGTTCTCGTAATCTAACCCACGGTGCGCTATTGATGTCGAGTCTCGTCGTTCTCTTGAGCGCGGCGCGAAGGACTCCTAGTGCCTTCGCAAATTCTCGAAGAGTTCCGATGGTGAACCACACCATCGTGTTGAGGTCGCGCTCGAATGCAACCGAATCGCGGCCGTGCACCGACTCGCTGGCATGAATGCAGCTGATCGTACTGGTGAGACGATCGGCGTGAACGAAACATCGGCAAAAGGCATTCACAACATCACGGCCGAGAAGCTGCTCAAATTCACGAAAGTTACGCAACTCGATCGACCAGCGACCAATGCCATCGGGCGGGCCAACGTACTCGATTGCTGGAGGCACGATAGGGATTCTACGGCAGGGCACGCTCTGCTGCGCTTCGTTTCGCTCCGAGAACTACCTGGCGCAATTCACCGCTCTGACCGTCGTTGTCGCAGCTCCCCACCTGGCGACGAACGAGACCGGCGGCTGAGAACCTAGTCATCCTTCAGACGCACCGTCACGTCTTTGATTTGATCGATGCGGTGGCGGTCCTCATTGCGCCCGGTGCCGTCGAGGGGGATGCGGCAGAATCGCCGTTCCTGGCGCTAGCCGGTCCACGTCGTCACGTGCCGACTGCCACCAAATGTCTGCGACCAGATCAAGCAACTGGCGCTCACCCGCCAGATCACCCGCTCTGAGGTCATTAGAGAAGCCGTCATGCAGTTCGTCGCCGCCCGCCGCGCTTGAACGAACGCGAACAGACTACTGTGGTCGGCCCGCCAGCCAAACCGTATGCGCGTCGAATGCGCGGACTTCCCGTACCGTAGGATCGAACAATGCACCGCCGCACTCGTGACCTTGAACGGCGGGTTTGACGTACCCGTACCGGAATACATCACCGCCGTGCCCAGGATCTCGCAGAGCCGATACAGACTCGGACACTCCTCCTTCGAGAGTGCGCCAGTTCCGGCCAGAGATCGATTTGGGAGCACGCGTGGGGGTGGTAGGGCGCCGTGACTCTCCATCTGAGAGAGAAGTGCACGGACGGTCGATGGGCGCCTCGCGAACCGGAGGCAAGGGGGAGACCTTAGCAAAAGGCGGAGGTCACCGCGTGCTGCGCTTCCTCTTCTGACGTCTGACCCGACGAGTTGCGCCATGCTCACGCAGGTAGCCATATAGAGCAGCGGTAAACAGCTCGATGATCAATTGCATCGCCTCGTCGATCTGGTGCATCGACGTGAAATATGCCTGGTGCGCCGTTGCTCTCTCCGTGGCAGTGGACGCCTCAGGGAACAGGGCATGAGTAAGCACGTCCGTCGCCAGGCGATGAACCGGGTGATCGTCCGTAGCGACTTCCACCCAGACGAGTGCCTGGTTGCGACCGTATTCCTGAACCGAGCGTGCTATTACCTTCTTGTCCCAGTGGAATCCGAGTTCGTTGCGCGCCCGGTCCAACACCGGTGACGCAGGATGCTTACCCGCGCATAGCTTCCCAGCGCGTTTAAGTAACTCTGGGGGCGCCCCTGCCGACGACGCCAGTCGCCGAATTGCAGGCATATATTCCTGCGCCAATCGGATTGACTCGAAGGTGACGGCCGCCGCCGTTACAAGCGAAGCGATGATGTTCCGAGTCCGGCCCGCCGTTCCCTTGTGATGTAGCGCCGCGCGCCCGGCGTAGAACTGAGCACTGAGCGCGTTACTTGCCATGCCGATCCTAATAATCATTACCGCCGCTTCGAAATCGTTAAGGATCGGATCCGGGCCCGACTCAAACCATCGTGTCGTATCGCGCGACGGCTTCATCGGCGGATCGGTCATTTTGGTCAGTCGGCTTTCGGCCATATATCTCGTCAATCAGGAATTGCGGACCTTTTTTGCTTCGTCGAGTCGATCCGCCAAGTAGCCGAGGAGTTCGAGGTGCTGCAGGGCGCGATCGGGTCGCTCGACAGCGCCGACGCGGTGCCCACCCGGGTTCCGAATCGCGAGAACCGTCCCCGTGTAGAGATGCATCATGCCCTGCTGCTCGTCCTTGTTCGACTGATCGGTCAAGTCATCCCTAAACGCAAGGATTGGGTTGTTGACAGAGAAGACGCTCTGCATCAGGGGTGCCCCATCTTGGGTGCTGCCAGATTTCGCCCTCACCAGGCTAATCAGGGCTTTACCAGCCTCGAAGACGGCCTGCGTGTAATGCCCGCCAAGGTAAAGGCGTTCGGCCGCTGCAAGGATGGCAGGGTGAATAGTCCGACCGGCGAGGGCTGCTCGGGGGGCAATTGTTGGTTCCCCGAGATCCGCGCGCTTCTCTTCGAGCTGATCGATTAACCCCTGCAGCCTGGTGATGGCACCCGGCATCTGTTCCTCGAACTGTCGCTGCTCATGAGGATCGGAAGCGCCAGAGCCTCCCCAGTCAGTGCGCACATATTGAGGGCCATCATCAATCCGAAAGTAGTGATGACGGTTGAACTGCGGCGAGTCCTTGCCGAACACGTCCCGGATCGTGTCTCGGATCGCGTGCTCCACGGCGTCCACCCTCGCGTCCGAGTGACGCACGCCATCCGCCTTCAATTGTTCTATGTCGTGAATGCGGCGACCGAGCTTCGTGATTCCACTGGTCGCTTCGGCGGCGGTTCGGAATTGGTGGATCTCCTGTGGCTGTGGCGGACCGGCAGATCGACGAGGTGACATCGGCGCTCCTTCGGTTGGTGGTGTTTGAGATCCTACACGCCTATTGTGGGAGTCGGGTGACCCGGTGGTTTTGGGGTCCGGTTGAATCAGATGCGGACGGAGGTATTCAATCGTTCCATTGGATCCGGCTTAGGTACGGCCGTGGCTTGCGGGCCACTACAAGACTCAGTGAGTCGATCCGCGCTTCGGCACCAGTTCGTTCCTGGCGCACAGATTCGCTACGGGTACGTTGTGCCTCAACCTCGCCGCGAAGATGGCCCAGGTCGCAACCTGGGGGCTCCTGGCGGGTATCTGGGGTTTGCCGCCGCGACGATCCGTTCACTCAATCTGTCGGTTGCCTTCTAGGACGAAGCGTTCGCAGTCCGATCGCTTGACGGCGGTACCACTATCTGCTTCCAAGACTTGGAATTCTTACTCGGTTCTGCTAGGCGTCAGGCGTCTGCGCGTCATCAGATCATTTGCGACGTCTGGTCCCAGCGGTGTCCAAATGGTCTCCACAATGCCCAATGATGATCCGCTTCGATTCACGATCCAACGCAAAGTTGTTGGCGCTCATCGAAAAGCGCACAAATGTGAACTGAGGTTGATGACCCGATATCCCTATCGGTGATCACGTCGCCTCAACGGATCGTGG
>Ga0156279_117_pt1 | contig 19770 bp, 15 predicted proteins | sample RifCSPlowO2_12_FD_107928 | JGI IMG/M metagenome (GOLD analysis project Ga0156279, IMG submission 107928) | Acidobacteria bacterium RIFCSPLOWO2_12_FULL_68_19 | reverse complement strand
GAGCCGCGGGCTCGGGCTGGCGAGCGCCAGGGCGCTCGCCGAAGAGGGCTGCCGCGTCTGCCTGAGCGCGCGGGGAGAGGCGCGGCTCCGCGAAGCCGCGGCCGAAGTGGAGGCCGCGGGGCGCGGGCGAGGCCATGTGCTCGCGGTGGCGGCTGATGTCAGCCGGCCCGATGGGGTGCAGCACGTCATCGACCGGACGGTGGCAACCTTCGGGGGACTCGACATCCTGGTCAACAACGTCGGCGTCGCCGCCGGCGGCGGCCTGCTCGACACCACCGACGAGCAGTGGCAGGAGGCGATCGACCTGACGCTGATGCCCGCGGTGCGCGCCTCGCGGCTCGCGGTCCCGCACATGGAGCGCCGCGGCGGCGGCGCCATCGTGATCATCGCGTCGATCTTCGGCCGCGAGTCGGGCGGCCGCATGACCTACAACGCGGTGAAGGCGGCCGAGATCAGTCTGGGCAAGTCGCTGGCGCAGCAGCTGGCGCCGCTCGGAATCCGCGTGAACAGCGTCTCGCCGGGATCGATCCTGTTCGAGGGGGGCTCCTGGTGGCGGCGCCAACAGGCCGACCCGGCGGGCATCGCCGAGTTCGTTCGCCGCGAACTCCCGTTCGGCCGCTTCGGGACGCCGGAGGAAGTGGGCGCGGTCGTCGCGTTTCTCTGCTCACCCCGCGCGAGCTGGGTGAGCGGCACGTCGGTCGTCGTCGACGGCTGCCAGAGCAGATCCTTCTGACGCGCGTCTGGGCATCACGCGCCCGCGAAGAACCGCCGCGGCGCCTCCACCGTCATCGTCCGGATCGCCTGCTCGGAGACGCCGATCTGCCGCAGCGCGGGAAGCGCCTTCCGGCTGACGAAGAGGATGCCGTCCGGGTTCTGCGCCAGGCGCAGACGATCGGCAGCGGTCGGCTGCAGCGACATGGCGATCGAGTGGTCGTTGCCGAGCATCATCCGTTCGGCATGGCCCGCATCGACGAGCGCCTTGATCTGCGCGTAGCGCTCGGTCCACGCGAGCGCGTTCGGCGGCTGCAGCGGCGTTCCCGGCGGCGCCGGTCCGCCACGCGGCAGCTGATCCATGCCAAGGTAATAGCCGCGCTCGATGAGCCCGGCCTGGTAGTCGGCGGGGCTGTTGTCGGTGTGGCCGATGCAGGCCTTCGACGGACCGAGCCCCTCGCTTTCGAGGATAGCGGCCTGCTTTTCGCCGACCCTGTCGGCGCCAGGTGAGTGGGTGCTGATCGGCAGCCCGGTCGCCCTGCTGGCGCGGGCGGCGGCCCGCAGCACCTTTTCGCCAAATGCGTCGATCGTCGCGCCGTTGGCCACCTTGATGACGCCCGCCCTGATGTCGGTGCCTTCGATGCCGCGCTCGATCTCGCGGACGAAGAACTCCGTGAGCTCCTCGACGGTGCGCGCGCTCATCGATCTCGACGCGTCGAGCCAGTGCCCGGTCGCCGCAATCAGCTGCACGCCGGACTTGCGTGAGATCTCCTCGAGGAGGCGAATGTCGCGGCCAAGGTCCACCGTCGTGAGGTCGACCACGGTCGCGACCCCTTCGTCTCGGGCCTGCTTGAGCTGATCGACCGCCGTCCTGACAAACTGCGCCCGTCCGCCGAACAGCTCCGGCCACGCCTGCCAGAGACCGGCCGAGGCGGCGCAGACATGCTCGTGGCAGAGCGTGAATCCGAGCGTGACGGGATCGACGGCTCCGGTCACCGTCTGCACCGTGCGCCGGGGCGCGGCGGCGCCGGCGCCGCGCTGCGCGGCTGCGAACGGCTCGAGCGGCGCCACCGATGCGCCGGCGAGGCCGACGGCAAGCCGCCCGATGGCATGACGACGGCTGATGGCCGGCGTGGTGTCGCGTCTGGTCGTCATAGGCGTGTCTCTCCGCCGCGTATTGTTTCCGAGAGCGTCGCCGCAGGCAACCAGGCGCTCCGGATCCCGAATCGATTCCGGCCCGATCGTTGTTGACGCGAATTGATAATGTCCCCTCGCGAGCGAAATAGAAATGTCCCCCTAAGCTGGTGGCCTCTGGGGAGGTCACCGATTGGGAAGGACGGCGATGAGTGCGAGGGAATTGACGCGGGTCGAGGTGCTAGCACGGGTGAAGGCGGGCGCATTGAGTGTGAAATCGGCGGCGGTCTTGCTGCACGTGGGGTACCGCCAAGCGAAGCGGTTGGGGCGTCGATACCGTGCGGAGGGCGCGAAAGGACTGCAGCATCGCAGTGCCGGGCAGCCGTCGAATCATGCGCGGCCCACGGCGGAGCGAGAGCGGGTGTTGGCGCTCGTGCGGGAGAAGTACAGCGGGCCGATCGACGTGCGGTTTGGGCCACCGCTGGCCGCCGAGCATTTGGCCAGTGAAGACGGGATCACGGTGCATCACGACACGTTGCGCCGCTGGATGCTGGCCGCCGGCTTGTGGAGTCGGGCCCGTAAACGGTCGCCCCATCGCACGCGGCGGGAGCGCAAGGCGCATTTCGGCGAGTTGGTCCAGCTCGATGGCAGCTTCCATTTATGGTACGAGGCGCGGGCGCCGCGCGGCTGCTTGATGAACCTGGTCGACGATGCGACCGGCCGCACCCTGGCGCGGCTCGGGGCTGAGGAAACGATCTGGGCGGCGGCCGAGGTGCTGCGCCGGTGGATCGAGACGTATGGAGTGCCGCTGGCGCTCTATACCGACTGGAAGAATGTCTATGTGCGAGAGCCGAATGCGGAGGAACAGGCCACGGGGACCGTGCCGCTGACGCAGTTTGGCCGCATGTGCGCGGCGTTGGGGATTCAGATCATCGCCGCGAGCTCCCCGCAAGCCAAGGGACGGGTCGAGCGCAATCACGGCACGCATCAGGATCGCCTCGTGAAGAAACTCCGGCGATTGGGGATCGCGGACGCGACCGCGGCGAATGCCTTCCTGGAGACGACGTATCTACCCGAGCACAACACGCGCTTCGCGCAGGCGCCGGCGTCGGCCGAGGACTTTCATCGGCGGACGCCGAGTCGCGTCGCGCTCGATCGCGCGTTCCAGCTCGAGGAGACCCGCGTGCTCTCCAACGACTGGGTGATCCGCTATGACACACGGTATTTTCAAGTGGCGCGGCAGAGTCACCAGGCGCCCGCCAAAAGTACGGTGCTCGTGCGCGAGAACGCGGCCGGCGCGATTGAGATTCGCTATCGGGAGCATCTGATGCGCTGGCGCGAGATTCCGGCGCCGCCGCCGAAACCGACGCCCGCGGCGGTCGCGGCGCGGCCGCCGGCGCGGACTGGGGTGCCCGCCCGCCGCCGACCGAGTGGGGATCACCCGTGGGCCCGCGGCTACGACGAGCGCCAGCAGCGAGCGATCGCGCTGGGTCGCGGCGAATGACGACGGCCCGTGGACGCTGCCGGAGCCGTGGACGCACAGCACGCGTCCACCGCTCCTTGGAAACCACAGAACGGTTTCCACGAGCGCCCACAGGGCAGCCCTCTCTTTTTTCAGTCAGGAACGACGAACGACAGGGGACATTTCTATTTCGCGAAGAACGGGGACATTTCTATTTCGCCTTGACAATTCCGGCCCGATCGTTTGACGCCGCGAATGTGGAGTGGTAGCGTCAGCGCGACATGACGGGGCGGCTGCTCCTGACGCTGTGTGCCGTGGCATTCGCGGTCGCGCCGCGCGCGGCGACGGCCCAGACGGCCGCGCTGCCGCGTCTGGCCGACGGGAAGCCGGACCTGTCAGGCATCTGGCAAGCGGCGACGACCGCCAACTGGAACATCCAGGCGCATCCGGCGGAGAAGGACGTGCCCGCGGGTCTTGGCATCGTCGAGGGCGACGAGATTCCCTATCACCCGTGGGCGGCGGCGCAGAAACGGCAGAATCAGGCGAACCGGGCCGCGGCGGATCCCGAGACGAAGTGCCATCTTCCCGGCGTCCCCAGGATCATGTACATGCCGTATCCGTTCCAGATCTTCCAGACACCGAACCACATCGCGATGCTGTTCGAATACGTCCACGCGGTGCGCCGGGTCTTCATGGATTCGCCGCATCCCGACGGCGAGATCGAGTGGTGGATGGGCGACTCGCGGGGCCGCTGGGACGGCGACACGCTGGTGGTCGATGTCGTCCACTTCACGGACCGGACGTGGTTCGATCGCGCCGGCAATTTTCACAGCGAGGCGCTGCACGTGGTCGAGCGGTACGCGCCGATCGGCGCGCATCACATCCAGTACGAAGCGACGATCGAGGACCCGAAGGTGTTCGCCAGACCCTGGACGATCAGCTTCCCGCTGTACCGCCGGATGGAGAAGGGCATCCGCGTTCTCGAGTACGAGTGCTATGCGTTCGGCCTCGAGCATACGTGGTACAGACCGCCGGAATAGGCCGCGGAGTGGTGGCAATGGCGGACCAGCGTGGACGGGCAGCGCTTCTCGTGGTCGGGGCGACCGCGGTGGCGCTCTGGTGTGCCGCGGCGGCCGCCGCCGGCGGGCAGGCGCCGTCCGGCGCCGCGCCGGCCTACACGCCGCCGCGCACGTCCGACGGCCAGCCCGACATCCAGGGGATCTACAACCCGATCGGCACCTTCTACAACATCCAGGATCTGGAGTTTCAGTCGCTCTATCAGGACTTCACGCCCAATCCGGCCGGGCGCGGCCGGAGTCTCATCGTCGATCCGCCGGACGGCAAGATTCCGTACCAGCCCTGGGCGGCGGAGAAGGTGAAGCCGATCTACGCCCAGCATGCCGATCCCACGCCGCAGTATCTCGATCCCAATGCCCGGTGCTTCCCGCAGGGCGTGCCGCGGCACTTGAACAACCGCGAATTCGAGATCTTCCAGCCTCGCGGCCACGTGGTCGTTCTCAACATGGCGCACCACACGTACCGCGTCATCCCGCTCGACGGCAGTCCGCACGTTCCCGACGACATCAAGCTCTGGATGGGCGACTCGCGCGGAAGATGGGACGGCAACGCGCTCGTCGTCGACGTCGGGAACCTGAACGATCAGACGTGGTTCGACGTGATGGCGAGCTTTCACAGCGACGCCATGCGCGTGACGGAGCGCTTCACGCCGGTGAGCGCCGACACGATCGAGTACCGGGCCGTGATCACGGACCCGAAGGTCTACACGCGGCCGTGGACGCTGGCGCTCAGGTTCCAGCGGAACACGGAATACGGCGCCGAGCTCTACGAGGAAGCGTGCTTCGAGGCCAACGAGCGCGCCCTGGAGAACATGCTGAGGCGCCCCGGACGCTGACGGAGGAACGAAGATGCGCGTACGATCGTCGTTCGAGAGACTCTTGCTGGCGGTCCTGTTCCTCGTCGCGTGGGCAACGGCGGCGGGGGCCCAGGCGTGGACGGGGCCGAGGACAGCGGACGGGCAGCCCGACATCCAGGGGGTCTGGGAGGCCGGCCCCGGCGCCACCAACGCCGGCCACAGCCTCGAAGAGGGGTGCTGCGATGCGGAGCACAACCGCATGCAGAACCGGCCGGCGGAGGACATCGGGCTGCGCCAGCAGATCATCATCGACCCGCCGAACGGACGCGTCCCGTTCCAGAGGTGGGCGGCCGCCAGGCGGCAGGAACATCTCGTCAACCTGGACGCGCCGATCGAGCTGCAGCACATCGAGCCGGAAGATCGCTGCTCGCTGCAGGGCGTGCCGCGCAGCAACCTCCGCGGCCCGATGCAGTTCCTGCAGACGCCGGGACAGGTGGTCATCCTCTTCGAGTGGGTGCACGCGTACCGGGTGATCCCGATTGACGGCCGTCCGTTCGCGCCGGCGGGCACGCCGCTGTGGCAGGGTGACGCACGCGGCCGCTGGGAGGGGAACACGCTCGTCGTCGAAACGAGGAACTTCCGGTACGATCCGGCCGAGTACAACAAGCAGCCGTGGCTCGACTCGCACGGGACGTTCTATTCGGATGCGCTGCGGGTCGTTGAACGGTGGAAGGTGGTTGGCCCCGGTACGATCGACTACGAGGCGACGATCGACGATCCAAAGGTCTTCACGCAACCGTGGAAGATCGCCTATCGGATCGAGCGGCTGCGGCAGAAGAACTACGAGTTCCTCGAGGAGGCGTGCTGGGAAGGCGTGAGCGTGCGGAATCGGCTCGAAGCCGGCCGGCTCACCAGGAAGGCGGGAAAGCTCCGCCCCCACTCACACAGCGAACAGTGAGGTGTCGCCATGACACGATCGATCGTTGCCGCCTTCACGCTGGTCGCGCTGGCGGCGGCGCCGGCGGCGGGGCAGTCGATGCCGCGGGGGGCGGACGGCAAGCCTGACCTCTCCGGCATCTGGCACGTCGTCAACAGCGCGGCGTGGAACATCCTGCCACACCACGCCGAGCCGGACGTGCCGGCGGGCCTCGGCGTCGTGGAGGGCGACGACATCCCCTACAGGCCGGAAGCGGCGGCCCGGCAGCGCGAGAACCACGCGAAGCGCGCGCAGCTCGATCCGCTGAACAAGTGCTACCTGCCCGGCGTGCCGCGCGCCACCTATCTGGGACTTCCGTTCCAGATCGTGCAGACGCCGAACCAGATCACCGTCCTCTACGAGTACGCCCACGCCGTCCGCAACGTCTTCATGAACTCGCCCCATCCAAAGGGACCCATCGAATGGTGGATGGGCGACTCCCGCGGGCGGTGGGAGGGCGATACGCTCGTGGTCGACGTCGTGCACTTCAACGATCAGACGTGGTTCGACAGGGCTGGCAACCACCACAGCGAACAGTTGCACGTCGTGGAACGATACACGCCGGTCGACCGCGACCACCTGCAGTACGAGGTGACGATCGACGATCCCAAGGTGTTCACGCGATCGTGGAAGATGAGCATGCCGCTCTACCGCCGAATCGAGCGGAACATGCAGCTGCTGGAGTACGAGTGCGCGGCATTCGACGAGGCGTTCCGCGCCAGGACCGCCGAGCCGAGATGAAGGTGCGACAGTTCTGACGCTCGTCGGTGCGAGCCCTCGGGCGGCCGGTTGGAACCCGCTGGCGTTTGTCGGGGCCTTGTGGCGCGTATCGATTGGTGTTCACGAGGAGACGTTCGATGACACACCGAACCTTCGGTCTCACGATCGCAGCGGTGGTACTCGTGGGATTCTGGTCGGCTGGCGCCGCCGGCCAGGCCGGCCGGTGGAGCCCTCCGCGCCTGCCCGACGGCCAGCCCGACATGCAGGGACACTGGATCGCCGACGCCGTCGGCGCCGCCCACAGCCTCGAGGTCGGCCGAGACCCCGACGCCGACACCATCCAGGGGCGCGTGGGCGAGCGCAATCCGGTCGTGATTGTCTCCCCGCCCGACGGCCTGATCCCGTACCGCCCGGAGGCGACGATCCGCCGCGACCAACTGCTGCGGGACATCTTCACCCCGACTCGGCGCGAGCACATCGATCCGCACATCCGAGCGCTTCCCGACGGCGTGCCGCGCAACAACCACGTGCCCGGCGGCATGCAGATCATGCAAACGCCAGGACTGGTGACAATCCGGTACGAGTCGAACCACGCGTATCGCACGATCCCCGTGGACGGCCGCCCGCACGCCTCGCATCGGATCAAGCTGTGGATGGGCGATTCCCGCGGGCGCTGGGACGGGAACACGCTTGTCGTCGACGTGACGAACTTCAACGAGGACACGTGGCTCGACGCGCACGGCAGCTTCCACAGCGACGCGCTCCACGTGGTCGAACGCTGGACCGTGGTCGGCCAGAACCGGATCGACTATGAGGCGACTTTCGAGGATTCGAAGGTCTTCACGAGGCCGTGGAAGATTGCGTATGCGGTGAATCGCAACATGCAGCCCGGGTACGAGGTCTGGGAGGATGCGCGCTGGGAAGGTGAGCGCGACGTGGAACAGATTCTGCTCGCGGGACAGCAGGAGAAGGCAGCCGGCATCACGGGCATCCACCAGCACAAGCGCGAGGGGCGGTAGAACCAGAACGACGTCAGCGTGATCGCCCGGACCGGAACGCCGTGTAATAGACGGGCACGCCGGTCAGGATGACGAGGAACGTGACACCCGTCCAGAGCGGATCGCGCACGAGCGCGTTCGCGACCAGACCCGTCACCGCCGCCACGAACACCGCCGGCAGCACCGGGTAGCCTGGAACCCGGTAGGGCCGCGGAAGCTCGGGACGCGTCCGCCGCAATCGGTACAGCCCGGCGACCGCCAGCCCGTAGAACGGCCAGATCGACAGCACGAAGGTGTCGGCCAGTTGCTCGAAGGTCCGGGCGAGCACGAAGGCGACGCCGAGCCCCGCCGCCAGCGCGATCGCCACGTGCGGCGTGCCGTACCGCGGGTGCACCGCCGCCACGCGCCGGAACAGCAGCCCGTCATCGGCCATGGCGAAGAAGACGCGCGGCGCGGTCAGCATGACCGACATCAACGCCCCGAACGTCGAGATCGTCACGACAACGGAGACGAGCGCCACTCCCAGCGGGCCGAGGATCGCCTGCATGGTGTCGGCGGCAACGAGGGGCGACTTCGCCACCTGCTCGATCGGACTGACGTAGAGGTACGCCGTGTTCGCGGCGAGATAGATCGCGACGACGGCAACGGTGCCGGCGATAATCGCCCGCGGAAGAGTGCGGCCGGGGCGCGCCACTTCGCCCGCCGCGAACGAGAGGTCGGCAACGCCGTCGTACGCCCAGAGCACCGAGACGAGCGCGAGGCCGAACAGACCCGCATCGACCGGCCCGGCCGCGGCCGTGAAATGCGCGGCCGATGCGCCGGCGCCGGGGCCCAACGCGGCCGCGATGAGCACGAGCAATACCAGCGCCGAATATTTCGCGAGCGTGGACACGCCGGCGATCGCCGCGCCGAACTGGACGCCCAGGATGTTCACGATCGCCGCCCCGACAATCGCCGCCGCCGCGACGGCATCCGTCGTCCCCTCATATGCGATCGGATCGAAGCCGATCGACCGCAGCAGGTATTCGCTGAACACGGTGCTGATGGCGCCGGTCGCCGAGGCTCTGATGAGGACGAGCTCCGACCAGCCGAAGAGAAAGCCCGCCAGCCGGCCCCAACTCTCGCGCAGATAGACGTACCACCCGCCGGTCTGCGGCAGCGCGGCGGCCAGCTCGGCCACCGACAGCGCGCCACACAGGGAGATGGCGCCGCCTGCGAGCCAGACGAGAAGCACCAGACGTGGATCGGGCACGCGGGCGGCGATGACCGCCGGAGTTCGGAAGATGCCCGAACCGATGGTCACCCCGATGACGATGCCAATGGCGCTCCAGAACCCGAGCCGCCGCGCGAGGTGAGCCGTGTCGCGGTGCGTGGCCAGTGGCATCGGTCACAAGGGTAGCTGAGCGGCTTGGCAAGTCCCCGACGCGGCTGGAGCCACGAGCGTGCTTTTGGGATGGACCTTCGCCTTTGTTACGTTTACTATCGGGGGTCATGTTGCCCTCCCTCGACGGGCCCTCAGGGCGCCTCGATCTCGGTCGAAAGGCGGTCCGGCGTACCGAACCCGCCCGTGAGATGGCGCTACGGAGCGCCCTGGATCGCCTCACAGCGGGCCGGCAGGACCGTCAGGATGCCCCGGACGGCTGGGTTACCGCCGCTCGGGTCCTACCCGCCTGTGCGGCCGAATACGCGCCGTTCCCTGCCGGGGTGGACCCGCAGCTCCAGGAGGTTCTTCGGAAGCGCGGCGTCGAGCAGCTCTACACGCACCAGGCGGCGGCCATCGCCTACGCCCTCGACGGCCGCCACGTTGTCATCACGACGCCGACCGCGTCGGGCAAGACGCTCTGCTACAACGCGCCGGTGTTGAGCACGATTTTGAACAACCCGGCGGCTCGGGCGCTCTACCTGTTTCCCACGAAGGCGCTGGCCCAGGACCAGTTGGCGGAGCTGCACGGGCTGGCAGAGCTGTTGTCGCAGGAGGCAGGGAACGGGGAACAGGGGCCGGAGATCCAGGCACACGGAGCCGACGGTCAGGCGAGCGCGGGCATCGGCGTGTTCACCTACGACGGCGACACGCCGCAGGATGCGCGCAAGGCGATCCGCAACCGCGCGCACATCGTGCTCAGCAATCCCGACATGCTGCACTCGGGCGTGCTCCCGCACCATCCGCGCTGGGCCAAGCTCTTCGAGAATCTCCGGTACGTCGTCATCGACGAGCTGCACGCGTACCGCGGCGTGTTCGGCAGCCACCTGGCGAACGTGCTGCGCCGCCTGCGGCGGATCTGCCGGCACTACGGTTCGGCGCCGACGTTCATCTGTTCGTCGGCGACGATAGCCAATCCGCGCGAGCTGGCGGAGGCGCTCGTCGAGCAGCCCTTCGAGCTCGTCTCCGAGAGCGGCGCGCCGCGCGGCGAGAAGATGTTCCTGTTCGTCAACCCGCCTGTCGTCAACCGGCAACTGGGCATCCGGCGCTCGTATCTGAGCGAGACGCGGAGGATTGCCGGGGAGTTCCTCACACGCGGGCTCCAGCTCATCGTCTTCGCCCAGAGCCGGCTGACGACCGAGATTCTGACGACCTATCTGAAGGACGATTTCGAGGGTCCGCCGGGTACCCGCGAGCGGATTCGCGGATACCGCGGCGGCTATCTGCCGGTACGCAGGAGAGAGATCGAGAAGGGGCTGCGCGAGGGAAGCGTGGCGGCCGTGGTGTCGACCAACGCGCTGGAGCTTGGGATCGACATCGGAGCGCTCGACGTCTGCGTGATGGCGGGATATCCGGGCACGATTGCCGCCACGTGGCAACGGGCGGGGCGCGCGGGACGGCGCAGCGGAAGGTCGGCGGCGGTGCTCGTGGCGAGCAGCGCGCCAGTCAACCAGTTCGTGGTCCGCCACCCGGCGTACTTCTTCGACGCGTCTCCAGAGCACGCGCTCGTCGATCCGGACAACCTCCACATCCTGGTCGACCACGTGAAGTGCGCCGCATTCGAGCTGCCGTTCACGGCGGCGGAGCAGTACGGGCGCCACGATGTGCAGGAGATCCTGCGGGTGCTCGCCGAGAGCGAGTTGGTGCATCCGGTCGGCACCGCGTGGCAGTGGACGAGCGAATCGTACCCGGCCGACGCGGTCAGCCTCAGGTCCATCTCCTCGGACAACTTCGTCGTGGTCGACACGACGCGCGGCGCGGACGTGATTGGCGAGACGAGCTTCACGAGCGGTCCGGCGACGCTGCACGAGAAGGCCATCTACATGGTCGAGGGAGCGCTCTATCAGGTGGAGCGTCTCGACTTCGATGGACGGAAGGCATACGTCCGGGAAATCGACTGCGACTACTACACGGACGCGATCACGTACACGAAGGTCACGGTGCTCGAACCGTTCGAGACGACGGGATCTGGGGGCGGAGATCCGGGGTCCGAAGGTGCAGCGATTCCGGGTCCAGGGTCCCGGGCCCCGGATCCTGGATCCCGGATTCATGCCCACGGCGAGGTGCACGTGTCGTCGCGCGTGGTCGGCTTCAAGAAGATCAAGTTCTACACCAACGAGAACGTCGGATCCGGCGAGCTCGATCTGCCGGAGCAGCAGATGCACACGACGGCGTACTGGCTGACCGTTCCCGCCGCCGTCATGGCATCGCTCCCGTACGCCCCGGACGACCGGCGTGACGGGATCGTCGGGCTGGCGTTTGCCATGCGGCAGGTCGCCCAGCTCCTCCTCATGTGCGACCGCCAGGACATCGGCATCTCCATCGATGGAGGCGGCGCGAAGGATCCTGGCGCGGGGGCCGAGGCGGCCCCGAGCTCCGAGGCGTTGCTGGACGTGGAGCCGCGGGTATTCATCTACGACAACTACCCGGGCGGCATCGGCTTCAGCGAGCCGCTCTTCGCGATGCAGGGCGACCTCCTGGCCCGTACGCGCGGCCTCGTCGCCGGCTGCGAGTGCGATCACGGATGCCCGACGTGCGTGGGACCGCTCGGCAACACCGGACCGCTCGCCAAGACGGTGGCGCTTCGGATCCTCGATCGGCTGGCGGTCGCCGGCGCCCTGGACGTCCCATGAACCTCGCTGAACGGCTGCGGAACGTGGTGCGGCCGGCCGGATCGCCCGCAGTGACGCCGCTTCCGCCGCCCGGGTTTCCATCGTCAGCGGACGCGGAATCGGCTGCCGAAGTCCTGGGCGGACAGTGGCGCGAATGGCGGGACGACCGGTACCTCGTTGTCGATCGCCGATACCCGCCCGGCCACCGGCACGGCCGCGTCGCCGTGGCGGACAGCGCGCCAGACGCGAGCGGCGCCTGGCCCGCGCTTGGCATCCTCGACCCGCGTGTGGCGGGCGAGGTCTCGCCGGAGCGCGCGAACAAGGGGGCGGACGGGCGCGTCGTGTTCCTCGACCTGGAGACCACCGGGCTCTCCGGTGGCGCCGGCACGTATGCGTTTCTCGTGGGATGCGGCTGGTTCGATGCGGGGACGTTTCAGGTCCGGCAATTCCTGCTGACCGGGTGTGCCGCCGAGCGGGGGCTGCTCGAGGCCGTGGGAGAGACGGTGGCCGGCGCCGGCGCGATCGCCACCTACAACGGCAAGACGTTCGACCTGCCGATCATGCAGACGCGCTTTCTGCTGCACCGGATGGCCGCGCCGTTCGAGGGGTTGCCGCACGTCGATCTGCTGCATCCGGCGCGGCGCCTCTGGAAACCGGAAGAGGCCGGGCTCACGGCAGTGGACGCTGCGGTGCTCGGCCACGTGCGGGAGAACGACGTACCCGGCTTCGAGATTCCGTCGAGGTACTTCCGCTACGTGCGTTCCGGCGATCCGGCGCCGCTCCAGGCGGTGCTGGAGCACAATCGCCTCGATCTGCTGTCGCTCGCCATGCTCACTTCCCGCATCGCGCGGCTGCTCGAACACGGACCGGACGCCGCCGCCACGGCCCGCGAGGCGCTCGGCCTCGGTCGGCTGTACGAGCGGCGCGGGATGCTGGCCGAGGCCCGGGCGTGCTTCGTCCGCGCCGCCGGGTCCGGCCTGCCTGGGGGCGCGACGGCAGATGAGATGCTCACGCGCGCTGAAGCGCTGCGCGCCTCAGCGCTGCTGTACCGGCGTACCCGGGCGCACGAGGCCGCCGCCGAGAGGTGGCAGCGGCTGTTGGATCTGCCTGCGTGTCCGCCCCACCTGGCGCGCGAGGCCCGCGAGGCGCTGGCGGTGCACTACGAGCATCGCCTCCGGGATTTCCGGTCGGCCCGCCGGCTCGCGGTCGAGTCGCTGCAGGTCAGCTCCACCGCCGTGCGGGTCCACGCGACCCAGCATCGCCTGGCGCGGCTCGACCGCAAGCTCAATCCGGCTCCAGCGTCCTTCTTCTGACCACGCCGGGCGCAAGGGCCCCGGCCTCTCTCGACGACGGCCATCTACGATGGTAGAGAAGTAGAAAAGTGGAAAAGTGGAAAAGTGGACCGAGATTAAGAAGAGTAAGTAGCAAGTACAGCAGGGCGAATTGTACAGGCGGCCGCCGAACCGACACGACGCACTTCACATGTGTTCTTCCACACCAAGAACGAGGCGAGCACCGGAAGGTCGTCTCGATATTGCGAGACCATCCGATGCACGCTACGGATGCTAGATTCACGCGCACAGTACCAGAGACATCCTCGGTGTCTCGGTGTCTCTGTGATTCGTGATCGATGAGAGCCGCGGGCCAACGCGGTGCTGACCCGCCAAACGAATATGTTGGGAGTTGGAAGTTGGGAGTTGGGAGTTGGATGTTGAGCGGCTCAGGCGTTCGCCGATTTCCGCGGCCGCTTGGCGGCGCCTGCCGTCTTGGTCGCCTTGGCTGCCTTGGCCGCGGTCCGCCGCTGCTCGGAGGTCTGGGCGCCGAACTTCTTGGTGAAGCGTTCCACGCGTCCTTCGGTGTCGATCAGCTTCTGGCGCCCCGTGAAGAACGGGTGGCACATCGAGCAGATCTCGAGGTGCAGCTCGGCCTTGGTGGACCGCGTCCTGAACGTGTTGCCGCAGGCACAGCGGGCCTCGACTTCGTGGTACTTCGGGTGTATCCCTTCCTTCACAATGGCTCCATTATAACTTCATCGGCGTTGGGCTACGATTTTCCGGCCGCCATCGCGGCGAGGAACTCCGCGTTCGTCCTGGTCTTGCTCATCTTCGACAGCAGCAGTTCCATCGCCTCGGTTGGCGAGAGCGGCGTCAGCACCTTCCGGAGCACCCAGACGCGGTTGAGCTCTTCCTTGGGCAGCAGCAGTTCCTCCTTCCGCGTGCCGCTCTTGCTGATGTCGATCGACGGGAACACCCGGCGGTCGGTGAGCTTCCGGTCGAGGTGGACCTCCATGTTGCCGGTCCCCTTGAACTCCTCGAAGATCACTTCGTCCATCCTGGAGCCGGTGTCGACGAGCGCCGTGGCGACGATGGTGAGCGAGCCGCCTTCCTCGATGCAGCGCGCGGCGCCGAAGAAGCGCTTCGGCCGCTGGAGCGCGTTGCTGTCGACGCCGCCCGAGAGCACCTTGCCCGAGGCCGGGACGATGGTGTTGTAGGCGCGCGCCAGGCGCGTGACCGAGTCGAGCAGGATCACGACGTCCTTCTTGTGCTCGACGAGGCGCTTGGCCTTCTCGATCACCATTTCGGCGACCTGCACGTGCCGCTGCGCCGGCTCGTCGAAGGTGGAGGAGATCACCTCGCCGTGCACCGAGCGCTGCATGTCGGTGACCTCTTCCGGCCGCTCGTCGATGAGCAGCACGATCAGGTAGACCTCCGGGTGGTTCGTCGTAATGCTGTTCGCGATGCTCTGCAGGAGCATCGTCTTGCCCGTGCGCGGCGGCGCCACGATGAGGCCGCGCTGCCCCTTGCCGATGGGCGTCAGCAGGTCCATCACCCGGCCGGACAGGTTCTCCGCCGTCGTCTCGAGGTTGAGCTTCTGCTGCGGGTAGAGGGGCGTCAGATTCTCGAAGAAGATCTTTTCCTTCGTCTTCTCCGGCGGCTCGAAGTTGATCGCCTCGACCTTGATCAGTGCGAAGTAGCGCTCCCCGTCCTTCGGCGGCCTGATTACTCCGGACACCGTGTCGCCGGTGTGCAGGTCGAACTTGCGGATCTGCGACGGCGACACGTAGATGTCGTCCGGGCCAGGCAGGTAGTTGTAGTCCGGCGCGCGCAGGAACCCGAAGCCGTCCGGCAGCGTCTCGAGCACGCCTTCCGAGAAGATGTTGCCGCTCTTCTCCGCCCGCACGCGCAGGATCTCGAAGATGAGCTCCTGCTTGCGCATGCCGGTGGCGCCGGCGATGTCGAGCTCCTTGGCGATCTTGGTCAGCGCGGAGATGTTCATCTCCTTGAGCGCCGACAGCGAGATCGACTGTGCGGCGGCCGGCGGCCGGCCCGCAGGAGCCTCGGCGGAGGCGGCGGCCGGCGCCGCCTGGGCGTTCGGGGCCGGCTTGCCCGCCGGCCCGTCCGCCGCAGCGCCGCGCGCGGGGGCGGGAGACTCGGCGGAGGCGGGGGTAGCGGTCGCCGTCCCTACGGCGCCGTTCTTCGACTTGGGAGTCTCGCGATCAGCTTCCACAGTTCGTCCAGTCCTTCCCCCGTCTCCGCTGAGACGAGCGGGACGGGGATAGCAAACAACGATTCGAGTGCCCGGACATGGCGCGCGCGTTCGGCGCGCGTCAGCTTGTCAGCCTTGGTGCCGACGACGGCGCGGGCGCACGGCTGAGAGGCCAGCCACGCCCACGCGTCGAGATCCGACTCGAGGCCCGGATGTCGCGCGTCCACGAGGAGCAGGACGCCGATCCGGACGGGATCCGGGGACCGGGATCCAGGATCGGCGGTCCCTCTCGCGAAGTACGCCTCGGTCAACCGATTGAACTCACCCGCAGCCGCATCGCGGCCGTCCTGCCCCGAGCTCCTCCGAGGGGCGCGTGTATAGCCGTAGCCCGGCAGATCCACCAGATGGAACGCCGGCGCCGCTCCCCGCTGCACGCGGTAGAAGTTCGCCAGGCGTGTCTTGCCGGGCGCCGCGCTCGTGCGGGCCACCTGTTGCCGCACCAGAGCGTTGATCAGGCTCGATTTGCCCACATTGGACCGGCCGACCAGCGCGACCTCCGCCAGCCGGTCACGGGGAAAGTCACGAGCCGTAGCAGCACTCGTGACGAACTCGGCCGAAATCTCCAATGTCGTCGGGTTTCTGGCAGCTCGCAGCCCAAAGCCCAAAGCCTAGAGCCAGACGCCTTCGAGGTTCAATGCGTGGTCGGCGTATCTCCGGCCTCGGCCACCTCCGGCACCACCGGCGCCGTCGGGATCCGCACCGGCAGCGGCTCCGCCAGCGCGATCTTCAGCACCTCGTCCATGGTCGACACCATGTGTACGTCGAGCGAGTCGAGCACGTCCTTCGGGATGTCGGCCAGGTCCTTCTCGTTGTCGCGCGGCAGCACGATGTTGGTGACGCCGGCGCGGTGCGCCGCCAGCACCTTCTCCTTGACGCCGCCGATCGGCAGCACCTTCCCGCGCAGGGTGATCTCGCCGGTCATCGCCACGTCGCGCCGCGTCGGAATCCTCGTCACCGCCGAGGCGAGCGCCGTCGCCATCGTGATCCCCGCCGAGGGGCCGTCCTTCGGGATCGCCCCTTCTGGGACGTGTACGTGGATGTCGATCTTCGAGTGGAAGTCCTCGGGCAGGCCGAGCTCCGCCGCCTTCGATCGGATGTAGCTGAGCGCCGCCTGCGCCGACTCCTGCATGACGTCGCCGAGCTTGCCGGTCAGCGTCAGCTTCCCCTTGCCGGGCATCAGGGTCGCCTCGCTGACGAGCAGTTCGCCGCCGACCTCGGTCCAGGCGAGGCCGGTGGCGATGCCGATCTCGTTCTTCTCCTCGGCGACCGTCGGGCGGAAGCGCGGCACGCCGAGGTATTCGGTGACCTTCTCGGCCGTGATGTCTTCGCTGAACGCCTTTCCCTCGGCGACGACCTTGCGGGCCACCTTGCGGCAGATCGAGGAGATTTCCCGCTCGAGGTTGCGGACGCCCGCCTCACGCGTGTACCGCTGGATGAGCGTCTGGATGGCCTCGTCCTGGATGACGATGTTGCTCTTGGTGAGGCCGGTGCCTTCCACCGCCTTCGGCACGAGGAAGCGCTTGGCGATCTCGATCTTCTCGTGCTCGGTGTAGCCGGGGAGGTTCAGCACCTCCATGCGGTCGCGGAGCGCCTGCGGAATCGTGTGCAGCACGTTGGCCGTGCAGATGAACATCACGTGCGACAGGTCGAACTCGACGTCGAGGTAGTGATCGAGGAACGTGTTGTTCTGCTCCGGGTCGAGCACCTCGAGCAGCGCCGCCGACGGGTCGCCGCGGAAGTCCATCGACATCTTGTCGACCTCGTCCAGGAGGAAGACCGGATTGAGCGTCCCCGCCTTCTTCATCATCTGGATGATCTGGCCGGGGAAGGCGCCGATGTAGGTGCGCCGGTGGCCGCGGATCTCCGCCTCGTCCCTGACGCCGCCGAGCGACAGCCGCACGAACTTGCGGTTCATCGCGCGGGCGATCGACTTGGCGAGCGACGTCTTGCCGACGCCCGGAGGGCCCGAGAAGGTGAGGATCGTCGCCTTCGGCTTCCGGACGAGCGTGCGGATGGCGAGGAACTCGAGGATGCGCTCCTTGATCTTCTCGAGGCCGTAATGGTCCTCGTTGAGCACCGTCTCGGCGTGCTTGAGGTCGCGGTTCTCGCGCGTCTTCCTGTGCCACGGCACCGCGATCAGCCAGTCGAGGTAGTTGCGCGAGACGGTCGCCTCGGCCGACATCGGCGGCATCGCCTCGAGGCGCTTCAGCTCCTGGGTGGCCTTTTCCTCCACCTCCTTCGGCATTCGCGCGTCCTTGATCTTCTTCTGCAGCTCCTCGACCTCGTTCCCCTTGTCGTCCTTGCGCCCCAGCTCCTTCTGGATCGCCTTCATCTTCTCGTTGAGGTAGTACTCCTTCTGCGCCTTCTCCATCTGCTTCTTGACGCGCGACTGGATGCGGCGGTCCACCTGGAGCTTGTCCACCTCGATTTCGAGGATGCCGGCGATGCGGTTGAGGCGCTCGAGCGGCGAGATGATCTCGAGCAGGTTCTGCTTCTCGTCGACGCCGATGACGAGGTGCGCGGCGATCGTGTCGGCCAGCTTGCCGGGATCGTCGACGCGGACGGCGGCAATCATCGCGTCGTAGTGCAGGTTGTTCGAGAGCTTCACGTACTGCTCGAACAGCGACACCACGCGGCTCATCGTCCCTTCGACGTCGCTGCCGGGCGCCTCCTTCTGGCGCGGGAGCACCTTGACGACGACGCGGTAGAAGCCCTTGTCTTCCTTCCACTCGACGGCCCGGCCGCGGTCGACGCCCTCGACGAGCACCTTGATGTTGCCGTCGGGAAGCTTCAGGCTCTGCACGACGTTGGCCACGCACCCCATCGTGTAGATGTCGTCGGGCCCCGGGTCGTCGATGGAGGCGTCGTGCTGGGCGGCGAGGAAGATCCGCTTGTCCTTCAGCAGTGCGTGCTCGAGCGCGCGGATCGACGACGGCCGCCCGATGACGAACGGCATCATCATGTGCGGGAAGACGACGACATCCCGGAGCGGAACGATGGGAAGGGTTTCGTAGACTTCCATTCAGATCCTTGACGTCAGGCCTTGGGCTTTGGGCTCCAGGCTGTGGGCCGCCGCAAAGACGCCCAGAGCCCGGCTTTCAACTCCGGAAGCCTATCCAGCCTTCTCTATCAGTGTAATGGACTTGTCCTTGGCTTCCACGACCTCGCGCGTAACGACCACTTCGCGGAGCTTCTTCTGTCCGGGGACCGAGTACATGAGGTCCAGCATCAGGTCCTCGATGATCATCCGCAGGCCCCTGGCGCCGATCTTGCGCGTCAAGGCGGACTCGGCGATCGCCTCCAGGGCGTCGTCGGTGAACCGGAGCTTGACGTTCTCGTACTCGAACAGCTTCTGATACTGCCGCGTGATGGCGTTCCGCGGCTGCGTGAGGATCTGCACGAGCGCCGGCTTGTCGAGCTCGTGCAGCGTGCCGACCACCGGCAGCCGGCCGACGAACTCCGGAATGAGGCCGTAATTGATCAGGTCTTCGGGCTCCACCGATTCGAGCGTCTGGCCGACCTCGCGCTTCTGTGCCGACTTGACGTCGGCCTTGAAGCCGAGCGTCTTCTTGCCGATGCGTCGATCGATCACCTTCTCGAGTCCGACGAACGCGCCACCGCAGAGGAACAGGATGTTCGTCGTGTCGACCTGGAAGAACTCCTGGTGCGGATGCTTGCGGCCGCCCTGCGGCGGCACGTTGGCGACGGTGCCTTCGAGGATCTTCAGGAGCGCCTGCTGGACGCCCTCCCCGGACACGTCGCGCGTGATCGACGGGTTCTCGTCCTTGCGGCAGATCTTGTCGACCTCGTCGATGTAGATGATCCCCTGCTGGCACTTCTCGATGTCGCCGCCGGCGGCCTGGAGCAGCTTCAGGATGATGTTCTCGACGTCCTCGCCGACGTAGCCCGCCTCGGTCAGCGTGGTGGCGTCCACGATCGTGAACGGAACCGACAGCAGCTTCGCCAGCGTCTGGGCGAGCAGCGTCTTGCCGGTGCCGGTCGGACCGATCAACAGGATGTTCGACTTGGTCAGGTCGACGTCGTTGCGGCTGCGCGGCTGCTTCTGGATCTCGATCCGCTTGTAGTGGTTGTAGACGGCGACGGCGAGCTTCTTCTTCGTCCGCTCCTGGCCGATGACGTACTCGTCCAGGAACTTCTTGATCTCCGGCGGCGAGGGGAGCGAGGAGCGGACGCCGCGGTTCTCGAACCGGTTGTCGTCCGCGATGATGTCGTTGCAGACCTCGACGCACTCGTCGCAGATGAAGACCGTCGGACCCGCAATCAGCTTGCGGACGTCGTTCTGGTCCTTGTTGCAGAA
>Ga0156279_121_pt1 | contig 22415 bp, 19 predicted proteins | sample RifCSPlowO2_12_FD_107928 | JGI IMG/M metagenome (GOLD analysis project Ga0156279, IMG submission 107928) | Acidobacteria bacterium RIFCSPLOWO2_12_FULL_68_19 | reverse complement strand
ACGCGTTGGCGAACCATCGGCGCGGGCTGGTGCCCTCGAAGGTGGGGGGCGCGGACGCACGCGCCAAGAACGCGCCTGCCTCCGCGCCCCCGCCTATCAAAACCCCTGCACCTTCGGTAACACCATTAATGGCGCGACGATGCGCCGCTCGGTAACACTTACTTATGGCTCGACACGCACCGTTGCGATTCCGGCGCCGACAGGGAGATACTTACGCCTCTATGACTACGGCGACACGACAGGCCGCGGCAGGGCTCGACGTCGAGACGCTGCTGCGCATGTACCGGCAGATGGCGGCCATCCGCCTCTTCGAGGAGCGGGTCAGCGACCTCTACACGAGGGCGCTGATGCCCGGACTCGCCCACCTATATATAGGGGAGGAGGCGGTCGCGGTCGGCATCTGCGAGGCGCTGCGCCCGGACGACTACCTCACCAGCACGCACCGCGGGCACGGGCACTGCCTGGCGAAGGGGGCCGCGCCGCACCTGATGTTCGCCGAGCTGCTCGGCAAGGAAGCGGGCTACTGCAAGGGCAAAGGCGGCTCAATGCACATCGCGGACCCCGCAACCGGCAACCTCGGCGCGAACGCGATTGTCGGCGGCGGCGCCGGCATCGCGACCGGCGCGGCCTTTTCCTCGAAGTGGCTCGGCACCGGCCGCGTCGCCGTCTGCTTCTTCGGCGAAGGCGCGCTCGGCCAGGGCGTTCTGTACGAAACGATGAACCTGGCGCAGCTCTGGAAGCTGCCGGTCATCTACGCCTGCGAGAACAACCTGTACAACGAGTACACCCACTGCTCGGAGACGACGGCGGGCGACATGCTCGCGCGGCCGGCCGCGCTCGGGATCGCGGCCGAGCGTGTCGACGGCCAGGACGTGCGGGAAGTGCATGCGGCCGCATCCGCCATCGTCGAGCGCGCGCGCCGGGGCGAGGGACCGGGCTTCCTGCTGCTCGACACCTACCGGTACCGCGGCCACCACGTGGGCGACGTCGCCCGGGAGTACTACCGGCCGAAGCAGGAAGAGCAGCGCTGGATGAGCGAGCGCGACCCGATTGCGCTCCATGGCGACTGGCTCGTCTCCGAGGGGCTCGCCGATCGGGCGGCCCTCGAGCGCATCCAATCGGAGGTCGCCTCGGAGATGGACGCCGCCGTCGAATTCGCGGTGAAGGCCCCCTATCCGGACCCGAGCACGGTGGACGAGGACGTCTATGCCTGAGACGGCGACGGCGCTCCGGGAACTCACGTTCGGCGAGGCGATCCGGGAGGCGCTCGCCGAGGAGCTGCGGCGCGATCCGCGCGTGGTGCTGCTTGGCGAGGACGTCGCCGAGGCGGGCACCGCATTCAAGGTGCTGAAAGGGCTCGTCGAGGAGTTCGGCAAGGACCGCGTGATCGACACGCCGATCTCCGAGCCGGGCTTCACGGGCCTCGCCGTGGGCGCCGCGATGACCGGGATGCGGCCGGTCGTCGACATCATGTTCGGCGACTTCATGGCGCTCATCATGGACCAGGTGGCCAACCAGGCCGCGAAGGTCCACTACATGTCGGGCGGCAAGTGGAAGGTGCCGCTCGTCATCCGAACCACGATGGGGGCGACGCGGCGCTCGGCGGCCCAGCATTCGCAGTCGCTGCACGCATGGCCGAGCCATATTCCCGGACTCAAGGTCGTCGTGCCCTCTACGCCCTACGACGCCAAGGGGCTGCTCAAGGCGGCCATCCGCGACGACAATCCTGTCGTCTTCTTCGAGGACAAGATCAGCTACGCGAAGGTGAAAGGGCCGGTTCCCGCAGGGGACTACACGGTTCCGATCGGCGTGGCCGACGTCAAACGCCTGGGGCGCGACATCACGCTGGTGGCGACGAGCAGCATGGTGCAGGTGGCGCTCGGCGCCGCCACGATGCTCGAGGAGGTCGGCATCAGCGCGGAGGTGGTCGATCCCCGGACGATGTGGCCGCTCGACGAGACGACGCTCGTCGAGTCGGTGCGGAAGACGTCGCGTGCGATGGTCGTCGATGAAGGGTACTACCGGTACGGCGTCACCGGCGAGATCGCGTCGGTGATTGCCGAGAACGCCTTCTACGATCTCGACGGTCCGGTGCGGCGTCTGGGCGCCAGACACGTGCCGGTTCCGTTCTCGCCGGTGCTCGAAGATGCGACCGTTCCGACCGAACGCGACGTCTTCGAGCTCGCGCGGAAGATGTGCAACAGATAGACGGGGGATCCCATGGCACTGAAGACCTTCGGCACGATGGCGGTGGACTGGGAACAGCGGGTCGATTTCGACCGGCTGCGGCGGGAGCGGCTCGCGCGCATCACGGGGCTGCTGGAGAAGTCGGCGCTCGGCGCGCTGCTCTGCTTCGACATGAACAACGTGCGGTACATCACCGCCACCCACATCGGCACCTGGGCGCAGGACAAGATCAGCCGCTTCACGCTGCTGCCGCAGAAGGACGAGCCGATCCTGTGGGACTTCGGGTCGGCGGCGCGCCACCACCAGCTCAACTGTCCGTGGCTCGGCGAGCGGTCGCGCGCCGGGATCCCGTCCATGCGCGGCGCGATGACGCCCGAGATGGGGCGCGCCGAGGACGTGGCGAGGAAGATCCGCGTCGAGCTCGAGCGGCGCGGACTCCTCGGGGAGCCGCTCGGCGTCGACGTCGTCGAGCCGCCGGTGCTGTTCGCCCTGCAGCGCGAGGGGATCACGGTCGTCGACGGCCAGGAATTGATGTCGATCGCCAGGGAGATCAAGACACAGGACGAGATCACGCTGCTCAACATGTCGGCGATGATGGTCGATGCGGCCTACTACGATCTCTACAAGGCGATGCGTCCCGGTATGCGGGAGAACGAGGCGGTGGCGCTCGTGGCCGAGCGGCTGTACGACCTCGGCTCGGAGTACGTGGAGGCGGTCAACGCCATCTCCGGCGAGCGCTGCAGCCCGCACCCGCACGTCTTCTCCGACCGCGCGCTCCGGCCGGGCGACCCGGTCTACTACGACATCCTCCACTCGTACATGGGCTACCGCACCTGCTACTACCGCACGTTCTGCGTCGGCTCGGCCCCGCGCGCGATGGTCGACGCCTACAAGCGGTGCCGCGACTATCTGGACGCGTCCATCGAGCTCATTCGTCCCGGGCGGACGACGGCCGAGGTCGCCTCGGTGTGGCCGCGTGCGCAGGAGTTCGGCTTCCCGAGCGAAGAGGCGGCCTTCGCCCTGCAGATGGGGCACGGGATCGGACTCGCCATCTGGGAGCGGCCGATGATCAGCCGCCTCGTGTCGCTCGACCACCCGCACGAGATCAAGCCGGGCATGGTCTTCGCGCTCGAGACGTTCTGGCCGTCCACCGACGGCTGGAGCGCCGCCCGCATCGAGGAGGAGATTGTCGTCACGGCGACCGGGCACGAAGTGATCACGCGCTTCCCCGCGGAGGCGCTGCTCGTCGCCGGCGCGCCGTTCGTCACCGTGGGCGGGAACCTGCCGATCGTCCGCGAGACGGAAGCGCCGCCGAATCGGGACGTCGTGGAGTTGATTGCCGCCGCGGCCCGTGCGGAGGGCGAAAAGGTCGGCGCGTGACGGGCGGGCCGTTCAGGGGACGTGATCGATAGATGGCAACCAGCGTCGTGATGCCTGCGCTCGAGATGGCGCAGGAGACCGGCAAGCTCGTGTCGTGGCTGAAGCAGGAGGGCGAGCCGGTCCGCAAGGGCGAAATGCTCCTCGAGGTCGAGACCGACAAGGCGGTGGTCGAGGTGGAGGCCGCCGGCGACGGCATTCTCGCGGCCGTTACGGCTAAACCCGGCGACGTGATTCCGGTCGGGCACACCATCGCGTGGCTCCTGGAGCCGGGCGAAGCGCCGCCCTCCGCGGTCCATGGAGGCGCGCCGAGCGCCCGGCGGGCCGAGGCCGCTCCGGCCGCGGCCGCCGCGTCTTTGAAGGAAGTCGGTGCAGGATCGGCGCCGGCGGCGGCATCGCGCATGTCGCCGAAGGCGCGGCGTCTCGCCCAGGAGCGGGGCGTCGACATCAGCCGCCTGAAGGGGTCGGGACCGGGCGGCGAGATTCTCGCGGAGGACATCCTCGAGGCTGGCGAGGCGGGCGGAGCGGGACCGGTGGTCGAATCTCCGCTCGCTCGATCTGCTTCACCCGCCGCGATCGCCCTGACGTCGGTCGGCCGCCTGATGGCCGAGCGCACCACGCAGAGCTGGACCACGGTTCCGCACTTCTTCCTGGCGCGCGAGGTCGACGCGACCGCGCTCAACGCGGCGCGTGCGGAGGCGGCTCCCTCCGTCGAGCGCTCGCACGGCGTCAAGGTAACGCATACGGACCTCCTGGTGTTGGTCGTGGCGCGGGTGCTCGCACGTCATCCCCGCGTGAACGCGAGCTTTGCGGCCGACGGCGTCGTGGTGCACCGGGAGATCAACGTCGCGCTGGCGCTCGCCGTCGAGAACGCGGTGGTCACGGGCGTGATTCGTGCGGCCGACGCCTCCTCGATCGGCGGCATCGCGGCGCGCCGGCGCGAGCTGACCGAGCGCGCGCGGGCGGGGCGGCTGCACCCGGACGACATCGCGGGAGCGACCTTCACGGTGAGCAACCTCGGGATGTACGGCGTCGATAGGTTCACCGCGATCATCGTGCCGCCGCAGGCCGCCATCCTGGCGGTCGGCGCGATCGCGGATCGCGTGGTGGCCGTCGGCGGCACGCCGGCGGTGAAGCCGATGCTGACCATGACCTTGTCGTGCGATCATCGGGTCGTCGACGGCGCGCGCGCGGCCGAGTTCATGCGCGACCTCGCCGCCGCGCTCCAGGACCCGATTCGTACGTAGGGCGCGGCTCGACGCCGCGCCAGGCGGGCCATGAAGGCGCCGCCCTACCACAGACGGGGAATCATCATGCAGACCACAACCACCGCCCCATCCGGCGTCTCGCTGAAGGATTCGACGCTGTTCCGGCAGGCCTGTTACATCGACGGCGCGTGGGTCGAGCCGCATCCCGACGCCGCGATTGGTGTCGACAACCCCGCGACGGGCGAGATCATCGGCGTCGTGCCGAGATTCGGCAGAGCCGAGACGCGCCGCGCGATCGAGGCGGCGGGCCGGGCGCTGCCGGAATGGCGGAGACGCACCGGCAAGGAGCGCGCCGCGATCGTCCGCCGCTGGTTCGAGCTGATGATGGCGAACCAGGAGGACCTGGCCCGCCTCATGACGATCGAGCAGGGGAAGCCGCTCGTCGAGTCGCGCGGCGAGGTGGTCTATGCCGCGTCGTTCCTCGAGTGGTTCGGCGAGGAAGCCAAGCGCGTCTACGGCGACACGATCCCGGCGCCGCAGCGCGACAAGCGGATCGTCGTCATCAAGCAGCCGGTCGGCGTGGTCGCCTGCATCACGCCGTGGAACTTCCCCCTGGCCATGATCACCCGCAAGGCCGGCCCCGCGATTGCCGTGGGCTGCACCGTGGTGCTGAAGCCGGCCTCGCAGACGCCGTTCTCGGCGCTGGCGCTCGCCGAGCTCGGCGAGCGCGCGGGCATCCCGAAAGGCGTGCTCAACGTCCTTACCGGATCGGCGGACGAGATCGGCCGCGAGCTGACCTCCAACCCTGAGGTCCGCAAGCTCTCCTTCACCGGCTCGACCGCCACCGGCAAGCTGCTGATGGAGCGGTGCGCCGGCACGGTCAAGAAGATTTCCCTCGAACTGGGCGGCAACGCGCCCTTCATCGTCTTCGACGACGCGGATCTGGACGCGGCGGTGGAGGGAGCGATCGCCTCGAAGTACCGCAACACGGGCCAGACCTGCGTCTGCGCCAACCGGATCTTCGTGCAGGACCGTGTGTACGACACGTTTGCGGCAAAGCTTGCCGCAGCGGTGAAGGAGCTGAAGCCGGCCCCAGGCCTCGAGGAGGGGGCGAGCCAGGGTCCGCTCATCGACGACAAGGCGGTCGCAAAGGTCGAGGAGCACGTCGCCGACGCGCTGGCCAAGGGCGCCCGCGTCGTGACCGGCGGGGGCCGGCACCCCCGGGGCGGGCGGTTCTTCGAGCCGACGGTGCTCGCCGACGTCACGCCCGCCATGCTCGTTGCCCGCGAGGAGACGTTCGGACCCGTCGCGCCGCTCTTCCGCTTCAAGACCGAGGACGAGGCGATCGCGCTCGCCAACGACACGCCGTTCGGGTTGGCGGCGTACTTCTACGGACGCGACATCGGGCGCGTCTGGCGCGTGGCCGAGGCGCTCGAGTCGGGGATGGTCGGGGTCAACACGGGCATCATCTCGACCGAGGTGGCGCCGTTTGGCGGCGTAAAGGAATCGGGCCTCGGGCGCGAAGGGTCGAAGTACGGCATCGAGGAGTTCCTCGAGGTCAAGTACATCAGCCTCGGCGGCATCTAGTCGCAGGCCGCCATGGTGATCGATCGCCGCGGATTCCTCGCCGCGCTCCCCGCCGCCGTTGCCGCGTCCAGCCGGTCGGCTGCCGCGGTGCAGGGTTCACCTCTGGAGACGTTCACCGAGTGGAGGAACGCCTCGCCCCGCGAACGAGAGGAGGCGGTGAAGGCGTGCCTCGAGCGGATCCGTGCGATGGACCCGTCCATCCAGGCGTGGGTGCAGGTGGCGCCGCGGCCGCCGCTCGGCGACGGTCCGCTGTCTGGCATACCCTTCGCCGCCAAGGACATCATGGAGACGCGCGGGCTCGCCACCGAGTACGGCTCGCCGGTCTACAGGGGGCGCCTCGGATCGACCGATGCGGCGATCGTCACGGCCCTGCGGCGGCGCGGCGCGATCCTGCTGGGCAAGACGCATACGGCCGCCTTCGCGTACCGCACGCCCGCACCGACGCGCAATCCGCGCAATCTCGATCACACGCCGGGCGGCAGCTCCAGCGGGTCGGCGGCGGCGGTCGCGGCCGGGATGGTGCCGTTCGCGCTCGGGACGCAGACACGCGGCTCCGTGCTGCGCCCAGCCTCCTACTGCGGCATCACCGGCTTCAAGCCGAGTTATGGTGCGCTTCCGACCGACGGCGTGATGGAGTTCGCCCGGAGCCTCGATACCATCGGGTTCTTTACGCACACGCCGGCCGACATGATGGCGCTCTGGGAGGCGACGGGGCATTCCGCGGGCCGCGACGAGGCGTTGACCTTCGGCGTTCCCGCTCCGATGCCCGACGTCGAGCCGGACATGGCGCGGGCGTTCCAGGACGCGATCGCGGCGCTCCGGCGCGCCGGCGTGGCGATACGGTCCGTCGACATCGCCGGCATGCTCGAGACGCTCGATGCGGCGACCTCCGACATCATGTTCTTCGAAGGCGCGCGCGTTCACCAGCAGCGATGGAAGGAGCACGGCAGGCGCCTGCTCGATCTCGCCGATCTGGTGGAGAAAGGGCTGAAGATGCCGGCGGAGCAGTACGAGGGCGCACGCCGGCAGGTCGCCGACGCCCGAGCGCGGCTCACCGAGCTCTACCGGACGACCCCGGCGATGCTCGTGCCGGCGGCCACCGGGCCCGCGCCGCGCGGCCTCGCGACGACCGGCGATCCGCGGATGAATGCGCCGTGGACGGCGCTCGGCACGCCGGCCATCTCGTTCCCGATGCCCACATCGGGCCTGCCGGTTGGCCTGCAGATCACCGCCGATCGGGGGCAGGACGCTCGCGTGCTGCGCGCGGCGGTGCGGCTCTATCGACTGCTCCACGGGTAACGTCCGAATCGGTACGATTCAGTTGCTCGAGCGGAACTCGATGTCGATCCGCGCGTATGCGTCCCTCGAACCTCGAGTGGAATCAGAAGCGATAGCTCACCCCACCGCCGAGGCGTGCGAGGTCCCGGTCGCGATCCAGACGGAAGTAGCGCGCGTCGACGTCCACGAACAGCCCCCGGTAGACGCGCACGCTGGCGCCCGCGCCGGCCGAGGCCGCCACGCCGGTACGGCTGATGGACTCCGCCGTGCGTTCGACTCGTTGCGCGCCGGGCTGCCGGAGCAGCTGCACGGAGGCGATCTCCTGGCTGGTCCTGGCGATGCCGAGACCGCCGCCGACGTACGGCCGCAGGCGGCCGCCCTGCACGGGGAACTCGTACCGGAAGCCCGTTGTGACGATCGCGATGTCGCCGTTGTCCCTCGCCGACGGCACCGGCGGGAAGATGGCGATGCGCTCGACGACCTGCCCTCGCGTCAGGTCGATCGGCCCGCCGGGCCGTCCCGGGCGTCCTCGCATGACCAGACTCCCGCGCATGACGCCGTCGCCTGGGCCCGCCATCGCCGCGAGCGGCCGCGCGAAATCGCCGCCGGGCGCCTTCGTCGCGGTGAAATCGACGTCGAACGACAGGCGTTCGAGGAAGCGATAGCCGACCGACGCGGTCAGTGCGACGTTGTCGTCGGTGCCGCTCGCGGCGGCGGCGCCGATCGAGAGTCGCACTCGTTCGTCCTGCGCCGAAGCTGGAATGGCCCCGAGCACGAAAGGCAAGGTCAGAATCAGGGTCCGCAGATACACGTTACGCATGTCAGGCACTCCTCACGTGTCGCTCCCGGCGACCGCACACACCTGTCGTGTCCGGGTGACAACATGACCCGAGGGAACCACAAGCGGTCCACGGGAGATGACAGCGCGAGTCATCCGTACGGCGAGAGAGGAAGAACGATGCCAACGCCGGCGTGCCGCGAGGCCCCCTCGTGGGGCGGCGGCGTCGCACGTGTACGCTGGAGCTCCTCCTCCGGCAGGTCGAGGCGATCTCGATCGACCAGAGCATCCTCGGGCGCATCTTCGATTACGGCTCGATAACGCTGAGCGGTACCGGTGGGGTGCGCGAAGTCTTCCACGACATCGCCCGGCCGCTGGAGTGTCGACGACAAGTCCAGAGCCAGACGGCCTGAGCCTCGGCTCATGCCTCCAGCTCCTGTCCGCTGCGATCCGGCAGCGTGACGATCAAGGCGGCGCCCAGCAGGAAGAACGCCGACGTTGTGGCGAGCGCGAGGCCGATGCCGATCCCCGGAAGCGTCGCCACGGCGCCGATCGTGAATGGCGCGAGCGCACCCGCCATCCGTCCGATGTTGTAGCTCGTGCCCTGTGCCGTGGCGCGCACGGCGGTGGGGAAGAGCTCCGCGATGAAGCTCCCGAACAGGCTGAAGTAGCCGTGGCCGAAGTACCCGAGCACCGGCCCGAGCAGCATCAGGACGGCGGGGTTTCGCCCCATCTGCCCGTAGACCGGCACGAGCAGCGCCGCCGCCAGCATGAACAGAATGAACGTGGGGCGTCGCCCCAGCCGGTCGGCGATGAAACCGAAGGTCAGATAGCCGAAATAGGCGCCGATCTGCACCGGAACAATCCAGCCGAGTGAGCCGACCACCCCCATCCCGGCGCCTCCCTGCGCGACCGGGCGCGCCAGGAACGCGGGCAGCCAGAAGAAGATTCCCCAGTAGGCGAACTGCACGGATGCGCCGAGCAGGATGATGAGCAGCGTGCGGACGATGAGGCGTCGTCCGAACATGACGCCGAACGGGTTCCGCTCGCGTGCCTCCGCCGCCCCGCGGGCCAACCAGACGTCCGGCTCCCGGACGTGGCGGCGAATCCAGAGCGTGAAGAGCGCCGGCAGCATACCGACGAGGAAGAGCCAGCGCCAGGCGTCTGGGCCGGCCTCCGGCGCGCCGAGGACGAGCGCCGCGACCAGTGCCGCGATGAGGTAGCCGATGGCCCATCCCGATTGCATGATGCTGATCGCCTTGTTGCGGTGGGCGGCCGGCCACGTTTCGCTGATGAGCACCGCCCCCGACGCCCACTCGCCACCCATGCCGATGCCGAGCAGGGCCCGCCAGAGCAGCAGTTGCACCACCGATTGGGACGTGGACGCGCCGAGCGAGGCGAGCGAGAAGAGGAGGATCGTGCCCATCAGGGCGCGCGTGCGCCCCAGCCGGTCCGCGACGTACCCGAACAGGACGCCGCCGGCGCCCGACATCACGAGCGTCACGGTTCCGAGCATGCCGGCGGTCCTGTCGTCGAAGCCGAAGTAGGTGCGGAGCTGCCCGATCGCCATTGCGTAGAGCATGAAATCCATGGCATCGAGCATCCACCCTAATTTCGCGGCGATCAGCACCCGCCACTGTTCGGCTGTGATGGTGCGATACCACGGGACGGCGCTCGTCGCGAGCGCGTCCGCCGATGCGGGAGCACGATTCATGAATCGCGCGGAGCCTACCATATCTGCTAGACTGCGATTCGCGGCTCCCATCCGTTCGTCTGTTCCTCCATGGCCGACACCGTCGTTGCCGCCGCGGAACGAAGTCTTCCGCACAACCTCGAAGCCGAGCGATCGGTGCTCGGCGCCATCCTGATCCACAACGACGCGTTCAACCTCGCCGCGCAGGTCATCGACGCCGGCGATTTCTATCGCGACGCGCACCGCCGCATCTTCACCCGCATGGTGACGCTCAGCGAGCGCGGACAGGCGATCGATTTCGTCACCTTGAAGGAGGAGCTGGCGCGAAACGCGGAGCTGGACGAGGTTGGCGGGCCGGCCTACGTCGCGTCGCTGGCCGACGGCGTGCCGCGCGCGACCAACGTCGAGTACTACGCCCGGATCGTCAAGGAAAAGGCGACGCTTCGCAACCTGATCTTCGCGGCCAACAAGATCCTGAGCAACGCGTACGAAGCGGATCAGGAATCGGATCTGATCCTGGACGATGCCGAGAGCGCCATCTTCGCGGTCGCTGAGGACCGGCTGAAGGCGGGCTTCGTCCCGATGGCCGAGCTGGTCAAGGAGAGCTACCCGAAGATCGAGCAGCTCTTCGAGCAGAAGCGGCTCGTCACCGGGGTGCCCACGGGATTCGTCGACCTCGACACCATGACGCGCGGCTTCCAGGCCGGCGATCTGGTGATCGTCGCCGCGCGCCCGTCGATGGGGAAGACGAGCCTGGCGCTGAACGTCGCCCAGTACGTCGCGCTGCAGCCGGAGCACACGGTCGGCATCTTCAGTCTGGAAATGTCGAAGGAGTCGCTCTTCCTCCGGCTGCTCACGTCGGAGGCGCAGATCGACAGCCATCGGCTCATGAGCGGCGCGATCGGGCAGAAGGACTACAGCCGGATCTCCCACGCGCTCGAGGTGCTGAACGCGATGCGGCTGCACATCGACGACACGGCCAACATCGGCGTGCTGGAAATGCGCGCGAAGGCGCGCCGGCTGCAGGCCGAGCAGCGCGGGCTCAGCCTGCTCGTCGTCGATTACATCCAGCTGATGAACGCGCGCGGCCGCCACGAAAACCGCACGCTGGAGCTGGCGGCGATTTCCCGGTCGCTGAAGGGGCTGGCCAAGGAGCTCAACGTGCCGGTCGTCGTGCTGTCCCAGTTGAGCCGCGCACCGGAGGCGCGCGCCGATCATCGGCCGCAGCTCTCGGACCTCCGTGAATCGGGCGCCCTCGAGCAGGATGCCGATGTCGTGATCCTGATCTACCGCGAGGACGCCTACAACCGCGATCCGAACCATCCCGACGCCGGCACGGCGGAGCTCATCGTCGCCAAGCAGCGGAACGGCCCGACCGGCGTCGTGCGGCTCGCGTTCCTCCGCGAGCAGACGAGGTTCGCGAACCTCGCAGGCAATAGCTGATTGCGATTCGTACGTTCTTCACGTCCGCAGGCCACGGAGACACGGAGACTCGGAGTGAGACGTTGTGTGCTCCGCTCCCGTGTCTCGGTGTCTCCGTGGCCCGTCGAGACTGCGGATCGCCGATGATCCGCAGCACCGTCGCGCGAATCGATCTCGCCGCGCTGCGGTCCAACCTTCGCGCCGTCCGCGCCTTCCTCGGCACGGATGCGGCCCCGGCCCCGCGAATCATGGCGGTCGTCAAGGCCAATGCCTACGGACACGGGGCCGAGCGCGTCGGCGCCGCCCTCGAGCAGGCGGGCGCGGACGCGCTCGCCTGCGCGGACATCGAGGAGGGGATCGTGCTGCGACGGGCGGGCGTCACGGGCCCGATCCTGGTCTTCGGCGCGCTGAGCGTCAGCGATCTCGACGGGGTGTTCGACTACGGCCTGACGCCGACCATTTCGACGCCGTCGGCCGGGCGCGCCGTGCAGGCGGCCGCCGCGCGCCGCGGCGCCGTGTGCGGCTACCACCTGAAGGTCGATACGGGCATGCACCGCCTCGGATTCCGGCACGACAACCTGCGGCGCACGCTGCCGGAGCTCGTTGGCAGCCCGAACCTGCGCCTCGAGGCGGTGTACACGCACTTTGCCACGGCGGATGTCCCGGGTCATCAGCTCTTCGAGCAGCAGCGCCTCCGGTTCGAGGAGGCGCTGACCGAGATCGATGCGCGCGTGCCGCGGCATGCCGCCAACAGCGCCGCCCTGCTGCGCGACTCGCGTGTGTGGTACGACACGGTGCGGCCGGGGCTGCTGCTCTACGGCATCGTGCCGCCGCCGCTCGCGTCGACCATCCCGCTCCAACCGGTCATGTCGCTGACGAGCCGCGTCGTCGCGGTCAAGGGGCTGCGGCCGGGCGAGTCGGTGGGCTACGGCGCGCGCTTCACGGCCGTCGGGCCGCGGACGATCGCGGTCGTGCCGGCGGGGTACGCCGACGGCCTCGACCTTCGGCTCGAACGCGGCGGCCAGGTGCTCGTTCGAGGCCGCCGCGCGCCGATCGTCGGCGCCGTGTCGATGGACATGATGACGGTGGACGTCAGCGATCTCGACGCGGTGGCGCCCGGCGACGAGGTGGTGATCATCGGACGTCAGGGCAGCGACTCGTGGCAGCAGATCGACGTCCGCGAGATGGCGGCGGCGATCGGCACCATTCCCTACGAAATCGTCTGCCGGATCGGTGCACGGATAGAGCGACAATATACGGAGGCGTGAAGGGCAGAAGGCGGATTGCGCCTTCTGCCATCGGCCTTCTGCGTGACACGGAATGAAACCACCGAGAGCCGTCTTCGTCTGCCAGGAATGCGGCGCCCAGGCGCCGAAGTGGATGGGCCGCTGCACCGAGTGCGGCGCGTGGAACTCGCTCGTCGAAGAGCGGGGGATCGAGGCAGGCGCGCCCGGCAGCGCGAACCGGTACGCGCAGCTCGGCGCCGGCGGATCGGCGCGGCTGTACGCCGAGGTCGACGTGGCCGATGCCGTGCGGCTGTCGACCGGGATCGATGAGTTCGATCGGGTGCTCGGCGGCGGCGTCGTGCCGGGATCGCTCGTGCTGCTCGGCGGCGAGCCGGGCATCGGGAAGTCGACGCTGCTCCTCCAGGCCGCGGCGCACTTCGCCCGCGCCGCCGGTCCGGTGCTCTACGCCTCCGGCGAGGAGTCCGAGCACCAGATCAAGAGCCGGGGCGATCGCCTCGGCGTCGGAGAGGCGCCGCTCTATCTGCTCTCGGAGACGTGCATCGAGCGCATCCTCGAAGAGATCGCCCGTCTGAAGCCGGCGCTCGTCGTCGTCGACTCGGTGCAGACGGTGTTCTCGATCAAGTTCCAGTCGGCGCCGGGCAGCATCGGGCAGGTGCGGGAGGCGGCCACGCAGTTCCTGTTCGCGGCGAAGGGGCAGAACATTCCCACCGTCCTGGTGGGACACGTCACCAAGGACGGCAGCCTCGCCGGACCCAAGGTGCTCGAGCACGTCGTCGACACCGTGCTCTATTTCGAAGGCGAGCGCCATCACGCGCACCGGGTCGTGCGCGCGGTGAAGAATCGCTACGGCGCCGTCAGCGAACTCGGTGTGTTCGAGATGACCGGCGCCGGGCTCCGCCCGGTGCCGAACCCGTCGAAGCTGTTCCTGTCGGAGCGCGCCTCCGGCACCCCCGGCTCGTCGGTGCTGTGCTGCGTGGAAGGTTCACGGCCGATCCTCGTCGAGGTGCAGGCGCTGGTCAGCACGAGCACGTACGGGAACGCGCGGCGCATGGCGATCGGCTTCGACCAGCATCGCGTGTCGCTGCTGCTGGCGGTACTCGAGAAACGCGCCGGGTTGAACCTGGCGGGCGACGATGTCTATGTGAACATCGCCGGCGGGATGAGCGTGGAGGAGCCGGCGGCCGATTTGAGCGTCGTGGCGGCGATTGCCTCGAGCGTGCGCAACCGGAGCCTGGCGCCGTCGACCGCCGTCTTCGGAGAAGTGGGGTTGTCCGGCGAGATTCGGGGCATCCCGCAGGCGGCGCTGCGCGTCCGTGAAGCCGCACAGATGGGCTTCACCCGCATCGTCATGCCGGCGGCCAATCTCGATCGCGACGGCGGGTCGTTCCAGGGCGGTCGGGGCTCGCCGACACCAGCGGGCGGCGCCGAATTGGTGGGGGTGCGAACCGTCGGGGAGGCGCTCGATCTGCTCATTACTTGATTTTCTGCGCCCGGGGCTATACGGTTGCCCATTCATCATCATTTCGCCTGGGGGCGCTCATGGCCTGGTTCGCTATTGCGCGCATACTATTCGTTGCGGCGGTCGGATATTCGGCGTTTCAGATACAGCCGCTGACGGCGGCAGGGGTCGTGCCGAACGTCGCGTTCGGCGTTGTCCTGGGCGTCTTGATCGTCGTCGTCGAGATACGGCTCCGCAACACGTCGGTCCCGCACATGCTCGGCGCCCTGCTGGGGGGCGCCATCGGACTTGGCGCCGCAAAGGTGCTGGGCGACGCCCTGTACTGGGCGGACCTCGGCGATGGGCGAGTGGTGTTCCTGCACAGTCTCATCCTGCTGGCGCTGCCCTACCTCGGGTTGGTGATGGGCGCCCGGCGGGGTGAGTGGCTCGAGCCCCAGAATCTCGTCGGTCTGTTCCGATCGACCGGACCGCGGCGCCGGTACAAGGTGCTCGACACGAGCGTCATCATCGACGGTCGTATCGCGGATATCTGCGAGACCGGCTTCATGGACGGCACGCTCGTCATCCCGCAGTTCGTGCTGAAGGAGTTGCAGATGGTCGCCGACTCCTCGGATTCGATGAAACGGAACCGCGGGCGGCGCGGCCTCGACATCCTCCAGAAGATTCAGAAGATGTCCGGTCTCGATGTCATGGTGTCCGATATGGACTTCCCCGACGTCCGCGAAGTGGACCTGAAGCTCATCGAGCTGGCGCGGGCGCTGGAAGGGAAGATCGTCACCAACGATTTCAACCTGAACAAGGTGGCGCAGCTCCGCGGCGTAGACGTGCTGAACATCAACGAGCTCGCAAACTCGCTCAAGCCGGTCGTGCTGCCCGGCGAGCTGATGAAGGTGTTCATCCTCAAGGAAGGCAAGGAGTACAACCAGGGGGTCGCCTACCTCGACGACGGCACGATGGTCGTGGTCGACAACGCGCGCAAGCTGATCGGCAAGACGATCGACGTCGTGGTGACGAGCGTCCTGCAGACGACGGCCGGCAAGATGATCTTCGGGCGGTACATCGATCCGTCGGCCGCCAGCCAGGTGGTCGCGCCGCCGGCGTCTGCCGTGGCCGACGGCCGGCCTCGGCCGCAGGTCCCGCCGTCGGCGGTGGCGGCCGGGAAATAGCTCGTCGGGACTCGAGAGGTCAAGACTCGAGGAACGTGCCGGCTCTCTGTTGTGAGTGAGTTGCGAGCCTCGCGTCTCGAGCGTTGAGTTGCGCTGTCCTCCTTTACACTGGTGGCGGACGGTCTTCTTCCTGATCCCAGCCATCAGTCTGTACACGATCGTCCTGGGCACGCTGTCGATTGCATCCAGCCTGTTCGAGACGCGCGGCTATTTCGCGCACCGGTGCGCGCGCATGTGGTCGCGGTTGATTCTGCGCACGACCGGCGTGGACGTCGATGTCGAGGGTCTCGAGCGGCTGGTGCCTGGGCGCACCTACGTCTTCGTCTCGAATCACCAGAGCATCTACGACATCCCGATCCTGTTCTGGTCGCTGCCGTACCAGCTGCGCATCATCGCGAAGGAATCGCTCGGGCACTTCCCGTTCCTCGGCTGGCATCTGCGGCGCACGGGGCACATGCTCGTCAACCGCGCCCGGCCCGATCGGGCCTCCATCTTCGCGTGGGCGTCGGCGCTGACATCCAACGGGTTGTCGCTCATCGTGTTCCCCGAAGGGACGCGCAGTCCCGACGGGCGGGTGGACCGGTTCAAGGGCGGCAGCTTCTTCCTGGCGCTCGAGGCCGGACTGCCGGTCGTTCCGCTGTCGGTCGTCGGCAGCCGGCACGTGATGCTGAAAGGACGGCTCGCCACCTACCCGGGGCGCGTGCGACTCGTCGTTCACGAGCCGATCGATACGGCGACGCTCGCCGGCGTCGATCCGAAGACGTTCGCCGAGCGCATCAGGCAGCTCGTCGTGCCCGACGCCGAGTCGGATGTGGCCGGCAGCCGGCAGCCGGCAGCGGGCGGAATCGAGTGATGTTCACGGTCGCGCCCGAGCTCGACGGGATCGTCCGGCCGGGTGCGCTGTGGCTCGACGGGGCCACGGTGACGGAGGCCCATTCGCGTCTCGACGCTCCTCTTGCGGCCGCGGAAGCGGCGGTACGGACGCATCCGCCAGAGGAGATTGCCGCCGTGCGGACGATGTACAAGCGCGTGGGCATCGATCCCACCAGGCGGCGGCCCTCGTCGGAGGCGCTGCTGCGGCGCGTGCGCAAGGGCGAGCCGTTGCCGCGCATCAACTCGATGGTCGACGTCTGCAACTGGTGTTCCCTGGAGTGTCAGCTGCCCTACGGCCTGTACGACGCCGACCGCATCGAGGGCGACGTCGTGCTGCGACTGGGGCGTCCCGGCGAGTGCTACGCGGGAATCCGCAAGGACGAGGTGCACGTCGGCGGGCGCATCACGCTGGTCGACCGCCTCGGGCCGTTCGGCAATCCCACCTCCGATTCGGCCCGGACGATGGTCACGACGGCGACGACGCGCGCGCTGGTCGTCGTGTTCGCGCCGGTGGAGATCGCCCAGGGGCGCCTGGAGCAGGTGCTCGCGGTCACGGCCGAGCGGATGCAGGCGTTCACCGGCGCGCGCGCAAGTCCCGCACGGTAGCTACGATCGCGTCGCTCACGGCCTGAGGCGCATCGACCGGCAGCCAGTGGCCGCTCTCGGCGACGATGATGTGCCGTCCGCGGCTGGAGCGCCGCGCGAGCGCGGCGTCCGCCTGCATCCGCTCGACGCTGGCGCCCGCCGACGTCAGGACGACGAGCGGCAGGTCGCCATAGTGCGCCGGCTCTGCCCGCGCCAGTTCCGCGGCGCTCTCGGGCACGCACCCGATCTGGCTTCCGAGCGCTTCGAAGAAGCGCGGCTCGGTCCACATCCGCTTCAGCACGGCGCGCGCATCCGGCGGAAGCTTGCCGACTGGCGCCAGGAAGCCTTCGTCCTCGCGCCGCAGCCCGCCGCGGCTGACCAGCCTCGCCACGGCCCGCGCCGCGCCGAGCGCGCCGGCGTTCACGAGCGCCGCCACGGCGCGTGCGAGTCCGAGCCGCGCAGCCACCGCGCCGTGGCCGCACACGCGCACGCCGCGGGCGATCAGCCTGCGCTGCCGCTCGGACGGATGCGCCCACTCTTCGGGGCGCGCCGGTTCGAGCAGGATGAGCGCCGCCGCGGCCTCCGGATGCCGCGCGGCCAGCAGCCGCATCACGAGGCCGCCGTAGGAGTGCCCGACGAGCACGTACGGTCCCGGCACCGCCGCGCGCCGCAGCAGTTCGTGCAGTTCCTCGACAAGGCGTGCCGCCGTCCTCGGGAGCGGTCCGGCCTCGCTCCATCCGAAGCCCGCGCGATCGTACGTGCACGCGCGCGTCACTGCGGAGACGGCGGGGGCGACGAGCGTCCAGCTCAGCGACGAGGCGCCGAGGGCCGCGTCGAACACCACGGCCGGCGTCCCCTCGCCGGCACAGCGGAGGTGAAGCCGGTGCGTGCCGAGATCGACGAGCTGGCCCGGGGGAGACAATGTCATCGAACAGATCTTCCCGCACAGTGCAATCCCCGCGGTGCCCTTCGACATGCTCGGGGCACCCCGAGTAGCATCGAGGGGTGCACGTAACCGCAATCATCGCCGCTGGCGGTCGTGGCGCTCGTTTCGGCGGGGCGGTGCCAAAGCAGCTTCTGCCGCTGGCCGGACGGCCGATCCTGCAGCGCAGCCTCGAGGCGTTCCTGCGCCACCCGCGCATCACCGACATTGTCGTGGCGCTTCCAGCGGAGCTGCTCGCGGTTCCACCGGCGTACCTGGTGTCGGCGGCCAAGCCGATCGCGCTCGTCGAAGGAGGGGGGCGCCGGCAGGATTCGGTGGCGCTCGCCTTCGCCCGCGTCCCGGCGGATGCCGAGGTCGTCGTCGTTCACGATGCGGCGCGGCCCTTCGTGTCCGATTCGCTCATCACGCGCACCCTCGACGCCGCCGTGGTCGATGGCGCGGCGATTGCCGCCGTGGCCGCCACCGATACCGTCAAGCGCGGCAACGACCAGCGCCTGATCGTCGGGACGGTTCCGCGGGGCGAAATCTTCCTGGCGCAGACGCCGCAGGCATTCCGGACGGGCGTGCTGCGCACCGCGCTGACGCGCGCCGACGGGGCGTTCTATGCGACTGACGAAGCCGCGCTGGTCGAACGGGGAGGCCACCCGGTGCGGCTGGTGGAGGGCGATCCCCGCAACGTGAAGATCACCACCGCTGCCGACGTCGAGCTGGCCGAGCGTCTGCTCGCCCCGGCGGCTGGGTCGGTGGCGCGGATTGGCGCCGGCTACGATCTGCACCGGCTGATTGCGGGACGCCGCCTGGTGCTCGGCGGCGTCGGCATCCCGTTCGAGAAGGGGCTGGCCGGGCACTCCGATGCCGACGCGGTGTGTCACGCCCTCACGGACGCGGTCCTGGGAGCGGTTGCCGCCGGGGACATCGGCCGGCACTTCCCCGACACCGAGGCGCGCTGGAAGGATGCCGACAGCCTGGCGCTCCTGGCGCGCGCCGCCGAGATCGTCGCCGATGCCGGATTCGTCGTCGGCAACGTCGATGTCGTGGTGATTGCCGAAAGGCCCAGGCTGGCGCCGCATGTCGACGCGATGCGCGCCAACCTTGCAACGGCGCTCGCCGTCACGCCCGGGCAGGTGAGCGTCAAGGGAAAGACGAACGAGGGCGTAGGATCGATCGGCGCCGGCGAGTCGATCGCCGTGCATGCGGTCGCGTTGCTGGTCCGGCGTTGATGGCTGCGGTGTGACCCTCGAGTGTCGAGTCGTGAGTCCCAGGTTGTGAGTTGCTGATGCGGGTCCGTTTCGCTCCCAGCCCCACCGGCCAGCTTCACGTCGGCAACGCGCGGACGGCGCTGTTCAACTGGCTCCTCGCGCGAGGCTCGGGGGGGACGTTCGTCCTCCGCATCGAAGACACCGACGTCGAGCGCTCGACGCCCGAATCCGAGCGCGCGATCCTCGAGGACCTCCGGTGGCTCGGCCTCGACTGGGACGAAGGCGTCGAGAAGGGCGGCGAGCACGGGCCGTACCGGCAGTCCGAGCGGCTGCACGTCTATCGCGCTCACGCCGTCGAGCTGCTGTCGCGGGGGCAGGCCTATCGCTGCTTCTGTCCGCCGGAACAGCTCGAGATGGATCGCTACGGGGCGCTCCGCCAGGGACTCCCGCCGAAGTACGTCGGCCGCTGCCGCACGATTCCCGAGAGGGAGGCGCGCGCGCGGGCCGAGCGTGGCGAGCCGGCCGTCATCCGGTTTCGCGTCCCGGAGGGTCGCGACGTGGTGTTTGGCGACGTCGTCCGTGGCGAGGTGCGGTTCAGCAGCGACGTGATCGGCGACCCGGTGCTCATCCGCTCCGACGGCACGCCGGCGTACAACTACGCGGTCGTCGTCGACGACGCGCTGATGGGGATCACGCACGTGATTCGGGGTGAGGATCACCTCTCGAATACGCCGCGCCAGTTGCTGCTCTACGAGGCGTTCGGATGGCCGCCGCCGCTGTTCGCGCACGTCTCGCTCGTGCTTGGGCCCGATCACGGCGTGCTCTCGAAGCGGCACGGGGCCACCTCCGTGGCCGAGTTCCGGGCGCGCGGGTATCTGCCGGAAGCGCTCGCGAACTACCTGGCGCTGCTTGGCTGGTCGCCCGGCGACGGCGAGGAGCTGTTGCCGATCGACGAGCTCGCGCGCCGGTTTCGGCTGGAGCACGTGGGGCGCAGCGCCGGCGTCTTCGACGTCGAGAAACTGGCGTGGGTGAACCGGCACTACCTGAAGCTGGCGGCGCCGGAGCGGCTGGCTCGGCTCGCTGTACCGTACCTGCAGCGCGAAGGGTGGGTGGGGGAGCCGTCGGATGCCGGGTTGGCATTTCTCGCGCGCGCGGTGCCGCCGGCCGCCGGCTCCGTCGACCGCCTCGAGCAGCTGCCGGACCGTCTCCGGTTCCTGTTCGATTACTCGGCGACGCGCGCGCTGGACGACGAAACGATTCGCGCCGAGGCAGAGAGCGCTCGACAGGTGATCGGCGGTCTGGCCGAGGAGCTGACCGGCAGCGCGCCCCTTCTGGATCGGGAGACGTTTCGAGCGGTGGTGATGCGCCTGCGCGACCGGACCGGCCTCAAGGGAAGGCCGCTGTTGCACCCGATTCGACTCGTGCTCACGGGTGAAGCGGAAGGCCTCGAGCTCGACGCCGCCGTGCCAGCGATCGAGCTCGGCGCACTCCTCGGCGGCGAGGGTGGTGTGCGGCGTATTCCGAGCGCGGCCGAGCGGGCCGTCACATTCCGCGCGGCGTTGAATGGTTGAATGGGGTCAGACCCCGGTATGACCCCATGATCATCTATGGCATCAACGCGGTGCTCGAAGCGCTGCGCGCCGGCCGCGTGCGGGAGCTGCGCGTCGGCGCCCGCGAGGGCGGGCGGATGCAGGAGGTGCTGTCGCTCGCCGGCGAGCGCGGTGTACGCGTCAGGCGTGTGCCGCCGGAGGCGCTCGACCGCGACGCGCGCCACGGTGTCCATCAGGGGGTAGTGGCGATCATCGAGCATGCGCGCGACTATGCTCTTGACGAGCTGCTGCGCGGGGCCGGCGGCCCGCCTCTCCTCATCGTCCTCGACGGCATCGAGGACCCGCACAATCTCGGCGCCATCCTCCGCACTGCTGACGCGGCGGGTGTCGATGGCGTGGTCATCCAAAGCCGCCGCGCGGCGCCGCTGGGCGGCGCCGCCGCCAAGGCCTCGGCCGGCGCGGTGGCTCACGTTCGCATCGCCAGGGTCGTCAATATCGCCCGGACCCTCGATGAGCTGAAGACAGCGGGAGTCTGGAGCGTCGGCCTCGCCGCCGGGGCCGCCACACTCTACGACGCCGTGGATTTCACGCTCCCGACGGCCATCGTGCTGGGAGCGGAAGGAGCGGGGCTGCGCCGGCTGGTGCGGGAACGATGCGACGTGCTGGCCGCCATTCCGCTGGGGGGGCACGTCGATAGTCTGAACGTTTCGGTTGCGGCGGGTGTGGCCCTGTTTGAAGCGGTGCGCCAGCGACGGCAGCGGAGGAGCGGGGCCGGCTAGTCCTGCGAGAAGACTGGTGTCCTGGCTCGAGGCGGCCGCAACTGCGGCAGCGCCAGCGGTTACGGGTTGCCTTCTGGGCCGGGCCGGTGCCTTGTCCGGCTGGCACGGGAAGTGCTATCATCAACACTTTGTCTGGCTGGCGTAGCTCAGTCCGGTAGAGCAGCTGATTTGTAATCAGCCGGTCGGGGGTTCAAATCCCTCCGCCAGCTCCACCGGCGTCTTCGCCGCATGCTGGGAAAGCGCCAAGTACACGGATTCCAGCGAAAACTGACGACTTCATCGAGCTAGGAGTTTCGCACGGCCGATTCGTCAGTTCGCGTGTCCGTCGGCGCTGCGCTGATCAGGGGAGGTGGCGGAGCGGTCAATCGCAGCAGACTGTAAATCTGCCGCCCTAGTGGCTACGGAGGTTCGAACCCTCCCCTCCCCACCAACCTTCTCGCGCCGGCGCGTCTGAAGGTTGGGGCCGGCAGGAGACGGTTGGAGGGGAGGGGCTCCCCTCCTGTGTTTCGTATCGCCGCCGCGTGTGGCGCGGCGGCGACTTGGAGCCGGATATCGAGAGCGCGTGGCGGGTTGGCCACGCCGAAGTGCGAGAGGCGTAGGCGGGAGTAACTCAGTGGTAGAGTCACAGCCTTCCAAGCTGTTGGTCGCGGGTTCGATCCCCGTCTCCCGCTCCAGCCTTCGCTCACGCGTGCTGGCGCCGACCGGTGAGCGTCGGCCAGGCACGCCATGCGAAGGCTGTCTCGCCGAGGTCGCGACGCGGCGGAGGCGAACTCTTGTGATTGAGCCGATGTAGCTCAGTTGGCAGAGCGCGTCCTTGGTAAGGACGAGGTCACCGGTTCAATCCCGGTCATCGGCTCCATTCGACTCGGCCGCTTCGTGGTTTCGCTCGTGGCAAGCCCTCGAAGCGGACCTGTCGGGGGGGCCTGAGCGAGCGAAGCGAGTCGAAGGACGGCGATAGGCGAGAACATCCAACAGCGAGCGACACTGATGGCGAAGGAAAAATTTGATCGGTCGAAACCGCACGTGAACGTCGGGACGATCGGGCACATTGACCACGGGAAGACGACGCTGACGGCGGCGCTGA
>Ga0156279_118_pt1 | contig 23660 bp, 17 predicted proteins | sample RifCSPlowO2_12_FD_107928 | JGI IMG/M metagenome (GOLD analysis project Ga0156279, IMG submission 107928) | Acidobacteria bacterium RIFCSPLOWO2_12_FULL_68_19 | reverse complement strand
CTGCTGCTCGGCTTCCGGCGGCGATCCGGACGCCTGCACGGCCGTCACGGCGATCGTGCGCCCCGCCACGCGGGCGGCGGCCGCCTCGAGCCACGGCCGCGCCTGCTCGAACTGCTCGCGAAGCGCGCGATGCGCCGGCAGGAACGTGAACGTGATCGCCTCTCCGGTCACGTCGATGCGCTGCGCCTGGGCGACGACGGTGTTGTAGAAGAAGCCTTTGCCCGACCGGATCTCGTTCAGGAACCTGTCTTTGAGCGAGCCGGACGCGGCGGCTGGAGGGGCATCGGGTGCGACGGTGCGAGGGTGCGACGGTGCAACGGCTGGGGCGTTCGAGGGTGCGACGGTGCGAGGGTGCGAGGGTGCGTCCGTTGGGAGTTGGGTCCTGGGAGTTGGGCTCTTCCCGATTTGCTCCAGCAACTCCATCAGCGGCACGAGCTTGCGCAGGTGCATCCAGCGCAGCAGTACCATTTCGAAGTGGTAGCGCGGCTGCGACGAGCCGCGGATCTCCTGCTCCGCCTTCGCGAGCAGATCGAAGGCGCGCAGCAAATCTTCCCGGGAGAAGCCTCCGCCGAGGATCTTCAGCCGATCGAGCTCCCCTTCCGCCAGCTCGCCGTCGCCGGCGCGGGCGGGATCGACCGCCAGCAGCATCATGTCGCGCACGACCCGCGCCAGCTCGCGGACGACGAGCCTGAGGTCGTGCCCCGACTCCACGGCGCGGTCGGCGAGCGCGAACGCCCGGGGTCCGTCCTCGGCCACCACGGCATCGACGAGCTCGAACAGCAGGTCGCGCCCGACCAGCCCGAGCACGGCGGACACCTCGTCGACGGTCACGCGATCGCCGGCGAAGGCGACCACCTGATCGAGCGCGCTCTGGGCGTCGCGCATGCTCCCTTCGGCGGCGCGCGCAATCAGCGCCAGCGCATCGTCGGCGACATCGATCCGCTCGGCGTCGGCGATCGTCCGCAGCTGCCTGGCGATCGCCTTGGCGGAAATGGTCTTGAACTCGAACACCTGCGATCGCGACAGGATCGTGTCGGGAATCTTGTGCAGCTCCGTCGTCGCCATCACGAAGACGACGTGCCCGGGAGGCTCCTCGATCGACTTGAGCAGCGCGTTGAACGACGGGATGGAGAGTTGATGCACCTCGTCGATGATGAAGACCTTGTAGCGGTCGCGGACCGGCGCGATCGAGAGCCCCGCGATCACCACCTCGCGGATGTTGTCGATGCCGGTGTGGCTCGCGGCGTCGATCTCGAGCACGTCGATGTCGCGTCCCTGGGCGATCTCGACGCACGCGTCGCAGGCGCCGCACGGCTCCGCGCTCGTGCCCCGCACGCAGTTGAGCGCCTTGGCCAGGATCCGCGCGGTGGTCGTCTTGCCGCAGCCGCGCGGGCCGGCGAAGACGAAGGCGTGCGCGATCCGGCCGCCGGCAATGGCGTTGCGCAGCGTCCGCGTCACCGGCTCCTGGCCGATGACCTCGTCGAATCGCTGCGGACGCCACTTGCGGGCCAGGACCTGGTAGGACATCGGCTATGTGGAAAAGTGGAGAAGTGGAAAAGGGGAAAAGTGGAAAAGTACTTCTTCCCCTTTTCCCCTTTTCCACTTCTTCCACTTCTTGATGGGCCCCACCGCGACCCGGTGCACCTGCGGCGCACCTCAGGGTCTACTTAGCGCTGCTGCCTTCCGGCCCTGACGCGGTTCGCAGGCTGAAGTCGCACAGGGTCCGGGCCGCGGCGCGGCTCACCAATTCGTCAGTCTAACATCACGGCGGGTCCAAAAGGACCCGCCCTGCGTACAACGGAGGGCACGCAGGCCGGGGCCTTCAGGACCCGGCAGAGCTCAGGAGAAGCAACGCCAGCCGTTCGTACACCCCGACGGCGGCGCGCAGCTCATCGACGACGACGTGCTCCTCGTCGGTGTGCGCCACGTGCACCGAGCCGGGACCGGCGAGCAGCGGCGTGCCCCAGCGGTCGAGCAGCGGCACGTCCGTGGTGTAGGGGAACACGGCGGTCTCGAAGCCGGGCACGGTGTGCAGCCGGACGGCCGGGATGTCGAGGACGTGCTCGACCGACACGAGGCCTTCCACCACGCGAAGGGCGGCGCGCACGGGCGCCGCCTCGCCCACCAGCCGGAACAGCAGCTCCGCCGACGCCCGCGGCGAGACGACGTTCGGCGCGACGCCGCCCTCGATGAGCCCCACCGTGTAATGGGTGCGGCCGAGCAGCGGGTCCGCCGGCAGCTCGAGGCCGCGAACGACCATCAGCGCGTCGAGCAGCTTGTCGATGGCCGACTCGCCGAGCTCGGGAAATGCCGAGTGCGCCGCCCGGCCGTCCGCGTGCAGCCGGACGCGCAGCACGCCGCGGGTGGCGGCGCCCAGGCGGTTGTCGGTCGGCTCGCCGTTGACGAGGTACCGCACGCCGGCCGGCGCCAGAGGATTCGCCGTCCGCGCGCCGTCGCTGCCGCGCTCTTCTCCGGCCACGAAGAGCAGCGCAATCCGCCGCTCGCCGCCCTCGCGCAGGCGCTCGGCAGCCGCCACCTGCGCCGCGAGAATCCCCTTGGCGTCGCACGCGCCGCGGCCGAAGAGCAGTCCGCGCTCCTCGCGGCTCGGAAAGAACGGGGGCACGCAGTCGATGTGCGTGGAGAAGACGAGCCTGGGCGCCTCATCGACGCGCGCGTAGACGTTGACGCGGCCGTCGGCTACCGGCTGCTCCTGCACGGTATAGCCTCGTCCATGGAGGAACCGCGCGAGCCACGCGCCCGCCTCTCCCTCGCGTCCGGTCGTCGAATCGATGTCGATGAGGCCGCGGGCGAACGACACAACGTCGAGGTCGCCGGCCAGATTCATGGCCACGTACGACCGAGCCGCCGAGACGCCGGGAAGAACACGCCGTTCCGGCCTCGGCGCCTCGGTGCCTCGATGTCCGGTCGAGAGCGCGAACTCAACGAATCCACCTTTCGAGCTCGGTGCGCGCGTCGGTCCGCTCGTCGCGGTACTTGACGATGACCGGGGTGGCCAGCGAGAGGCCCCACTCGCGTCCGGCGCCGACGGTCACCCGACGGGCGCCCGGGACGACCACGGCGCCTTCGGGGACCACGAGCGGCTGGCCGGAGACCGGCGCGATGATGCGCCCGTTCGGCAGGTCGTAGATCGGCGTCGAGCCGGTGATGATCGTGCCCGAGGCGAGCACGGCGCGACGCCTGATGATGGCCCCCTCGTAGACGCCGCAGTTGCCGCCGACGAGCACCTCGTCCTCGACGACGACCGGCATCGCCCCGACCGGCTCGATGACGCCGCCAATCTGCGCGGCGGCGCTCAGGTGCACCTTCGCGCCGATCTGCGCGCACGAACCGACGAGCGCGTGCGAATCGACGAGCGTCCCGTCGCCGACCCAGGCGCCGATGTTGATGTACATCGGCGGCATGCAGATGACGCCGCCGCCCAGGTACGCCCCCTCGCGCACCGACGAGCCGCCCGGCACGATGCGGACGCCGCTCGAAGCGTCCATGCGCTTGAGCGGCATCGTGTCCTTGTCGAAGAAGCGCCAGCGGCCCTCGACGCTCATGTCGGCGAGGTCGCCGAAGCGGAACCCCAGGAGGATGCCCTGCTTGACCCAGACGTTCACGCGCCAGCCGGTGGGAGACGCGGAATCCGGCTCGGCGGCGCGCACGCGTCCCGCCGCCAGCTCGCCGCGGAGGCGGAAGAACGCCTCCCGCGCCGCCTCCCGCGGCGCGCCGCTCCCCTGCTCGAAGAGCGCGGCGATCTGCTGGGCGAGGCCGGTCACACCCGCGCTGCCGATCCGAGCAGCTTCAGCTCCTGCAGCACCTTCATGATCCGGTCGCGCGCCGCGGGACTCGGGGGCACGAGCGGCAGCCGGTAGACCTCCTCGAGCAGGCCCATCGCCGCCATGGCCGCCTTGACCGGGATCGGGTTCGCCTCGCAGAAGTTCACCTGCAGGAACGGGAGCAGCCAGTGGTGCAGCCGACGCGAGGCGGCGAAGTCGCCCTTCTCGGCGAGCTCGATCACCTGCGCCATCTCGGCCGGGATCGCGTTCGACGCGACCGAGATGAGCCCACGCCCGCCGACCGCCATCACCGCCACGGCGATCGGATCGTCGCCGCTCAGCAGCAGGAAGCCCTCCGGGCAGGCGCGGACGATCTCGCTCATCTGCACGACGTTGCCCGAGGCTTCCTTCACGCCGACGATGTTGCGGACGGCCGAGAGGCGCGCGACGGTCTGCGGCTCGAGGTTCACGCCGGTGCGGCCGGGCACGTTGTAGAGCACGATCGGCAGCGGCGTGCTCTCGGCAATCGCCTTGTAGTGCTGGTAGAGCCCCTCCTGCGTCGGCTTGTTGTAGTAGGGGGTCACCGACAGGATGCCGTCGACGCCGATCCGCTGCAGCTCCCGGACGAGCGCAATCACCTCTCGCGTGTCGTACCCGCCGGCGCCGGCGAGCACCGGCACGCGGTGCGCCGCCTCGTCGACGACGAGCTCCGAAACGCGCAGCTTCTCGCTGTGGCCGAGCGTCGGCGCCTCGCCCGTCGTGCCGCACGGCGAGAGGAAGTGGATGCCTCCTTCGATCTGCCGGCGCACGAGCCGGCGGATCGCCGTCTCATCGAGCGAGCCGTCGGTCCGAAACGGGGTGACGAGCGCGGTTCCGGCGCCGGTGAATGGCGTGCGCATTGACCTCTCTCCTGCGGGGTGGAATGCACCCCCTCCTGCGAGGTGACACGCAGAAGGCGGACGGCAGAAGGCGGATTCACGATGAATCGGCCTTCAGCCTTCTCCCTTCTCCAATACGTCCCTCATTGTGAACCAGCCGCGGCGCCCGTGGATCCACCGCGCGGCCACGAGCGCGCCGGCGGCGAAGCCGCGCCGGTCGCGCGCGGTGTGCGTCAGCTCGATCGTATCGGACGGGCCGTCGAAGCCGACGGTATGGACGCCGGGAATCGCGCCGGCGCGGGTCGACGAGATGTCGATCGGCCGGCGGTAGCCCGCCTCGGCCATCACGTCGCGCAGCAGGAGCGCCGTCCCCGACGGCGCGTCGCGCTTGGCCGCATGGTGCGCCTCGTGAATCCAGGCGCCGTACGGGTCGTGCCGCTGCAGCAGCCGCGCCGCCTCGGCGACGATCATCTGGAACAGATTGACGCCGATCGAGAAGTTCGCCGCCGCCACCACGCCCAGCCCCGCGCGCTCGGCCTCACCGCGGAGCTCGGCCGCCAGAGCGGACCAGCCGGTCGTGCCGATGACGACAGCCAGCCTGCGCTCGACGTAGCGGGGGAAATTCGCCCCTAGCGCCTCGGCCGTGGAGAAGTCGACCGCCACGTCGGCCGGTGCCGACCAGTCGCTCAGGCCGACGTCGATCCGCCCGGTCACCTCGCAGAGGTGGCTCGGCGCCAGCTCCTCGACGAGCCGCCCCATCTTGCCGTAGCCGACGAGGAGCAGCCGCAGCGGGACGATCGTGCCTCGGCCTGGCGATCCCGCGCCTGCCGAAGGACCGGCATGACCGTGAGCGTGTCGAAGGGTCACTCGAAGAACTCCTCGTGAAGCCGATGCATGGCATGCGGCAGGTCCGTCTGCCGCAGGATGACCGTGATGTTCCGGCGGGAGGCCGCCTGCGAGATCATCCGCAGCGGCACCTCCTCGAGCACACGCACGACGCGCGCGGCGATGGCCGGCTCGCCCCGCAGCCGGTCGCCCACGGCGCAGAGCAGCGCCATCTCCCCTTCGATCGACACCTCGGCGAACTCCGAGAGCGCCTCGACGATCGCGTCGAGGTGCCGCCGGTCGTCGACGGTCACCGAGACGCTCACTTCCGACGTCGTGACCACGTCGACGGCGGTGCGAAACCGCTCGAACACCTCGAACACCCGGCGCAGGAAGCCGTAGGCCATCAGCATCCGGCTCGACGTGATGTCGACAACCGTCAGATCCCGCTTGGCGGCCATCGCGGTCAGCTCGCCGCCATCGGGGTCCGGATCGGCGGTAATCAGGGTGCCGGCGCCCGCGGGTGTGCGGGAATTGAGGATGCGGACCGGTATGTTGCGCTCCACGGCCGGATGGATCGTACTCGGATGCAGCACCTTCGCGCCAAAATATGCGAGCTCGGCCGCCTCGGCGAACGACAGCCGCGGCACCAGGCGCGGCCGCCCGACGATGCGGGGATCCGCCGTCAGCATGCCGTCGACGTCGGTCCAGATCTGAATCTCCGCCGCCCCGATCCCGGCCCCGACAATCGCGCCGGAGTAGTCCGAGCCGCCGCGCCCGAGCGTCGTCGTGTGTCCGTCGGCGGTGGCGCCGATAAAACCGCCCAGCACGGGCACGCGCCCCTCGGCCACGAGCGGAACCACCAGCGCGCGGAGCGCCGCCGTCGCCTCGCGCATGCGCGGTACCGCCCGGGTGTGATCGTCGTTTGTGACGATCGCCCGCCGCGCGTCGACCCATTCGGCGGGCAGTCCCGCGTGCGCCAGCGCGGCGGCCACGATGCGCGAGCTGAGCAGCTCGCCCACCGCGGCAACCACGTCGAGGGTGCGCGGCGACACCTCCCGCAGCACGGCGAGCGCCCGCACGACGGCGGTCAGCTCGTCGAACCGGGCGTCGATCTCGGAGGTCAGGGCGGCGAGCGCACCGTCGCCGGCGAGCGCGCGCGCCATCGACCGGTGCCGCTCGCGCAGTCGGCCGACCTGGCCGAGCGCCTGGTCGGCACGGGCGGCGCCGGCCTCGGCCGCAATCGTCAGCAGCGTGTCGGTGACGCCGGCGAGCGCGGACACCACGACGACCGGGCCGCGGCCGTCACGCGCGCGCCCGGCGCGGGCGATCTCGATGAGCCGCCGGACCGCATCCGGATCGGCCACCGACGTCCCGCCGAACTTCTGAACGACCATATGGGCTCGGTGGTAGCCGGTAGCCGGTAGCCGGTAGCCGGTAGCCGGTAGTCGGTAGCTGTCGCGAACGAACGGTGCTACCGCCTCCCGCCTACCAACTGCTTCGAGGCGTCCTTCGCCACGCCGAGGATGATGCGCAGCACGCGGCGCAGCGGCTCGGCGGCGCCCCAGAGCAACTGATCGCCGACGGTGAATGCCGCGAGGTACTCCGGCCCCATCGCCAGCGTGCGCAGGCGGCCCACCGGGACGCGCAGCGTGCCCGACACGGCGGCCGGCGTCAGCTCGCGGAGCGTCGCCTCACGATCGTTGGGCACGACCTGGACCCACTCGTGCGCGCCGGCGACCATCGCCTCGATCTCGGCGAGCGGTACCTCGCGCCGCAGCTTCACGGTGAGCGCCTGGCTGTGGCAGCGCATCGCGCCGATGCGGACGCAGATGCCGTCGACGGGGATCGGCGTGTCGGATCGGCCGAGGATCTTGTTGGCCTCGGCCATTCCCTTCCACTCCTCACGGCTCTGCCCGGTGCCGAGATCCCTGTCGATCCACGGAAGCAGGCTCCCGGCGAGGGGATAGCCGAACTCGGTCGACGGGAGCGCGCCGCCGCGCAGCGCGTCGGTGACGCCGCGGTCGATGTCGAGGATGGCCGACGCCGGGTCGGCCAGGCGCGAGGCGACGGCGCCGTGCAGGACGCCCATCTGCGCGACGAGCTCGCGCATATGTTTCGCGCCGGCGCCCGACGCCGCCTGGTACGTCATGGCGCTGACCCATTCGACGAGTCCGGCCCGGAACAGCCCCGCCATCGCCATGAGCATCAGGCTGACGGTGCAGTTGCCGCCGATGAAGTCGGTGACGCCTCCTTCGAGCGCGCGATCGATCACGTCGCGGTTGACCGGGTCCAGCACGATGACGGCGTGGTCCCTCATGCGCAGCGTCGATGCGGCGTCGATCCAGTAGCCGGTCCAGCCGGCGGCGCGCAGGCGCGGGTACATGTCCGCCGTGTAGTCGCCGCCCTGGCAGCAGATGAGGACGCCGGTCTCGGAGAGCGCCGCCACGTCGCGGGCATCGCGCACCGGCGGCGCCGCCTTGCCGACCGCCGGCGCCGCCGCGCCGGCCTGCGACGTGGAGAAGAAGATCGGATCGATTCGATCGAAGTCGCCTTCCTCGCGCATGCGCTGCACGAGCACGGAGCCGACCATCCCGCGCCAGCCGATGAGCCCTACCTGCATATGTAAGGCGTCGATCATACCAAGGGCTCGCCGGTGGCCGGTAGCTGGCAGCCGGCAGCTGGTGCTGCGCGTATCGCGGGTGACCGACCACGCTCGATGAGCAGCCGGCGATCGCGGCGGCGTCCCTGCCGCGTCGAGTCGGCGTGCTACGGGTCTACCGGCTCGAAGCTGAGCGCGACGCCGTTGATGCAGTACCGCAGCCCGGTCGGAGGCGGACCGTCGTCGAAGACGTGGCCCAGGTGCCCGCCGCACCGGCTGCAGTGCACCTCCGTCCGCGTCATGCCGACGCTGCGATCGACGCTCGTCCCGATGGCTCCCTCGACCGGCGAGAAGAAGCTCGGCCAGCCGGTACCGCTCTCGAACTTGCGCGCCGCCTGGAAGAGCGGCTGCCCGCAGCCGGCGCACCCGAACGTGCCCGGCCGGTGCTCGGCCAGCAGCGCGCAGGAGCCGGGCGGCTCGGTCGCATGGCCGCGCAGCACCGCGTACTGCTGCGGTGTCAGCGTGCGCCGCCAGTCCTCGTCGGACTTCTGGACCGGGAATCGCTCAGCTGTCATGGGGGAACGACGGGATCGGAGAGCAAGAGGCACGGGGGCACGGGAGCCTCGTGCTCCCGTGCCCCCAACTCCTGGCCGCCTACGGCATGCTCACTTGGCGAGCGGGGTCGGACGGATCTGCCACTTCACCACCTTGCTCATGTTCCCCTTGCCACCCTCGGCGTGGAACGGGGCGCGCGTCGCGAAGGTGGAGTAGACGCCCTTGCCCTTCCAGCCGGCGCCCGGGTCGTCGATGCGGCCGTCGAACCCCTTGCCGTAATAGCCCATCGGATAGGGCACGCGGAAGGTCTGCATGCGGCCGTTCACCAGCGCGACCAGCGCCTCAGACTCGTTGCCGGTGACCATCGGCACGTTGTTGCTGCCGGTGCCGAGCATGTCGAATCGATCGACGAACGTGTAGTACGGCGAGTCGGCGCTCCCCGACGACACCGAGTCGAGGTAGTTCGGGCCGGGCAGCCGGTGGACCGTGAAGCCCTCCTGGCAGTGCTGCCCCGTGGCGTTGGGACCGTTGAGCGGCGCCTTGCACCTGCGGCGATCGAAGCTGACCAGATGCCCGCTCGCGGTGCCAATCCACACGACGCCGTTGCGGTCGACGTCCATGCCGCGCGGCGAGTACGCCTCGACCGGCTGGCCGTTCTTCATCGGCAGCTCGTAGTACTCGGCGAGCGCGGTCTGCGGCGGGTTCGCGCCGGGCACGAGGCGCACGACGGCGCCGGGGAAGCCGGTCACCGACCCCCAGATCGATCCGTCGGCGGGGCTCGGCGCCACGCCGTAGTAGGGCGCGTTGATGCGCTTGTCCTTGGCCGGATCCACCGGCTGATCGGGCTCGGCGTAGGCGTCGCGCCGGCCGTTGCCGTTTGTGTCGAGCACGAGCGTCGTCCACCCCTGCGCCTTCTGCTCGTCGCCGGTCTCGAGGTACAGCTTCGTGTTGAACCAGCCGACCACCGGCCCGCCGCCGCAGAACCAGAGGGTGTCGCTCGCGTCCTCGGCGAAGTTCAGGTGGTGGGTGCCGAAGCAGGTGTCGATGGTGGTGACCTTCCCGGTCTTCGGGTCGTACATGGCGACCTGCCGGCCGCTCTGATTGATCGGGAACGCCTGCGCCGACGGATGCGTCGATCCCTCGCGGCAGAACGGCGAGGTCTGGTTCGGCCGCACGCGCGAGGCAATCCAGACGCGCCCCTGCGCGTCCATCGCGAAGCTGTGGGCGTTGGCCTGGCTGTTCCAGATCACTTCCTCACCCCAGTACGGCGAGGGCGCCGCCGGCTTGGTCGCGCCGGTCGACGGCGTGTTCGGATCGCGCACGGCGAGCTTGACCTGCGTGGCCGTGTGCGCCACCGGGTCGATCGCCGGCAGGTAGTCGGCGCTCGACTCCAGTGCGCCGTAGATCGGCCCATTCCGGTTCACCCGGGGGTTGCGTTTGTCGCTGCTGACCTCGTCGTGCAGGTACGCCTTCGGGTCGGCCCAGTCCCACAGCGTGACCACGGCGTTGCGCTCCACGCCCTGCGGCCGCGGCGGCGCCGTCTGCGGGTACTCGCCCGCCGCGATCCGGTCGGTCCAGTCGGCATACATGCCGAGCGCGCGGGCGCGCCCCGCGTTGGTCAGGCGCGCGAGCATCTGCTGCCCCGCCTGGCCCGACTGCACCCGGCGCTCCCAGGCGGCCGCGGAGGAATCGAAGACGCCCAGGCTCGGCGGGATCGTGCGCGTTGCCCTCGTCCCCATGCCGTGGCACGACACGCACGCGTCGGTGCCGACCACGTCGGCAATCCACTGCGCCTGGTTCTTGATGTTCGGCGAGATCCCGTTGCCGGTCGGCCCGCTGCCCGGGAAGTCCGCGGGCTTGGGAATCCGAAGCAGCGACCACCAGTACTGCGCCGGGTAGTACTCCGCGGCGGCCTTGGCGTCGGGCGCCGCCATCGCCGTGAGGTTCAACACCTTCCCGGGCTCGCTCTGCACCTTGGGCGAATCGACGAGCCCGTAGCCGCGGGCCCACACGCTGTAGGTCGCCTTCGGCAGGTCGGGCACGACGAACCGCCCCTGGTCGTCGGTCACCACAATCCGGATGAAACGGGTCGGCAGGTTCGTCGTCTCGGCGATCACCCAGACGCCCGCCTCGGGACCGCGCGGCCCCGTCACGACCCCGCCGATGTCGTCTGCGTCAACGGCCACGGCCGGACGCTGGCCGGCCACCTGATAGCTCCCCACGCCGGAAAGTAGGACAGCGAAGACCGCCGCAATCGCGGCCGCCAACGCTCGCGGATATCGAATCGGTCTGGCCACTGCTGACCTCCTTCAGTTGGGCCCGCGCGACTCTCACGCGTCCGGGCCGGAGGGCTGACACCCGCTTCCAGGAGTTTCCGAAGACGACGCCTCCGAGGCGCTGTTGGTCCGAGCGACGCTACGGCGCGCCTGCCGGTCCTGCCCCACGTCCCCCCGGCGCCGCGCCGCCGCCTGCGCCGTCTCCGGCGCCGCGGCCCGCGCGCGGCTTCGGGTACACGCCCATGCCGTGATAGGCGTTCGAGTAGATGATCCCCTGATACCGGATCGGGGTGCCGTTGGCGTCGACCCACCCCAGCGACTGCTGGAACAGGCCCGGTTCGGGAGAGCCGGCCGGCACGGTGCCCTCCATGATGTACAGCTTGTTCTCGTGCATCGCGACAAACGCGAACGTGCGGGACTTGTCGGCGTTGGTCAACTGGACCAGGGTGCCTTCCACCATGTCCTGCCATTCCCACGCCAGGGCGGTCACCACGGCGGCCCGCTGCACCAGCTCGAAGGTCGCGCGCATCACCGCGGCGCGCTCGTCGTGCTTCCAGTACCCGGAACCCATGATCCCGCTGTTCTCGCGGCACTGCTGGTTGCCCGACGGGCACGTCTTGGCGCGCTCGATGCCGAGCTTCTCGATGCCGGTGTAGTCCACGACGGTCATCGAATAGCGTTCGGGACCCTTGTCGGCGCGGTACACCCGCGCCGGCAGCGTGTAGTCCATCTGGCTCTTCCAGGTGCTCTCTGTGATGGTCGGACGGCCCGGAAACACCACCGTGAAGCCGTCTTCACGGCTGACGTACTCGTCCCATTCCTGGGCGGCTGCCGACGCGGACGTCGACAGGGTCAACACGAGAAGCAGTGCGGTCGTACGCATGACATCGTCCTCCCTGGGGGTACGCAATACTGCCACAAAACGGCGGCGGCGGGCGCGGTTTCACCCGGTCTGCTCCATCGTGCTCCACCACTTGCGCGCATCGCCGACGGCCAGTGAGAGATAGGGCCACATCACAGGCAGCCCCAGCAGGGGCGGCAGGAGATTGCGCGTCGAGATCAGGACGCCCATCGCAGCCGCGGGTTCCGACGGCACGTACCGCGACAGCAGCAGCACGAGCACCACGTCGCGTGTGCCGAGGCCGGCAATGGTGAACGGCAGCTGCCCCGCCATCAGCGCCACCGCCGAAAGGCTCGCAACGATGGTGAACGGAACATCGACCGAGAGTGTCACGGTGAACAGCCAGATCTGCACGAGGTGCACGAGCCAGAGGAAGAGCGAATAGGACACGATCCATCGCCGCCGTCCCCGGAGCATCTGCAGGAGATCGGGCCACCCGTACGCGAGCCTCCTGAACCGCTTCAGCCGGCGATGCGGAAACGTTCTCGCCACGAACCCGCGCAGCCACACGGCCACCCGGGCCGAGGAGATCAGCACGCCGGACGCGACGGCCAGCACGGCGAGCAGCACCCAGAAGAACGACGGCAGGCCGGGCACCTGCGGCCGGCCGACAACCCAGCCAAGCAGGCACCAGGCGATGAGCGCAAACAGATCGCTCAGCCGCTCGTACACGATGATCGCGACTGCGACACCGGCGGACGTCTCGCTGCGCTTCGCGACGAAGTAGCTCTTGATCAGATCGCCCGACTTGGCAGGCGCGAAGACGTTGAGCGCGGTGGCCGCCAGCGTCAGGCGAAGCGCCTCGCCGACGCCCGGTAGCGATCCCGGCGGCGCCACCCGGAAGAACCGGATCGCCCGCAGGACGGTAATCGGAAGGATCATCCCGATCGACATGATGAGCCACACAGGATCTGCTCTGAGGAGCGCCTGCCCGACGAGGTGGATGTCGAGACTCCGGTAGAGCACGACGAGTAGCACCCCGCTGACGACGAGGCTGATGAGCGTGGCGCCGGCGCGCCTCAGGTCAGGCATGCCGTCGAGACGGGATGCTCCAGGAGGTTCCAGACAGCGCGCCGCACCTCGGCGCCGATCGGTTCCGCCGGACGCAGATAGGACGCATCGTACCGGCGGAAGCGCGCCGTCCAGCAATCCGAGAAGAATGCGGCGAGTACGTCGGGCTGCACGTCGCGAATGCGCTCGACCGCCGGGAAGACGATGCCGGCGGCGATGAAGCCGTAGAGATCGGAACGGCTCTCCGGATAGAGACCGAGGTTCCTGACCGCTATCGTCGGGATCCCCAGCTTGAGCACCGGCAGGTGCACGTTGCTGTTCTCATCAGCAACGACCCAGTCGCACTGGCGCGCCGTCTCGACCAGAGAGGCCCCCGCCGGGCATTCGACGATCCCGGACAAGTCCCCGACTGACCTGCCGAGCCGCGGCGGCTCGAGCATGCTTGGATGCCAGCGGACCACAACCTGCCGCGCGCGAAAATACCGGCAGCAGTCCTCGATGACGAGCGCCAACCGGGGCCAGGAGAGCGCCTTCGGCGTGAAGATCCCGATGACGGGATTCGGCCGCTCGAATCGGCGTGGATCGAGCGGCGCCGACTCGCCGTCAATGCCCGCCAACAGCACGTGGCCTGCGATGGGCCCCTTCCGCCAGCACGCCTCAAACGCTGCTTCTCCTTCGAGAATCGAGAGCGTGAAATCGAGTGGGGGCGAATACGGCGTCGGATAGGCGTGCGAGACGAACACCTGCGGGATCGCCAACGCACGCGCCGCGGCGACGAACCCCACTTCCTCGGGGTTCGAATCGCTCGACACGAGGACCGCCCCCGGTCGATGAGCGCCGAGGAGCGTCTTGCCTCTCGCGTACCACGCGAGGGCGCAGGCGGTACGGCACGACACGAGGAAGCCGTACCGGGTGTTGACGGTGCGGATGACGCGGAAGGCCCGGACCAGATCGCGGCCTGAGCGTAGCAGCGCCAGCGCAGCCGCCACATCCACGGGAAACATCGCGGCGCTCGCCCCGGTGCGCACCCAGCCGCAGTCGGCCGCCCCGATCCAGGAAGCGATGCGGGCCACCTGGTGCTGCGCGTTCTCGTGTGTGGCCAGGGCGATCACCCGGGCGCGCCGGTTGGAAGGCCGCGCAACGGCGAAATAGGCGGCCAGCCCGTAGCAGCACACGAGCAGCGTCCGCGTCCAGACGCCGCGGAGACGCGCGTGGAGACCATGAACGAGCCGTACTGACCGCCGCGAACGCATCAGGACGCCGAAGAGCACCTGGCGGGTCGGATCGGAGTCGGCGCGAATGACGGTGCGAAGAACCCGAAGCAGGAAGGAGTTCAGATCCCGCAATCTATCGACCGCTCTCAGGGTGTGTCAAGGCCACGGGCGTGCACTACACTACGGGACACAATGACCTCATCATCCCCATTCCGGGCCCTCATCCGGACCATCCTGGGGCTCCTGTTCTCCGCCGCCGCCGCCGAGGCGGCCACCGTGTCGGGCGTCGTCACCGACTCGACCGGGAGCACGGTTCCCAGCGCGCGCGTCACGCTCCACGACATCGCGACCGGCGTGGAACGCCAGGTGGAAACCGGCGTCGACGGCCGGTACCGATTCGACGTCGACGCTGGCGCCTACCTGCTGGTCGTTGTCCGCACCGGCTTCTCCGAGGCGGCGCGGACCGTCCGCCTCGAGGCCGACGCCAGCATGGACGTGCCGGTCACGCTCGAGGTGGGCTCGTTCACCGCGGCCGTCACGGTGACCGCGGCACGGAGCGAACGCGAACTGCGCCAGGTGCCGCTCCACGTGGACACCATCCCGGCGGCGGCGGTCGAGCAGATGAACGCGCTCTCGACGGGCGACGTGATTGCCGCGACGGTCAACGTCACCCCGGTCGGCGGCGGACCGGTTGGCGTGCGCCCCCGGCTCCGCGGACTCGACTCCACGCGCCTGCTGGTGCTCGTCGACGGCGAGCGGCTGAACACGGCGCGCATGGCCACCGACCGGACGGGCGCCGATGTCGCGCTCGTCTCGCCCGACGCGGTCGAGCGCATCGAGGTCGTCAACGGCGCCGGCACGCTGATGTACGGATCGGACGCGCTGGCCGGCACCATCAACATCATTACCAACGAGCCGACGCTCACGCCGGACACGCGGTTCCTGTACGGCTTCCAGGGCTATTACAGCTCGAACGAGAACGGCCTGCGCGGCACGCTGTCGGTCGGCGCCACCTCGCCGCGCGTGGCGTTCCGCGTCCAGGGGGGCGCCGAGCGGTACGACGCCTACCGTGCCGGCGACTTCGACGTGGAGGCGACCGAGCCGTTCTTCCGGTCCGGACAGATCCGGCGCACCGACACGATCGACGACGGGTTCGGCTTCGCGTTCGGGGCGTTCCCGGACCCGTTCAACGCGCCCTACGTCCGCACCGACCGCGAAATCCCCAACTCCCAGGCGCGGGGCAACTTCGTCAACGCCTCCGCGCAGATCCGGGTCGGCGAGCGGCGCTCGGTCCGCGTGCGCTACCAGCGGCGGCGGATGTCCGACGTCGGCTTCCCCGATTTCGCGGCGCCTTACTTCTTCAACGCGGTGTCGCTGCCGTTCAACCGCCTCGACAAGGTGTCCGCGCGCTACGAGGCGCAGGCGGTCACACCGTGGCTGGCGAACCTCTCGGTCACCAGCTACTACCAGCGGCAGGAGCGACTGCTGCAGAACCTGCTGCCGGTGCAGTTCCCGGCGCCGGCCGCGACGTTCTTCCCGATCAGCGTGATGCGCCTCGACGTGCTGTCGAAGACGGCCCAGCGCGTCTGGACGCCCGGCGTGGACGTGCAGGCGGTGCTCGTGCCGGCGAGCCGCCACCTGCTCACCACGGGCTTCACGTGGTACCGCGACAGGAGCGGCGACGAGCGAACCACCGAAACGACGACCTCGCTGCTCGGACAGGTGGCGCTCGGCGCGCGCGGGCCGGCGGCGGTGGTGTTCCCCGGGCCGGTGCGCCTCGGCCCGCCGGTCGTCGCGCACCCGGTGCGCGTGCCCGACGCGGCGTTCCGCGATATCGCCGTCTTCGCGCAGGACGAATGGCGCCCGTGGTCCGAGGTGTCGATCATCGCCGGCCTGCGGACCGACGTCTACCGGGTCGGCATCGACGCGACGCCCGGCTACAGCGTGGCGTCGGTCGTCGCCGGAGCGCGCCCGGCGATCAATCCTTCGACGCTGCCCCCGGCGGGCGAGACCACCTACTCGCGTACGGCGGTCACCGGCGACGTGGGGCTCATCGCCCGTCCCGATCGGGCGATCAGTCCGTTCGTGCGGTACGGCCGGAGCTACCGCCACCCGAACCTCGAAGAGATGCTCTACGCCGGTCCGGCGACCGCCGGCTACATCGCGCCGAACGTCGCCGTCAGGCCCGAGATCGGCAACAACGTCGATGCCGGCGCGAAGTTTCGCCGCGGCCCCCTGACCGGCGGGGCCTATATGTTCTTCAACCGGTACCAGGACTTCATCGCCCAGGATCTCGTCGTCGCCACCACGCCGGCCGGGCCGCTCGCGCAGGCGACCAATTTCGCCGACGTCCGCATCACCGGCGTCGAGATGAACGTCGACGCGCCGATCGTGCTGTGGCAGGGGCACATGCTCACCCTCTCCGGCGCCGCGGCGTTCAGCCGCGGCACCGTCGTCGAAGGCGTCAACCCTCGCGACGGCCGTCCGCTCGACGGCACGCCGGCCGACAACATCACACCGTCGAAGGGGCTGCTGACGGCGCGCTTCACCGAGCGGCGGGGCCGCTGGTGGGCGGAGTACGGCGTGCGCGCGCAGGGAGAAGTCTCGCGCGTCGCCTTCACGGTGCTCGACTCCCCGTTCCTGATTCCGCAGGATCTGCTGGCGCTCGAGGGGGTCGCCGTGCAGCGCGCCGCGCTGGGCGTGAACCTGACGCGCGCCCGCGACCGCGCGGGCGTCGTCTTCGCCGTCGAGAACCTCGCCGACCGTTTCTACCGGGAGCATTTCCAGTTCGCGCCGGCCCGCGGCCGGAGCTTCACCGTGGGGCTGACACTCGGCACGTTCTGAGGACGCCATGAAGACGCGAGTCGTGCTGTCGATCACCGTCCTGCTGGTCCAGGTCGCGAGCGGCGCGGAGGCGCAGGGTCCGCCGGCCGTGCCAACGCCGGCGGACGTGAAGCCCGGGAGCATCACGGGCGAGGACGTGCCGTACCCGCACCCGGTCTCGTACCTGCGGCTGACGCTCTACGACCAGGATCTCCGGCTGGCCTACATGGACGTGCCGCCGCTCGGGCCGCCCAACGGCCGCACCGTCGTGCTGCTGCACGGCAACAACTTCGCCGGCTTCTACTTCGGCGGGCCGATCGAGGCGCTGCGGAAGGAAGGGTTCCGGGTGGTGGTGCCCGATCAGATCGGCTACGGGCGGTCGTCGAAGCCGTTCATCCCGTACAACTTCCACGACATGGCGCGCAACACGCGGCAGCTCCTCGAGAGCCTGAAGATCGCCCGGGCGATGGTCGTCGGCCACTCCATGGGCGGCATGCTGGCGGTGCGCTTCGCCACGCAGTATCCGGCGATGACCGAGCGCCTGGTGCTCTACAACCCGATCGGTCTGGTCGATCCGCGGTTCGAGCGGCCGTGGGAGAGCACCGACGAGCTGTACAAACGCAATCTCGCCGCGACGTACCAGACCACCCGCGCGGCCATCCTGCGGTACGTGGCGCACAACCCCGCGGCGTGGAACGCCGAGTTCGAGAAGTACACGCGCATCCGCTACTCGTGGACGCTCAGCGCCGAGTGGCCCCGGCTGGCGATGGTGCAGGCGCTGCTGACGCAGGTGCAGTACCTCGACCAGGTGACCGACGACTGGGAGCACATCACGGCGCCGACGCTCGTCCTGGGCGGCGCCGACGACAGCCTGCCCGGATCGCCCGCCGTCTTCCGGGAGCGGACGCGGGTGCTGGCCGAGCGCATTCCTGGCAATCGGGGCCGGGTGCATCTGATTGCTGGCCTCGGGCACGTGCCGCACCTGGAAGCGCCGGAAAAGACGTACCCGCCGCTCGTCGCCTTCCTGAAGGAAGGACTCTCCGCCGAGGCGGCCGCCGGCGCGCAGCCGGGGACGCCGCCGCGCTATGAGGCCGACGTCAACTGGCCGAAGCCGCTGCCCAACCGCTGGGTGCTCGGCGGCCTGGGCGGCACCTGTGTGGACGCGCAGGGGCACGTGTTCATCCTCAACCGCCAGGACGTGCTCGAGGGCGAGCTGAACACCGGCCGGCTCGCGCCGCCCGTCATCGAGTTCGACCCGGACGGCAACGTGGTCAACGCCTGGGGCGACCCGACGCTGCTCGACCCGCGGCTCCACTCTTGCCACGTGGACGGCGACAACAACATCTGGATTGCGAGCGCGCCCTCGGGCATGGTGCAGAAGTACACCCACGACGGAAGCCGCCTCCTGCTGCAGATCGGCAAGAAGGGAGTGGTCGACTCGTCGGACGGCACGGTGAAGGGCAAGCCGCTCAATTCGAACGCGCCAATCTTCTTCATGCCGTCGAGCATCTTCGTCGATCGGCAGAACGGCGATGTGTACGTCTCCGACGGCGAGAGCGCCGGCGGCAACCGCCGCGTCGCCGTGTTCGATGCGGGCGGACGGTTCCTCCGCCAATGGCAGCCCGAGGGGCTGGAGACGGTGCACTGCATGACGATCGGAAAGGACGGCCTCGTGTACGTCTGCGACCGCAACGGCTCGCGGATTCAGGTCTTCGACAAGACCGGCGTGCTCAGACGCAGCATCCCGGTGCCCTGGACGCCGGTGACGCCGTCATCCGACCTCCGGCCGTTCGGCGGCTCCGCGGTGGCGGTCGACTTCTCGCCCGACGAGCGGCTCATCTTCGTCATCAACCAGAACAACGCCCAGATCGAGATGATCGATCGCCCGAGCGGAACCGTCGTCGGCAGTTTCGGCCGCTCGGGAACGTTCCCCGGACAGTTCAACCAGCCGCACGGAATCGCCGTGGACGCGCGCGGCAACGTCTATATCGCCGAGAACCGGGGCAGGCGGATCCACAAGTTCAGCGTTGCCAGGGGGCGGTAACGGTGCGAGGGTGCGACGGTGCGATAGTGCGAGGGTGCGTCCGACGGTGCGAGGGTGCGACGGTGCGTCCCCGATGGTGCGACGGTGCGACAGTGCCTCGGAGGGGTGCGACCCGTCTCAGATGACCTGGCTCGGCTGGTCGAGCCGGTCGCGGTAGATCGGGCAGCGTTCCGCGTGAGCCCGGTCGCAGAAGCAGCTCACCTCGCGGCGCGTGGTGCCGCAGACCTGACAGACGTCCTGCTTGCGACACCGCACGTAGTCGTCCGAAACGACGCGACCCCACATGTCGGTCGCGCGATCGGCGCCGCGTCCGGCCGACGTGACGCGCCGCTGCCACGAGTGGTGCGCCCACGTGAGATTCAAGAAGTGCCTGGCGCAGCCCATGGCGTCCCTTCCTCAGGCCGACCGATCATCCAGTCGGGCAGGTGAAATCACGATACGACCTGGAGCCTCGCCGCTGCAAGGGACGCTCCAGGCGAACCGCGCGCTCGGCGCTGCGCGAGCCAGGCGGCGGACTACGGCGCGCGTGGATGCACGTGAAAACCCGCGGGCCGCCACGAAAATCCCCGGCGTTGCTACTCCTTCCACGCGGCGCGAACCGGCTGCCCGACGAGCACCGACGGATCGGCGCCCTTGCGCGGACGGAACTTCTGCGGCCGGCCGCCCCACACTTCCGCCGTGTAGAGGTTGCCCTCCTGATCGACGCTGAACTGATGGGTGCCCCACAATCCTCCGGGTGCAGGCGTCATGGTACCCCACGTATGGAGCAGCCTTCCGGTCAGGTCGAACTTGTAGAACTTGAAGTTGCCGTGGCCGTCCGACGCCCACAACTGCTGGTCGGCGGTCATGTAGATGTGGTAGGTCGCGGCGGGTCCGTCGCCCAGGTACCACTCCTTCAGGAACTTCCCGTTCTCGTCGAAGACCTGGATGCGGCGGTTGCTCCGGTCGTTGACGTAGACGCGGCGGTCGGCGTCGACGGCGATGCCGTGCACGGTGTTGAAGTATCCCGGCCGCCGTTCCTTGCCCGCCTCGCCCCGCTCGCCCCACTCCATCAGGAACTTGCCGTTGCTGTCGAACTTCATGACGCGGGTTTCCTCGTAGCCGTCGGCGACGAAGAAGGTGCCGTCGGGCAGCCACGCGATGTCGGTCTGGCGGCCGAAGGTCTCGCTGGCCGGCCCGGTCTTCCTGGTCAGCGACGGCCGGCCGGTGTTGCCGGTCATCTTCGCGTTCCGCTCGGTCGTGGTGTTGAGCGTGCCGATCGTCTGCAGCAGCTGCTTGCCGTCGTTGCTGAAGATCCTGATCACCTGATGCCCATCGTCAATCGCCCAGACGCGCTTCTGCGGATCGTAGGGGCTGATGAGGATCTTGTGAACCCGGCCCTGCGCCAGCACCTTCGGGTTCTCCGGCCGGAACAGCGAATCCCACTGGTCCCACGACTCGAGGCGGTTGCCCTGTCCGTCGAAGACGCTGATGACGTGGCGCCACCGGTAGTCCTTCCCCTCTTCGCCGAGATACTGGTCGGTGGCTTCACCCGGGCTGGCGTAGGGACCGACCGACGCGTTCCTCACGTACATCCCCACGCCGGGGACGGTCAGGTGCACCGTGCGTCCCTCCTCGGTTTCGACCTCGACGACCTTCTGCTTGAGCCGGGAGACGTCGGGCAGCTCCCCTCGCATGGCGACGAAGATGCGGTTCGGGTTCTGGGCGAAGACGCCCTGCACGGCGCCCCACGTCCATCCCTTCTCGTCGGGTCCCCACGTGGACGGCGGCTTCGGCCAGTCCGGGACGACCTCGTAGGGGCCCGCGACGAGCTCGTCGCTCGGGTTCGACGGGTCCACCCACTGGCCTGCCTGCTCCTGGGCCCCTTCCTGGCTCGCGGCGCCGCCGGCCGCCTGCGTCTGCGACGATCCGCAGGCGAGCGTTCCGGCCAGCGCGCCGGCGAGCATCGACAGCGCGAGCGTCGTGTGACGAGTGCTCATGACTACATCTCCTCCTACCGTTCGAGCACCTTGGAATCGCGGCGGAAACATTCCCGCACCCATACCCGGTGTCACCGCTGGCGCGGGTATGCGTAGGAGCCTGATACGTGAATCTCCACCAGAGCCGTCGCTACACCCTTGTCGTCGACAACGAACTGGTAGCCCAATCCGACGCCGTCGAACAGCGTCTGGGATTGCGGCACCAGTACCCGCGCCGCGTCCTCGTCGAGGCCGGTGGCGCCGAGCCCTCCCTCGACGGCGGTGGCGCCGACGATCTTGGCGACCAATTGGCCGCCGGAGAGCGAAACGTCGATCGTCCGCGTGTTCCCCCCGTATCTCCCGCTGTAGACGCCGACGTACCGTGCCAGTACGTCGGGCGGCAGGGATACGGCCCGATTCGCCGCGTCCGAGAGGCTGCCCGCCCAGTGCTCGCTGCTGTTCTCGCAGACCGCCTCGAGCATTTCCGTATCGGCCGCCAGCGCCATGTCCAGCTTGAAGCCCCAGGGCTTCACGTACGCCGCCGGGTCGGTGTAGGTCACCTCCACCTGGAGGTGGCCGAAGTCGGACCGCCGGTAGCGTTCCGTGATCCGCAGCGCCTCGGTATGTGAGACCCCATAGCGGCTCACCCACGTCTTGTCGTTGAATCCGGCGCTCTCCACGACCAGTGTGTCGCCCTCCCAGCGCCCGACCGAGTATCCCATCCAGCTCGGAGCGGGGTTCGCCTCCAACTGGCGGCCGTCCATGTGGACGAGACGATAAGTGAGGTCGTCGTTGAGGATTGCGATGGCGGCCGGCGTCTGGAGGACGCGCTTCCAGCCGCCATACCGCTCGGATTCGGGTCCGCTCGGCCGACACTGGTAGTAGGGGCGCGTCTTGTGAAGCTCCTGCTGACGCTGCCGGGCGAGGTCGTTCACCCACGGCTGCAGGTTCGCGGGATCGGGACGGGAGGCGGGACCCGGCGCGTTCCACACGCCTGTGAAGTCAGGCTTGCCGTCCGGCCCTCGCGGCGCCGGCGCGGTGAGGTTTGGCTTGCCGTCGGGTGTGCGCGGAATGCCCGGCGTCGGACGATCGAGCCACTGGGCGCCGGCCGGGATCGTCCCCGCCAGCAGAACGAGCGTCGCGAGAAACAGCCTCATACAGCCCTCCGATTCGACCAAGGCCAGCTCACCGGGGTCGCCGCTGGCGCGAGTACGTATACGGGCCCGATACGTGGATCTCGACGACATCAGTCGCCACGCCCTTGTCGTCCACGATGAACTGGTAGCCCAGTCCGACGCCTTCAAACAGCGTCTGGGACTGCGGCACGAGCGGCCGCGTCTCGCCCCCGTCAACGCCTGCGGCGCCGACGACCTTGGCGATCAACTGGCCGCCCGACAGCAACACCTCGATGCTCCGCCTGATTCCCAGGTAGGTCCCGGTGTAGACGCCGACGTACCGGGCCAACACGTCGGGCGGCACCGATACCGCCCGATTCGCCGCGTCCGAGAGGCTGCCCGCCCAGTGCTCGCTGCTCCTTTCGCAGACGGCCTCGAGCATGTCCGTATCGGCAGCCAACGCCATATTCGCCGTGAAGCCCCACGGTTTCGGGTACGCCGCCGGATCCGTGTAGGTCACCTCCACCTGCAGGTGGCCGAAGTCGGGGCGCCGGTAGCGCTCTCGCACGCGCAGCCCCTCGGTATGCGGCTGCCCGTAGCGGCTCAGCCACGTCTTGTCGTTGAATCCGGCACTGTCCACGACCAGCGTGTCGCCGTCCCAGCGCCCCACGGAGTATCCCATCCAGCTCGGCGCGGGGGTGGCCTCCAGCTCGCGGCCGTCCATGAAGATCATGCGATAGGTGAGGTCGTCGTTGAGGATCGCGATGGCGGACGGTGTCTGGAGGACGCGCTTCCACCCGGCAAATCTGTCCGCCTCGGGCCCGCTCGGCAGACACCGGTACGAGGGACGCGACTTATGGTAATCCCGCTGACGCTGACCGACGAGGTCGCTGACCCACGCCTGCGCGTTGGCGGGGTCGAGGCGAGGTTCGGGAACCGGCCCGTTCCACACCCCCGTCAAATCGGGCTTGCCGTCGGGCCCGCGCGGCGCCGGTGCGGTCAGGTTCGGCGTGCCGCCGGGCGTGCGTGGAATGCCCGGAGTTGGACGATCCAGCCACTGGGCCCCGGCCGGAATCGTCCCGACTATCAGCATGAGCGCCGCGAAAGACAGCCTCATAGAGGCCCTCCGATGTCGTTGGTCCGTCGCCGCCGCCGATCGACGGCGGGATGGTAGCACACGGGTCGGACGCAATTGAGACGCGGGCGCGGCACAGACGTCAGGCTCCGGATCCGCCGCGTTCACTTCGCCGAGGCTGTTCGCGGGCGTCCGCCTTTGCGACCGTTCGCACGCGCAGCTGCAGCCTTCTTCGCGCTCCGCCGACGGCCAAGCAACGCTCCCAAACCGACAAAGCCCACCTCAGGCTCTGCCCGCTTTCTGTACGTGATGCGAGCCAGACGAAGAGTCGTGCGTACCTTGCGCGGTTTCACCGGCAACGATTGAAACGCCGTTACGCGTGCGCGGAGGGCTGTCCGAATCGCCACGCCCGCCTCGCGTTCGGAATCTGCGGCAGCAAACACGCCTGGAAGACCCACTACGTATGCGCTGACGGTGCCGTTTGGCTCATGCTCAAGAACGATCGGATAGTGGTGTTGGCGCTCATCGAAAAGCGCACAAATGTGAACTGAGGTTGATGACCCGATATCCCTATCGGTGATCACGTCGCCTCAACGGATCG